>Ga0209541_10001577_pt1 | contig 44984 bp, 40 predicted proteins | sample RifCSPlowO2_01_FD_184027 | JGI IMG/M metagenome (GOLD analysis project Ga0209541, IMG submission 184027) | Groundwater microbial communities from Rifle, Colorado - Rifle CSP2_plank lowO2_0.1 (SPAdes) (version 2) | ecosystem: Environmental > Aquatic > Deep subsurface > Groundwater | place...
TTGAGAAGTTGGAGCTGTTCGTGCACTGATTTTACGTCATTTTTGCTTATTTCGTTTGGTTTTTTCCCTTTAGAGAGGTTTGCTCTGATGCATATTTCTTCAGCATATAGCCCTCCAAGGCCAAGGTCGATTGCTATCGATTTTACCAGGCTTTCCTTTTCGCTTCCCAAAAATATCTTTTCAGTTTCATTCAAAGTTAGGTCAAAAGGGTTTTTTGAGTCAGGAAAATTGTATTCTGTTCCAGATATCACTTCCCTTTGTGCCCACTTTTTGGTTGTCAGGCATCCGATGATTTGGTTTTTTTCATCACATAGTATCAAGTTTCCCTGGCTGAACAGCTCAGCTATAAGGTTATATTTCTGCTCTTTAGTTTCCATGCACATAACAAGAATCCTTTCGTTTTTATGTTGTTTTATGCCCGTTAATCTTGAATTGAGAAGATGTTTTTTTAGGATAGTTGAGAATGCAGACTGTTTTTTTTCCTTCTCAGCTCTTGCCTCAGTTATAAAGGCAAAATTTGGCAGGCTGAATTTTAATATCTTTTTTCCTATGTTTGTCACATGGAACTGGATATACACTATACTTTCATATTGGAAGATTGCATCTACTTTTGCCCCTTCCAATATTTTTAATTCTCTTGCCAAGAATCCAAGGTCAATTGAGCTTAATGATTTTCTTTCCATTGTCAAATGTTTTTTTCCATTTTTGTCAGGTATTGTGTCAAAGGCTTTGACCTTCTTATCATGTCCTCAAAAAAATTGTTATATAAGCTTACAGCCTGTTTGCCTCTTATTATCACTCCAGTGGTTACTCCAAGATGGATTATGGAGAGGAAAACTTTCCTTGAGCTAATAAAGATTTGCATAGGTATATATTCATCAACAACATGAACTGTAAGCTGGCCTGACCTGCACTTATTTTTTAATTCTTTTATCATTAGCTTGAGAAATTCCTTTCCCAAAACTTTTTTTATTATGGCAAAATTTGTTTCGAGAGCCTTTTTCTCCATTATGGAGTTGAAGCTTTCGCCGTTTTTGTATGCATCCTGGTGTGATTTGTAGATCAGCATTGTTGTCTCGTGGGTTGTATGCGCCAAAGTTTCTCTATGCGCAATTATCGCTTTTCTGACCTTCTCAAAACTGATGCTGTCTTCAGGATACAATGGGAAAGGTAATGACCCATGCCGAACAATTGTTTTTAGCTGTGATGTTTCAGCTATTATTTGCATCAGTTTGAATGCAAATTCGTCGCCATTGTTGACTATTTCAATCTCTTCAACAGGATTTTTCTCTTCGATTATATCGATGATTCTTTCCTGCTTTCTGGCGAGATCATCGAGCCTTAGCTTAAGGAAGTGTGTGACATTATCCTTTATGTTCTCGAGTGAATAAAAAAAGGGTTTTTTTGGAGTCCTGTTGATTAATCTTATCTCAAGAAGCTCATTTAAGTAAGTGTAGATTCTTCCTTGTGGTATTTTTGTTGTTTTGCATATCTCTTCGGCGTTTAGCCTTCTTTCATAAAGCGCTTCTAAAATTTGTATATGCTTGCTTTTAAGCCCAAATCCCTGCTTCAATTCCTCTAAAACTCTTTGCATATCAGTCTAGGATCTGATTGATTATTTAAACCTTCTGAATAAACACGAAAAAACGTTTTTTAGTAGGTTAGATTAATAAACAAAATCCGTTTTGCAGATGGTTTAATGATATACAGCGAGTTGAAATGGATTTAGATGCGATCACAGCAGAAAGTCAAGAGGAAGTTGATTTGAACAGGGTTCTACGAATGCAGAGAAAGCTAAATTGTTCTTGCGCTGCCATGAATGCCAGCTGGGAAGTTATTCTGATGGGCAGTTGAGCAGGATGCCAAAGGATCAAGCTAATTTATATATGAAGATATATTCTAGGATAAGGCATCACATTGCTCAGCAGCTTTCTGAAAATCCTGTTGATTTTGTCACTGGTGGCAATAAAAGAGATGATTGCCCTTATTGTGTTGAAAAATGCCCTTTTTATGGCAGTAAAAATATGGAGCCAAATAGTAACCAAGAACAATTGGTTCGTGTTACTTGATTTATATTGTAGTATATAATTCTTAAAAGTTATAATTCATTATTTGTTAAAATTAGCAATATAAATGGATTGTAGATCTAAATTAAGTGTTTATTACTTTTATCTTGTGCCCCGCTTCTTTTGCTTCATTAAGGCATATGTCAAATATTTCACAGTCTAGGTTCTCCCTAACCTTTTTCTTGGTATATCCTCTTTTTTCTAGCCTTTTCTTGAGCTTTTTAAGCCCGCATTTGGTGACGATGCAAAGATCAACATATTTTGGAGGTATATAATGCGAAAGATGTGAATCTATCACTATGCCTTTTATTTTCTTGTCTTTTTTTAATGAATTGATATAATCAGATACTATTATCCTGTTTAATTTGTTGGTGTCAACAACATAAGTCTTTCGAGCATGGTCATAGCTTTCATTCAATTTATTCTTTTTGATCAAACTTTTTACGTCGAGATAGATATATTTTTTTTCTTTGGATATCTTTTTGGCTATTTTTGTCTTGCCTGTTCCAGGCGTTCCAGTTACTATAATTACTTTCATAAATAACAAGATATAAACAGGATATAAAAACTTATTTCTTTCTGTTCAAAAAGAAGTCAACTGCAAGGTAAAATATCAACGCAAATATTGTGCCAAATAAAAACCATAAAGCAATGTTTGGCTCGTGGACCGGGATATATTCAGCTGCTCTTTGAATAGGCTCTGCAGCTAGTGTTGGCGCAGCTTCAGATGCTGCTGCAGTTACTTTTTGTGCTGCCTGGTCCATTAATGGAACAGACTGCACTAAATTTTTTGACACAGCAATTTCGCTAGAGCCAATCATAATATTTTTTTGGCTGAAAAAATGTATTATTCCAGTGATTGCGACTCCAACTAATGCAACAGGAAGTATTGATTTTAATTTTTCCTTTAGGCCGTAAGTTGACTTTGGAGCTATTATGATGTATTGGTTTGCCAATTTGTAATGGCTTACTTCTCTTCCTTTCTCGCTGTAATGGAATTCTTCAGAAACAACTAAGCCGCCCTTTACGAGCTGTTGAAGGTTATAATGAACAGTTGATAATGGCAGGTTTAGCTCTGTAGCAATTAATGTCTCAGTTGCATCTTTTTCAGCCAGATAGTCAAGTATCTGCCTGCATGTCTGGTTGCTTATGACCTGTGCTAATTGCTTTGCCTGGTCTTCTTTCAGGCTTACCAATAAAAATTTGTTTTTTGCCATAAAAATATCAAAAGTTGTCTATATTTAAAAGTGTTTTGATAGTTTTCATCTGGTTAGAAGTTATTGGTACCTGTATAAAGAGCAATCTATCTCAACCATGGCGCAATATACCCTAGTTTTTGGTTGCTTGGTATACAAGATTAGATTTTGTGTGTAAATGTCCGAATTATTAGAAAGATTTATATGTTTCCTAGACATTTTTCTCTCCATGCAAGATACAATAACAATACCGCGAAAAGAATATCAACGCCTTAAAGCACTTGAAAAAATAGAATGGGATATTGTTGGCGAATTCAAGCAAGCTTTAAAGGACTTGAAGGATGGAAAATTTATTGAATGTTAGTTTTCTTTAATTTGTATGCATATTCCTTAAATTGCGGCAAAAACCATTTGATTTCGTCAATTGTCTCTTGCTGGTATTTTTTTGTGCTAACGCTAATAAGTAAAACAATTTCGATTTCCTGGTAAATCAGAAAATACAGTCTTTTTCCTCCTATTTTTTTCTCACGAAAGTAATCATATGTTAAAGGTTTTCCATGAATATCTCCCTTCTTAAGATCGGTAATAAATTTCTCCATCTCCTCTTGTTCGGATTTAGTAAGTAATTTCTCTACTTCCTTCTGAAATTTTGGGCCTTTATAGACTCTGAACATATTGATTTTCAATCTCCACACTTTGCTTATTTTTCTTTTTTTATTTCTGATATAGATTTAATAATGTCCATTGCTTATGATAAGGATATCATTTTATATCTATTATTTATCCAATTAATCAACAAATAAATAAAGGTTTTGCTTTGTGATGAATATAATTGTTTTTTGTGTGTTAAATTTTTGAAGTAGAATAAAATGTTTGAGTTATTATGAGAATTGAAATAAAAATGGCCCATTAAACAAGTATTCATGGCAGAACAGCTAAATTGATTCGTTTTTGTTAGTCATGTGGGATTAAAATTTGAGTGATGGCAATTTTTCAGGATGTTTAATGTAAAGATTCAGACATAGAAAAGTATATAAACCGTTGTTCCAGATTACAGCTTATCATAATTGTGAGGTGTTATTATGTCTGATAAATCAAGAGATATCAATCTGCTGGAATGATTTGAACAAGATTTTGTCATTTGCACAGGCTCGTAATTTGACTAAAGATGACATGGACAAGGTCGAAGGAGGATTTATTAAAGCATTTTTGAGCAGATATGAACACATGTATATTTGGTATGAAAAACATCCTGCTGCACAGATGCATGAGATTATACCTATAATTACGCAATTAGTGAACTAAATCAGGCAGAGATGGGTATGATGGGCATACAGAGGGCTGAAAGGGGTGTACAAGGAAGGATTGTGGGAGATGCTCTAGCTAGGCATCTTTTTGTTATGGAACATCAATTGGTATTTCTTTGCAGTATTGGATATCCATGGGATAAGATAAAAGAAGTAGTTGAATTGAACAAAAATATTGCTCGGGAATTAAAAAGCATCTCAGAAAAATCTCATGCGCCTAATATATGTAAGCTTTTGATTAATATAGGTAAGACGGCTAAATACCACATTTACCCAAACCTTTACGAAGAGATGGCTGCTGAATTTGCATGATTTTTATCCAGATTGTTTTCTTTATTTTTGATTGACTTATTCTTTTTAGAAAAGTTTTTAATAGCTTATAAGATTAGTTGTTGTCATGCACCAATTGACTTATCAGACAAAAGAAAAATACGCCACGATAAACATAACTCAGGATATAAAAGAGATTGTGGCAAAAGAGAATGCCCGTGAAGGCATTTGTGTGGTGTATTCAGCCCATTCAACTGCATCTATAATTATCAACGAGAATTATGATCCTAACATTTTGATTGATATCCACAAGGCATTAAGGGATCTTATCAAGGAAGGCAAATGGCTTCATGATCGTGTTGACGGGAATGCAGCTGCCCATATCAAGGCATCAATTCTGGGTCCTAGCGAGACATTGATCATCAACGGCGGAAATATTGTTCTTGGCCAATGGCAGGATATTGTCCTTATCGATTTTGATGGCCCAAGAGCGAGAAACGTTTACGTTGAGATAATTAAAAAAGCCTAAGCTGTTTTTTCTGGTATAAGGGCTTGTTGGAGTATTTGCACATATTTTTGCTTAAGGAATCCTTCTATGACTTCTTGATAAGGCTTGACTTTTTCAAATACACCCATATAATGTGCAGGTATTCCTCGGACAAGATTTTTGTACGTTGCTCTAGTCTCTCTAAAAAGTTCGTCAACACTTGCGCCAACTGCGCTCTGAACAGCTTTTAGCCTGATCTCGATTTCTCCGCTGTATTCTTCAGCAGCTGCCTTTATTGTGCTGATGATATCTTCACTCTTTTCAGCAAGCAAGCTCTCTAATCTTGCTTCCAGCTGTGTTCTAGAATTTTCAAAGAAATCAACAAAATAGTTGAATTGCTCTTGGTGCGATCTGAGCAGTTTGCCTGGATATTCTGTTGTATAAGCCTCAAATTCTGTTCCTTTCATCGGTTGCAAGGCAGGATCTCCTAGGATATTGGTAAGGTATGAATTTGTTATGGATGCGATTTCTTCCTTTTTTTTGCCAGGGCTATTTTCATTTAGTGCTGCTTGGATTACTTCTTTGTTCCATGCCTCGTAGGCTGTTTGGAAATGTTTCTGCCAGGGATGCAGCTGTTTCAAAGCTCTTCTGTATTCTTTGGTCTCGCCAGATATGGTATGCACTAATTTTGCTCCGACTAATGTGAAGGCAAATGTTGACATTGGTCTTGGCGACCTGAATATTCTTGCCCAGGTTCTAGGGTTTAACGGATTATAAAAGCTCTTGAAAACGCTCCTGTTTCCTTCCATTAATTCATATGAGGTCATCTGCAGAGGTGATATGACTGCATTTAGCGCATCATCTCTCCAATGTGTTTCTGGCAATAGTGTCTGGCCTGTTGTGTCAAGATGCCTTCCTAAAGGTGTTCCTATGATTGGTGTTAGTGAGAAAAATTGTGCAGTATCACAGTATTTCTGTGCAAAAGCTAGTGTCTGTTTTACAGTCTCAGGTATATCTGCATCTGATCCTAGGACAAACATCCCGTGGATCATTAAGCCTGCATCTCTTATGTTCTTTAATGCTTTAGAGTTCTTTTCAAGGCTTGAATGCTTCTGGTAAAGGTCAAGAGTTAAATTGTTTACAGATTCCAATCCAATGAACATCGAATAAGCATTTGCCTCTTTCATTAGTTTTAGCAGCTCTTTGTCATATCCAGCTTCAACTCTTATTTGTGCAACCCATTTTGGGATATTTATTTTCCGTTTTACAACTTCCTCCAGCATTGCTTTTGTCCTTTTTGGCTCGCTGTTGAAGATATCATCTCCAAAAAATATTGATTTTCCAGGAGCTAGCTTAACTTGATAATCTATCAAGTCAGCTGTCGCCTCTACATCCATGAATCTGAATTGGTTTCCAAAATTCTGTATTACAGAGCAGAAATTGCAGTCAAATGGGCATCCTCTGCTTGTTGTTATGACATTATTAGTCATATTATCTAATGTTTCCTGTTCGAAAAATGGGAAGGGAAGGTCAGAAAACTGTTCTTTTGTTAAGAAAGGCCTTTTTGCTCCATTATTAACTTGCCCCTCTTTTTTGAATGAGACGCCTAGTATTCCCTCAAGGTTTGGCTTTTCCTTGTGCTCTGCTATTCTTTCAAGCACTTCTGGAAATGTGTGATCTCCTTCATAACGGACAACTGCATCAACAAATTTTAATGTGTTCTCAGGATCTTCTGTTGGGTGTTGTCCGCCTGAAATAAGAAAAATGTTTGGGTTAGCCTGCTTGAGCAGTTTTGCCAAAGCCATTGTCTGTTCAAATGTCCTGGAGATTGCTGATAGGCCCACCACATCACAGCCAGATAAAAAAGAAAACTCTTCATTTGTCAATTTTTGGTATCCATTTGTTTCTGGGCTTATGCTTCTTACATGTTTGAATCCGTTGCCTAAGGCAATTGCATGTAAAGTTGGCAATGCTCTTGGTGGAAATCGCACAAAAGAATAGACATCCTGGATTTTTTTTCCGAATGGGTCGGCATTTAATGTTGCTGGAAGCTCTACCAAACCAATTTTCATTCTGCTTTTGGAATAATTTGCTCTCATGTTTAGTTCATTATATATATGGTTAACAATAGTTAATATTTATAAACATTATGTTTATATAGTAGCAGACATTAATAAAAGTTGATAAATTACTGCTGCTATATTGAAAAAGACAAACTAGCAAAGTTAATAATTTTGTCTTTTTCTAATATGCTCCTATATAAAAAATAAATTAATAAAAGGTTAATAATCTTTCCCTAAACAGGTGGTTTATATGCAGTGTGAAATGTGCGGCAAGGATTCAGAACTATTTCTTACAGATATAGAAGGCTCACAGCTTAAACTATGCAAAAATTGTGGTGGCTATGGGAAAATAATCAAAAGGATTAAGACTGAAGAGCAGATCAAGCAGGAAGAGAAAGTTGAAAGGAAAAAAGTAAAGAGGATTATTGAGACTAAAGAGGAAATAATTCCAGTCATCACAGAAGATTATGCTAATAAGGTCAAGGCTGCACGTGAAAAGCTTGGCTTGTCCCAGGAGGATTTTGCAAAAAAGATAAATGAGAAGATTTCAACAATCCATAATGTCGAGACCAGCCGCATTGAGCCAGGCATTGACCTCTCAAAAAAGCTGGAGAAAGCTTTGAACATCATTCTAATCGAAGAATATAAAGAAGCCCATGATTCAGCAAGGTCATCAAAAGATGATGCTTTGACAATCGGCGATATGATTAAGATCAGGAGAAGGAAGTGATTAGGTTAAGCAAACTCCTGTTTTTTCTTGCATTCCCTTGCAAATTTCTTTAAGGACATCATCATTTGTTTGAAGCCCGCTGAAGGAATCATCATTTATCACAATGCTTGGATATGTGGTTATGTTGTAAGATTTCTTAATTATTTCTATTATAGGCTCATCCTTGAATTCTCCGTCAAATGAAAAGATTAAAAGCCTTTCGTTAAATATTTTCTTCAGATAGCTTAGTATAAATCCTTGTGTTCTGCATTTCGGGCAGTTTGCGTCTGAATCATAGAAATATAATACAGTCACCACATCTCTGTCGCATATATTTTGTGTATTCTTCAGCAATAGCCAGTATTTTATTTCAGCTAAGGAGTAAGATCTTTTCAAATTGATAAAGTCATTATAATTGCTCTTTGCCTGCTTTTCATAATTTTCAAGCCTTTCTTGAGTTGTGATGAGGTTCAATATGTTTTTGTTCAAGGTTTCCTCGACTGCCTTGCAGTTGCCCTGCTGGTTTAGGAAACTTAAAAACAAGTATTGTGTCTGCAGGCTTTCAAAGTCCATCCTTTGGTTTGATGATGACTCTTCAACAGATTTTATTCTTGTGTCTGTCAGCAATGACCCTATGAATATTCCTACTAGGAAAAATGCTAATGTGATTATCATAGCTATAAGATATCTTCTTTTGAGCATAGTTGTTCTCATTTGTCACCACTTCTGTATTTTTCCGATTAAAAAGTCAAATGCTATGCCTATCCAGACAAATGAAAGCAGTGTCGCATTTAATGTTAAATAAAATAGTATTGACCATTTGTTCTGTTTTCCGGATTCATATGTGTATTTATGTGATAAAAAGATGAATGTTAATCCTAAGGATAATACAATTATTCCAAGGTACAGGTACAGGTAATTATAGTCAAGGATATTGAAATTGAAAACAAGGTTGTTGAGGAATGTCAAGATGTCAAATTTGACATAGCTGAGGTCTATTATAAGGTTATATATCGGTGTAATGATCCTGTAGAGTGTTATAAATATCAATGTTAATGCAAGCACTCCTGCCAACAGCACAAACGGCGTTTGTATAAATCCAAAATCACCATATTTTTTGTTGAAAAGAAAGCTCCTGTATTTGATCATGTTGATGATGCTTCCTTTATACCATCTGTTCCTTTGCTTGTAAAAACCATAATAATTTTTTGGGGCATTTGTGTAGACAAGCGCATCAAAGGACTGTACAATCTTAAATTGGTGCTTTTGGACTCTAAGTGAAATTTCCATATCCTCAACCAGATTTTTTTCATCAAAGCCGCCCAATTTTCTTATCACTTCAGTTCTGTAGATGCTGAATGGTCCAGGAGAAACATGCACACAGTCTAGTAGGCTCATCAGTTTTTTGTAGAATAGGTTTATCAGGTATTCGACTCTTTGGATTTTCTGAAGATAAGTGTTAGTTTTCGAAACCTTTAGGAGCGGCAAGACTATTGCCACTTCAGGATCCTCAAAATATGGCAAGCATTTTTTTAGTATGTTTTTTTCAGGATAAGAGTCAGCATCCAGGCAGACAAAAAAATCTCCTTTGGCTTTTCTCAAGCCTTCATTCATTGCAGCCCCTTTTCCTTTATTCTCCTGATTGATCAAGATAAAATTCCTTTTGTTTGAAAAAGCGATAAACTGCTTTATTTTTTTTTCTGTCCTGTCTTTTGATCCGTCATTTATGATTATAATCTCATGTTTGTCTGCTGGATAGTCAAGTTCAGCTAATTTTGTCAGCGTTTCCTCAATATGCGCTTCTTCATTATATGCTGGGACAAGTATTGAGACAAAAGGGAAGCTTGTTAATTTTTTTCTTGAATAGAATGTTTTGGTGTCCTGTTCAATAAAAACCAGCATCCAGAAAACTAGAAAAAAGGTGGATATCATAAAAGCTGTCCATAATAATAATTCACTAATATAAATCATTTCTATCAGGCTTTTTTTAATTGGTTGTGTTTTTTAGATACTTCCATATCTCTACATCTTTTGTGGAATATATGCTTTTAAATGTTTCGTTGTCTTGAAGCAGGAAAAGCAATCCAACATTTGGTTCTGTCCAGACAAGCCCAGACTTCATCTCACCAGTTATCAGGATATAGCTGACATTTAAATCGTTTAGTATCGGTTTTGTTTTTTGCAAGGTGAATGAATTGAAAGCTTCATAGCTCTGGTTGATAAGCTGGGTATTGTTTTGCAGATAGCTTGGATTTGTGTCAATGACAGTTCCTTTCTCTGCAAAGTATTGTATCCAAAGCCCGTAATTTTGTGATGACAGAACTTTTCCTTCAGATTTGTCCTGCAAAAAAGTCAATGCCTTGACAACTTCTGGTGTTGGCCCAAGATTCACGATTCTTACCGTAAATGTTAATATTGAAAATGACAGCCCTATTATTATTACAATAATAGTTAGATTTTTTATTAGGTTTAGCTTCCATTTCATTAATATTATCTTATTAAAAGCTAGTGCAGCAAGATAGCAGATTTGCAGATTAAGAAAGATTATTATGTCATGATATAAAAAACTCAGGATTGACAATGATATTAAGGTTATGAAAAAGCCAAAGTGCCTTTTTTTCTCTCTCCAGGTCAATATTAGGCCAATAGGCGCAAGCAATGTATAGAATATCCCAAAGCCCAGAACTGCGCCCAGATTAGATATAAATGAAGTCAGCATATTTTGCTGATAATATGGCAGAATTTGTGGCAGTCCAAATTTAACCAACATGGCTGATTGATAAAGTACTGCCAACACTGACGAGAAAAATATAAGGAATAGGGTTTTGTTTGTTTTTCTTGACAGATAAAATGATACTAAGAATGCAAAAAATGACAGCACTATGAAAACATTTGGTGAAAAAACTATTATCAATGATGATAATACTGCCGCAAAATATGAGAGTGTTGAGTTATGGAGCAGAAGATACATAATGATTATTATGATTAATAGATAATATGTTAGTGATGATGATACTAATGAGGTATATATGTAAATTGGAGAGATGATTAATGCTATCAGCCCATAAAACACTGCTTTCTCATCTCCAAAAAGGTTGTTGAATGTCAAGTAAAGAAATAATATTAACAGAATGTTGATTATTAATGGAAGCGCTATCGAAACAATATTTAATGATGCTATTTTTGAGCCTAATGAGATGATGTAGTCATATGAGTCAAAGATGTATAGTTGGTTTGATACCGGCTCATGGTTAAATAGGATGTTTTCATTGAGGTATTTTGCAATTTTCATATGATAATATGGTGTTTGCCCAGGAATAAGGGAATTGACTGAATATCTTGCGATTACAATAGAAGTTATTACAATAAGTGCCAGAGCTAACAAAAACATTAATTTATTGGTTTTGCTTTCTATATGTTCTATTTGATTTCGCATAGTGATTGGTAAATCTTTATTTGGTTATTGTATGTAAGATTAAAGCAAGGATCTTCAACATATTTTAGTTCAGTTGTATTGAATTCTTCTTTGGCTCTTGGGCTGACAAGTATATAGTTTGCCTTGTATTTGGTTATCAGATTGATTGCTTCAGTCAATGAAAATGCTCTGTACAGTTGATCTATATCTTCATATCTCTGGTTTATGTTTGGTACTAGAATGAAATTGCTGTCAATTACATTTTTTCTTTTTCCATAATATGTTATGAGGTGGCCTTCAGCGGTTGAAGCTATCACTATAGACTGGTTGTTTGTGTTGCTTTGCAGCCATTTGTATGCCTCGATTTCTGCTGGTGTAAAGCTGTTCCCTACCTCATCAATTGAATAAGTAAATGCAGGCCATACTGAATTAAACAAGAATATAAAAAATAATAATAATATGACCAGGTTCTCATATTTTGAGAATTTTGTCCTCGCCAGATAATTCAAGGTCAATTTGAATCCTCTTCCAAACATGATAGTTAACAATATGCTAAGTAATATTACTCCAAGGTTAAATTCCAGCAGTTTGAGCCAGATCATGATCAAGATTGACAGTGTAAATGAGATTAGGAGATAGATGTTTTTGTCCTTGCTCCTGAAAACATATTTGTAGATTATGTATAATCCGTAAATGAAAGGTATTATTCCTATTTTGACAATTAGCTCAGCAACATTTAATGAGACAAAAAATTTGTTCAATAAAGTGTCAGGTATGTTTCTCCAGATAAACGAAATTCCGTGGAACAAAAAGACATCTTTGAAAAGCAGGAACATCAGCCAAAAAGTGACAAAAGTTAAGAAAAGTATTACCTCTGCTTCTTCTCTCCTCTGGTTTAAGTGCTCTAGTTTTGCAAGCAGCATGTATAGGAGCATTCCTATTACTATTATTATTACTGACGTGCTGCTGATTAGAATCACAAAAAAGGCTAGTATCAGGAAGTAAAGGCTTTTTTTCTTTTCAAGATCCATAAAAAAATAGATGAATAGGAGCATCAATGGCACAAATAGCACTGTTGGAGAGATTGAATTTATGGTTAGTGAGAAATATAATGGGATAAATCCAGATGCAAATGCTGTGAAAAGCGCCACTTTCCTGTCACTAGTTAGCTTTTTGGTTATGAGATAAACTGGAAAAATGGTGCATGCCGAAATGATGTTTACTAAAATTTTGGCTGCAGCTATTGTGGGCAGGAAAAAAGTTAGCATTGAAACCAAATAATAAAAGAAGGGCAGGAATATCAGTTGTCTGCCGCTGTAGCTTATTGCATCATTATAGATTGGAAGGCCATTTTCCTTAATGTTTTCAACCTGCCTTAAGGTAAAATATGATTCTGATGTTGAAAATGATGGTGTTTGGAAAGTGATTAGCAGCCTAACAGCTAAAACAACCACAAATATAAATAATAGCGTTCTGGCGTTATTTCCAATAAATATTCTTTTCATATATGAACTAGGCGTAGGTCTATTTATAATTATTTCTATATAAGAGTGAGGAATGCTTTTTATGGTAAAGAAAGGTATTAGCTGATTTAGAGCAAATATGTTTAAAATACGCTGCTCTTTTAAGCAAAAACCGTAATTTCAAAACGAATATATTTAAATCAAGAACGCTTTGCACCTAGGATGGTTTGTCCAGATGTTGTAAAATCCCTTATTGGTGAATATGAAACTGATGTTACTTCCTGTATTTATGGTCCTGGAGGGGCTGGCAAAACTTTGCTTTGCATTCTTGCATTTGTTGATTCTGTTAAGAGAGGGAAAAAAGTTATTTTTATTGATACAGAAGGCGGCTTTAGTGTTGACAGGGTTAAGCAGATCAGCAAAGATTATGAATCATTATTGAGCAACATGATTTTTTTCAATCCAAAGAGTTTTAATGAATTGACTGAAATTTTGTCAAAACTCTCTGCGTTAGGCAGTAACAAAGTTGGCTTGATAATTGTTGACACAATGACAAATTTTTTTCGTGTTGAGATTGCAGATGCCCATGACAAAAAGATTGTGAATGAGGAGTTAGCAGAGCAATTATTGATCCTTAGCGATATAAGGAAAAAGCTTGGCATCCCAATTATCATTACAACGCAGGTTTATTCTGATATGGATGAAAAAAATAAGGTTAATCCCATTGGTGGAGATATCATTAAGGGCCGCTGCAAGACGATTATTGAGATTGAGAAGCTTCATGGCAGCATGAGAAGGGCTAAAGTGATCAAGAACAGGTATGAGGATGCTGGCAAAAGCATTGTTTTTGAGATCGTGAAAGAAGGAGTTAAGTTGGTGTGAGCCAAGGTTAAGGGATTATATTAATATCTAAATAATATGAAAATGATATCTTATTAATGTCTAAGTAAAATCTAAATAAATTCTGGATAATATCCCAATGATTTTGATAAATTTAAAGAAATAAAAAAACTAAACCTCATCGCTGAAATCATCCAGCTTCTCCTTGAAGTCTGATGCCTTCTTTATTATTCCTCTTCCAACAAGATATTCTCTTGCAAGGATCCAGAACAACAAGCCTAATGATTTTTTGCCTTTGTTGTTGCAGGGGATTATCAGGTCTAAGTTGTTAGATGTGTTGTTTGTGTCACATAGGCAGATTACAGGTATTCCAACCTTGATTGCGTCTTTAATTGTGTTTCTGTCAGGCCATGAGTCTGTTACAAAAACTAGTTTTGCTTCTGTGTATATCTTCAATGCCGGGTTTGTCAATATTCCTGGCGGGTATCTTCCTGCAAATACTCTAATTCCAGTTGCTTTTCCAAAAGCCTTGACAGATTTCCATGAATTCTCCCTTCTGCTGGCAAGGATTATCTCCTCAGGGGCAAACTGTGACAGGAAATTTGCTGCAACCTTGATCCTCTCATCGATTTTTGCCAGGTTTAGGACGCTTAATCCGTCCGGTCTTGTTTTGTAGATAAAGCTCTCCATGTACTTTGTCCGAAACTTTGTTCCGATGTGTATTCCTGATTTTAGGTACAATTCTTGTGGAACCAAATATGATTCTGTTTCTGCCATTTTTTTACCTCGTTTATGCTTCTTTTAATTTTGGTTTATTTCTTGATGGTTAGCAATATTCACCTGCGATATTTGTTACCTAAAAATCACCTGTGATTTTTATAACTTAAAAATCTATGATTTTTTGTATTTAAAAATACCGTGATTTTTATAACTTAAAAAATTTGTTTTTTAAGTTCAAAAATCGCCTGCGATTTTTATAACCTCACACAGGCATTAGCCATTTTCAAAGCTTGAATTTGGCTGTTGGTTATATCACTGACAAATCCGCCTTTGTTTAAAAAGTTTTGCATTTATCCGGAAAACTCCTTCAAAACAGTGTACTTTGGCCCTTCAGAAGTTAATTCGCTGCTATACAGCCTAAAAGAATCCACTTTAAAGCTCTGCTTTGGGACATCTAATTTTAATGAAGAAATAAATTGCTGTTTATCCATCACATTTTTTACTCTTCCAATGGTGATGTGCCCTAAAAACTCTCTTTCCATTGGCAATAATTTGCTCAAGCTTATATCCACTTTTTTGTGCAGTTCAAATAATGCCTCTGTATCCTTAAAGCCGACCCATACAACGTTTACATAATTCTCATTCGGAAAAACACCAATCTCGTCAATAGTGAGTTCAAAAGGCGTAAATTTTATTTTTTCCTGTGCTTCAACAGCCTTCGCTATTTTTAATTCATTCAATTCTCCTAGGAACTTCAGGGTTACATGCAAGTTTTCCTTATCAACCCATTTTACATTTGCTGCTTCATCACCTATCCGCAGTTGAATATTATGAAGCGATTCCTTGATTTCAAGGGGAAAATCTACTGCAGTAAAACATCTCATTCTTGTTTAGAATTGATTAGAATATAAAAATATATAGAAAAAAATTAAGGATTAGTAATCCTTTTCTTCATCCTCACCAAAGTTTTCTGAATCTTGAGATGACTCTTCTTGAGTTTCCTCAGCTGCTTGCTCTGAAGATTCTGAAGGTGATTCATTATCAGATGAACCGCTCTGCCCTACTTTTTCAGCAAAGCCAAATTTTCTGAGTACTCTAGTTACCCTTACTTTGACTGTTTCGCCTTCTTTAACATTTGGGACAAAGACAACAAAGCCATCTTTCTTGGCTATTCCATCGCCCTTTTCTCCTACTCCTTCAATCTTAACTTCGAACTCGTCTCCAACTTTGATTGGAGCAAAGCTTCTTCTTTGGCCGAAGCCACCGCCCATATTTGCCATAAATTTCTCACCTAATCGAATTTATTTATATCTGTTCGATATACATCTTGCATATATTATGCAATAACTGCAAGAGGTATTTCTGTCTTTATAAATTTATGTTTTATTAGGTAATGTCATTTTAACGTCATCTCTATTTTTCTTGCGTGTGTTATGAGACTAAGTAATTTGTTCTGTCCGAGGTCGAGTATTATTCCAGCAGCTTCTGCTGATGTTTTTCCTTTGAGGCTGTTATGAGGATTGACGTAATTGTAAACAATGGTTCGTAATGCAAAAAAATCTTTTGCTCCGTCGAATGTTTGGAAGACGTCAATGGCATCCATTCTTCTGGTGATTTCTCGGTTGTATCTCTCGATACAATTATTATTGTGGTGTAAACCATATTTTTTGCAAGTAATGGGTACGCCTGCATCCATGGTTGTTATTCGTGCGAGTATTCTTTTCCAGGCAGTGTGGTAGTTTGAGAAGTTGTCTGCAACAAATTTTATTACGGTTAATCCTTGACGATAAAGCAACATTATTTGTTGATAACACCACATTTTTATTTTGTTGAGCAATGTTTTGCATTTGCTTATTGTTCGTTGCCTAACAAATAATTCTGAAAGAACAAATTTTGTTTTGCGATCTATGACGTTGAGGTCGTAGCAATATTTTCCTTTTACGTTGATGTATTTCTCATCGAGGTGGAGATTGCCCTTAATTTCTGGAGTGCCAAATTGCGTTTCTTTTTTTTTAAAAGTCGGGCATATTTCACTATCCATTGTCTGATAGCCCATCTGCTTACGGTGATACCGTCGTGTTGTTTAAGATGTTCTCGAACTTTTTCAAGAGATGCGCTGTCAGTATATTCGTGTAATGCTCGAACAATACTTTCTGGTTTTACTCGCATGCGTTTGAATCCGTCGTCGATAACAAACCATTTTTTACAGGAATGGCAAAACCATTTCTGCTTCTTGCCAGAAGCATTACGGCGAAAACCTTTTTTCACCACGTCAGAAGAGCTGCAATAGTCACAATTCATAAAACATCACCCGAAACACAAAAGAACCACTTATATATAAAGATGACGATTATTTGACATCATCGTTTTATTATTCTATTTTCAATTAAAAAAAGAAAAAAAGGTTATTAGACATCTCTGATGCCATGCTCTGTTAGTAAAAATGCACATTCCCCATCTGGCAGGTTTGGAGAGTCTACTAATTTTCCAACTCTGCTTCCTTTCTTGCCTTTTCTTAGGTATACTCTTGTAGTTGAGTTATGTGCAACAATATGGCCTCCAATTGCAATAGTTGGGTCTCCGAAGAACTGGTCTGGTTTTGCCATTACTTGATTAGTCACATATACGCATAAGTTGTATGTGCTTGCTAATTTGCTTAATACATGCATATGCCTGTTTAGTTTTTGCTGCCTGTCTGCCAATGTTCCTCTTCCTACAAATTCTGCTCTGAAATGTGCAGTTAGGCTATCTACCACTACTAATTTGACATTTAGGCCTTCTTTTTTGATCAAGTCCTCAACTTTTTCAGCAAGAAGCATTTGGTGGTCTGAGTTATAAGCTCTTGCCACTTTTATGTTTCTTAAAGCTTCAGCAGGATCTATTCCTAATGATTTAGCAATTTGCTGTATTCTTTCTGGCCTAAATGTGTTTTCTGTATCTATGAATACTGCAACTCCATTTGCTCCGCCGGATTCACTGCCTAGCTGGCAGCTTACAGACAGTTGGTGGGCAAGCTGTGATTTTCCAGATCCATATTCTCCAAAGCATTCTGTTATTGAGCCTGTTTCAAAGCCTCCGCCAAGAAGGTCATTGAATGCTTTGCTTCCTGTGTGCAATCTTATTATCTGTTCTCTTTTTTTGAGAAGCTCTTCGCCTGATTCAAAACCCATCTTTAGGTTTGACCTTGCGCTGGCAATTATTCTTTTTACCAGAGCCTCGCTCATGCCTGTTGCTTCCATTATTTCGCCTATTGACGCTACAGCAATTGACATAAGATCACTAAATCCCACTGATTTAAGTTTCTCAGCAGTAGTTGGGCCGATTCCAGGCAAGTCTGTTAGCTCATGTATGCTTCCATCTTTTTTTTCAACAATCTCTTCTTCATCAATTGTCTCTTTTCTTCCCATATCATCTGTAGAAATATACTTTTCTTTTATTGATTTCGGTTCTGTAAGCTTTTGTTTCATATTTACACCTCATTTAATATATTTCTGGCACGTTTTCTTTTTCCCTCATTATGAGGAATTCATAAGCTTTTGTGAGAACAAGTGCTGCTCTTGGCAGGTCATTGACTCTCATTGAGCCTGTATGCTGCCATTGGTCCTGCTTATCCTTATATGCCCTGTCCAGGCTTATCGTCCTGAATTCTGTTTTTTGGCCTGTTTTTGACTGTCCTGAATTTATCCAGACAGCGGCTGATATGGCCCCAGCTTTAAATTTTATTTCCGGTTTTTTGTTTTCCATTTTTTTGCACCTTCCTTTTCGGTTTTTATTTCAAAGCACCCAAGATTCTTGGTTGCTGGCGGTTGCATTTAAGCAACAAATATATTCTAGCTTGCCTGCTTTATATAGTTTTCAACAGCATGTCCTGATGTCCAGTGCTCAGCTAAACAAGGTTTATACAGCTTAATATAGGCTTTAGAGAAGCTTATGGCTGATGTCCAGTGTAGTGGAAATATTTACGGATTTGTTGGAAAGAATTTAGGAATTAGTTAGAAACAAAAGATCAACTAAAGCTTTGTTGTATTATTGTTCTGTAGACATCAAAATTCTGTAGCACATATGTCTCGACATAAGCTGCAATAAATACGATAAAGATTGACAATACCATCAATAAGATGAAATCCCTAAGCACATGGACAAATTTTTCAGACATGAATTTTTCCCGGGTAAAACCTCCCGAAAGTATCCCTCCAGCAGCTGCAGATGAAAAATAGCTCAATGCTTCAAGCATCATATGAGGGAAAACGCTTGCAAATATCAGTAAAAAATAGATAAATGGGTCTTTTCCCATGGCAAATGCAGCTGTTTTTGCGAGATGCCCAAATATTATTCCCCATACAGATGCATTCCATGTTATCAGGAAAAATGCGCCGTCTCCGAATAGGAATGCTGTTATAAGGCATAATATCAATACACTCAAGTTATTGAAAAATATTTTTTTAAAGATAGAAGTTCCAACAACAGCATCTCCAGTTATTACGGCAGATCCTGTTTTTCCGTATTTTACTTCAAGTTGGTTTTCAAATATGTGGTTGACAGCTAGATTTGGAAGCATTATTGAGAAGAATGAGAAAACAATGAATATGCCCAAGAATAACAAAGCATATATTATAAATATTTGATAATGGTCTCGGAAAAATAAGAGTAAGTTTGACTTTTTCCTTTTCCCTTCTATGTATTCTGCCTGTTTGAATAATTTATTTACCGTTGGTATAATTAAGATTGCTGTGAAGGCAACTGCAACTATTGCGGGATCTTCTGGAAATAATACAACAGCAGTCCCGATACCGATTATTGTGTATGCTATTCCAAGAATAAGGGCAAAAAGCACGTTTTTCTCTATTAGCTTTAATGGATATATTTGTTCCAGGACCATTTTTTAGTTTTTAGAATTCTCGGTATATTAAGTTTTCTGTTAAAATTGGTTTAGGTCAGTTTTGCTTTCTCAGCTTCCTCATTAAGCCTTTTTAATTCATCTTCAGGATCAGGGTTAAGATTGATATTGTTTGCTATTAATTCAAGCCGATCAAACATCTTGTTTCTTGTTATCCTTCCATTTATTTTGACTATTTTGCCCATAAGCTTTGTTTTTTCCTGCTCAAAGATTCCTGGATTTTCCCTTATTTTGATGAATTCATCAGGAAGTTTATTGGTTAGCATATTTGCCTGTTCCCCAAAAAATATGGCCCTCATGTCTTCTGTGCCATCATCAATCACGGCATTCACCACAAATGACGTTTTCGGGATCACATTGCCATGATTATCACAGGTTGCCTGATCGCTGTTGATTACCACTTTTTTTCTGCATTCAGGGCATACATCAAAGAAAGTTGGATTATATATCTGCACGATTGTTGCCAGCACTTCAACATTGCTGTCTCCTTCGGTAAGATTTTTTATTTCTTTTCTCACTGCACCAATTTCATTTATTTCTGCAATCGTCTCATCTTTTGGGCTTATTATCAGGATTCCTTTTTCATTCATATGAACTTCTTTTCTTCCTTGGTTGTTTCTTACATAGCCGCCTTTTATCTTGATAACATCATTGTCTCTCATCTTTTTTAGGTTGTCTGCCATGTCTCCCCAGCAGACGATTCTTATGAATCCGGTGTCATCTGCTAGTATGAATGATCCAACTTTTCCAGTCCTGTTTTCTGTCTTGAATTCCCTTGTTTCGTATATCTGTTTTACCCTTCCGACTGTTTCAACGCTTCTCATTCCAGCTAGTATATTTTTTATCTGAAGCCTTCCTGATACTGCGTCAAATAGTTTTACGCCAAGCTCATTTGCGATAATATGTGCTGCCCCCTCTCTAGAAATCAGGCCAGATAGCTGCTTTAATTTCAGGTTTATCTTTTCGTCTATCTCCTGGTCGGTAATGCTTGCTTTTTCCCTGATTTTTGCGTATATGTCTTCTATTGGAATCTTTATCATTGTTCAAATTAAAATATAGATTATTTATATAGATTTGTGTTTTGGAGTTCAGTTCAGCCAAGTACACACTTAAACTCTTTGCATTCAGTGGCTAGGTCTGCTAGATAACTGTTAAGTAATGATTTAGATAATTCAACTGCAGTCTTGCCGTGCTTGCATGCCCTTCCTGGCCCGGCATTGTAAGCCATTATTCCTTTCTTGAGTATTTCGGATTTGCTATCCACATCATTATTGCATTTTTGAATGTAGCTTGCTAAGACTTTTATTCCACAATCGATGTTTTCTTCAGCGTCATAAAGTTTGAAAGGGTCTTTTCGAAATCCGCATTCTTCAATTGCGGTTCCATAAAGTATTTGCATTAATCCATGGCTTGCGCTTATTTTCTTGCAGGGGGTATAAGCCCCTTTGTCTGTTGATTTGACTTTATATTGGCAATTTGCCTCTGTGCAGTCAAAGTTCCAGGGAGCTTGTTTGTAGTGGGTGATTAAATCCCTTTCTTCATATGATTTTTCACACCTGGTTGCAAACTGCCTATAAGAGCTTTCCTGCTTCACCATTGCTTTTATTATGCTGATATAATTGTTTTCAGAGATGATGATTGCTTTGATGTCTTGATTGGCGCTATCCTGCCAGAACTCCTGCACTTTTCTTTTGATGATACCATTGATTTCCTCAGTTGATTTTTGCTGGATTCCTAGCCTATTATTGATATTGGACAATTGCTCAAAATTAAGGGCTAATGGGGGCTCATTGTATTCAATTTGGGAGCTTATTTGTGTAGGCGGACTTACTGTAGGTATGTTCTCATCTGGGGGAATCGACGGTGCTTGGATATCATTTTTTCCCCCTCCTGGAAAGTACAATGCAAAAGTGATAATTATCGGCCTTGGCTGGATTTTTCCGTCTTTTGCATCATATGCAAAAAATTCCTTGGCAGTGTCAATTTTTATGTGGTTTACCTCAAAACATGTTGGCAGATCCCTGTAATATTTTGTCCTTGCCAGAAATTCGGTCTGGCTGATTAAGGCTATTTTTTCTCCTTCTTTGTAGAAGGTCATGTCTTGAAACATTTTTTGCGACATATAGCCATCATCACTTGTATACTTGTATTCGTCTTCTTTTATTGCAAAGGTATATTTTTCATTTTCATCTTTTAATAGGTCCGGTTTATCAGAAACAAGATTTTCATTTGCATAATATAATGTTGTTAAAGTGGATTTTGGCTCACCAATATTTTGAGATGAGTCGTCCTGAAGCACTGCTTCATCAGGATTTATTAGCAATTTGTGGCCTTTAAGCGCATCATTGGCTATGTTCCATTGGTATATGCATTTTTCTGCTTCCTGGTTTTTTATTAAGTTTAGTATTGTTGAGAATGTTGTTGCAAAATTATTTTTGTCTGGAAGTGTCTCAACCAGTTGCCAGTTGCTTGACATAGCTTTTTTTAGGTCTTCTCGTCTTTCTATCGGCCCGATTTGATAGTAGTCAGATATTAAGTCATAAGTTTCTTCATTTATCCTTGCAAAATTGCCAAAATCAAAATCATATTTCCCTGTGAATGATGGGTCAAATATGATGAACGAATCATCGTATGATTTTTCTTTTACTATAGGCACAAGCATCTTTTGAAATGATGTGCCTTTGACAGTAAAAGGTGTATAATCAACTATTGCATATTGGTAATTGTCTGCTATCTTGTTTTTATTGTAAAGTTGAAGATGATTTTTTAGGTGAGTGTCAAACATGTTTTGATAGCTGGCTTGTGTGTTTGGCTGGCACTGATGCAATGATATTATGCTGTCTCCATTTATTGATCCGCATGGCGATTCATCCTCAAATCCTCCTGTTTTGCTTAGGTCATAAAGCGTCTGTTCTGTTGAAAGATATGCAGACCTGTCAATGTAAAAGCGCATGTTAGTAGCTTCCATTTCAGTCTCAAGCAAGGCTATTGATGCTTCTCCTGCATATTTTGTCTTGAATTGGTTTTGGCCTGCTGTCTTGACACAGCCATACATTACTAATGCAACAAGAAAAAATCCAAGTACTATATACATGAAATCTATTCCTTTTTTTGACTTTAATAATTTTGGTTTATGCATAATCAGTGTTTGATATCAACATTTATGCAATTTCTTGATACAATTAGTTTGGCTGTTCCTTTGTCATAGCTTGGCTTGTCTTTTTGCGGGAAATAGCTTTGAGGATATTCAATTGAGGCTGTTTCTCCGCATGAAGATGTTAATTTTGTGTTTCCGATTTGTTTAGTCGTTTCCTGGCTCGTGTATCCCAGTAGCCATTGCATTTTTGATGTTTTAAATGCAGAATCAAAGTATTTTGCTGTTGGCTGCACCAAGTCATTGTAGGAATTTGTGGGATCGCTTAAGGTAAGGCTTGAGATTATGTCGCCTGCATTGATTTCTCCATGATTGCCTGTATTGATTTCTTGATTGAAATAAGATATAAGATATTTGTGCGCAATTATTTTTGCATCATGTTTTGACAATTCTTCAGTTATTTTCTCTTTTTGTCCAGTTGAGAAAAGGGATAAGTACAAGAATATGAAGAATAGGACAAAGATTACAGCTCCTAGAGCGATGAAATAGTCAATTCCAGTATCTCCTTTTTTGTTAAGCATTTTTCACCTGGAATGTTAAGGTTGCTTCCTCTATTTCATCTCCTTTAACCAAATAGACATTTCTTGTTATTGTTGTATCTCCAAATGTGCCTGCCCAGTTTTTTGATTGGAATAATTTTTGCTCTTCTGGATCCCCATATTTCAGATATGCTCTGAATCCAGGAGTTTTTGAATCTTGATCCACAAAATAGCAGTTGTTTAGGTTTTCCTCTGAAAATTTTTCATAATCTATAGTATTTGGAGCAATAATATCAGTATCTGAATCCAGGTATGCAAGGCAATATGATGATGTGATGAATTTGTCTGCCAATATGCTTGCCCTTAGTTCATGAGGCATTGAGTATTGGTCGCTTTCTGATGTTGAGGTTATGAATATAAGTCCAAAGAACATTATAGTGACAACTATCAGCCGTGGTATGCTTGCAACTTCCAATCCTTGCGCTTTTTTATTTCCCTTCATCGTTAAAATAGCTGACCATTGCCTGTTTGAATGAGATTGATGCTTTTGATTGATCATCAGGATTTATGTTGGCTTCAATGTAGATTATCGGATAATCCTTGTCTTTGAAGTAGATTCCTGAAAAAAATAATAGTTTTGGGTCTGATTCCTGAAGTGATTCTAGCGTGATCGGCATCAATAAAGAATTTTGTATGACAAGATCGCTGGCTAGCCTATTTGCTATTAAGCACCCCAGCTTTTGTGAGTTTTCTGCCTGATTTCCTTTTATGTTATAATATATCCTTATTGATGGCTCTTCAAGATAATCCAATTTTATCCTTGAGGCAAATAGATAATCTGTATTTGGATCAAATTTATTGTCAAAGATTTTTTCAAAATCAGTGCCTGCCATGTTGTCTTTAAGCAAACTCAGGAATGCTCCTTCATTATTTTCGTTTGTGCCTGCTGGCTGGTCATTTACTAATGATACAAATGCCTTTTTTGTTTGCCATTTTATGTCTTTAGTGTCTGTTTTTGGGCACACATTTCCGCCCATGTTAAGCAGCTTGTCATTTATCGACAATTTTCCTGCTGATTTTATGAAATATATTTTGTTTGGATGTGTTAAGTCTATATCCTGGATAAATAGCTCCTCAAAAGAGCTTGCGTATTCTGTTTCAAAGGATATACTTTTATCAGGATTGTTTGCTTCAAATCCGTCTTCATAGACGATAACTTTGTCTCTTGTTATCCTTATGTTGAATTTGCTTGCATCATTTGGATATGCTAAGTAAAAATCATCATTTACAGAATAAGCTGTTTCTATCATCAAGGCTATTTCTCTTGAATGCCTTGCCATCTGGTTGTAATCTCCTGAAGAAATAAGTTTTGCTGTGTTCCACATCAAAAAGCCTACTGCAATGGCCATAGCCACATTGATTATGGCATACATTACCTCATACTGTGCTTTACGGCCACCTCTTTTTAACATATAGGTTGTTCAATATATTAAGTTTAAATGCTTTTTGGTGTATTAAGGGGTTGAGGCTTGCTCACAGATTATTCCGTTTGGAGTAGATACAGGATTTGTTCCTTCTGGGCATTCATTGTCGGTTGGATTTGCTTCGTTAGTATCAACTTTATTTTTGAAGCAGTCTTCTCCCATGCAGACATCTATTAGGTCTCCAGTTCTTTTGAAGTGGATGGTTTTGAGTGAGGTTTCTGGAAGAGCACCAGTAAGTTCTTCCGTGTTTTTTATGAAAATCCCATTATTAGAAGAGGGTGTATAGTCAGTTTTGATATCTATATTTTGCACAATCTTATAAGGGTCAATATTTAGAGACAGTGATAATCCAACAATGTTTTTGCAGTATGTTTTTGCTCTGCAGGAATAAAACCATATTGTTGGTAATCCATCTCTTTCAGTTATTTGCAGGTCTCTATCACTTCCAATTTCAAACTGTGATCTGCATAAGCACACACAAAGACCCTCTTCTTCACAGTCTGCAGGCATTGTTGTTAATGAGTAAGAATGCATTCCTAGATCTATAAGTATTATATCAACACTATTAAGTAAAGTATATGGATGGCTGTTTCTTCCTCCAACAGGCCTCATTATTATAGACACATCCTTCCGATTTGCAGGATCTGTAGCTAGAATCAACACCCCTCCTTCATCAGGTGGGAAAAAGGTTACCATCTCCTGCCCATCCTGCAAGCCATTTATCTCATCAACCAGGTTATTGAATGCTTTTAGGTCTGTGTCTTTAGGAAACATGGTTGCATATATTTTGGCTCCAGGTAGTATTATAATAAAATACAGAGCAACCACTGCAAAGATCAATTTTGCTATGAAGCCTATCATCGCTTTTTTGTTACTTATTTGCATCTTTAGTTTTTTCCTCTGCATTGTCTAGTGCTTCCTGGCTAGGGCATCCCTTAAATTCGCTAAGACCTGTTTCTGGGCATTTATCAAACAAATTGATTACTCCATCACGGTCAGGATCTGCAGTTCCATCTTGATAGTCGTCAATATTTTTTCTGCTTTTGCCAAACATCACCGACCAGCTTATTATTATGACTACAACTACAACTAATGCGATAATTCCCCACACCAAAGGTGAGAACAGGAATTCACCTTTTTTTGTTTTTTTTGACTTTTTTCTCATTTTTATCACCATAATCATGCTTTTTTATTAATTATCTCATTTATGCAGTCATCATCAACTCCGATTTCATTTGGATCATATTCACATTCACGATTCCACAACCATCTGTCAACATATGTTGCTATAAAGCAGATTTTGTATTTGTCACCATCTTTAGCCACATATAAGTAAGGTGACGCCCCTTTCTTTTCATTTCTGTTAGGGTTTCTGAGCGAAAAAAAGACTTCATCTCTCTTTACTATCGAAAAAGAATCATCTTCTTTTGTCATAGGCTGCTGGTCAGATCTTAAGTCTCCGCCATATATTAAACATAAACTATTTTTTTCCAAATCTCCTATCTTAGCAGTTTGGCCTTTTTCATTTATAAGCCAGATTGAGGCTCCATCCCCTAGATATATCACCAGTTGGTAATCAAGAAAGATTTCTGGTGGAACCTCAAATTTTTTTAAGCAGTTTTCAGTATTGCCTATTTTTTTGCAGTCGTTATCTTCTGATTTAATGGTGTTAAGCTTCATTAGCCATTCACTTAATTTATCATTAAGTGCTTTTGGTATCTCGATTACTTCCTCTGATGGAATCTCTTTGTCCTCTCTGAGCTGATAGATATAATTATCCCCCCATAAAGATAATTTTTTAGCTATTTCGCGGTTGAATCCTTCTCCCCCGTAGGCAGCGTATAAGAAAACAACACATACTGTTACAAGAATTATTATTGTTCCAATCATTGCAAACTGCTCAGCCTTTTTATTCATTTTTTACCCAAAGATAAAGAATAGATATTCTCTCATCTTGCCTGCTAACCCGCCATACAGAAATAATGCAAAGACTAAGAAGGCAATTATAAGTATGATAAAAACTATGACTTGCCATTCCATTGCTTTTTTGCATTTCATTTTTTGATTGTGTTGCTCACATTTATTATAAACTTTCTTCTATATATCCGCAGTGATCTTTAATTTGGTCAAGATTTGCAATATATATTGTGCTTGTCGGTCTGCCGACTATCAATTCTGTCAATTGATCTGCAGCCATTTTCCCTCCAGTTACTCCAATGGCGGCACCTATCACGAGTGAACTCACTATCACTGTGCCTCCTGTTACCCATCCAACACCAGGTATAGAAAGAAGAAGGGATCCTGTATAAACACCTGCTGTTGCTCCTGCTGATCCTCCAACAATTTGGGCAATGGTTCCATAAATGCCTGATTGTGTTGTTGGGCTTCCGAATGCTATCGCATAGATGTTGCTAGGAGAAATATCATCAAGAATAACTAAGTTTCCGTTAGCTCCTCCCCCTCTTTGTATATAATCAAGGTAGCTTACATACTGTTCATTTTTCACATAACATTGCTTATTTGATGGACAGCTCCAGGAGTCATAAGCCCTATAACCCTCTTTTTCCAAATCCAAGTTCTTTTCACTACAAATTCCTCCCTGCCCTTCACAGAAAGAAGTGCTGTAGCAGCAGTTGTTTTTTTGATTTTTATTATCCTTATATTTTGCCTTGCACACTATGTTGTTTTCCTCAACAGTAAGTCTTGTATAAGTTCCAGCAAGGTTTTTTTTGCTTAATTCATTCAAAACTGTTTTGCAAGAAGTTGGATCACTTCCTGAGATGCAGATTCCTTGATTGTTTTTGCAATTCTCACTTAAGTCTTTGACCTCTTTTGGGGTCTCGTGAAATTTTTCAATGAGTTCCTTGGTTGTAATAGGCCCTATTGCTTCATCCCATCCCTTCCAAAGGTTTATTTTTTCTGTATAGCAGATGAAGCATTCATTTTTTCCTAATGGGTCTCCTTCCTGGAAAATGTCGTCAAAACTTCCTTCTCCAAATGTATTCCAGCAACTTGCAGCATCTTCCATCAGATTAGTCATTATCTCATCTTTTGTTGCATCTTTTGATTGTGGATTTTTTTTATGCACGGTTCTGCAGAGAAGAGGAACAAGTTTCATATCTGAAAACGGTATTCCTTTAAATTTCAAGTCTAACACTAATTTTTCCCTGGCAGCAACACTTCCTCTGCAAAGAAGCGGCGCACTTGCATCATCAGTTTTGCCTGCACCTTCTTTTATTAATGCTATTATTAAAGAAGTGCCTGCAATTGCAAGTATAGCTGTTACTATAAGTATGAGCGACAGCTGGAATCCTCTTTTTTTATTGATTGAAAGATTCAATTTATTCTCCCATCATTCGCTTGACTGCAAAATATACCATCATCAAAAAAACAACAGCCAAGATAAGGACTATAATCATTTTCATGCTGAAATCTAATGCTGGATTTTCAGGGCTTATATCCAGTTGCCCTTTCTTGTTTATTCTGGTTGCATCCATATTTATATGCCAAGTTTCATATTATTTAAATGTTTTGAGTTAGAATTAATCTTGGCTGTTTTAGAGATTATCTTTTACCTTTTGGGCAGCAGTAAGGTGAATCTTGATTGCAACCCTCAGAAGGATATCCTACTGTTCCTTCAGCACAATCATTGATAGGATCTTTCACACATCCATCAGTTCCAGTCACACATTCACTTGCCCCTTTCCCGAACACATTAATCTTCCCAGTAAAAATCAGTATCAATGCAACCAAGACTATCAAAGCGAGTATTGCTAATATTATCGTGTTTAGTGGAAGTCCTTGTGCTTTTTTCATTGTTTGCAGCAATATTTATCTTCAGCATTATATCCATGAACATCTTTGCATGGCTGTTTGTAATAGCCTAGTGTTGTGCCGTCAGTGCACGTAGCTGTCTGTACACAATCTCCTTCGCAATAGTCAAGCCCTTTTCCAAACATGTTTATTCTTCCAGTAAAGATTAAAGTGAGCACAACTAATACTATTAGAACTAATGCAGCTATTATAATCGTGTTTAACGGCAATCCTTGAGCTTTTTTCATTATAAAAAAAGAAAAATTTAGCCTTGTGGTACTTCTGTACCGACACAGCATACTTGTGATTCAGCGCATCTTACTGCGTTATAGACAACTTCTCCAGTTCCGCAAGAATCTTTGCACTGCCCGCCATTGTTGGCGCATGCTGCTGATTCTGTTCCAAATATCTGTATTCTGCCTGTGAAGATCAATGCAAGGATAACTAGCACCAATAGCACTAATGCAGCAATTATGATTGTATTCAAGGTTAAGCCTTGTGCTTTTTTCATTTAATCACCTCTGGTTGAATGCGCGAATTCGCATCTGATTAGGTATATATTGAAATTAGCCCATATTTAAACTTTACTAAAGGTTTAGGCTGTTGGCTCATATGCTTCTAGCTGCACAAGTCAAGATTCACAGTTATTGTTGTTCCGCTTAATGTTCCTATTTTTGCCTGTGCGTTTTCCATTTTGGAATATGTGTCTGGAACATTTCTTATAATGCATTCTTTGGTGTTATAGTTTATATCCAATGGATTGTTGGGAAAATCAATAGAAAACCTGTAAGGTATATTCCATTTGTTTAAGGTGTTTTCAAAAAAATCGCTTTTCAATGAGTCTCTTAGATAAGCACAGGAATCAGAGTTTAGCTCGCAGCTAATGATGCCATATGATCCACTATGCTCATAACAATCGCTTATTAATTGAGATACAGTTGCGTCATTGCATTCCTGCACATTAGTGATCAGCAAAGAATTAAGGAAATTCTGGCTTATCTGTTCAGAAGCAAAATCTTCTTGTATTGACGCCTTTGGTTTCAAAAGCGTGAATTTTACTATGAAGACTAATCCTAGCATTAATAGTATTATTATGATTGCCAGTCCCATTATCTCCATTTGTGCTTTTTTCATGTTAGCTAAAGTAATAGTCTACTTGTAAATATCCAAAGCTGTACCTTTTTGTTATCGGGTCATATATTGACACAGGCATTTGTGTTCGTTTATAGCTTGAGCCAGAAATCTTTGAAGAGTATAGTATATTGCTATTGGTTTGTCCTTGAATAAAAGGATAAGCTTTTATTAAATTAATCTCAGTATTCCCAAAAATCCCATAATAATAATTTTTAACTGCTGGAGTGGAATGGTCATTGATCATAGCACTTAATTTATCAAACTTTATTTTATCAATGCATCCAGTCGTCTCTAATTTTGTCCCAAAAGAGCATTGTAGCTCTGGCATGAAGTATGTTTTCAAGGCTATCTGCACAGATTCTCTTGAATTGATTTCCCTTAATTGTGCATTTATGCTGCTCTTCTGCCATCCGGAATAAAACGAATAGCCGATAAATACGATAAATATGAATACGATTAGCACAGCAATTGTCTCCACCATCCTTATCTGTGCTTTTTTGCCCAAAACCATTTTAGCCAATTTGTGAGTCATTTATTCTGCTTCCTCGCGTTTTCACAACGAGTATTGTGCGGTTGAAAACGGAACTTATTTGTTTTTTTATTATTTTTAGTTGACTTATTTTTTTTATATCATTGTCATTTTGTTAATCATTATTTGTGCTTCATTCCGTTTTTCACATCGGAGTTTGTGCGGTTGAAAACGGAACTTATTTTTATTAACTTATTTTAACTCATTTAATATATCTCAGGGCACGAAAACAATCTTATTTGCCCGTTTAATGCTTCTAATCCAATGTTTTCCTCAAATGCCGCGCTGTAAATTGTTTGCAGATTTGCAGTAATATAGGATTCATCAGATTGTGTTTTAATTTTTCCTAATTCAGTTAAGGCCGAAATGTATCTAGGAGTACATTTCACATCCATCCCACTAGTTGATAGCAATTCCCTAGTCCTTTCCAAATAAACCTCGTTCACATAATTTAGTCTGGTAAAAACATCATCCATTGGGCATTTATATAAGTTATAATCATCTGCAATTATTGCACCAATTAAGGATGGTATTCCAGAATAAGGATAACTGCCCATAAGCTCGAATAACTCTGCATTTGATTTTTTTCTGTAAAATTCAACTGTGCCAATTTCGGTATTACCAGATGGTTTAATATTAACTGCAGTAATATCCCTGTAATTCATACTTTTAGTATCTAAAGTTTCGCCGTCACCAACCGTAATACTAGTCATTTCATTATTATCATAAAACACAAACCTAACTTTCTGCTCATTTTGGTTAATATACTCTTGATAACTTTGAGGACTATTTATTTGTGAAACATACATTCCACCATGAAGAGATTCTTTTATTGTGCTAAGTATATCGTTATTACCCACCATCACATACCTTATCTTGTCAGATGTCAGATAAAGAAAATTTGTCACTTTGTATGGCATGTTCCAATCCAATGAAAAGATTATTATCTTATCTCCATCAATTAATGAAGGGACAAACATTGCTCTTGAATTATAGCTTATGTCTGTTGAGCTAATCAGATTCTCCAGTGTATAGAAGCAGTTGCAGTCTTCGCATGAAAACCTTATCTCGCTTCCTTTTGATCTTATATTGCTATAAAGGTTTGATGTTGACTCTGCTCCAACAGTCATTGTTTGCATATTGCTTAATATTTCTGCAGATAATCTCATGTCAGAGATCTCTTTTTGTTTGTATATTACTGTTGCGAAAAAAACGAGGATCAATGCTCCTGCTATAAGTATGAATATCCAATTGAACTGCACTTCTATTACTCCTCTTTTATTTAGCATCCTGTACCTGTAAGAATTTCTGTTTCGTCTCCTTTGCCGTAAACTTTGATGTCAACATATCCTTGGCTGTTTCTTTTGAAGCAGTAGGCATTCTGCCAATTACTTCCTGAAGGAGTTCCAGTATTCACCTCAAGCTCTCCAACATAATCAGATTCGATTCCTGTTGGATATAGAAACATGTTGTCTTTAGAGCCGCTTTTTATCTTATCATTTGCAGCATAGACTGCTGTGTTTGTATCACACAGTGCAACATTGATGCTACCAAGAGTTTTAGAATCTCTAAAACATATATATTCATAATTAGAAGGTAATTTAAAGCTGACTGACTCAACACTTCCATATCCTTTATTGTCTGATATAAAGCTCTTTAATTCCAGCTTAAACTTCTCGATCTCAACCTTATTTGCTCTGTCAATTAGCTGATTGATAGCATAAACACCATAAATTAATATTGCTCCGAATATGACGATCATCAGTATGTAGATTATTATCTGCCCTTGTATCTGCCCTTTTTTTGTAGCCATAGAATTACTTCTTTTTTGTGCCAGTTTTTTTGGATGATAATTTCTTGTTTGCCTTTTTGATCTCTTTTTTCAATTGTTTGTGTGATTTCTCAAGGCCATCTAAAGTCTTATTGATTTCATCAATTACAGACTCATGCATCTTCTTTTCTGCCAGTTTGTTGAATGTTTTCAGCAAATCTTCTTTTGGCAGCTCTGACTTTGATATTTTTTGTATATGGGATTTCTTGATCTCACTGCCAGATATTTTATCCAGGTCTGAAAACACGTCTTTTTTCTCTTCTGGCTTCTTGTTTGCGATGTTTGATAGTTTGTCAAATATGTCTGAAGCTTTTACTTTATTGGCTATTTCACCTAGTGACAACCATTCTTTGTCAGGTGTTTCCTGCTGTTTTGGTTTTTCTGGTTCAGGAATATACCTTCTTTGAGGAGGTTGATAGCTTTGTAGTGTAGGCCTTCTTACAGAATATTGCGGCCTGTTTGAGATAACAGGTATTTTTTCCTTGGGCTTGAAGTTCATATACAAGAGGTATCCAAGCACTCCTGTGACGCCAATTATTACAATTATGATTATTATCAGCCATAAATTTGATTTTGGCTTGCTGTCTGGATTCAATGGATCAAATCCTTTAGAAACTTCTGTTCCATCATCCGCGCCATCCCTATCTGAATCTGCATTTCTTGGATCTGTGCCATAGTCATATTCCTGTTTATTGGTTAAGCCGTCTCCATCTGGATCTTGTGTTGCATCGCTTGGGTCTTCTGGATTTAAATTATATTTGGTCTCCCAGTCATTTGGCATTCCATCTCCATCTTTGTCATTGCTTTCTGAGCAATATCCAGCTGTGCATGTGTCAGAAACACAATCAAAGTCTGTAAAGCATTTCTTTGATAACGCGCATTTGTCTGTGCAGCTTGCTCCGCAGTCAATATCGCTTTCATCCCCATTTAGTTTTGAGTCATCACAGCTTGCCTGCTTGCATTTTCCTGATGTGCACACTTTGCTCTTGCAGTCTGCGCTAGTATCACAATTTTCATTTGTGTCACAAGAAGTTTCGCATGATCCTCCGCAGTCAACATCTGTCTCATCTGGATCTAATAATTGGTTAAAGCAGGTGTTTACTCTTTCTTCACATTTGTCTTCTGCCTGGTTGCAGTAATTTGATGTGCAGTCATTGTCTCTGTTGCATGAATCATCAACATCACATTTTGATCTGCACTGTCCTCCGCAGTCTTTGTCGCTTTCATTCCCATTCCATATTCCGTCGCTGCAGCTTGCTCCAATGCATAAATTGTCTTTGCAGTAGTTTGACCTGCAATCTTGGTTTATTTCGCAAGTCTTGTTGTTCAAGCACTTTCTTGTGCATATTCCTCCGCAGTCAACATCTGCTTCTTGGCTGTCTTTATTGCCGTTTGAGCATGATGCAGGCGCTCTTCCAGTGTCAACCTCTAATGTGTTTGTTTGCTCTGTGTCGCTATTATGTCCTACTCTGTCAGTTGCATTGACAAGCATGTTGTATCTTGCTCCATCTTCAAGGTCAAGTCCTGAGATATACCCCTCAAATATGTATGATCCATTTTCTCTATCGTTTGGAGAGACAGATCCTTGTTCTATTATCATTTGTGAGGAATATGAATTGTTTATTATTGAATATCTGAATCTGTCAATTCCTGATTCGTTATCATTTGCCTCAAATCTGACTTTTAGCCTTCTGGTGTCATAAGTATAAGTCGAGTCATTTGCCAATGGAGATATCAGTTCCGCTTTTGTCATGTCAGGATTAGTCATGTCTACTGTGAAAGTTATTGTTGCCTGCAGATAATCTGGTGTCCTGTTTCTTAATGAGTTGTCAAAGCATTTGACATAATAGCTCTGAGTTCCTGAGCTATGTGTATTTGATGATATGTTATATTGAAGTGATGTCCTTTGCTTGTTGTCCATTGTATTGAAATAATTGTTATAACCTGCATCTGTGTAGACTAAGCAGTCTGCTGTTCTTTTATTCAGGGTTATGCTAAGCATTGTTGTTCCGGAATTGGCATATGTTGGTGTGTCTATTGACCTTAGTTGAAGTATTGCTGACAGATCTTTTGTTATCGATATTGTGTTTGCTGTCCTGTTGTCTGTTGTTAATCTTCCAGCCATATCTTCACAGACAACATTGAAAGTTGCTGGTGAATTTGTGAGATCAGGATAGATTGTTGCCTGATGTGATAATTTGAATGTTTTTTCATCATATCCAGAATATTTTAGCATATTAGAATAGATTGGATTTATTCCATTGGTCACTTGCCCGTATTTGCATAATGTGTATTCATCTGTTCTTGTGTATAATGTTGCCTGTAGTGGATTCAAGTCATCAGTTATTATGTTGTTATTGTAGTTTGTGTATAGCTCTGTTATTGACGGCGCTCTGTTGTCATAATAGATTGTGTATTGGCTTGTTATGATTTCTCCTGTTCTTGATTCATCTTTGCAGAACACATATAGCCTTTCTGTGCCTTGTGTATTGAACCCGGTGATTATGAAAGTTTTATCGTCATCTTGCTTCAGGCTGAAATTTGTGCTTAATGTATATCCATATTCTGCTCCTCTGTTAAGGTTATATCTGCAGTCTGCTTTTCTGTCTGTCTTGATTACGACATCAAAGTTTGGTGTTCTTGATGCCCCATTTTCCGGGCTGTGAAGCATTATTTTTAATGGTACATATTCTATTTGGAATGTTGCGATTGTATTGCCGAGGTTTCCAGCTGCATCTGTATAATTTATTGAGAATTTGTATGTAGATAAATGCTGCAGGTCAGCTGAAGGTGAATATCTGAATATTCTTCCCTGGCCAAATGAGTTGCTAACAATAGGAATGCCTTGGCACTGGTTGTTTGCTTCCTGTCTGCATAGGAATGGCGCTCCGGTTATTATCACATCATATGCTTCATTTTCAAATGTGACATTTATTGTTGGCCTTGGCTGGCTTACTTTAGGCTGGATATTTATTATATTTGCGGAGCTGATTGCAGAAAATGCTATTAGTGTTATAACTAATAAAATGACTAATGTGCCTTCACGATTTGTTTTGTTTCTCAAGGCCCTACCTCGACTTTTGCGATTGGTATTATTGTGTCTAATTCTATATTTATTGAATTTCTGCCGATTGCTCCTATAGAATTTGCAGCTTCAATCTCGATAAGATTGTCTCCTTGCAGAGCTAGGTTTAATTGTGGTGATATCTGCACTTCTGTTGAACGGGTAAATGTGATATTTGTCCTGATGTTTCGATAGATCATTGCTATGCTTGTTATGTTTTGATCATTTGTTATTGTTGCATTTATCCTTTGTGATGAAACATTGGTAAGTTCTGGTATCATGCTTGAGAATTCTATGTTTGGCACTCTGTCATCTACGCTAAATATTATCACTTTTTCTGTTTCTATTCCTTCTGTGTTGCTTGCTTTTGCGTGGACTGTATAATTTCCGTTAGGTAATCTTGATTCATATGAATAAAGTGTATAGCCGCCGTCTTGATTGATATTTTGCGATATTTGCGCCTGTAGGTCGGTCTCAGAATCGATAGTTATATTTATCGAAGAAAGGTTTATTGTTACAGGAGCTATCCTATTTTTTGTTATTGATATGTTTATTGTATTTGCTTGTGGTACTATTGAATTGTGCCTTGGATTGATTTGTATTTCTGGTCCCAGGTTTTTCACATAGATTATTTGATGTGGTGCAGATTGCGCAATATTTCCAGCTGCATCATAAGTCTTTACTGTCAATAGTGCCGTTCCATCCAGAAGGTTTATTGTGCCAGTTAATCCATTTGTTATCAGTATATTGTCAAAATCAAACTGTGTTGTGCCTGATGTTATGTTATAAGAAAGTTGTATCCCATTTATGAATGGAACAATCCTTAATCCTTGTTCTCTTGCATCTCCATGTATGCTTATCAATGCTGTTGTTGTATTTGTTGTGTTGCTGTAGATTATTGGTGTTAAAGGAGAGGTTGTGTCAACTATAAAGACAACATTTGCTTGTCCAGTTGCTCTGCCGTTTGCGCTGCATTCGATTGGCAGGCTGTAAATTAGATTTTCTGTCAATATTCCTGATTGGTATGTGTGTATGTAATATCCTGCTCCAGCAGTTGAAAGCATATTATGATTATCCACTTCACAATTTGAAGCTACATCAGATAATACCTTGATTAATGGTGTATTGTCATTTGTGGCTCCAGATGGAGTTATATTGAATATCTGCACAGGATAATTCAAGTCTACAGTTACATTCACAGTCATCATTGCTGAAGTTTTTCCTGTCCTGTCTCTGCAGATAAAGTTGAATATGGTTGATGTTCCATCATCTAGATCGATAAATTCTGACCTTGCTGTTGTTATTGTGTAATTTCCGCTTCTTGTGCTAGCAGCACTCATTCCAGTGAGTGAATCATATGAGCTATCAGTCCCGTATCTGCAGTTCAATGCGCTTACATCATCATCTCTTGCTGTTACAGTAAGTTGTGTTGTTGATTTTCCAGATGTAGATTCTTGGGCTAAGATATATGTTGTCATAGCTGCTCCTTGTAATTGTATTCCTCCAAGAACATTTATTGTGCTTATCTCAGGTGTGTTGTTTATTGCTCTTTCAACATATATGGATACAGTGTTTGTTCCAAGATTTCCGAAATGATCATGGCAATATAGTTTCACCAAGTTTGCTTTGCCTTCTTCAAGATTATAGCTCAGGTTTTTTGCAAACAATATGTTTGTTGTTAATGCACTAAACATTTCATTTCTGGTTGTTGGCACTCCAGCTATGATTGAGGTATAATTTGCAAAGCATGAGTTTATGTCTTTTGCTGATTCGCTAAGATTGATGATCAATTCTGGCCTTGCATTATTCGTTGCTCCTGGCGGCATCATTAGGTTTATGGTTGGGCCTTTTCCATCATACCATATGGATATGTTTCCGCTCCTGAATATTTTTCCGACATCGTCTTTCACTTGTAGTATTATTTTGTTCTCAACTTCATTGTTGTTTTGTGTGTTCAGCTGCACTTTTATCAGGAAAGTCTTGTTTTCATCAAATGTTTGGGTGCTTAAAGTGCTGTGGCTTATTGAGGTGACTGATACGTGTTCATCAGTATAATTTCCTTCAAATATTACATAGCTGAGGTTTGTTTTCCATTTTCCGTCGATAAACACCGTAGTTAATGGCTCAATTCTTGAGAATCCTGGCCCCAGGTTGTCATAGTCGATTGTAAAGCTATCTTCTCTTGAGTTTCCTGCTTCATCTATTGCAACAGCTGTTATTGTGTTTTCGCCAACAAGGGTTAAGTTGATGTCTGCCCTGAAATGCAGAGCATCTATCAGGTTATTTGAGGATTTAAACTCATCATTGACATATATTTTGACATCATTTAGTTTTATGTTGTCTCCTGCTGTTCCAATCACTTCAATTTCCGGTGTTAATGTGTAATATGCTCCTGTTGTTTTTCTTGAATAGCTTGATTTGATTATTGACACACTTGGCTGTGCTGCATCATAGATCATTGTTTTTGAGTCTTCCCAGAAATTGCTAAGGTTACTTACAACCCTTACAGTAAACTGATTTTGGTTGTTGCTTAATGTTACTGGATAATTAAATCTGTTTTGGCTTAGATAATGATTCTTTTGTTCAGTATTGACTAAGACACTTGTTATGTTAGTGCCTGCTCTGGGCGTTATAGTTAAATTCAGGCTCTGCTGCGAATTGTTTGTGTATATTGTCTGAGTAGGATATATCCATGTTGCGCTTGGAGCATTTTTGTCTATTATGAAATGCCGTTCAAGGTTTTGGTTTATATTTCCAGCCATATCATATGCATCTAATGTTAATGTGTAAAATGATGAAGGTAATTGTTGGCTTGCAGCTATTCCTCCAGGAATATCTACAAATAAGGTGTCAATGCCATTATTTCTTAAGTTTATATTGACTGTCCTGTCAGGATCTTCAGCAGTTGCAATTAAACTTGCTGTAGTCCTGCTAAAGTCTAAGCTGCTTTCATATTGTTCTCTATTGAACACTATTTTGTATGTTGTCAATTCTGCAAGTGTTGCATCTTCTGATGGCACTGTTTCTTTTATTGTTGGTCCTGTTGAATCATGTATTACATCTACAGATGCTCTTGTCTGCCAGTTTGCGTAATCATTTACAATAACATTTATTCTTCTTATTCCCTCTCCAAAAATGTTTGCTGTTGCTGTGAATGTTGTTGATGCATTTCTTGCAAGATCTGTTAATGTATTTGTGTTGGAAATATCTCCTGTTATCATCAAATTTCTCATGTATTCATCAAAATATGTTCCGGTGATTTGAGTGTTGGCATTTACTATTTGCCTGTTTGTTGGATTTGTTATTGTGACTCTTGGTTTTATTGCATCATAATAGATTGAAATTGTCTTGTTGTTTCTGTTTCCTGCTTTATCTTCAGCAGTTATGTTAAAGTTGTTTAATCCTTGGATTAGCTCGACTGGAACAAGGTAATTGCCATTTATTGTGCTGCTCTGCTGCTCAGCATTATTTATCAATATCCTTTTTAGGTTTGTCTCATTTATCTGAATATTTAGCATTGCAAATGAGTCGTTTGTCAGGAATAAGCCAGAAAGATTATATGCATTTTCAACACTTGCATTTGATATTATTGGGCTTTCTAGGTCTACTATGAACCATTTTATTTCGCTTAATTGAGATCCAACATTATCAGGTCTTGATGCATTTACTTGCAGATAATAAGTGCCTGAATCAAAGCCCTGGATAGTCCTAAATGTAAATTGTGTCTGGCTAATTGTTGGCACCAACTGAAGAGTATGACTGTCTATCGTTGCGCTTAATGTCGAAACATTTATTGGATAATTAAATATGAAGGTTATATTTGGTGTTGAGCTGTTTGTGTATGGCTGTTCTATGCTAGGCGTAATGTTCATGACAAAACTAGGGGTATTTGTGTCTGTCCTGAATCTTATTATGCTTGTGTTTGTGTTTCCGGCTAAGTCGCTGTATGTTACATTTAGTGTGTAATTGGTGTTATTCTGCAGGCTTACTTGCTCTGAAATGAATGTGCATGGATTATCGCATTGGACATCATTGAAGATGATAGGCACATCATCACCACTCGTATCTCTTAATGTTGATATGATGCTGCCATTTACGCCGTGATCATCACTCACAACAACTTCTATGGCAAGATTTGGATTTCCCACTGTTTCTCCTTGCCATGGATAGCTGGAAAATAGCCTTGGCGCTTGGTTGTCGACGTAAATGTTTGTGACAAATGGTTCGCCTTGGTTTCCTAATGAATCATTGGCAATTGCAGTTACTCTATTATCCCCATTATTCAGTTGGACTTGCTGGCTGAATGTGTCTGTGAGATTGATTTGTGTAGAAACATTGCTGTTTAATCCATAATCGCCAATAATAGTATAGATATCAGCATTAATTCCTTCTAGCTTGAAGTTTAAGCTCTGTCCAGGATTTAATATTCTTGTTCCGCCTAATAAATCGCTTATCAATCTTACAGCTAATGAATCAGTATTTGTGATAGATAGGTTTTTGCCTACGAGAACTGTTAGATTATTTGTTGAGAAAGTAAATCCATTTACGCTTATGGAAGCTATTCCTCCTGAATAACTGATACCATAATTCCTGCTGTTGGTATTATTTGACACATAGATCTTTGCGGTAGATCCCAAATCTTCAGATACGTTTACTATTCTTCCTGTAATATTTATCAGATTATTTTTTGTTAAGCTTGGAAGCGCATCAATCTCAATTGACGGGCCAGTTGAGTCTCTTTTGATCGTTGTTCTGTTGGCAGTATTAGCATTTCCAGCCAGATCTATGCATGATATATAATAATTAAAGGTTCCATCCTCATCATTAAGTGTAATGTTTGCTTTGTATGTATTGCCAGATATAAACGTAAAATTGTTTTCAGGCATCATTTGGTAATAATTTTGATCTTCTAAAGACCATCTGCAGCCTTCTACTGCCTCATTTGTCTGCAAGCTGATTTCTTGTATAGGATATCTTGTTGCTATATTATTTGGAGCTATGCTTGTGATTATTGGAGCAATTGTATCTAACATAAAGTTATGCATCGGTATCACTATGCTTCCGCCGTAGAAGAATTGGTTTGTGTCTGTTGATGTGTATATTTTTCTTGTTCCAGTTATGTTTAAGTAATATGGATTGCTTGGCCCTTGGCTTTGTATCCACAATTCATCTTGGCTGTCTAATATGTAAGTATAGTATTCCAGAAGTGGATTTGATTCAGAATATGATATTAGCTTCTCTGTTATATTTCTCATGTATCCTTGATTGTTAAAGATGACCACACTGTTCAAGTCAAGTTCATCTCTATTATCTGTTCCTGTAAAGTTGAGCACTATCCTTGGTCTTGTTGTGTTGACATAGCTGTCTTTTCCTGGCTGTATTGATTCTTGCCTTGGCGCGCTTGGATCGATGATAAACCACCAGCTTGTCTGGTTAGTATTATCAGCCATATCTGTTATTGATAAGTTTATGGTATAGTTTCCTCCCTGTAGGTTGTTGGTTGGATTACAGCCAAGCTCATAGTAGAACTCTCCTCCTGAAACACTTCTGTTATATTTGCTTGCTGGAGTATTGCATGCATTAATTATTGCGCTGTTTGTTGAATTCTGCACGATAAAGCTGAAAGATTTTAATCCAGACATTGTCGTATCAACAATTGCTGTGATGTTTGTGTCTGTATTTCCGAATATTGTTCCTTCTGTTGGATATGTGGATATTATTCTTGGAGCTTGATTGTCAAGATATATGAATAATCTAGCTGTTATGCCCTGATTTTTTAATGCATCTTTTGCATAGATCTCTAATCTATTTTCACCTGGGTTTAAGTTTACATATTCAAACAGGTATGATCCCGTATTAAGTATTGTTGATGAAACATTGAATATTTGGCATGAAACACTTTCAATATCCCTATCCACGGTTATTATGTATTGTTCTGTGCCGTATGGCTCAATATTAGTTATTTTATAGAATAGGTCTTCATTTGCATTGCAGCTTATATAATTGCCTATTGAAATATTGTATAAATAATGATTTATTCCCAAAGTTGAGATTGGAGAAATTAAAAGTTGATTTGAAGACCAGATCTGCGCTGCTGCTTCTGTGCTTATAGGATATTTTCCTATAAAATTAGCCTGAGCTCCACTTTGTACCCTGTATATGATTGGACCATTTTGTAATGCAACTTCAACATTTGGCGTTCTTGTCTTTTCTCTGCCAGATACATTTATCCTGTTCTGTTTTAACACAGTATTATTTGCAGGACTTGATATTAATGGTGCATCAGGTCCTTTTCCATCAATATAGAACTTATAAGCTAGCGGAGTTGTCTGTAAACCGTTCTCATCATGGCCAATCAATGTTAAATTGGCTCTAGCGTTATTGAATAATGTATAAATGCTGTCATATGATGGGCTGGTGCTAAATACATATTTGAATGTTGTTCCATCAGTTGCCATTAAGGTTAATTGCTCTTGCTTTGATATTCCTCCTTCTGACACGTTGAAATATGCTTGATCAATCGTTACTGGTTCTGTTGAATTAAAGAATATATAATATTCTCCAAGCCCGACTGTGTAATTCCCGTCTGCATTTTGTGAAATGCCAAATATTGTAGGATCTGTCGGAGTTATATTCATCACACTAAGTCTTGGAGCTGTTGAATCGTTTATGGTTATGTTTAGTGATTTGTTGCCACTCCAGATAAAACTGTCTTGTGCAATTAAAGTAAATGTGAAATTTCCTGGCAACAAACAGCTCTGCAAGACTGAAGAGGAAATTTGTGCAGAAAATGCGGTGCTGCTAGTATCTGGAGTTTCAGTTAATATTAACTCATCTGGACAATTTAGGTTATTTAGATTGAATTGTGAGTTAGATAATACATCTAAACTTATTTTGAGCTTTACTGTATTGATATGTCTTGTCAGATCTCTTGCAGTATATCTTGTATCATTAACAGTTACATTGATGTAAAATTGTTGCCCATATTCTAAGATTACTGGTTCTGAATCTGTATTATTTATTTTAAAGCTAAGTATTTCTGGTGGAAAATTGTCAACATAGAAGTGTGTTGTTGCAGTATTGTCATTTCCTGCCTGATCTTTTATATATGCTGTTAAAGTATTTATTCCAAGGAAAGGATTTATTACGAATATTGCCTGCCAGTTTGATGAATTTATTTGGTTTGCAGCAACGCTTCTTATTATTCTTGAATCATTCCAGTAAGTTATATTGATTTCAGAAATGCTTGCCCCACCATTAGTATCATAACGTCCTTGTGGCAATGGATGTATTTGATTAACTGGTCCAAGACCATAAATCCATTGGTCAGCTGGTACATCAATATATATCGAAGGCCGTGTGTTATCAATCAATATATTGCCGCAATTGCTGAATTCAGAATTTCCTTTTGCATCTACAGAATATGCGCAAATTCTTCTTGAAGAATCAATTTGTTTTTCTCTTGCATCATATGATAGGTAGTCAGATTGCAGGCTGCATGAAGATGCACTTAAAGTAGTAGAATTACACCAAAATGTTTGTTCGCAATCATTTTCTGTTGCAAAATAGGAATCTCCAATACAGTTCAAGCTGATATTTATAGTTCCACTTCGATAAGTATTGGCTATTTCGCTTATATTTTTCCATCCATCTGTTTCTCTATATCGTATTTGTGTTGTTGTCCTGTTGCTATCCACGATAAAGCTAATTCTTTCTTTGAGTTCTTGTCCAGTGTTTAGCCCTGTGCAGATTACGTCTTTGTATGTTTCATTGTTTAAGATAAAGTCTCCATTAGCCTGAGTTAATGAAATAAAGTAGGGTACAACAAAATTGGCATATGGTTGACTTTGAATCATTGTTTGCCCACCAATTTGGCAATTATATTGGTCATCTTGGCTGCTGAGATTTGCTCTGACTGTTACGCCAGTATATTGAATTTCTGTAAGGTTGTATGCTTGTCCTTGTGGTATTGCATTTATTTCTGGATGGCAATCAATAGTTAATTGTGATGTTCTTGTCTGGTTTATGTTTCCGTTGTCATCTTTGCAGCTTACATTAAACAAGTGAAATCCATCCATGTTTATTGGATATTCTAATGATTTGTTGCTGTCGATTAAGAAATTTGAGCTGATAGGGTTAGGTATTTCTCCCCACAAGTCAGCTGTACAGTTTGAGTGCTGCGAAACATTGATGTCTACATTTAGTTTGCATTGGCCGGTTTTGTTTACATTATAGCTTATATTTACTTCTGGGCCTTTGGTGTCAACATAAAATTGTCCTGAATTCTTTATTGTCTCAACATTGCTGAAATTGTCTTCTGAGAAATATCTTATATAGAACCAGCCTTCCTGATTTTTTATCGAGTCAATATCGTCAGGTGATAATAATATTTGCGGTGTTGAGTTCACTATTGCCATTATAAAAGAGTTGCAGGTAGCGCTAGTATTGCTTAGACAATAATTTAACTTATAATCCGGACTGTTTTGATGTAATTCACCCCAGCCTTTGTCTGTGATGTTGAATTTTGCTAGTGAGCCAATATTTGTAATTGTGGCAGGTAAATCTGTTATCATTGTTAGAGGAGGCGAATAGTCTCTTCTGCAGTATTCTATATCATTTTCTGACATAGAATCACAATCATCTATCCCATCATTATTTGCGTCTTTGAAGCAGGCAAAGTCTCTTGTTTCATCATATTTGCATACGCCTAATGAGCATGAGTCTCCAGAATAGGTAAAATGCTCTGCGCTTGGGCTTCCTGGTATGTTGAAATTTTGGTTATCTTGTCCCAAGCAGCTGTACTCATCCTGATAAGTGTAGCAAGAAGTAAACACTTCATCAGTTATATCTGCTCCAGTCTCAAATGTTGCGCAATCAGAGCATCTTGTTTGGTCTGCTGAATAGCATGCTCCAAGATTATTACATATTTGTGGTGTGCAGTTTGCATTTCCAAATAATCCGTTGCCTGGTCCGCATAAGCTGCATTTGTCTGTTGCATTGTAATCTGGTTCGTAACATAATCCTTTTCCGTATTCAGCATAATTTGTTATGTTTGAATACCATTCACAGTCTCCTTGATAGACCTCACATTGGTCTCCCCTATAGTCTGAATCTATGCAGGCAAATTCTGATTTATAGTCAAAGCAGCTGCTGATTGAATTACAGTTGCTGCAGACATCTGCTGTAGTATTTGAAGAATCATAATAACATACACCTTCTCGTTGTTGGCTTAGGCAATCTCCTATTTTGTCATAATAATACAATCCAAATATATTTGGTAATTCTTCTTGTGTTCCTATGTCTTTGCAGGAAAATGTCAAGTCAGCGCAATATGAGGTGTATCTAGTTTGAGTTATTGACTCTTTGCAGATTATCCCTTCTGAACAATCCCGCGCGCTTCCATCATCAATTTTGTTGCCTGCATCACAATTGATCTTTTTGTTGTTTTCGTTTGGATTTAAACAAAATGAGTTTAATGGGCTTGTTGTTCTTCTCACGTCTCCATTGCAGGCTTTTTCAAAACATAGTTCGTCTCCTGAATAGATTTGTGGACTTGTTCCTGTAAGAGATGCTGATGGAGCATTCAGATATTGAGGTAATATTGCCTTAATCTGGTAGGTATAATTATTTCCTGTAATTATATTATTATCTTCATAAGATGAGGCTGTTTTGCTTACAGTATTTATCTTTTTGAATTCTGTTTCCCCTTGCTTTTTGCGGTATATCTCATAGCTTTCTGCGCTTGAATTGCATTGATATGTCCATTGAACCATCAAGTTTCTATCGCATTGCTGGTTTGTTGCTGTTACTATCGGATTTGTATTTGTAAAATCAGTCTTGCATTTTCCAGTTACAGGCCCTAAATAAGTAAGTATGAAATTCTCAGTAATTGTTAAGTAAGCATTTTCATCTATTGAATAGCTATTTGTAATGTTTTCCTGATATCCTGATTTGGAAACATTTATTTTGTATATTCCTCCTGGAACTATATTGAAAAACCTGTAAAATCCGGCATTTTGTGGCTGATTTGAGCTTAGTGTTGATATTGTGAAACTTGGTTGCC
>Ga0209541_10001578_pt1 | contig 44970 bp, 37 predicted proteins | sample RifCSPlowO2_01_FD_184027 | JGI IMG/M metagenome (GOLD analysis project Ga0209541, IMG submission 184027) | Groundwater microbial communities from Rifle, Colorado - Rifle CSP2_plank lowO2_0.1 (SPAdes) (version 2) | ecosystem: Environmental > Aquatic > Deep subsurface > Groundwater | place...
CGGATAGGGGGCTGCAACTCGACCCCTTGAAGCCGGAATTGCTAGTAATCGCGGGTCAGCTATACCGCGGTGAATACGTTCTCAAGTCTTGTACTCAGAATTAAATGCGCTTGGCAGTTTGTCAAGGTCTAGTTGGTTTAAATCCAACCTCGAAAGAGTAGCGAACGGGTAGGTCCTCTGTCGTGAGACGTGGACTGAAGGAGCCTAGTAGCAAAAGACAGCCTAATCATAAAAAGAGATGTGCGACCCCAGCGGTGAGTTTGGGGGAAGCACCTAGTCAAGTCTCGATCAGGATGTCCGGAAAAGAATGACAAATGACCCAAGGAGATCTCATGTGTTAATGGAAACTTATGCACATGAGAAGTCAGCTGCGTCGTAGTAGGAACACTATGATATATCATAGTGATCTGAAGGACAAAGCCTACAAAAATGTACCTACGTTTTTGTAGGACTCGCGTAGTGCGGGAAATCCGCTCGCTACGTGGGGATTCACAATGTTCCAAAAAGTGAAATCCGCCCGTCAAGTCAGGGAAGTTGGGAGTGCTCAAAGTCCCCCTATGGGAGCCTACGGTAAACTCAATGACAAGGACTAAGTCGTAACAAGGCACGGGTAGCGGAAGCTGCTCGTGGAGTAATTCAATTTGAAACCTCTCGGTAAAACGAGATTATAGTGTCGATATCCCCGCGAAGCTTTATGCGAAGTGGGGGTGGACGAAGACCATAGTCCTAAAAATGGTCTGACAATACGAAAAGACGTTACGGAACAAAATAGAGAACGATAAGAAAAACCGCCTAGTGTTTAAACTAGGCGGTTTTTCGTTGACTTTTTATATAGAAGTATGGTATAATATTGTGAGACTTCTGTTCCTAACCCTGACCAAACCGAGGAGATAATCACGATGAAAAAAGTTCTGGTCTGCCTTGCCGTATCTGCATGCGGGCTTCTGGTCGCGTTCTCGCTGATGTGGAATTTCTCACTACCCACGGTCTGGTACGATCTACGTGGTGAGAAACTCTGCGCGTTCGATTCCGAAGGGAATCAGATATCTCTCGGTGCCGTCGTGGGGAGGTATCACCTCGGGGGGTATGCCGAGAAATGTCCCTCATACGCTGTGAGTAAGAAGTAAGCGCATGGGGGAGAAGTAACGTCATTGGGGCCCGGGCGATGTAACAACTGCCCGGGTCCTTTCGTTTGTTTAGGGGCCATATTTTTGCTATATTTCTCTTGTGTCCGCCTTCACTCCCGCCGTCGCTAAAGCTATGGCGGACAGGAAAGTTTCGGCGGGACTGGCGCGCATAGCTCAGTTGGTAGAGCATTCGACTGATACTCGAAAGGTCCTTGGTTCGACCCCAAGTGCGCGCACTGCTATAATATTGTGATGCCGAAAAATAGGATTATTATCATTCTCGGAGTATTCATCGCTCTCCTACCCCTGCTTGGTTTTCCTCGTCTCTGGGAGTCGTTTTTCCAAGTAGTGACCGGATTCTCCATAGTATTACTTTTAATCTGGGCTAGTATCGACAAGCGTCTTAGTCTCAAGGCCAAGGCTCAAAGGCGCCAGATCCACAGACGTCGAGAGGCCGAGATAGAAGCAGAGAGAGAGGTAGAAAAGCAAGTCCTCCAGGGAAAATCTCTCTAATATGCCAAAGTTAGAGGGAAGTTTTATCTTGGTCACCATCGCAGGGGTTCTCGTCATCCTGCTTATTTACTTCACGCCGTTCTTTCTAGAGTCGACATACCACGCATCTTCGTCCGTAGACCCTTCGGGAGAACCCTGGGCGAGTTCAATTGTACCCCAGATTATTAGAGTGACCCATCTTGGTACTCCCGAACCTCTCAAGGCGCTTTATATGACCTCCTGTGTTGCCAGTAACCAGCATTGGCGCGAGAATCTCAAGACCCTTATTGAAACCACTGAATTGAATGCGGTGGTCATAGATATCAAGGACTACACAGGGGTAGTTTCATTTCCAAACGAATTTCCCAGAACAGAGACCAAATCCGGATGCATAGTCTCCGACATACGCGAGTTCATTCAAACACTTCATGAGTCAAATATTTATGTCATCGGCCGCATCTCTGTGTTCCAGGATCCCTCTTACACCAGACTTTTTCCAGAATTAGCAGTTAAAAGGATGAGTGATGGAGAGGTCTGGAAAGACTATAAGGGACTTTCTTTCATCGATGTAGGGGCAAGACCATATTGGGATTATATCGTGACACTTTCAGAGAGAGCTTATGAGCTCGGCTTCGACGAACTCAACTATGACTACGTCCGCTATCCTTCCGACGGCGACATTAGAGATGCGCTCTACACTTGGGCTCTGGGTACGACCACAAAGTCTAAGATGCTTGAGGGCTTTTTCGAATACCTACGCGATAATTTAGAGGATACGGGCGCCAAACTTTCTGTAGATCTTTTCGGTATGACCACCACTATGGAGAATGATATGAATATCGGCCAAATGCTCGAACTAGCTCTGCCTTATTTCGACTATATCAGTCCGATGGTCTATCCTTCCCACTATCCGGCTACTTGGAATGGTTTTGTTAATCCCGCCGAGCATCCGTATGAGGTGGTCAAGATTGCTATGTCGAGCGCCGTCAACAGGGAAAGAGCTTGGAATATCCGGCAAGGTCTTGCCTCGACCACCCTATCAAAGATGCGGCCTTGGCTCCAAGATTTCAACCTCGGTGCAACCTACGGTCCGGATAAAGTCCAGTCTCAAATCCAAGCAACTTACGACGTTGGCTTAACTTCATGGATGCTCTGGAACGCTGGCAATAAATACACCGCCTCCGCCCTCTTACCAGAATAGCCTTATTTTTAGGTCTAAAAAGAACTCAATAACTACTGCTTGACAATAGTAGCTGTAGGGTGTACAATTTTAAACAGATTGAAAGGTAATCCTTAAGTTCGGCAATTCCGCCGGATAAGAGGTAAGTCAAACCAAAGGAGAGTGTCATGGACACCAAACAGTTCGCGGAATTTGCCTCCGCTGTTGTTCGCCAGCTTCCCCGGAATCTGGATTCAGTTGCGGCACAGCGCTGGATTAAGGATCAGGGTGCGCTTGCTAACGTCCTCTGCAAGGCGCTTGGGCCCACGCGTACCCTCTACCTCGCCCCTGCCCAGAAAATCAGCGGTTGGGTCATAGGCTTCGATCTGGAAAAACATCTCCAGGAGACGAAACTCATCAACCGCTGTTTCTCCCTAGGGGACGAGGTGGTCAAGGGCTGGCTCGCCAACCCCGCTACCTACCCAGAGGAGTACAAGAGGAAGGTCGTCTTTCTCTGGAAATCCAAGTGGACCTCCGACGGCAACGCAGACGTCGCGTTCCTCTACTGGATCGACGGCCGGGTGCTCGTGGGACGGCACTGGCTCGGGAACAGGTGGGGCGGCGGCAGTCCGGCCCTCCTCGCGAGTTCTTAGCTCCAAAAGTTGGCGTTTTCGGGCCGGGGCGCGTGTGCGCGCCTCGGCCTTTCTTTTTTTATTGCTTGCCCCTCGTAGCTTTAGCGAAGTGGGGTATAATTAGAGAAATGGATGACTCTAACAAAGTAACGTATTTTGCCGAGACAGACTCGCGGCACAACCACAAAAAATTTGGCATCAAGGCTGGTGATCGCTCTAAGCATGTCTATGTCATAGGTAAGACCGGCATGGGCAAGTCCACCCTCCTTGAGAACATGGCTATCCAGGATATTCAGAGCGGCAATGGTCTCGCATTCATCGATCCTCACGGCGGTACGGCGGAAAAGTTGCTCGAATATGTGCCCGAAGAACGTATCAAAGATGTGCTTTACATCGCACCTTTCGATATGGAGTATCCCGTGTCTTTCAATATCATGGAAGACGTCGGACCAAACAAGCGCCATTTGGTCGTTAACGGTCTCATGTCTGTCTTCGAGAAAATCTGGGAGGATGCTTGGTCAGCGCGCATGGCCTACATTCTGCAGAACACGCTACTGGCTCTGCTTGAGTATCCGGGAGCAACGCTTCTGGCTGTTAACCGTATGTATACTGACAAGGGATTTCGGAACAAGGTGGTCTCTAATGTCACCGACGTATCGGTCAAGAGCTTCTGGGTTGACGAGTACGCTAAATATACCGACAAATATACCCAAGAAGCCACGCCCGCCATCCAAAACAAAATAGGTCAATTTGCCGGCAATCCCCTGATTAGAAACATCATCGGGCAGTCGAAATCAAGCTTTAATCTCCGAGAGATTATGGACGAGAAAAAGATTATGATAGTGAATTTAGCCAAAGGCCGGGTAGGAGAGGGCAATGCCAGGCTCCTCGGTTCCATGCTCATTACTAAACTGTATCTCGCAGCTATGTCCCGCTCGGACGAGAAGGCCTCTGTCCTAGCCAAACTGCCGCAGTTCTACCTTTTTGTAGATGAGTTCCAATCCTTTGCCGACAGATCCTTCGCTGATATTTTGTCGGAAGCCCGTAAATACAAGCTTAATTTAACCATGGCTCATCAGTATATAGAGCAAATGGATGAAGAAGTGCGCGATGCCGTGTTTGGCAACGTTGGTACGATGATAGTCTTCCGTGTCGGGGCCTATGATGCTGATGTGCTTGAAAAGGAGTTCGCGCCCACCTTTACTGCCGAGGATCTTGTCAGTCTCGGACTGCGGCAGATTTATCTCAAACTGATGATAGACTCGGTGAGTTCAGCGCCATTCTCTGCTACCACTCTGTCGCCGATAGGGCCGCCAGAAGTTTCTCATGTAGACAAAATAATAGAATATTCCCGCAAGACCTTCGCCCAGCCGAGAAGCGAGGTTGAAAAACGTATCATCGATTGGCACGAAGAAGGTCGCGTGGTGATAAGGACCGCCCCGCCTAAAACAGTCCATGTGTCTCCTCCACCCGTGCTCCCAGTGGCGCGACCGCCGGAGAGAAAACCGCTTTCAAGTATCTCCCTCGGGAGTCTCAATGCCAAGACCGATAATCAACGTAAACCAGATGCCAAGCACGTCTCTGATTTGCGGGAGGCGCTCAAAGCAGTGGTAGGGGCAGGTGCTCCGGCGAAGCCAGAAAATTCTCGCGCTTTACCCGCAAGTGGCGGGCTCCGACGCGACTCGAATTTGTCTGCTTCGCCTCCGCCTAAAGTAACAAATGGTCCTAGTTCGGAAGAACTCAAGAAAATCCTCGATGTCTCCTAAGCGAATTTTAATATTTTCAACATCTTATTATCCATTTGTTGGTGGTGCAGAAGTGGCAGTGAAAGAAATTACGGATCGTTTAATGGATATTCGATTCGATCTAATCACCGCAAAGCAGAAAAATGATTTGCCTGCGGTTGAAAAAAGGGGGAACGTGAATATCTATAGATTGGGCTTAGGTTTCTCACTGCTAGATAAATTACTGTTGCCATTTCACGGTGCTATTTTCGCTTTACGTCTGAATAAAGAAAATCATTATGATTTCTTCTGGTGTATTATGGTCACCTTCGCAAGTGGTGCCGCATACGTTGCCAATTTTTTTCAGAAAAAAGTACCTATCATCCTGACGTTACAAGAAGGAGACTCTGAAAAACATTTGCAATATAGATGGCTCGGTCTGATTGATCTTTCTTGGAAATTGGCGCTCAAGCGCTCTGGTGCTCTGACCGCTATAAGTACATATCTTCTAGATAGGGCGAGAAGACTTGGCTATATAGGAAAAGCAGAAATAATTCCCAACGGTGTAAACATTAAGAAGTTCGCTTCTAATGTCCAAAGCCGAGCTTTGGACAAAGGGAACATAACACTTATTACCACGTCACGTTTGGTGGAAAAGAATGGAATAAAAGATATTATCAACGCTTTAAAATTTCTGCCTAATGTTAAATTGAGAATTCTTGGCGCCGGTCCGCTTGAATCGGAATTGAAGCTCTTGGCTACTGGATTGCTGGTAGAATTTGTGGGCCATGTGTCTCAAGACGAGATTCCAAAATATTTGCATGAAGCTCATATCTTCGTGAGACCGTCGCTTTCCGAAGGAATGGGCAACTCGTTCATTGAAGCTATGGCTGCCGGCTTGCCTGTCATTGCAACACCGGTTGGCGGAATCCCTGATTTTCTGAAAGATGGAGAAACAGGTCTGTTTTGTGAAGTTGATAACCCGAAAAGTATCGTGGATAAAGTTATGGAATATATAAATAATCCGGAGCTCACGGCGAGGATAGTAGAAAATGCGAGCAAAATGGTCAGGGAACGATACGACTGGAACTTGATTGCCAGAGAGATGAAATCCCGAGTTTTTGATAAGGTATAAGGATGCGGATACTTATCACGACCGGAGTATATCCTCCAGCCATAGGCGGGCCTGCCCAGTACGCCAAGAATCTAAAGGAAGAATGGGAGAGAACTGACCATAAGGTGAAGGTTAAGACATTTCGTTTGGAGCATTCTTTGCCTAGCGGCGTTAGGCATTTCTACTTCTTTTTGAAAATTTTGCCGGCTGTTTTGTGGTCTGAGTTTATCTTTGCTCTCGATACTTTTAGCGTAGGCTGGCCAGCTACCTCGGCGGCAAAGATTTTTGGTAAGAAAATAATTATCAGGACCGGCGGAGATTTTCTCTGGGAGGGATATGTCGAGAGGAGTAGAGATAAAGTATTGTTAAGAGACTTTTATAAAACCATCAGAGAAACCTGGTCTTGGAAAGAGCGTCTTATTTTTAAAATTACCAAGTGGACTCTACATCATGTAAGCGCAGTGATCTTTAGCACTAAGTGGCAGAGAGACATCTGGTCTCTACCTTATGGATTGGAGAGGGTAAAAGTATTTTTTGTAGAGAATTATTATGGTCCCAAAGAGGAGTCTTTCAAGCCAACAGATAAAGAGTTTATAGCAAGTACACGGCCTCTGGTTTGGAAAAATCTCAATGTTCTCAAGGAAGTTGGGGTAAAAATTCATCTAGAAAACTCTCCCTATGAAGAGTTTATGGGCAAACTGGCCCATACTTATGCTGTGATACTTGTCTCGCTTGGGGACATAAGTCCCAATCTTATCCTCGATGCCATAAGGTACAACAAGCCTTTTATCATTACAGAAGAGAATGGTTTGATGGATAGAATCGGGGGGATTGCTCTGACAGTGAATCCTAAAGACGTGGAAGATATTAAGAACAAAATACTCTGGTTTTCTGATGAGGAAAATTATATGACGCAAGTAGAGAAAGTGAAGAACTTCAATTTCACCCACAGCTGGGGAGAGATCGCGCGTGAGATAATAGAAATATGGAAAAAGGTTTAAAAGTCTTAATGATAAGCTCTGATAGGAAAATCCTCGAGGAGGGGAGCGCTGTTTCGGAGCGAATGAAGGAGTACGGAGCTTTAGTCGAAGAGCTTCACATCGTGCTTCTCTCGGATGTAAGGCACGGTCTCAAGGATAAGCAATTACCTAATAACGTATGGGTCTATACGACGCACTCTTATCTAAATTTTCTACGACCGATTGACGCCTGTAGGCTTGGCAAGAAAATTGTTTTTGATAGCAAGTTTGTGCGAGGAAAGTCTATCATCACTGTGCAGGATCCTTTTGAATGCGGGTGGGTGGGCATGAGGATAAAGAGGAAATGGAGAATACCGCTTGAAGTTCAACTTCATACCGATCCATTCTCGCCGTATTTCTCTGGATTTTTGAATAGCATTAGAAAGACTATTGCCAGAAAAGTCTTACATCATGCCGATAGTATCCGTGTCGTTACCGAAGGTCTTAAATCCAAAATCTCCAAACAATTGAAAATTGAAAATTCTAAATTGAAAATTCTACCCATCTATGTTGATAAAGAAAAAATAGAAAATGCTCCTATAAAGTTCGATCTGCACACACATTATCCTTGGCATCCTTGGCATTTTGTCCTGCTCGCCGTCTCACGTCTTGCGCCTGAGAAGAATCTCGAGCTCGCACTGGCCGTGCTTGCACTGGTGCGAAAGAGATTCCCAGACACAGGACTCGTGATCGTGGGTTCTGGTCCAGAAGAGACAAGTTTGAAGTTAAAGGTTAAAAGTTTAAAGTTGGAAGACGGAGTAGCTTTTGTTGGCTGGCAAGATGACCTCTCTTCTTTTTATAAAACTGCTGATGCCTTCATCCAGACATCTCTTTTTGAAGGTTACGGTCTCTCACTGGTGGAAGCCGGTCTCTCCGGTCTACCTGTAGTGACCACATCTGTAGGTATTGCTCTCGAGCTTGAACATAATAGAGATGCTTATATCTATCCGCCCAGCTATCCTGAGCTCTTGGCTCAGGGCGTGACGGACTTGATCGAGAATAGTCAAAAACGTGAAAATCTAGGGACAAATTTAAAACATACATTGGAACACAAACTTCTTTCTAAAGCTGATTATATGGCTAAAATAAAGGAGAATTGGGAAAAAACAGCTGTAATGATAAATAGATGAGACTCCTAGTAGTCACTCAAAAAGTTGATAAAAAAGACCCTGTTTTAGGCTTTTTCCACCGCTGGATAGAAGAATTTGCGACGCGACTTGATTTTATAACAGTTATCTGTCTTGAAACGGGGGAGTATAGCCTGCCGAAAAATGTAAAAGTTTTATCTCTCGGCAAGAAACAAAATGTCCAAAGCCGAGCTTTGGACAGATTCGTATATATTTTCCGATTCTATAAATATATTTGGCAGGAGAGGGCAAATTATGATTCTGTGTTCGTACATATGAACCAGGAGTACGTGATTCTGGGATGGAAGTTTTGGAAACTGTGGCGCAAAAAAATATTCCTGTGGAGGAATCACGCCCGGGGCAGTTTGTGGACTCATATCGCGGTGTCGCTTTCAGATAAAGTATTCTGCACTTCGCTAAGCTCATATACCGCCAGGTTTAGTAAAACAAAGATCATGCCAGCAGGCATTGATACAGATCTTTATGCCGATAATATCGGGGAATATAAGAGGAATACCATCCTATTTTTTGGGCGTGTCTCTCCGGTGAAAAACGTGCATGTATTTATTGAAGCACTCCTAAAACTAGAGAAAAGTGGTGCTGATTTTCACGCTGATATTATCGGTGACACGACTGATCAATGGTACGAGGAATCTCTCCACAAGCGCGGTGCTCGTCTTGAAAATATTGGCAGGCTCGTGTTTCATCCAGCGCTCTCTCATGAACAGACATCCGGATTGTATAAGAAATATTCGTTCTATGTGAACCTTACCTCTGATGGCAGTCTCGACAAGACCATACTTGAAGCCATGGCCGCAAGAGTGCCGGTCTTGGTCTTGAATTCGGCTTTTCGTGGTCAAATCCATGATATTTGTTGTCTCACTGACCTTAACTCTTTAAGCGTGAGTGAGAAGATGAAAACACTTCTCCAGCTTAGCGCTATGGAGAGAGAGAACATCGGGGTCGCTCTTCAGGAGTATGTCAAGAGAGAGCATGATCTGAAATATCTTGTTGAACTGCTTATGAAAGAAATGGCTTGATTATGGTAGAAGCGCTTTTTAAATTGCGAGTGGTGCGCTTCATAGTGTCCGGCGGCACTTCCTTCAGCGTTAATCTCGTCCTGCTATACGGGCTAACTGAATTTCTAGGGTTGTGGTATTTGTTCTCCGCCACATTCTCGTTTGTTATAGCTTTCCTAGTCGGCTTTTCGATGAATAAACTTTGGACCTTCAAGGAGAGAGAGACAGACCGGATACGTTGGCAAATATCTTTCTATCTCCTAGTCAATCTTATGAACCTGGCGCTGAATCACAGTATGCTCTATATGTTCGTTGAGTCGTTCCATATCTGGTACATAGCGGCCCAAGCTCTAGCCAGTATTATTATTGCTTTCGAAAGTTTTTTTGTATATCGATGGATTTTTCGAACAAAAATCGTAAGCGCACCAGCATGAAAATTTGCGTTCTCTCACAAACATTAAATTCTAGAACTGGCGCGGGCGTTTTCACGGGTAATATTGTCAGCGGGGTCAAGCGCAGTAGACCGGATATCGAGTTTTCCGTTATCACCAGCGAAGATTATATTAAACCAAGCTTCTATCACTTATTGAAAACCTGGCCTCGTATTAGAGATGAAATTAAGAAGTCTGACATGGCACATGCGCTGGATGGGTATCCTTACGGAGTTGTTGCCTGTCTTGCTAACATTGGGATATCAAAACCAATTATCATAACGGCAATCGGTTCCGGATCTATCAGAAAGCTAGGTGGTATCGGTTGGAGGTCCTGGCTTCTGAGGTGGGCTTACGAACGGGCCACTCGAGTCACAGCCATTAGTCGTTATGTGGCGGGGGAAATAAACAAAGTGTTGCCTGACCTCTTGATTGAAGTAATTAACCCTGGTGTTGATTATGATTTCTATGCTGGTCAATCAGGCGAAGTGAAAACTGCTACTGAATATGAGTACATTATCACTCAAGGAGAGTTCAAAAGACGTAAGGGGTATGAAGAAATTCTACCTGTCATTAGGGAAGTAATAATGGTTCGACCTGACCTTAGGTACGTGATAGTCGCGAACGAGTCTCGTAATGAGTCTTATCGTGATAAGCTCTATAAACTGATGGAAGACTTGGGAATCCGGGATAAAGTTACGGTCAGAAGCAATTTGAGTCGCGAAGAACTCCGGGAAACTTATCGAAATGCTCGTCTCTATCTAACTCTGCCGACAAATGTTGAAGGAGATGTCGAAGGGTTTGGCATGGCCATTATGGAAGCGGCCGCGGCTGGCACCCCGGCTGTGGTAGGCAAGGGGAGCGGCGCCGATGATGCTGTTTTAGATGGACAAAGTGGGTTTCTCGTAGATGGGGGAGATAGGGGGCAAGTGGTGGAAAAGATTCTATCAATTATTGATGACGAGAATCTCCGTGAGATACTCTCAGATGGGGCAAGACGATGGGCGAGTCAGAATAACTGGGAAAGCAAAATGAAACAGTATATCGATCTATATGAAAAAATTTAAAGTCAGTTACTCATATCCTCTGGAGCATCCTATTAAAGTGGTTATTGAGAAGCTTAGTAGATTGGGCCTACTAGGTTGGCTGATGCAGAAATATGGCAAAGATGTCAACGTCAAGGATTTGGTTATAAGCGAGCGCATCATTGAACTACCACTTTTTCATCAGTGGGTAGGAAAGTTCTTTCTTAAACTAGAAGGAACATTTCTTGAGATAGGACATGTCGCCTCGAGTACATCGCTTGAATTGGCCAGTCTCGGATTTGATGTCACCGCTATAGACTTGAGAGATTATCCATTTACTCACAAGAATCTTAAAAGTATCAAAAGTGATTTTCTCAAGCATGAATTTAACAGAAAATTCGATTGCATCTTCTCGCTTTCCACCATAGAGCACTTTGGTTTCAGTAAAAGGTATGGCGGAGAAGACGAAGCGGATAATCATCTTGACGAAGCTGCTTTTAAGAAAATCTCAGAGCTTTTGGCACCAGGCGGTAAGGCAATCGTAAGCTTCCCATACGCCAAAACCTTTGTACCAGACATCTGGTTTCGGGTCTATACAAGAAATGATGTAGAGTCAAAGCTTGAGAGATACTTCCAGATAGAAGAGTCACGTTTCTATCGCCGAGACGACAATGAATGGACTATAGTGACTCGCCGCGACAACGATCCGGTTTCCCCTCACGACGGAGCGGCTTTGTTTCTTCTGAAAGGAAAATAGTGTAGTGTGAACTCCATGAATTCCGCCGAAGCTAAAAAACTTTTTACTGCATTGGTCAGAGCTCGGAAATTTGATGAGAAGGTGAGCCAGCTTTATCCAGAGCAGGAAATGAAATGCCCAGTTCACTTGTCTTTAGGTCAGGAGGGATCCGCGGCTGGTGTGTGCGCGGCTCTTAGAAAAGGTGACTATATGTTCAGCACCCATCGTTGTCATGCCCACACAGTTGCCAAAGGCGCGAGTATTAAGAAGCTCTTTGCTGAACTCTATGGCAAAGTTACCGGTTGTGCCAGGGGTAAAGGAGGTTCAATGCATCTCCTAGCGCCTGAAGTCGGAGCTTTGGGAGCGTCAGCTATAGTGGGAGGCAGTCTTCCTCTGGCTCTGGGGACAGCTCTCGCGGTTAAGATGAAAAAGGAAGACAAAGTAACCGTAGCCTTTCTCGGTGATGGAGGTATTGAACAGGGTAGTTTTCATGAAGTGATGAATTTCTCCTCGCTTCATAAATTACCTCTTGTGATCATTGTCGAAAATAACGGTTTGGCAACGATTACTCCTCTTAACAAACGCCAAGCTAATTTAAACTTATGGAAACACGCTGAAGCTTACAATGTTCCCGGTTTTAAAGTTGATGGTAATTATCCAGAAAAAGTGTATCGGATTGCTAAACAGGCGGTAGTACGCGCAAGAAAGTCTGAAGGTCCTTCGCTCATTGAGGTCACTTGTTTCAGATGGCGCGGCCATGTAGGGGAGGGCACAGATTACCATCTCGGGTTCAGATCCAAAGAAGAGGTAGCAGCGGCCATGCGAAATGATCCGGTAAAGAATTTCCACCATTGGGCAACGCGACAACGTTTAATATCTGAAGAGGAAGCGGAATCCATAGTAGAGAAGGTTGAAGATGAGATAGAAGTTGGTGTGAAATTTGCCAAGGAAAGTTCTTACCCTGATAGAAGCGAGTTATATTTACATGTATGAAAGTACCTTTCTCCTATCTTCGTGATCAGTTCTCTGACCCTGATGCGATACTTCGGCGCATAAGAAAAGTCGTACAGCGTGGGGATTTTACATTAGGTAAAGAAGTTCGGGAGTTCGAAGAAGTTTTCAGGAAGATTATTGGCACTAAATATGCAATCGGAGTAAATTCTGGCACCGATGCCCTTTTTCTTTCAATGAAAGTTTTAGGTATTGGCAATGGAGATGAGGTTATTACGGCAGTAAACACCTTTATTGGCACGGTAGGTGCCGTCGTGGCCACGGGTGCGACGCCTGTCTTTGTAGATTGTAATGAAGAATATATTCTGGATCTCAACAAATTAGAGGCCGCTATTACTAAAAAAACTAGGGCCATTATCCCGGTCCACTATGCCGGTCACCCGATAGATATGCCTCGTCTGGTGAAGTTAGCTCGGAAACACAAGCTCTATATTATTGAGGATGCTTGTCAGGGAATTGCAGCAGAAATTAATGGCAGAAGAGTGGGGTCTTTTGGCGAAGCAGGAGCTTTTAGCCTTCATCCGTTGAAGAATATTAATGTGTGGTCAGACGGCGGCATCATCACCACCAATTCTAAGAAGTTATATGAGACCTTAAAACTTTTGCGGAATCACGGGATGAAAAATAGAGATGAATATGTCTCATTTGGGTATAACTCTCGACTAGATACCCTAGCAGCTACTGTGGGTCTCGAAGTGATTAAAGATCTTGATTGGATTACTGAAACTCGGATAAAGCATGCCACTCTTTACGACCACGGGCTTCAAGAACTTAGACCTTACATTACCCTGCCGCCACGTCGACCCTCTGTCCGCTATGTTTATCATCTCTATATCATTCAGGCCCAAAGACGGGACCAATTGCTTGGGCATCTCAAGTCTAAAGGTATCGAAGCCAAAGTGCACTATCCTATCCCGCTGCATCTCCAAGAGTGCTCTCACGGACTGGGTTATAAGAAGGGGGCGTTTCCTGTATCTGAAGCTCAAACCAAGTCTATAATCACATTACCAGCTCACCAGCATCTATCTGAGAGACAGATAAAATATGTGATTAAAACCATTCACAACTTCTACTTATGAAAGTTCCTTATATAGATCTTGTTGGTCAGCACCAGAAACTTCGTTCAGAGCTCTTAGAGGCCTTCAATCGAGTGCTCGATCGTGGTGACTTTATCTTAGGTAGGGAAGTCGTCGAACTCGAAAAAAAATTCGCAAAGTACTGCGGTGCTAAGTACGCGGTCGCCCTTAATTCAGGGACTGACGCCCTCTTTCTAGCACTCAAAGTTATTGGAGTGGGAAAGGGAGATGAGGTGATAACTGTGCCAAATTCTTTTTTAGCTTCAGCGTCAAGTATTGTTGCCACTGGAGCGAGGCCAGTATTTTGCGATGTAGGCCCAGATCAAAACATGGATTCCCAGAAGCTCGAAGCCGCCATCACCAAAAGAACTAAAGCCATTATGCCCGTGCACTTGACCGGGAAGATTGCCGACATGAATTCTATTATGAAGATTGCCAAGAAACATAAACTTTTTGTCATCGAGGATGCGGCTCAAGCAATCGGAGCCGAGTATCACCACAAGCGTGCCGGTTCCTTTGACGCGGCGGGAGCCTTCAGCCTTCACCCACTTAAAACCTTAAATGCCTGTGGTGATGCCGGGATGCTTACGACCAACGATCGGAAGCTCGCGCTACGTCTTAAACAACTTCGCAATATTGGTCTAAAGAATCGTATTGAATCAGACGAGTTAGGCTACAATAGCCGTCTCGATACTCTTCAGGCAGCTTTCGTAATTACGAAGATGAGATATCTTAATGGGTGGATTGCTAAGCGCAGACAAAATGCAGCTTATTACACTAAACGACTGAGAGGAATAGTTAGGTGCCCGAGTGAGAATAAATTCGAGAAGCAGGCTTATCACCTCTATGTTATCCAAACCGATAAACGAGACGCACTCCAGAAATTCCTTATGGGTCGAGGTATAGAGACTAAGATTCATTACCCAATACCTATTCATCTACAAAGAGCGATCAAGAAACTGGGATACAAAATCGGAGACTTTCCCATTGCTGAACAACAGGCAAAAAGAATTCTGAGTCTGCCAATCTATCAAACTTTGAGCAAGAAACAGCTTGACTATGTTATTAAAACCATTAAAGAATTTTTCCAGTAATGGGCTTTTTGTTTTATTGAAATTCTTGTGATTTCGTGATATTGTAGTAAGAGAAAAGTACCTTTTTCAGTTCTTCAATGCTCTCAACATAGAAAGGGGCTTGTATGTCTAGCGAAACCGCGGTTCTCTTCATCATGAGAGATGACGGTCAGTTTACCGAACCGATGAATCTGATGCTCCTCTCGGCCTTGGCTAAAGAGGGGCGTCCGCACCGCAGTACCCATCTCGCGCTTATCGAGCGCGATGATATCGCCGGTAGGGTGCGGGAGCTTATCCGACACAGCCGACAAGTGGTCGTGGCGGCCTCCGCCATCACCGGTTCTCACCGTGAGTTCCTCGGATGTTTCGAAGGACTTAAGGCCGAGTTCGGTGACCGTATCTTTACCATCATGGGCGGTCCGTACTGTTCCACCTTTCCCGAGGCGATCAAGACGAATCTTTGTCTTGACGCCATCGGTGTGCGCGAGTGCGACGAGGCCTGGCCGGAATTGCTCGATGTTCTCGAGACCGACCCGACTCGAGTCCATGGGATCCAAAATATCCTCACTCGCGAGAACGAAGGGTCGCGTTTGGCCCTAGTTCGTCCGAAGAGTACTCTCTCTCCGTATGTGGGGGTTACCGGATCGCATATCCGGAATCGTTTCGAGACTCTGGATGATCTGCCGTACCTCGACCGTGAACTCATCTACGAGAACACGGCCTTCAGAGGGCGGTTCAAGCGCACGCATATGGCGAGTCGCGGATGTCCGGAGCGATGCACTTACTGCTTCGAGGCGCAGTGGAATGACGGGTATGTCGGCAAGGGGAAACTCTTGGTCAGATATTCTCCCGAACGCTTCTGCGCCGAATTGCGGGAAGTGGCTCTACGCTACGATACTCGCTTCTGGAAGTTCTACGACGATGTCTTCCCCACGTTTTTCCCAAAAGACCGGGAGTGGTTGGAAGAGTTCGCTGAAGTCTACCCTCGAGTGGTGGGACTTCCGTTCCACTGCTTGACGCGGGCTGACCTCGTGGCCAAACATCCCGAGGTGCTCGAGCTTCTGAAGCAGGCTGGGATCGCCTCGATTACCATGTCGGTCGAAAGCGGGAACGCGCTTATTCGCGACTTCATCTTTCTCCGGAACATGACAGACGAGGATATCTGCTTCTCGTTCAGACGGGCGCGGGAGCTGGGAATTGCCACTTTCGCGAACACGATTCTCGGGGTACCGGTGCCGACTCTTCCTTCTGTAGATGATCCAGACTTTGACGATAAGGTCGACTTGATCGCCCGGGAGGTGGGGCACCACAAGGTTCGAGGGAGTTCGAAGATTCTCGGAGAACTTAGAGTCCTTCGCGAGATGAGTGGCGGTAGCCAAGACGAAGTGAGTCGGAGAGAAGCGGTTGTCCGCTATCTCGAACGGATCGGCGTGCGCCGACATCTTCTCGACTATGACCGGGAGTCGGTGCGTTACTCAACAGTGACGCTCGGAGCTTCATATATCGAGTTTCCTATTCTCCACCCGTTTCCGGCAACGGAAACGACTGCCTACGTTCTCCGGAACAAGTGGTGGGATGGGGACTACGACAAGCTTCATGGTTCGTACCAAAACCGCTCACCCTTCTCATGCTTTACCGAGGAGGAGAAAACGGAAACACAGAACTTGAGTCTCTTGGCCGGAATCGTCGTGCTCTTCTCCGGGTCTCGGTGGAGGGCTCTCAACTGGGTTGCTGTACCGCTTGCTCACGTCTGTTTCAAGTGGGTGGCGAGAGTAAGGGGCTTCTGGTTTACCAGACTTCTTCAGAAGCCCTACACCCTGATCAAGCAGTATATCTACGAGAGTCGCATTTACCCATTCCCGAAGTCGGCAATGGATGAGTGGCGATTCTTGAGGGAGCAACTTCGGCTTGATCGCTGGAAGCAACTCGGCGCTAAAGGTCGGGGAGTGTATCGTTCAGAGAGACCGGGCGCCACCCTGGGCGGTCCGCCTTCGGTGCCGTAGTCTCGCGGCCCCGCTTCGCCACTCGGTGGCGAAGCGGGGCCTTTTTCTTTATACTTAAAAGAATTATGGGCCAAAAAGAGCCGTCGGAGAAACGAGCATTTCTCGTTAGTTTAATCTGGATTCTTGGCATTGCTCTTGGACTGCTCTGGCCAATTTTCTTTGGAGATCAGGCTATTGTTCAAGAGTTCACCTTTCGGCATCAATACGGACCTCTTGCGTTTATCGAAGAGATGTCTCGCGCGGGCACGCCATCTCTCTGGCTGCCCTACTATCTCAGCGGTTATCCTTTCTACTTAAGTGCCTTCGCATATTTCTGGCCTCTGACAAAAATCGTAGAATTCTTCGGGTTTATGAATGCCTTTAATATTCTCTTGTTTCTCTCTTACTTCCTAGGCGGCGTCGGCGTACTCCGCCTTACCCGAAGTCTCGGTATCTCAACAATTGGCTCACGTATAAGTGCCGCCGCTTACATGCTCTTTCAACTGAATATAGGACTCCTCATCTTGCCATTTACACTGACACTGCCTGTCGTACCCTTTTTCTTTCTGGCCATTCTTAAACTGCGCGAGCGCCGTTATCGATATCTCCTTCTCGGAGCGCTCTCTATCGCCTTCGGCTGGCAGAGCGGATTTGGAGAATATGTGCTCTACACGATTATAGCCGGAGGTTGTTTCGCACTCTGGCTTGATATCGGAGGGCGGTCGCTGCGAACCGCTTCTCTAACCGTAGGCATGGTTCTCCTTGGGACTCTGTTGGCGCTACCGCGCCTCATACCAATTGCCAACATGCTTGAAATCTCCGTCCGCGCCGGGGGAGCGCAGGGAGCAACGGAATTTTTCCGGCTGAGCGATGTCGTTCATCTTCTCTTCCCGTACTTCTCGCTGCCATTCGCGAACATGATTCCGTACTACCACAGTAACCCTTTTACTATTTATGTCGGTACGGTCTCTATCATTCTCGGAATACTCTTCTTCGCTTATCTACGACCCATCATACGCAAAGACTTCCGAGCTCTATACTTCGGGCTCCTCTTTCTCTTCGGATTTCTTATGATGTTTTCTTTCACGGGGCTTTTCTTCTTTACGCGAGCAGTGACTTTCAGTCTTTTTGGCGGCGTGTGGAAACTGCTTTTTTTGGCGTTCTTCGCGTTAGCGGTACTGGTGGGATATGGGTTTGACTATCTAGAAAGTCGGGATGGAGACCAGAAATTAAAACGCGTTGTCTACGGCTACGCGGCGAGCGTACTTCTTGTCTCTCTCGTCATTTTGGCCGCTAAAATAGTCATCTTGTTTTTTGAAAACTCGATGCTAGAGCGACTCATGGACCTGATTCAGCCGCGCCTCGAAAGTGGTGCCGCCCCCGCGAAGTTGGAACGCATTGCCCGAAACTTTTGGGACCAGGCCGTCTACAACGTTTCTTTCAAAAACTATCACTTCGTTGTCGCTTATCTTTTGCTCATTCTTCCCGTTTTTCCGCTTTTCCAATATCTGAAGAAAAAAATGAACCTCGAACAGCTCGGAGCGTGGCTCCTTGGGATTCTCGCTTTAGGCGGGATTTTCCTTTGGCAAGGATATTACCCACTTGTTCCGAAAAGCCTAATTACAAGCGAACCCTTGACCAGTCAGTATGTCAAAACAGCGGATGCTTCTAAAAATTTTCGTGTTTTTCGCTTTTGGCCGGGTCTGAGATGGTACCAAGAGCGCGGTCTTTCGCCTGACAATTACACAGCGCAAATTTCTCTCGAGAAAGAACTTCTTTTCCCCAATATTAATATTGTCTACGGGATACCTATTGTCGACGGAGATGACAACTTCATGTCGTCTCGCCAGTCGCGTCTCTCCGCCGAAATCGGATCTATTCGCGCGCCTCAAAATGAGGACAAGAAGTGGATTCTAGAAGAATCTACTTCTCTTAAAGAACGTCTTGCCCGGTTTACATCAGCCGAAAACAGATCTCTGCTTTCTGTATTTGGTGTAAAATACATTGTTACCTCGTTGCCCTTTCCACCTCCGTTTGAAAAAGTGTTTGAAGCATCCCTTGCCGGCACTGCTATTCCCATCTACATCTACAAAAATGAGGATGCCAAAACCTCTGCGTACTTTGCAAAGAAGGTCGCATTTGTGACAACAGATAACGATTCTCTAGCATGGGAAGCTCTCCTGGCACAGAAGGACTTCGGGGAAACAACTGTGATCGAGTGCACGGATCCTCGTTGCTACGGACAACCAACGAAAGTAAGTAACTCTTCCATCACGATACTCGAGAGCCGCCCGGGATATCTTCGTTTACATATCAAAATGGATACTGCTCAATGGCTTGTGCATTCGGAGTCGAATCTGCCCACTTGGGAAGCGATTCTTCGCTCTGCTACCACCTCGCAATCACTGCCTATATTCACCGCAAATTATATCCACCAAGCGGTGCCAGTTCCTGTCGGCACCTACGAAGTTGTTTTTTCATATCCCCGTTTAAATCGGCAATTCTCCTACGCAGTCAGCTCTCTTCTCGAAAAACTCTTTAGATTAGACGATCGGTCTCTATTTATGTATAGTGGGGCATACTGATGAAAGAAGAGAGAATTATTAAATATGCGGAGGCGGTCAACGAGGCTCATCGCCAATCACTAGAGAAGTTTAAAGAAGTTTTCATCATGGGAGTAGGAGCAGCGGATGCTACCGGTGTTTTCGGTACCACCAAGGGTCTCAGAGCTATTTTCGGTGAACGCGTGTTTGATACTCCAATGTCAGAGAATACTCTTACTGGAATGGGAGTGGGTGCGGCTATCACCGGTCTGCGACCGGTACTGGTACATGCGCGCAATGATTTTCTGCTCCTAACTATGGATCAGATTGTCAATCATGCTGCTAAATGGCATTACATGTCTGGCGGAGCCTTTACAGTACCTTTTCTCATCAGAGCGATTATTGGGCGTGGTTGGGGACAGGCTGCACAACACTCACAGAGTCTCCAATCGCTTTTTATGCATTTTCCTGGACTCCAAGTTATCATGCCAGTGACCCCTTATGATGTGAAGGGTATGATTCTAGCTGCCATGGAATCGGATAAGCCTACAATATGTCTCGAACATCACTGGCTTCATGACAAGTCGGGCCCGGTGCCTCTAAAATATTACACGGTGCCTATAGGCAAGGGGCGTACCGCTCGTGAGGGCAAAGATTTAACCATCATAGCCATTTCAGAGATGGTGCTTGAGGCTGAAGTGGCTGCCATAGAACTCGAAAAAGAGGGAATCAGTGTGGAGATCATTGATCTCAGGAGTTTACGTCCGCTCGACACCGAGCTTATTTTGAATTCGGTGAAAAAAACTAAGAGATTGGTGGTCTGTGATACCAGTTGGAAAATGGCTGGAGCCGGTGCCGAAATTCTAGCCCTTGTGGCTGAACAGGCTCATGGTCTTCTGATCGCTCCTCCTGTACGAATTGCCCTCGAAGATACGCCAACCCCTTGCAGCGCCACTCTCGAAGCTCTCTTTTATCCAAGCCCGGAGACCATCATAAAAACTGTTCACCGAATGATGAAAAGCAAAAGAAAGCCCTCAACTTCTAAAACAATCAACCTCAATCACAAATATTTCACGGGTCCTTTTTGATATATGAAAACAATTGTTACAGGCGGGGCGGGGTTTATCGGTAGTCATGTCGTGGAGCGTTTACTCGGAGATGGCCACAGGGTATTAGTGCTTGATAATTTCTCTACGGGTCGTCCGCAAAATCTTGCTCATTTAAAAGTAAATAAAGCCCTTCGTGTCAAACGGGTTGATGTGGCTGACTTTCAAAATATTAAAGACGATTTTAATGGTATTGATTGGGTATTTCATATTGCCGGTCTTGCCGATATCGTTCCCTCAATCCAAAATCCAGTGAATTATTTTCACTCCAATGTTAGTGGCACTTTTTCTGTTGTAGAATCATCGCGCCTAGCAAATGTGAAAAGACTAGTTTATGCGGCGTCAGCTTCTTGCTATGGCATTCCAGATGTTTATCCCACGCCAGAAACTGCTGAAATTAAACCACAATATCCTTACGCTCTTACCAAAAACATTGGCGAAGAGATAGTTATGCACTGGGGGCTGGTGTACAAACTGCCGGTCGTACCCCTTCGATTTTTTAATGTATATGGTCCGAGGTCTAGAACTTCAGGAGCATATGGAGCGGTCTTCGGTGTCTTTCTCGCTCAAAAGCTTGCCGAGAAACCTCTTACCATTGTGGGGGACGGTAATCAGACGAGAGATTTTACCTTTGTCACAGATGTCGCGGATGCTGTGGTTCGTGCCGCAGAGTCTCAAGTTTCTCTTGAACCTATGAACGTGGGGTCTGGGTCGTCAGCATCTGTCAATCGGATAGCTGAACTTATTGGTGGGGAGAAAACATATCTTCCTAAACGTCCCGGAGAGCCGGACCGTTCCTTTGCTGATATAACAAAAATCAAAAAACTACTCGGGTGGTCTCCCAAGACCGGTATTGACGAGGGGGTTGCAATCATGCTCCAAACAATAGATTATTGGCGAGAGGCTCCGGTCTGGACCCCAGATTCTATAAAGGAAGCCACTAAAGACTGGTTTAAATACCTCTCTTAATTATGCCGGAAGAAAAAATTATTGACTTAGACACTCTTGCGGGTGTTGTTAAAAATTACAGAAAAAAGGGAAAAGTGGTAGTGCATTGCCATGGTGTTTTTGATTTAATGCATCCTGGTCACATTATGCACTTTGAATCAGCAAAGAAACAAGGCGATATTTTAATAGTCACGATCACGCAAGACACTCATGTCAACAAAGGTCCTGGGCGGCCAGTTTTTACCGAGGATGTTAGAGCTCGAACCATAGCCTCTCTTTCCATTGTAGATCATGTAGCCATAAATATTTATAACTCCGGTACTGATGTTATACTGAAGATTCGTCCAGATATTTATGTCAAAGGTGATGAATATAAAGATGAGTCGAAAGATATTACTGGAGAAATAACTCGCGAACGTAAAGCTATAGAATCTGTAGGCGGCCGGATGTATTTTACTAGTGAGCCCACCTTTAGTTCTTCAGAGCTACTTAATAATCATTTCAATGCTCTACCCTCAAATGTTAAGAAATTTATGGATAAATTTAGAAAAAAATATAATGCAACTGATATCACAGAAAAACTTCAACATCTCAAGTCTTTAAAAGTACTGATAATCGGAGAGACTATTGTAGATGAATATCATTACTGTGCACCTATGGGTAAATCTGCTAAGGAAAGCATTGTCGCTTCTAAGTATCTTCATGAGGAATCATTTGCGGGTGGGGTTTTGGCATGTGCCAATCATGCTGCTGGTTTTGTGAAGAGTGTGAAACTCATCTCTATTTTAGGTAAAGAAAATTCAAGAAAAGAATTTATTCTCAAACACCTCAAGCCATTAATTACTCCAAGGTTTATTTACGGCCAAGCTCCAACTATCGTCAAACGTCGTTATGTTTGGGATCCTTTTCTGATTAAACTTTTTGAAGTAGTTTTTATGGATGATCATCTAATGACAGGAAAGTTAGAGAAACAGGTGCTATCAGTTTTAAACAAAGGGTTACCTAAGTATGATCTAGTTATAGTCACAGATTATGGACATGGCTTTTTTACTAAAAATGTTATTGCTATGCTCGCAAAAAAATCAAAATTCTTAGCAGTTAATGTTCAGACTAATAGTGCCAATATTGGTTTTAATCTTATCACTAAGTATCCGCGAGCTGATTATGTCTGCATCGATGATCCAGAGATGCGACTAGCGCATCATAGTCGTTTTGGAGAAATGAAAAATTTAATACGAAATACTGCTAAGAAAATGAAATCCAAATATGTAACGGTTACCCGCGGCCACTTGGGTTCTCTTGTATATTCTACCAAGAGTGGTTTTGCTGAAACTCCGATTCTCTCTAAAGAGATTGTGGATCGAATAGGTGCTGGTGATGCCTTTCTCGCCGTAACAGCTCCCTGTGTAGCGGCTGGTTTCCCTCCAGATTTGGTAGGATTTATAGGCAATGCTGTTGGGGCCCTAGCGGTACGCATTGTGGGTAATCGTACTCCTGTAGAAGCCACACCGCTTATGAAATTTATTACTACTCTTTTAAAATAATTACCATGCCGAATCTTCATAAAGTAAAATTGGATGATTTTTTTAAGGAGTATGCTAAATACTTGTCAAAACTTCTTAACAATCTTGACTTCAAGGCCATAAGAGATGTTGCCCATCTCATTCTTCAGCAAGCAAAGAAAGGCAGGACGGTCTATCTTATAGGGAACGGTGGTAGTGCCACCACTGCTTCACACTTTGCCACAGATTTGATGCACTGCGGTCTCTTAAATCATCGGCCGATTATTCGTGCCATAAGTCTGTCGGACAACCTATCGTTAATAACCGCTATGGGTAATGACAAAGGATTTGAGCACATCTTTTCCCATCAGCTGGAAAGGGTAGCAGATAAGGACGATATCCTGATAGCGATATCTGCGAGCGGGAATTCGAAAAATCTTATAGAGGCTTTCAAAACTGCAAAGAAGATGGATGTGACTACTGTGGCATTTCTTGGTTTTGATGGTGGCAAGCTAATGAAAATGGCTGACCATGTCATTCATGTCGGAACGCCGAAAGGTGAGTACGGGCCAGTCGAGGATACGCACCTCTTCTTAGATCACATGCTCTCTTTTTATATGGGTCTCCTTCTTAATTTAGAGATATCAAAAAAATAAATGTCTACAAATGATATAAAAAAAGTGCTAGTTACAGGAGGCGCCGGCTACGTTGGAGCTGTTTTAGTCCCTAAACTGCTGAGTGAGGGTTTTCAAGTAACAGTACTAGATTCCATGTTCTTTACTGACCGTGGTCTTAACCCTGTGCGTTCTAATCCAAATTTAAAGATACTTGTTGGTGACATCAGAGACACTTCCAGCGTCAAAGGAGCACTTACTGATGTGGATGCAGTCATTCATCTAGCTTCCATCTCCAACGATCCGTCTGGAGATCTCAATCCAGCACTTACTGTCAAAGTAAATTTTGATGCTACGGTTGTTTTAGCCAAGTTAGCCAAAGAAGCGAGCGTGAAAAGATTTATAAACGTTTCAACTTCGAGCGTGTACGGTATCAAAGAAGAATCAAATGTGACCGAAGACCTTTCTCTCGAGCCTCTGACCATATACTCAAAGACCAAAGCCGATGCTGAGCCTATCGTAACGGGACTCAGAAGTCCAGAGTTCACCGTCGTTACCATTCGTCCTGCCACAGTCTGCGGCTATTCTCCTAGGATGCGCCTTGATCTCTCCGTTAATATTCTTACTATGCACGCTATCACGAGGGGAATAATCACGGTCTTCGGTGGCAAGCAGAAACGTCCCAATATTCATATTGACGATATTACTGACTACTACGTGGATTTACTCAAGCTTCCTTCCGATAAAGTGAACGGCGGTATCTATAATGCTGGTTATGAGAACTATACCATCATGGAGATAGCAGAGATGGTCCGTGACACCATTGGTCAGGGGGTAAAGATTGAAGTAGCCGAAACCAATGATAACCGCTCTTATCATGTCTCATCCGAGAAAATTAAACGTGAACTCGGTCTCTATCCGAAGAAAACCATAAGAGACGCAGTGCTAGACATTAATAGCGCAAGCGATGAAGGGAAGATAGATTGGAATGACATAAACTCATATAATGTTAAGAAGATGAAACAGTTCATCGAGGAAGGGAAAATCTTCTAAAGTACTCATGTTTTCCTCAAACTCGCCACTCGTCACTTTTCTGGTGCCCTCTCATAAGGAGGGCGACCTTATTCGTCTCACTTGTGAGACTATCTTTGAGGCAATGAGAGCGGAAAGGATCGAGGATTTCGAAATTATAGTGAGCGATTGCAATCACGAAGGCGATGGTGGACTCGAGGCTGGAAAAAAACTTATGCGCCAAGACCCACGAGTGCGTTATGTAAGGCAGAACGGATGTTATAACCTAGGATACCATTATGCTTTCGGGCTCAAAGAAGCTAAGGGGGAGTTTTTTATGATGATACCTGGAGATAATGAGACAGTCGGTCAGGCTATCAGAAATCTTCTCCGGGCTCGCGACAAAGCAGACCTTGTCCTCTCTTATACAGAGAATCCAGAGATCCGTCCTCTCAAGCGCCGTGTCATCTCTAAAGTATATGTTTGGATATGCAATCTCTTGTTTGGACTTAACCTGTCCTACTACAACGGGATTAGTCTCATTCGTACCTCACTTCTCAAACCGCTTCTTCCTCTTTCGGATGGCTTTGCCTACTCGACCGAGATTATCGTCAGACTTCTCGCTTTAGAAAAGGGTCATACCTTCTTGGAAGTGCCCATGCTTATTAGAAAGCCAGTACCAGGTCGGAAAGCAGCTGTCTTCAAGTGGAGAAACTTTATCTCGGTAGGAAAGATTCTTACCAGACTTGTCATCCGTGTCTGGATAAGAAAATGAAATATTTACCCGACATTTTACCCAAATGGGCTCTGGTCTTAATTCTGATCACTTTTCTTCTGCCAGAGCTTCTGGTGTGGGGCGTTGTTGATTCTTTCGAAGAACCAATCAGGTCATATCGCGGAGACACTGCCCACTACATGACGGTTCTCAACAGCGCACTTATCAAAGGTGGACCGGAAGGGAATTCTTTTCTCTACGAGGGACAAGATCCTGTCAGTCGGTTTTTCGTATTCGAATCATTGGTGGGTGTGGTGGGGCTAGTGGTTCCGATATCAGCCTCTGTCTTAGCGATTATTCTTCAGGTCCTCGTGCCGCTTCTTATTTTCTATATACTCTATTCAATCTTTATAGCCTTCGGCATCGAAGAAAAAATAGCATCCTTTGTATCGCTTCTTCATACTCTTGTATATGGAGTCATTGTCTATGACGGGTACGGTCTAGCCTTCTGGTTCGTGCCGTTTCTCCTTCTTGGCATATGGGTTTTGATAGCTAATTCCGTAAAAGATTTTTTCACACCAAGGTCTGGATTAATGGTCGTCTTTTCCATTGTTCTCTTTACCCTTCATCCTGCTTACTTCGCTTTTGGTGGAGCTTTGACTTCCATAGTCTGGTTGGCACTTATTAAGAAATATGGCTTGCGAGCGGTTTTCCTCTATGCTCTCTTGTGGTTATCATTGACTCTAACGCTCTTCCTATTGATATTCGCTGATTCTATTACAGGTTCTGTAGTTAATAATGATCTATTGACCCGTATGGCTTTGATAAAGACTAGGTTTCCCATCCATCCTCTCGAGATGATCCAGATGTTTCTTGTGGGAATCGCTTTGTTCTCATACCGTAAGTTTAATATCCTTGCTGCGGCTTTTCTCATTGGGTTCGCTGCGCTCTTGGCACCTACTATCACTGGCTCTTACCTCGTCAATGATCACTATGTCATAGCGAAAGATTATCTGATACTAGCAGTGGCGCTTGTTCTAGTATATTCAGAGACTTTTAAAAAACGCGTCTGGCTTGGCTGGATTTTGTTAGTAACAACTATTCTCGATATTTTTATCGTACTTAATTACTTCAATTTTCAACTTGGCTATTATGGCAAATATGTCACTATCCATGTTGCTCTTCTGGTTATCTCTCTCATTCTGATCTCACCCAATATTCATATTTTTCTGCGACGAGTATTAAATTCCAAGTACTTGAGAGTTTCTCTTATCTGTGTAGCAATGCTTTACGCGCTCGTTCTGCAGTATAAGGATTACACTAATGCTCGTTTGGTAAGGGATAGAAATATTCAAGAGTATCGTCCGCTTTTCGAACATATGAGGAATTTACCTAAAGGTGTCGTAGTCGCGGACAATGCCCTTTCTTTCTTCATCCCGGTTTTTACTCCACAGAAGGTTTACTGGTCAAGTCTTGCTTCAAGCCAGCCCGCTCCGACTCTAAACATTCTTACGCGTTTTGAGGATGTTCATCCCTTTTTCCCCGATGACGAGAGCCACCAGCCGCCGGGCGTCATCAGTTATCTCTTTGGTGCTATTGATAGGTGTAGAGAGTTCAACAGAAAGGGTGTTCTTGAGAAACTCGCTTCGTTTGGATTTGAAGCCCCTTTGGCTGAAATATGTGCACCTCTTCGCGAAAGACAGGTTCGCTATGATGCTTTAAAAGATGTTTTAGAAGAGAGATATCAGAGAACCTTAGCAAGCAGAGAATGGCAACCTACTTTCAGGGTAGACTATCTGATACTGACGGAAGAAGATAGACAAGTTCCGGCTTGGCTTATCGAAAAATATTTCACCGAGATTGATAGAGTATCGGGAGCCATAATTTATCGCTATAATCAGTAACTCATGAAGACAATTCTCATTCCAATTTTCCATGGTCATATTGCGAGGAATATTTTGCGGACTGGCGTATTGCCCGAACTTGCGAAGCAAGCGAACATTATGTTGGTAGTGCCGGACTTTAAGAAAGAACTCTATATAAAGGAATTTAGAAGCGAACAAGTTTCTATCGCATCAGCTCCGACCATAAAATTTTCTAAACTTGAACGATTTTTTCGTAGCTTTTACTATTACTTTGTCGATACAGAGACTGTAAAGATTGTCCAGCAGGAGCAATTTATACTTGGTAATAGAAAGTTTCGTTACCTCTGGTCAAGAATGTGGACAAATATTTTCGGTCACACGAAAGTATTGAGGCAGGTAATTCGATGGTTTGATGGTTTGCTGGTGAAAGATATTATTTTCACTCAGATATTTAACCGGTATAAACCTGATCTAGTCTTTATCCCTTCTTTGACTTCTGATGACGAAGGACTAGTCTTACGACAGGCAAAAGCTCGGCATATCCCGACCATAGGGATGTTTCGTTCATGGGATACTGTTACAGTCAATAAAGGTAATCTCCGTGTCTTCCCGGACAAAATTATTGTTCATACAGAACTTCTGCAAGGCGATGTGATGAAATATACCGACTGCCCTAAAGATAAGATAGAGGTGGTGGGAATGTCTCACTTTGACTACTATCTAACGGATAAGAGAATACCAAGAGAAGTGTTCTTTAAACAAATTGGTGGAAATCTAGACAAACGTACGATATATTTCATGCCCATCGGACTTTCTGATATTGATGAAGATAAATACATGCTCGGGCTTCTCGAAGGATGGGTGAGGAGTGATCCCGATTTCGTCAATACTCAACTCGTACTCTCGACGCATCCGAATGCCACGAAGCCGATAGACTATGCCGCGCCGGAGACTCTCATGATCAAATTTCCGGGAGTGATAAATTTTCCCGGCGGTAAGCCTACTGATAGAGAAATCATCAAAGGTGATATGGAGATGATGGCATCAGCCATTTATCACTCGGATGTGGTAGTGAATTACCAGGGGACTACTTCCATAGATGTTTCGGCTTTCGATAAGCCGGTTGTAAACATTGCTTTTGACGCGCATGAGGGTAAACTATATCTCAAAAGTGTACGCAGATTCTATGACTTTACTCATTATCAGCCAATTATTCATAGCGGAGGAGTCCGGTTAGCCCATAGCGCGGATGAATTGAAAAAAGAAATTCTTGAATATTTGAAGCATCCAGAGCGAGATAAAAAGGGTCGAGAAAGATTGGTTCGAGAGCAAACTTTCAAGTATGATGGGAAAGCATCAGAACGAACAGCTCACACCATCTTATCTCTTCTAAAATAATGAATAATCTTATCGCAATCGTTCCCGCTCGCGGTGGTTCCAAACGTCTCCCTGGAAAAAATATTAAAGAGATGCACGGCAAGCCCCTTATCGCATGGACGATTGAAAGAGCTTTAAACTCCAAGGTCTTTTCAAAAGTGGTTCTTATGACCGATGATCCAGTTATTGCCGAAGTTGGGAAGACATGCGGAGCAACCGACGTCTTTTTACTTCCACCAGAGCTAGCTTCCGATACCGCCTATGTTGGAGATGCCATTAAATACATGCTAGATGACTATGAAAAGAAAGGTAAAGTTTATGAAGATTTTGTTCTGCTTGAGCCAACAGCTCCCGGGCGGGAAGTTAATCATATACAAGATGTGGCCAGAATGCTTCAGGATAGAAAAGATACTGATTCTATCGTGGGAGTGACAGAAATTTCTCCCAATCATGGTGTCCACAAGGCGCTCTCAATTGACGACAAACAGTTCGTAACCCGTGCCACTGATGGGGCGCGGCTTAAGGATATGAAGCATCGAACACAAGATATTTTACCGACGTACTATATCAACTCCACGATTTATGCCTGTCGCCGCTCCAACTTCGCCAAAGGAAGTCTGTGGGGAAATTCTACCCTAGGATATATCATGGATTCTAAGTACAGTTTCGATATCGACACTCCCGAAGATTGGGAAATGGCTGAATTCAAAATGGGCAAGTTATTACCAAAACAATGAAAGAATTAAAATTTGGGAAATTAATGATTGGTGGGCCGAAGACGGTAATCATCGCGGAGATTGCCGATTCTCATAATGGCAGTATGGAGACTGCTAAGAGACTTGTTGACGCGGTGAAGGTGGCAGGAGCGGACGTAGCTAAATTCCAGCTTCATCTCGTAGGGAAGAACGAGGTAAATGGCAAAAATGAGATGATCCCCGGCTCTATTGAAATGTGGGACGGGCCGCTTTATGAAATTCTTCAGCGTAATCTTTTTACTTTCAAAATGCATAAAGAGATTATGGAATACTGTGAAAAAGTGGGCATAGAATATCTCTGTACACCCTTCTGCGAAACGGCGGTGGATGTTTTGAATGATTTAGGCGTGAAGGCGTTCAAGACCGGTTCTGGTGAACTTGACAACTTACCCCAGCATCGTCGGCTTGCTCAAATTTCTGCCCAGACCGGCAAGCCCGTCCTTGTTTCAACGGGTATGTGCACCTGGGAAGAAATTGCTGAAACTGTTGCTGTTTATGAAGAGGAGGGAGCCAAGGACAACCTTGTGCTCACGAATTGCACTTCGGAGTATCCGCCAAACGACTACGCTAATTCCAATCTTAGTCTTATTAAAAGAATGAGGGATGAGTTTGGCGTCTGGACCGGCCAGTCTGACCATACAATGGATAATTATACGACCTATGCCGCGGTTGCTCTTGGCGCCAAAGTTATCGAGAAGCACTTCACACTTGACCGGAACCAGAAAGGTCCTGACCATAAGATTGCTCTTGAGCCGCAAATACTTAAGGATCTTGTAGATGGTATCCGCAAGATCGAAGTTGGCCTTGGTACGGAAAAGATTATTACTAAAGAGGAACAGATCGTGCGCGATTGGGCCTTTCATACTGCCACAACACTCCGCGATATAAAGAAAGGGGAGGAATTTACTCTAGAAAATCTCATTGAGCGTCGTCCCAGGACCATGGTCATTGGCGGAAGAAAGGTAGAAGGAATTCCATCAAAATATCTTGACAAACATTACGCGGGGAAGCTCCTGGGGAAGAAAGCCAGTCACAATATCTCTAAAGATACAATGCTCGTCTGGGGAGACGTTGAATAGCTTGGCGATGGTTGCGCCAGGCTCTTTTTTGTGGTAGAAATGGTTTCTATGGCTCTGAAAAAAGTGCTTAAAAAGAAACGCAAAATCGCTATTATCGCGGGTTCTCGCGGGGAATATGGATACTTCAGACCTGTCATCCGTGAGATTATCAAGAGAAAAAATTTAGACTACAGTATAGTGGCTTCAAATATGCATGTTCTCGATGCGTTTGGCTCGAGCATTTCTGAAATCGAGAAAGACGGTTTTAAAATACATACCTCCGTCTTTAACACTTTTGATGGATATAACCATTTGACGATGACGAAGTCACTCGCAGTTTTTATGATTCAGTTGCCGGAAATCTTAAAACAGATGGAAACGGATATGATACTTTTAGCTGGCGATCGTGGTGAACAATTGATTGGGGCCATCACTGGTGCGTACATGTATATTCCAACTGCTCATATTCAAGCAGGGGAAGTTTCCGGCAATATCGATGGTGTCACTAGACATGCCATTTCCAAATTCGCCCATATTCACTTTGCTTCAAATAGGGATGCCCTAAACAGGGTATTGAAAATGGGGGAGGAAAAATTCAGGGTACATAATGTGGGCGCACCAATGCTTGATGAATTGGTGACAGGTTTCAAGACTCCAGAAAAAGAAGTTTATAAAAAGTTTAATCTTGATAAAAAAAGACCAGTCATGCTCTTTGTATACCATTCAGTAACAGAAGAAATTGCCAATCTTCCTCATCATATGGATGAAATACTTATGGCAGTGAAGGCCTTTCCTCACCAGATAGTGGTAATCCTTAATAACTCAGACGCTGGCAGTAGAATGATCAGGGAGAAAATTACTAGCCACAAAACCCCGGCGATGAGTATCTATCCTAATGTCCCGCGTGAAGATTATGTAGGTCTAATGAGTATCGCTGATGTCATTGTTGGTAATTCATCTAGCGGAATTATCGAAGCACCCACTTTGAAATTACCAGCTGTGAACATCGGCAATAGACAAAGAGGCAGATTGCAATCGACGAATGTCATAAACGTTGGTTATGAGACTGGGGCTATTAAGAAGGCTATAAGTAGAGCGATATCGAGAGAATTCAAGGCCAAAGTGGCCAAATGTATAAACCCTTATGGGGATGGCAAATCAGCCAAGAGGATAGTGGATATTTTAGAATTTGTGCCCATTGATGATAAACTTCTCATAAAGCGAATCACCTATTAATATGAAGAAATTTAACTATCCAAGCTCCAATTATGTTGTGGTGGAGAGCATTTTGCTCGCAGAAGCACTCGAGGTAATCACTCTCAACCAGAGAGGAGCAGTTGTTGTTGTAAACGATAAAGGAATACTTCTTGGAATATTATCGGACGGGGACGTAAGGAGAGCTCTTTTACGCGGCGCTACTCTGGCAACGCCTGTTTCTAAGCTCATTAATCTAAATGTTATCAGTCTTTCAAACAAGGAGAGTCTCAAAGATCGTTCAAAAGAAATTTTTGAGACTAAAACAGTAGTCAATATTATTCCGGTAGTCGATAGTAGAAATAAGGTGGTAGATATTATCGTAAGAAATCCCGGAGTGAGGAAGGAGTCCTAGGATGAAATTAGTTTATCTGGCTCAGATAAGATTGCCGTCTCGCAAAGCTCATAGCGTACAGATTATGAATATGTGTTTGGCATTTGCTAACTGCGGAGTAAGTGTAAATCTGATAGTGCCAAGATGGCGACCAACGGAGATAAGCGAACCATTTGCCTATTACGGAGTTAAACGCAATTTTTCTATCACAAGAATTTTGACCCCTAGGTTGGCTCAATTTGGCAAATACGGTTTTATGCTGGAGACCGCCCTTTTTGCCTTTGTTACCGTTTTCTATTCACTATGTACAAATCCAGAGATCGTTTACTCCAGAAGCCTTTTACCCCTTCTGATAATCAGTCCTTTGAAAAATAAAGTGTTGGTCTGGGAGACCCATACGAGAATAAAAGGCTGGCTACCAAAATTTCTACTTAATTTAGTGGGTAGAAGCAAAATTAAAATTGTCACCATAACTAGAACTCTGAAATCAGATTTAATTCAGCTCGGAATTAAACAGGAAAGGATTATGGTATCACCTGATGGGGTTAATTTAGCGCAATTCGCTAATCTCCCAAGTAAGGATGAATTGAGGCGAAAATTAGGATTACCTTTGGATAAAACAATTATTGCTTATGTAGGTCGTTACCGGACGATGGGTCAAGAGAAGGGTGTTGGGGGGTTGATTAAGGCCTACGCCACAATTGAAAAGAAACAAAAAAACATCCTCTTACTCCTGGTGGGTATCCATGAAGGTGAAAAACTAGAAGTTGAAGAATTAATGAAACGAAATTTAGTGTCAAACTATAAAATAAAATCAATAATACCATCGAGAATTGTTTCTCATTACCTTTGTGCATCGGACATTCTAGTCATGAATTATCCCTCCGCTAATCATTATTTGTATTATATGTCTCCTCTTAAGCTGTTTGAGTATATGGCTAGTGGCAACCCGATAGTCTCTTCAGATTTACCATCTATTCGAGAAGTTCTTAATGAATCAAATGCAATATTAGTACCCCCTGACGATATTAATGTTTTGATCAAGGGTATAGAAAACCTCATTAAAGATAAACCAATGGGCGATAAAATTGCTGCTAAAGCTTATAAAGACGTCCAGAATTATACTTGGGCAAATAGGGCAAAAAACATTTTGAATTTTATATGAAAAAGAAAATAGCATTAATCGGCGGAGCAAGACCAAATTTTATGAAAATTGCGCCGTTATGTCGTAAGCTTGAGAGAAGGAATATACCGTATTTTATCGTTAACACAGGTCAGCATTTTGATAGTAATATGGCCGGTGATTTTTTTAAGGAATTTGAAATTTTTCCGAATTATGAACTGCATCCTTCACGCAATTCAGTTATCAAGCAGGTATCTGATATTATTTGTGGCCTTGAGAAGATATTTATATCAGAAAAACCTTATATGGTTGTTGTGGTTGGTGATGTAAACTCAACCTTGGCTGCTGCCCTGGTGGCGAATAAAATGAATATAAAGCTAGCTCACGTGGAAGCTGGCCTGCGTTCTCACAATAAACAAATGCCAGAGGAATTCAATAGAGTAATGGTTGATCATATTTCTGATATTTTATTTGTTACTTCAGAAGGGGGAGTGTTGAATCTGGAAGAGGAAGGGATAACAGAGAATGTCTTTTTCGTTGGGAATATCATGATAGACACTATAAAAATGTTTGTAAAAAATATTGATCTCTCGAAAGAAACTTTCTATTTTTGTACTCTGCACAGGGCGGAAAATATTGATAACAAAAGAGACTTTCAGAACATTCTCAATGCTCTAGAAGTCATTTCTAAGGATGAAAAAATCTATTTGTCGCTTCACCCGAGGACCAAAAAGATGGCTGAAAAATTCGGATTATCAAGAAGATTAAATCAGATATTTTCTATTTTACCCCCTCTTTCATACAAAGAGTCGCTTTTTTACCAAAAAAATGCCAAATTAGTACTGACGGATTCCGGTGGTATCCAGGAGGAAACATCTTTCCTTGGAGTGCCGTGCATAACTCTTAGGATAGAGACAGAGAGACCAGTGACAGTTGAGGAGGGGACCAATACTGTCGGCGGTGTGTCAAGGGATTCAATTCTTAAGTCCTATAGAAATAAAAAGCTTGTAAGAAAAAAAACAAATATTACTAAATGGGATGGAAAAGCGGCGAAAAGAATAATCGATATAATTTTAAAATCATGAAGATAGCAATGATAACTGATAGTTTCTATCCATTCGTAGGGGGGTCAGAAACAGCAATAAGAAATTTGACGGAGACCTTGAACAAGGCGGGGCACGATGTCAAGGTCTTCGGCGTATTCCCTGAGGTTAGTAGTCCAGACGAAAGATATGTGCCAGTTGTGAAAATAGACCCAGACATTTTTGGTATAAATCTTAGGGTGTTTGGCTTATTGTCCAATCTGGATAGAGAAATTAAAAAATTTAAACCTGACATAATCAATGCGCACTTCATGCTGAAATCAGGATACTTGGGTGTTAAGGTGGCTAAAAGAAATAATATTCCATCAGTTGTTACAGTCAGAGGAAAGGGAGTTTTCTATAAAGCAAGAACCATAAAGGAGAAGATTCTCTTTAGTATGTATAGAAAGATGTCTCTAAAATCTGACTTGATGATCGCCACTAGCGCTGAAATGGCCAACATAGTGGATGAAAGATGGGGGGTAAGACCTACCCCATTATCTAACGGAGTTGATATTAAAAGGTTTCGACCAAATATTGTCACGAATCTTAAAGACAAATTAGGAATAGAGAATAAAAAAGTAATCCTGTGTGTTCGACGACTTGTTCCTAAAAACGGCATAGAGTATATGGTACGAGCGATGCCTAAAATATTGTGGAACTATCCGGAGACCGTCCTTATTTTGGTCGCTCCAAAACTAAGGGAATATAAGAAACTCGATAATTTAGCGTGTGAGCTGGGTGTGGAAACTAAAATTATTTTTGCCGGAGAAGTAAACCACGATATTTTGCCACAATACTTTTCAATAGCAGATGTTGTTGTTCAACCGTCCATAGCTGAAGCGAGAAGCTTATCCTGTCTTGAAGCAATGGCAAGCGGTTCCGCTATTATAGCAACCAACACAGGAGGACTCGGTGAATTAATTCAACATAAAGTCAACGGCTTTCTGGTACCCGCTTTTGAAGATAGCACTTATCAAGTCGGAGCTATCAATCAAAAAGGCGTTGATAATCTGGCTTCCGCCGTGGTAGAAATATTTAGCGACAATAAATTGCAAAAAGACATCCAGCTCGGTGCCAGAAAAACCGCTCAAGAAAATAGTTGGGATAACGTTACAAAAGCAACTCTAGACATGTATAAAAGAGTCATTGATAAAAAAGACAAAATTAAACTGATTTATACGAACTATTCAGATAATATTATTAAAAAAAGATTTAATTCTAACTACCCATTAAGGAAATATGTCCACAGAACTCAGCTATCTTCTTTTCTGAACTATATAAGCGAAGGGCAAAAAGTTCTTGATGCCGGCTGTGGGGAAGGAATACTAGCAGTTCTAATGGCAAAAAAGGGAGCTCTTGTGACTGCTTGTGATATCTCTATACCAAATATCGAAAACGCCAAGAAATTCGCGCAAACGGAAAGTGTTGGAAATAAAATCAGATTCCTTTGTGCTGATATTGAGGCACTACCATTTGAGGATAATTCCTTTGATGTTGTTGTGAGTTCTCATATATTAGAGCATATACCCAATTTTCACAAGGGTCTTGATGAAGTAAGGAGAGTATCTAAATATAAGGTTATTATCGGTCTGCCAACGTGTCTAAATTTATGCGCAATGTCTCTCTTGGGAGGAGCGGAATATTGGTATTTGAGGAAAAAATCATTCATCGCTCTACCCAAAGGAATCGGCAGAGTCGCATGGAACATATTTAAGGATGGAGTTGATGAAGGATATGGTCCAAATAAGTTACCACATCTAAGGCGGTATCCTTGGGTGGTAAAGAGAGAGTTGAAGGATGCTGGATTTAAAATTGTACATTTTGAGGCCAATTCTTTATGTTTACCTTATTTTAATTTCTGGTTGCCGATAATTAGATTTATTGATCGCTTTAAAGGGAAACCTATCTTAAGGAATCTGGGTCCGGCCGTGTTGGTTGTTGCAGAAAAAATCCGTTAATTAATCAATCATCTTCCTTCCCTAAAGAATATTTATAGAGAGTAGCGTTGATTAGACCGCTAAATATCCTGGTTATCACTCTGGCTACTATTAATCCCAGCAGACCCCAGAAAAATATGCCAAAAAAGACAGCAATAATCTGTACGATTGAAGTTAATGAATAAACCATATATTGCTCTTTAACCTTCTTCTTTGCGGCCAGATAGACATTAGCAGGGCTGAAAGGGATACTTAAGAAGGATATTGAAAATATTTGAGAATATAAAACTGAGCCCATATATTTTGGGAAAAAGATGCTGAAAATATACGGTGCTGCCAAGATGTATGCCAACACAAGGACAATACTAAGAACGAGAAGCCAGAGAAATTTATTTCTCATGCCTGTGCGTATTTCATGATCTTCCCTCACGACAAATTTGGGGAATATAAGCTTGTTTAGACCTTTCAGTGGTCCCTTAGTTTGATCTGGAATCGCGGTAGCAAAGTTATAAATAGCCAACTCGGCGGCGCCGATGTAATGGAAAACCAATATCTGGTCGATATTATTGGCCAGGCCGCTTAAGATATTCATCAGGCTCAAGTGCTTGCTGTAACCGAGCGACTCGGTGTCAACCGTCGGTCCCGGCTGGTAAATTTTAACCGTTCTCTTGTAAAGGATAATGCCGATAAGAGTATTGGAAGAAAAATAGACAAGGATAAGCCACAAAGGGCTGTCCGTCAGAAGCATAGTGGCAAACAGAGCGGTATAGGGAACAAGGTTGCCTATAATGTCAAAGTAAATCGCATGCCGTCGGAAGTCTTTTTTGGCCGTGAGATAAGCGCTGTATAAGTTTGTGCTAGATAAAAAAGGCGAGAAGGAGCCGACAACAAGTATCGCTAAGCCGAGAGATGAATTCCCATGCGCGAAATAATATATAGACAGAACCAACGCCCCGAGGAAACTTAGAGCGCTCCATCGAATATTGGTCCAGAAGGCATAGTGAAGCGTGCCCTCGAATCCGCGACCGACAGAACGCATGACCGCTGAACCGAGACCGGTGAGGGCGAATGTGCCTAAAATACCCGCTATGGCCAGCACAAATTTATATTCTCCGTAAGTCTCTTTCGTCAGAAAGTGAGCGAAAGATATCGCCAGGAGAAAAGACAGAGATGAGACAACCACTGAACTGGTCGTCATCCAAAACCCGCCCCGAGCCAGATACAGCATATCCGTCTTGGTGTATCGTTCGCTCCAACGCAAGGCCCGGTAAGCCTTATTTCGCAGATTTCCCATGCTTTGATACCATGGTACGATAAGGACCATGAATAAACAAATACTCCGAGTCGTTGTTTTTGTGGGCCTCTTTGCCATCCCATTCATCCCATTTCTCGTTTCCAGTTCTTTTTTCTTTCCCTTTATCACTACCAAGGCCTTTACTTGGAGAATTATCATAGAAATTATTTTTGCCGCCTGGGTGCTTCTGGCTCTGCTTGACGCATCTTACCGTCCGAAGCGCTCCATTATTTTTTATTCAATATTCGGTTTCCTGGCAATTATTGGTCTGGCCGATCTCTTTGGCGTCGCGCCCGTCAAGAGCTTCTGGTCGAACTTCGAGCGTATGGAGGGCTTCATCACCCTGCTTCATTTAGGGATGTTCTTTTTAGTTATCTCCTCGGTTTTTAAAGAAATTGATTGGAAGAGGTGGTGGAATGTTTCGCTCGTAGCCTCGGCTCTTTTAGTTCTTTATTGTTTCTTACAGATAGCTTGTGCGCCAACTGCTGGATGTGGCATGCGAATGAGTGATGGAACCATAAAATACTTTTTTCAGATTCATCAAGGCGGGGTGCGGGTGGACGGCACGCTCGGCAACGCTATTTATTTGGCCGTCTACATGCTCTTCCATATTTTTATTGCGTCTCTCTTCATGTGGCGTGAACGGAAGAATGTCGCTTTGAGGTGGGTCTACGGACTACTCATTCTCGCGCAAGCATCTATCCTTTACTACACTGCCACGCGCGGAGCCATTTTGGGTCTGCTCGGAGGGCTCTTAGTCATAGCGGTGCTTAATATTTGGAATAAAGAAGATAGATTTGCTAGAAAAACGAGCGTAGCCATTTTGGTTGGACTAGTAGTCTTGGTTGGGGGTTTTGTGGCAATTAAAGACGCGGAGTTTGTACAAAATAACCCGGTACTTTCGCGTTTCTCTTCTCTGACCACGGGAGAGCTGAAAACGCAGGGCAGATATTTTGTCTGGCCCATCGCTCTGGAAGGAGTCAAAGAGCGGCCACTTCTTGGTTGGGGGCAGGAAAATTTCAATTATATCTTCAACGAGCACTACGTTCCAGAGATGTACCGCTTGGAGCCGTGGTTTGATCGTGCCCACAACATCTTCCTAGACTGGGCGGTAGCCGGCGGTCTCTTGGGCCTTTTATCTTATCTTCTCCTTTATGTCGCGCTCTTACTCTCCATATGGAAGAAAAACATAACTTTTTCTCACACTGAAAAGTCTATTCTCACCGGACTTATAGCCGCGTACTTTTTTCACAATTTTTTTGTCTTTGACCACCTTATCAGCTACATCTTATTCTTCTCGCTTCTCGCTTATATACACACGCGGGTGCCCGGCAGTGAATCCCAGCCAGAAAAAAGGGTCTTGCCAAAAAATATTGTATTCTTCGCCTTGCCCCTTGTCTCTGTCGCTTTGTTGACTGTGTTTTATTTTGTAAATGTTCAACCAATGCTGGCCAATACCCGTTTAATCTCCGCCCTCTATACTCTGCAATCGGAAAAGATTGATGGGTCTTTAACCGCCAGTCTTTTCAAATCTGCTTACGTGACCTCTCGTCTTGGTAGACCGGAAGTCGTAGAACAAGTTACCGCCAATGCTGTCGCTATCTTGACGACTGATATGGCAATGGAGGAAAAGAACGCGTTTTTCAATTTCGCAAAAGACGCCATGCTTAAACAAGCCGAAGATTTTTCCGAAGATGCCCGTTATCAATTGATTGCCGGCTCGTTTCTCTCGACCACCGGATCTTTTGACGAGGCCCTGATATATCTCGAACGTGCCAGTCGACTGATGCCGGGTAAACAAATAATTTACCTCGAGATAGCCAATGCTTTCCTGAACAAGGGGGAGAAAGAGAAAGCGATTGACGTCCTGAAATACGTGGGAGAAATCTCTCCAGATCACAAAGAGCAGATGGAAGAATACATTAAACAGATACAAAGCATGTAAAATCGCCGAGAACCCTTGCATTTTGAGGAGGACTATGCTAGGATACGGGAGTGGGTGCTGAAACTCGGCACCAAGCGAACGAATGTCTGCGCAAGTCCCGCCTACTCGGCGGGATTTACGTTTTTTAGGTATAATAGTCCCAGTTTTTTTTGTGCGTGGAGAGCGGCCGCACTCACAAAGATATTCGTTTGGAGCTAGCCCCGCTCTCCGCGCATGGACGGAAATGTTTTTTAAATAGTTATCCACATTTCTTTATTTTCTCTATTGTATATTTTAACTTTTAGTACGATAATGAACATAAGTCGCAGGCAGAAAAATATTTCTTGAAATATTTATTTGCGACAGACGTTAATAATAATTTCCGCCGCGGCGGGAGACAACACAATGGCAAAGAAAAAAAAGGCTGCTTCCAAGAAGCGCAAAGCTTCGAAGAAGAGACGCTAGTCTAAAGAAGAAACACTCCCACAAGAGTGTTTCTTCTTTTTCATCTTTGGCGTGTCGTCTTAAACGTGCTAAAATGAGCGCCTCATGGCCTTTTTGAAGAGTCTTTTCGGCACTCCCGAGAAGAAGTTACTTAAGTCTTGGACACCCATTGTCGAGCGCGTGAACGCGCTCGAGTCTTCGTTAGAGAATCTTTCGTCAGAAGAACTCTGTGGGAAGACGACTGAATTTAGAAGACGTCTTAATCCGCCAGCTGGCGGAGGAGAGACTCTTGATGATATCTTGCCGGAAGCATACGCTACTGTCCGAGAGGCGGCGAAGCGCACCCTGGGCCAAAGACATTTTGATGTCCAACTTCTCGGTGGCATCGCTCTCTACAAGGGCGGTATCGCAGAGATGAAAACGGGAGAAGGCAAGACTCTCGTAGCAACACTACCGGCCTATCTGGTGGCTCTCGTGGGCAAAGGCGTACACGTCGTGACAGTCAACGACTATCTCTCCCGTCGTGATGCCGCCTGGATGGGACAGATTTATTCTTATCTCGGATTATCTATTGGAGTACTCAATCATGCCGAATCTTTTATATACGACAGAGGGCATACGGACAAAGATAAAGAACGTGATGAACTAGGCTCTTTCCACGTTGTTCACGAATTTTTGAGACCGGCGACTAAAAAGGAAGCCTACGAAGCAGATATCACTTATGGTACTAACAACGAATTTGGCTTCGACTATCTGCGCGACAATCTCGTCTATAACGCGAAAGACCTTTCTCAACGAGACTATCATTACGCCATCGTTGACGAAATTGACTCCATTCTGATCGACGAGGCACGGACACCTCTCATTATATCAGGGCAAACCGGTGCTGCTGGTGAGCTCTACGAAAGGTTTGCCAAAATTGCTCGGGAGCTCGTCCGGGAGTCCGATTTTACGGTGGATGAGAAGTTGCATGCCATTTCCTTGACGGATGATGGGTTAAATAAGGCCGAGAAACTCTTGGGCATTGAAAATATTTATGCCGAAGGCGGTGTAAAATACGTCCATCACCTGGAGACAGCTGTCAAAGCCAAAGCCCTATACCACAAAGATACAGAATATGTGGTCAAAGATAACGAGGTCGTCATTGTGGATGCGTTTACTGGTCGGCTTCAGCCCGGTCGGCGTTGGTCGGAAGGATTGCACCAGGCTGTAGAGGCCAAGGAGGGTGTGGGTATTAAGGAAGAGAGCCGCACGTATGCCTCCATCACTTTCCAGAATTATTTTCGCATGTACCGGAAACTCTCCGGTATGACTGGTACCGCTATCACTTCTAAGGAAGAGTTTTATAAAGTCTACGGTTTGGAAACTTTCGTTATCCCGACTCATAAGCCGATAGCCCGGGCTGACCATGACGACCAGATTTTCCAAACACAGTCGGGCAAGCTGAAAGCCGTTGCTCGAAAAGTCGGAGAGCTGAATAGGAAAGGCCAACCAGTGCTCATCGGAACTGTCTCGATTGAAAACAACGAACTTCTTTCGGCCTATCTTAAAAATGAAGGTATTAGACATGAAGTGCTTAATGCCAAGAACCACGAGCGGGAAGGCGAACAAATCGCCCAAGCTGGGCGGAAAGGCGCTGTCACTGTCGCTACCAATATGGCTGGGAGAGGTATCGATATCAGACTGGGAGGAACGCCTGGTACTAAAGAAGAGTATGAAAGAGTCAAGGAGTTGGGTGGACTTTTCGTATTAGGTACCGAGCGGCACGATGCTAGACGCATAGACAATCAGTTGCGCGGACGTTCCGGCAGGCAGGGGGATCCGGGCGAGACGCAGTTCTTCGTTTCCCTCGAGGATTCTCTAATGCGCATCTTTGCCGTAGATACTATCAAGAAAATGATGGGGCGCTTTAATATTCCTGAAGACGAGCCGATCGAAAACAAACTCATCACCAACTCTCTCGAGAAAGCTCAAGAGAAAATCGAGGGTTTCAACTTTGACGCCAGAAAACATGTCCTCGAGTTCGACGACGTGCTGAACTTCCAACGGACTATAATCTATGATCGTCGCCGCAAAGTTTTAGTCGGTGACCGATCTGCAGTCAAGGAATATCTCTTCGAGATAGCGGAGCGTCTAGATCAGGAAGTGAAAAATAAGCTCACCACAAAAATGTCAGAGGGACTCCTTGATACTCAAGGAGTATTTGAAATCTTGCGAATGATTATCCTCCAGACCATAGATTTGTTCTGGGTTGACCACTTGGAGATGATGGAGTATTTACGCGGCAGTGTGAACTTGCGTGCTTACGGCCAGCGCGATCCTCTGGTCGAGTACAAGAAAGACGGTTTAAGATTTTTCAGAGACATGGAGGTGTCAATTGCCAGGCAAATCGCCGAATTTGTCATCGCCCTGAATTTGGAAGCTGTCACGTCATTTAGAGCCGCTCCAGTCCAAGTGGAAGCTAAGGCCCTGTCAGATACTTCGCGTGGTACTGTTTCTAAGAAAGCCGAAGTGGGTCGCAACGACCCCTGCCCGTGCGGTAGTGGCAAAAAATATAAAAAGTGTCACGGAGCTGCCAAATAAGAGCTTTTCATATATAATACCCGATATGGGAAAAAATAAATTAATGTGGCTTTTAATACTAGTGTTGGCGGTTGCCGGCTTGGTCTGGCTTATTAGGACACCGGGTAAACCGGGCGAGCTGGACGCTTTTGCTTCTTGTATCAAGGAGAGCGGGGCGACTTATTACGGCGCGTTCTGGTGCCCTAACTGCAAGAATCAAGAAGCCATGTTTGGTCGTTCGGCCGATCTTCTCCCACGTGTCGAATGTTCGACACCAGACGGCAGGGGACAGCTTCAAGTCTGCCAGGATGCCTCTATTACGGGATATCCCACTTGGGAGTTCGCCGATGGTACTCGGCAGTCTGGCACTCTTCCTTTAGAGCGTTTGAGCGAAGCAACTGGCTGTCTCCTGCCTGCGCAGGCAGGATTACCGGAAGACAATGGTTGAGAATATCACTTTCTTATTGCCGTATTTGGCACTCCTTTCTCATGCTGTTTTGGTCGTTCTTTTTCTCGCTCTTCTCTCTCGACACTCGTGGGGTGCTGGACTGCAGGTATTTTTAGGGAAATATACCACGGTACTTGCGTGCCTAGTCTCGCTTATCGCCGTCGTCGGTTCTCTCTTCTATTCCGAGATCGTTGGTTTTGAGCCGTGTGTATTGTGCTGGTGGCAGAGAATTTTCCTCTATCCTTTGCTCATTATCTTTGGAGTAGCTGTCTGGAAGAAGACCACTTCAGCCTTCCTCTACGCCGTGCCCTTAGCCCTAGCCGCCGCTCTCGTCAGTGCTTATCAGTCTTACGTCTTTTTCGGCGGGGTCTCACTTTTGTCTTGCACCGCTCTGGAGGGCGCCTGCTCTAAAATTTACGTGATGGCATTTGGCTACATCACTCTTCCCCTGATGTCGTTGACCGTATCACTCTACATCTTGCTTCTCGCCTGGGCCAATAAAATATATAAGAATGAAAATTATAACGCATAGTGGTTCGTTCCAGGCCGACGATATCTTTGCTGTGGCCATTTTGGTCCTGGTGATTGGCGAGTCCGAAGTAGTGCGTACTCGTGACAAAGTTCAGATCAGCGCGGCTGACTATGTTGTGGATGTCGGGATGATTTACGATCCAGCCAAAAACCGTTTTGACCATCATCAACCTGGGGGTGCCGGCGAGAGGCCGAACGGCATTCCGTATGCTTCTTGCGGGCTTGTTTGGAAAGAGTTTGGAGAAAAGCTGGCCGGCAGTAGAGAAGCAGCAGATCTATTGGATACCAACCTCATGCAGCCTTTGGATGCACACGACAATGGAGTTTCTATTGCTGATTACCGTTTCAAAAATGTCAGAGCCTATAGTATCGTTGACTTCTTTTATTCGTTTCTGCCGAGTCTTCATGAGAGTGAAGAAGATCTTTACAGAATTTTTATGCATCTGGTTGAGATTGCCAAGGAACTTTTAGTACGTGAAATGGCCAAAGCGAAGGGCCTCATCATCGGTGAGGCCAAGGTTAGAGAGGCGTTAGAGGCGAATCCTGATAAAAGGATTCTTATTTTGTCAGAAGAACTGCCATGGAAGCGTGTCTTGTCAGATAAGCTGGAAGTCATGTTTGTGGTCTATCCTAGAAATGACAGTAAATGGGGCGTTCAGGCGGTTCAAGACGTTGGTTACACTTCGCGCCAATCTTTTCCTGTAGCCTGGGGTGGAAAAACTGATAAAGATTTGCAAGAAATTACAGGGGTTCCGGACGCAGTATTTTGTCATAGAGGACTTTTCTTTGCGGTGGCTGAAACTAAAGAAGGCGCCATTGAGCTCGCAGAATTAGCTCTCGATTCTTAATTGTTTAACGAGGCTTGTAAATTTTGATAAATTTTAATCTTTCCCGTATACATTATAACAATGCTATAGCGTTCTTGTAATGTATAAAGTATCAGAGGAGGTTGAATTCTTGCCGCAGATATTTGTCGTTCTCGATTTGATCAGCGATCACATACAACAAATCTCGACCGATACCGAACTCCGTCTTCAAAAGTCCAATGACATCCTCGCAGTCATAAGGATAAATCCAAACACTATCCTGTAGCCGTCTGAATCCGGCCTCTACGAAAATTTGCCTGATCTTATCCCTGACACTCTTCTTTCTCTCTGGGATGTCGAAAATCACTACCCGCCATTTTTTATCCCATTTCTTCGGTTTTGTTAATTTATAATCAGCTAACTGCCAGCGCCTTAGAATTTTCTCCCCATCGGCAGTTAGCGCGTAGTACCCATTCTCAAACTTTAGCAACCCTTTATTTTTCAGTCGACTCGCTGCCGATTTTATCACCTCGCTCTTTCTGGAGTAGGGCAGCATTCCAAGTCTGGCTAAAGCCCCCATGACCGGTGACGCGATCAGCGCGGCGCTCAATACTCCCACGGAGACGACGGTCGAAAGGATCGCTTGTTGCATTTCCGTGCGCCTAGTCATTTTTCTGTTCTGTTGCTCCAGCTTCCCCATATTTGTATACATAATAACAACGCTATAGCGGAATTACAATGTATGATAAGGTATGGTAAAGTGGTGGCATGTTTATTGATGAGATTACTCTACATTTGAAGGCCGGTCGTGGTGGTGATGGTGTGGTTCGTTGGCGACATGAGAAAGGCAAAGACCACGGCGGCCCTTCTGGTGGCAACGGTGGCAAAGGTGGAGACGTCTGGGCTCTGGCTGTGCGGGATATTGGTATCCTCTCTGCCTATCGCAATGTGGGCGGTTTTGAAGCGGGGCGTGGAGAAGATGGTGCC
>Ga0209541_10001580_pt1 | contig 44945 bp, 49 predicted proteins | sample RifCSPlowO2_01_FD_184027 | JGI IMG/M metagenome (GOLD analysis project Ga0209541, IMG submission 184027) | Groundwater microbial communities from Rifle, Colorado - Rifle CSP2_plank lowO2_0.1 (SPAdes) (version 2) | ecosystem: Environmental > Aquatic > Deep subsurface > Groundwater | place...
CCTCACTTATTGGAATTTTAGTAACAATTTCTATTGTTCTGATAACCGAGTTTTATACTTCCACAAAATTCAAAACCGTTCAAAATATTGCCAAGGCTGCGACAACCGGTCATGCCACAAACATAATTACCGGCCTTGCTTATTCACTCCGGTCGACATTTTGGCCAATAATCGTAATTTGTGCCGGGATTTTAATTTCATATTCGCTAGCCAGTCTTTATGGGATTGCCATTGCTGCTGTTTCGATGCTTTCTTTAACCGGTATCATTGTGGCAATAGATGCTTATGGCCCAATTACCGATAACGCCGGCGGAATTGCCGAGATGGCTAATTTACCAAAAGAGATCAGAAATATTACCGATAGTCTTGACGCGGTCGGCAATACGACAAAAGCCGTGACTAAAGGTTATGCGATTGCTTCGGCAGCACTGGCTGCCTTAGTACTTTTTGCTGTTTACTCCCAGGAATTGATTGCCCATGGTTCTTTTGTCGAATTTACTCTTTCAGATCCCAAGGTCTTAATTGGACTTTTAATTGGTGCCTCACTGCCTTTCCTGTTTGCTTCATATGCTTTGGAAGCAGTTGGTATTGCTGGAGCGGCCATTGTCGATGAGGTTAGGCGTCAATTTCGCCAGTTCCCTGGAATTTTATCGGGTCGTACTAAACCTGAGTATGACAGGGCTGTTGACATTGTTACCAAAAAAGCCCTAAGACTTATGATCACTCCTGCTCTTATTCCAGTTATTGCCCCAATTGTTGTTGGCTTTGGTCTTGGGACCAAAGCCCTTGGGGGTCTTTTAATGGGGTCAATTGTTTCAGGAGTCTTCGTAGCAATTTCGATGACCACCGGCGGTGCTGCTTGGGACAATGCCAAAAAGTTTATTGAGGCCGGTAATTTTGGAGGCAAAGGCTCAAGTGCCCACAAAGCCGCAATTACCGGAGATACGGTCGGTGATCCCTATAAGGATACTGCTGGTCCCGCCATCAACCCGATGATTAAGATCATCAACATAGTAGCGTTATTACTCATACCACTTCTAGCATAATTCTCGTATCCTTGCGATAACTACACCACTACAATAATCGTTGTTTTGTAGCGCTCCGTTATCTAAAGGATACAGCTGGTCCGGCAATTAACCCCATGATTAAAATAATTAACATTGTTGCACTTCTTTTGATCCCGTTATTAGTTTAAAAGAAACTAGTCCCTAGACCCTAATTTGCTAGACCCTAATATATTATTCTTCTTGGTTTTGCAGATGGTGAGCCGTCTTGAATCATTAGAGAGGGTGAAGGGGTTGGACTCGCAAACGGTCCATCCTCCAAAGTTGCAGAACTTGTGGCAGTTTTAAAACGGTTCTTGAGTCCCGGTTTGATATTATCAATTGTTAGAATTGTTTTAATAAACTCGCCAAAAGCAGCATCAAAATTATCATCAAAGTTATAACCTTCTTGGTAATTTTGCCACTTTGTAGAAATGGCCGAAAGTAGGACTTCATGCAGTTTTAATCCTTCAGTAAGTTCATCAATGAACGCGACAACTGATTGATTTTGTGATCTTGCCTTTTCCGTTTGTCTGGTCATAGAATCTAGTCTTTTCGAATATCTCCTTAAACTTTTGCTGGCGTTTTTTATGTCACCTTTCTCAAGAAGCAGATATGTTTCTTTTAATCTTTTTCCGGACAAAATAGAGTCAAAACGTGCCTTTTCTAAAGATGACGGCCGAAAAAATCTTGATACCATTTCTTTAACGGTAATTAGAAAATAAAGGGGGTTTGATGGTAAGAATCTAATTGGGACGGTTTTTGCCAAAGCTTCATTAACTTGTCCCTCTGTATAACTTGGGAATTGATAATCGGTATGGGCCAAAGACAAAGGGACAGTTAAAAAAAATAGTAAAAGAAAAATTAAAAGGCAGGCTGAAAATATTCGCATAGTAAATTAATATTCTTAAACCCCAAAATTCAACGAATTTTGAAGAGGAGAAACTAGCTTGCGATTAAGATTTTAGCTCTTCAGACTAAAATCGACAAGCAAAGCTCAGTTTCGACGAAGTGGCGCTACGGGGATTTGGACCCCGGTTTCGTGGATGAGAACCACGTGTCCTTGGCCACTAGACGATAGCGCCCGGCTATAAAACGAATCTAATTATATACCAGCGCAGTTTATTCTGTCACCCAGCCCCAAAAAACATGTTTTTTTCTTGACCTGCCATTAAATTTGGAATAGAATTAGCTTTCCAAATATTGAGAAATATGAATATGACTCAAAGTTCCAAAAAATTTATCTTAACCCCCGAAGGACTGACCAAATTAAAAGGGGAGTATGATCAGTTGGTTAATGTTGCAAGGTCGCAGATTATCAAAAGAATCCAAAGGGCCAGGGAATTTGGTGATCTTTCGGAAAATTCCGAATATGATGCGGCTAAGGATGAGCAGTCACTTCTTGAACTTCGTATTACAGAATTGGAAGAGGTTTTGAACAAAACCCAAATCATAGAGAAAGCCTCCAAAAGCGGTTTTGTGGTCATCGGTTCAACGGTGGTAGTGGAAGTTGATGGAGAGAAAGATGAATTTATGATAGTTGGAACAATTGAGGCCAATCCTGCCAAAAGAAAAATATCAAATGAATCTCCAGTCGGTCAAGCGTTATTGGGTACCAAAGTCGGGGAAGTGGTCGAAGTCACTACTCCAATCGTGTGTGCCAAATACAAAATTTTGGAGATAAAATGACATCAATTACAACTTTTAAAATCGATAAGCAGATTACTAACACACTCACGGCAAATGAGAAAAAAATTTTGCCGCTTCTGATTGAAGCAGCTAAGAAAATTGATAAAGTCTTTGCTCTGCAGGAAAATAGTCACTATGATGGCGCCAATCTTTATCCCCACGATGTTCAAAGATCCGAAATTGAAGAGGCGGCTCGGAAAGATCCGAGAATATTTTCACCATTTACTGTGGTTGAAAGAGATAAATCTGGTAAATTGATCGCAATTGACTATCACCAGAAATATCAAAGGCATCTTTTACCGACTACTCAATTACTTCAGCAGGCCGCAAAAATTACCCAAAATAAAAGCTTAAAAAATTATTTGAAGGCTACTGCCAATGCCTTGACTAATGGCAGTTATCAGCAGGCCGATATTGCTTGGCTTGCCGTTAAAAATACAAATCTCGATGTTGTTATCGGTCCGCATGAGAGGTATCTTGACAAATTATTTTTCATTAAACGTGCTTACCAAGCAAATGTGGGCATAATTGATAATGATGGTACAAAAAAGGCTAGACTTGTCAGAGATATTTTATACAATACCATTGGAGCAAGACCCCACAGGATAGTACCGCCATCAATTGTTGATGTCCGAGCAGAACGTTGTTTAATCTTTTCTGGATTCTTATCAAGAGCCCTTTTTACCAGACAGCATTTGCCCTCTGATACTCAGACTACGGAGAGTTATGGTTCAAGAATCATCGGTTATCTTTCAGCAATTGATCTCAAATTCCAAAAATTGATCTACCCAATTTTTAATGCCGTTTTTGAGAAAAGTTTTAAGCAGTCTTACCCAAAAGAGCTTTTAGCTAGAGGCAATTACTTTTATGTGCTATTATCTGCAATTGCTCAGCAACTCCATCGTTATCGAGGTTCCAGGCATCGATTAAGAGAGCTCTTTCCGATTTTGGATGAGGCCAATTGTATCGTCTCCGGAATTCAACATGCCAAGCACTTAGTTTTAAAGGGAGTTATTGATCAGAAAGAGCTGGAGGCGATTATGATCAATCAGATATGTTGGATTTTTTCTGAATGGGTGCTTTTTAAAAAAACTAATATCAGAGAGGATTACCTTAAAGGTGATGCTTTAACTCTTAATTTCCTGATAAAACAAGGTGCTTTACAGGAAAAAGAAGGTATTTCCTGGCCCAATTTTGCCAAAATGTTTTTTGAAATGGAGAATTTGGCGACAATCTTCACTCGCTTTTTGGAAGAGGGTACTTACATGGAAGCTCAAGAATTTTTATCTAAATATCTTTCGCTTGAACCATTCAAAGCATTTGATAAACGTTTAGCCAATATTAAGCCTCTTTAAAATTGGCTTTTTACTCAAAAAAAATGTAAAATATGCCTTCTATAAAGAAACTTAAATGTCAGCTGAAAGACCATCTCTAGTATTGACTCTGGATAATACAGGATACAATGGTTCCCGTCGGCCATTTGCTTCTCCTCCGGAATTGGCTTCGCATGAGAGTCCCGTCCGTGAATTTCGCTTACCACCAGAAGTTAAAGATAGCCTTGACAATCACCAGAGCCGACTACTTTTGCGACTAGTAAGAGTAGCAAGGAGATGGGCTGACCTTTTTGAGCTTAAGGTTAGCAAGGATCCGCGTTTCCCTTTTTATCCTCCAAGAGTGGATAAAAGTGAAATCTTTGAAGAGGATCGCCGGCACCCTGAACTTCAACTTCTTTCGCCATACACAATCGTTAAACTGATCGATGAAGGCGATTTGATTGCTATACCAATGCATCAGTTTTACGCAAAGACAATTGAAGACAAAGGAATTATCCCACTGTTAAAGGAGGCTGCTGCTGATTCAGGTAGAGGAAGGAATCGCGATATCAAATTCCAGGCCTATCTGCGAGTTCTGGCCAGATCTCTCAAGACAGGAGATTTTAAAGTCAGTACCAGAATTTGGTTGGAAAGAGAAGAAGGAGATGAACCAGTCGTCGACATAATTTTAGGTTTCAATGATACTTATCAAGATAAATTTTTAGGCATTAAATTTTCGCCTTGGGCTTCAGTCGGTGTTTTGGATAGGCAGTTAACGCGGGATTCTCAGTGGTTTATCAATGCCTATCGTCCTGAACATGAGAAGGAGACTGGCCAAAGTGCTCCGCAAGTTAAGATGCGGGCCGATCACACTGTAATTCAATCTGGACTTGTGGTCCAACATGAATGGAACGCTAATTGTCTACCTTGTCAGAGAGATTGGCGGCAAGAATTAGGTTCTAAATTTGTTTTTTTTGTGCCTAGATTTGAAGATAAATTCCCTCGTCGAAGAGAAAACTTTAGAGAATTTATCGGTCGGGATAAAATTCAAGGCATAACCGATAGTTTCGTAAAACTTACTGCATTCAGGAAACTTATTGCCCATGAATTCAATCATGCCCGACTTCCCGGCGAAAATCATCAGCAACGTTTTCAACAACATACGGCTTGGCTCAAAGAACTCTATTGCGATCTCTTAGCACTTACTTGCTATCGGAATGTCAAAGGCATTAACCCTCGAGAAAGCGAAATGGCCATGGCTATGACCCTTGCTGATGGCTATCTTGAATACCAAGACAGGCGAAAACGAGTAGATTATCATACTGCCTCAACTGTTTTTACTAGTTTTTTTCTCCAAAGCGGTAGTATCAGGATTGAAAATGGCGTATTTACATGGGATAACCCCGATGAGCTTTTTAAAGATGATGCCCGTTTACTTTCAGATATACGTGACTTATTCATAGAAGGAAGACTCAGAGATGTTCAAAAGTTACATGGACGTTTCTTTACACCTGATATTTACCGAGTTTTGCTCACCAGAGGGACATATCCTTCAGGAACGGTTCAGATGGCTACTGATTGAATATATCCTCAACACTTGTTTGACACTTCTGCTTTTCGTATACTCTAAGCGAACATGGAGCCTTTAGAGAATTTGCGAAGAATTCGCCTTGCCAAACTTGCCAAAATCCAAAAACTCGCAATCGATCCTTATCCCGCCAAAAGCAATAAAAAAAATTCTGTCGCCGATTGTCTAAAATCCGCAGGTAAGAATGTGACGACCGCCGGCCGCATTATGGCAATTCGTTCTCATGGCGGATCAAGTTTTGCCGATTTGGTTGATGAATCCGGCAAAATCCAACTCTTCTTCTCGCGCGACAAACTGTCAACTGTGAACCGTGAACTGTTAACCATGCTTGATATCGGCGACTTTATTCAAGTAGAGGGCCGCGTTGGCAAAACCCAAGCTGGCGAAATCACTATTTTTGCTAAAAGTTTAAAACTTCTAGCTAAATCACTTCGGCCAATTCCGCCTTCATTTTATGGTCTTAAAAATATTGAAACAAGGCTCAGAAAAAGATATCTGGATTTGGTCGTTAATCCCAAGACTCATGATTTATTTGTTAAAAAAGCCAAATTCTGGTCAAGCGTCCGCCAGTTTTTAATTGATAATGGGTTTTTAGAGGTAGAAACTCCCGCTCTTGAACACGTTCCCGGCGGTGCCGATGCGACTCCATTTAAAACTTACCATAAAGCATTACAAACAGATTATTACCTGCGTATTTCCCTAGAACTTTATCAAAAAAGACTGCTTGTTGGTGGGTTTGAAAAAATTTTCGAAATCGGCAAGGTTTTCAGAAACGAAGGCATCGACAGCGAGCATTTACAGGATTACTTACAGATGGAGTTTTATTGGGCATATGCCGATTACGAGGATTTAATGGCTATGATTCCCCAATTTTATAGGTACATTGTCAAAGCAACTCTGGGAAGTCTTAAAAGTAAATTTGCAAAAACTGAAATCGACTGGTCAAAGCCCTGGCCAAAAATTGATTACTTTGATTCTTTCAAACAAGAGATAGGACTTGATTTGACTAAAAATTCTCAAGTTGACCAACTTTTCAGTTTAGCGGGTAAACTTGGTGTAAAACTCGAAAAGAAATTATCAGAGGGCAGAATTATTGATTTGATTTATAAAAAAGCCATTCGGCCAAAAATTATTAAACCATCCTTTCTGATTAATCATCCGGTTTCAGTCTCGCCTCTTGCTAAAAGAAATATTAAAAATCCAGATACTGTTCAAAGGCTACAAGTATTGGCTGCCGGTACGGAAGTCGGCAACGGTTTTTCCGAGCTTAACAATCCTCAAGATCAGGAAGCAAGATTTCGCGAGCAGCAAAAATTAAGACAAGCAGGGGACGAGGAAGCCCAAATGTACGATAAGGACTTTGTCGAGGCCTTGGAATACGGAATGCCTCCGGCTGCCGGTTTTGGCCTGTCTCAAAGATTATTTGCGGTTTTAGTTAACAGGCCAATTAGAGAAACTGTCTTTTTTCCACCGGTGCGTCCGGAACAAAATGACAAAAGATAACGCCCTCAAAATTCTAGAAGAATTTGGAAACTCACCAAATATGGTTAAACACGCCCTTGCTTGTGGGTTTGTCATGCGCGCGCTTTATGAACATTTATCCTCTCGACCTTCTGTGCCTTCTGTATCTTCTGAGCCCCGTGATCCCTCAGATTGGGAAATCGTCGGGCTTTTGCATGATGCCGATTATGAATCAACCAATAAATCATTGGATCTTCACACCGAAGAAACGACCAAGAAGTTAAAAGAGATTGGTGCGGATCAAACAGTCATTGATGCCATCCGTGGCCACTGCGATAAAGCCCCCCGAGATACTTTAATGGCCAAAGCCATTTATGCTGCTGATGAATTAACCGGTTTAATTGTTGCCTGTGCGCTGGTGCAACCAGATAAAAAATTGAAATCAGTCAGTGTGTGGTCCGTTCTTAAAAAGTTCAAAGATAAATCTTTTGCTCGCGGCGCCAGTCGTGATCAAATTAAAACTTGTGAGACCGAGTTAAATATCCCATTAGAAGAATTTGTTTCAATTACCTTGAAATCAATGCAAGAGAAAGCAGGAGAACTTGGTCTATGATCGTTATTGTCATTGCGAGCAAAGCGAAGCAATCTAAAAAGATTCTTTCGCTAACGCTCAGAATGACAGAGAGACTGGGATGAACAAAGCAGTATTAAAAAAAATTCTTAAAGTTTTTTTAACCTTGCAGTGGGCTAAAGAACTGCCTCGTCAAGGTTTTATTGCCCTGGGTTTTAAAAGAAACGAAGCCGATTCAGTAGCAGCCCACTCCTGGACGACTGCGATGTTGACCTATATGTTAGGAACAGAGATGATTAAAAACGGTCAAAAAGTTGATCTTAACAAAGCCATTAAAATGGCTCTTTTCCACGACATGGCCGAAACCATCGTCGGCGATGTCGGTACCTTTGTTAAAGGCATGGCCAAAGGCGCTTTTGCGGGCGTTGAGGAAGAGGGTCTCAAATGGTTAGTCAATGATTTACCAACAGCCAAAGAGATCACATCTTTGGTTAGCGAATACACTCAAAGAAAAACTTTGGAAGCAAGACTTGTCAAGCTCGCCGATAATCTAGATGCCCTGGCCCAAGCCAAAGGTGTACCGGCAGCCCAAAGCGCCTTAAAATATTTTAAGGAAGTTTATCACATCACAAAAATCCCTTTCCACAAAACTGCTGTTGAAATGATTCTCAAAGATGAAGTCGAACCAGAGCGAGACTGGCAGAAGCACAAGTAACCTTGTGCTAGTTTTAAGTTATGAGTTCACAGTTCACAATAAAGCAAAACTGTTAACCGTGAACCGTCAACAGTGAACTAATTTATGTTAGACATTAAATTTATCCGCCAAAATCCAAAATTAGTTTCCGAAAAAGCCAGACAAAAAGGTTTTACTGTTGATATCAAAAAATTGCTTGATGTCGATCAACAAAGAAGAAAATTAATTGAAAAAGTCGACCAGTTGCGTTCTCAAAGGAAAGACGCAGCAGAAAAAAGAGACGAAAAAAAAGGCCAACAACTTAAAAAAGAATTAAAAGTCAAGGAAGATGAGCTGGAAAAACTAAATGACCAGTTTTATGAACTTATCCGCCAAATCCCAAATCTTCCTAAAGATGATGTACCAATTGGTAGTGACGAAAAAGATAATAAAGTCCTAAGAGTTGCAGGTAAAAAACCAACCTTTAGTTTTAAACCAAAAGACCATCTGGAACTTGGCGTCGAGCTGGATTTAATTGATGTTGAATGTGCAGCCAAGATTTCCGGATCCCGTTTTGCTTTTCTCAAAAATGAGTTAGTCACCCTTGAATTTGCAATCGTCGGCTACGCATTGGATCTTTTGAGTCGCGAGGATTTCATTCCCATAATCCCTCCGGTACTTGTCAATAAAAAAGTAATCGAAGGTTTAGGTTATCCAGAATACTTAACCGGTGAGGGGTATCAGACAGATGATCAGTATCTGGTTGGTACTGCCGAACATTCAATCGTTTCAATGCATATGGATGAGACATTTGAGAAGAAAGATTTGCCAAAACGCTATGTTGGATTTTCCACCGCTTTTCGGCGCGAAGCCGGATCATACGGCAAGGACACAAGGGGAATTTTTAGGGTTCATCAATTTGATAAAGTCGAGATGGTCTCATTTGTCAAAGATGGCGATGATGATAAAGAACATGAGTACCTTCTCTCCCTGCAAGAAAAACTTTTTCAAAGTCTTGAAATTACCTATCAAGTTGTCAAAATGTGCACTGCCGAACTTGGCTTTCCGGTTGCCCGAAAATATGATCTTGAGGCGTACTTTCCATCAGAGAAACGCTATCGTGAAGTTACGTCAGCGTCCACTACTACAGATTTTCAGGCAAGAAGACTTAATATCAAATACAAAGATGGAAAAGAATCCGAGTTTGTCTTAATCCTCAACGCTACTGCCTTTGCCATCGGCCGCACCTTAATTGCCATAATGGAGAATTACCAGCAAAAAGACGGCTCAATTTTAGTCCCCAAAGCCCTGCAAAAATACACAGGCTTTACTAAGATTCCCAGTTAAAAGGTTAGTCAATGTGGAATTATTAATCAGAGTGGTCTGGGAGACCTTAATTCTTTTCTTATCTCGGCGGCTGATTTTCCCTCTGCACTTAACTCGAGTACCCTGTCAACTAAAGCTTTTGTCCTTTTGTCGATTTCTCTATATGTTGAAGCTAAAATAGGATTACCATCACGGTCTCTCCATCGAAAATTTCTATACCTTATTTGGAGTTGTTCTGTCCTATTGCCTCGTCTTACCTGTCTTCTCTCTGGCATCACAGTCATTTTAGTTTAATTGGCATTCAAAATTCAAGCTGATGAGTTAATGGTGAACCCCAAGGGATATTGACATCATTTTTTTCATATCATAATTTGGAGATAGAAGCCTCCGGAATGCTCGCGGAGGCTTTTTTATTAAATTAAAGTAAAAATCAAAGATCAAAATTACAAAGTCATCCTCGCGAAAGCGGGGATCCAGCTTCAATTATTATATAGATTCCCGCATTTGCGGGAATGACATAGGGTGAGGCTATTTTGATAAAAGGTGAATAGTTACATCTGAATGAGCTTGCGAAGGTACGGGACGGGTTCTATAATAAAACTCCATGAAACATATTCTGCCCGAGGATGAAGAAAGCCTTTTGAAAAAGCGCAATCGGTTAAAGAAACTTTCTCCAAAAACTCATCAAATTGCCCGCGAATCCGGCAGATCAACAAAAAATTTATGGAGGAAAATTATAGGAAGATCAGGTAGGAAATAGGACCTATCTTAATTTTATGTTTGGAATTTTAGGCCGCTTTTTAGATTCGAACGAAAAACAAATTAAAAAACTTGAACCACAGGTTGAAGCGGTCAATTCCTTAGAGAAAAACTTCCAAAAGCTAACAGACGAAAAACTTCAGGCCAAAACTGCCGAGTTTAAATTACGCCACGAGCGGGCAGAGTCACTTGATGATTTGCTGCCGGAGGTCTTTGCGGCAGTTCGCGAGGCCTCCAAAAGAACTTTGGGACAAAGGCATTTTGATGTGCAAGTTTTGGCCGGAATTGTCCTTCATCAGGGCAAAATTGCCGAGCAAAAAACCGGTGAAGGAAAAACCTTAACCGCATCGCTTGCTCTTTACCTCAATTCGTTATCGCAAAAAGGAGTTCATTTAGCAACAGTCAATGATTATTTGGCAAGAGTCGGTCTAGGCTGGATGGGACCGATTTATTCTGCTTTGGGAGTTTCTGCCGGTTGCATTATGCAGGAGGCGGCTTTTGTTTACGACCCGAAATTTGAAGATAAAACCCAGACCGACTGGCGGCTTCGCCATCTTCGGCCGGTTGATAAAAAAGAAGCATACCAGGCCGATATTACTTATGGAACCAATAATGAGTTCGGTTTTGATTACCTCCGTGACAATATGGTTTGGGATCTTGATGAAATGGCTCAGCGTGGTCATTACTTTGCCATTGTTGACGAGGCAGATTCTATTCTTATTGATGAAGCCAGAACCCCACTGATTATTTCTGCACCTACGGCTCAAGCCACCCAGAAGTATTATCAGTTTGCAAAATTAGTCGGAGAATTATCAAGCGCTACCGATTATGTTATCGATGAAAAGTTAAAAACCGCCAATTTAACCGAGCATGGAATACGCAAAGTCGAAAAAAGATTGGGCGTTGAGAATCTTTATGAAAAGGATTTTGCATCTATCCATCACATTCAACAGGCGCTTCGCGCCAGAACGCTCTTTCAAAAAGACCGCGACTATGTCGTTAAAGATAACGAGATTATTATTGTCGATGAATTTACGGGCCGCCTTATGCATGGCCGCCGCTGGTCAGAAGGTTTGCATCAGGCCATTGAGGCCAAAGAAGATGTAAAAATTCATCAGGAATCACAAACCCTAGCCACTATTTCATTTCAGAATTATTTTAGACTTTACCAAAAGTTATCCGGAATGACCGGTACGGCGGCAACCGAAGCAGAAGAATTCCATAAAATTTACAAAGTGGAAGTAATGGTGATTCCGACAAATAAACCGATGATAAGGAAAGATCTTTCCGATGTTGTTTATAAAACTACCAAGGCTAAATTTACGGCAGTAGCCAATGACGTAATGGTAAGACACGAAAAGGGTCAGCCGGTTTTAATCGGTACGACATCAATTGAAAAAAATGAATTTTTATCTTCTCTTTTAAAAAGAAAAGGCGTTCCTCACGAGCTTCTTAATGCCAAGAATCACCAGAGAGAAGCGGAAATTATTGCTCAAGCAGGTCAAAAGGGTGTAGTAACTCTTGCAACCAATATTGCCGGCCGGGGAGTCGATATTATTTTAGGTGGTACACAACCAACCGATAAATTAGGAAGACCACAAACTCATGGACGGGAATTTGAGAAATGGCAAAAAGAACACCAACAAGTTGTTGAGCTGGGCGGATTTCATGTAATTGGAACGGAAAGGCATGAGGCAAGAAGAATTGATAATCAATTGCGGGGCCGCTCCGGTAGACAAGGTGATCCGGGATCCGGCCGTTTCTATGTTTCGCTTGAAGATGACATCATGCGGCTTTTTGGCGGTGAACAAATTGCCAAAATCATGACGACTTTTAAACTTCCCGAAGATACCCCAATTGAGCATGCAATGGTCGGCAAAGCAATTGAAAATGCCCAAATTAAAGTCGAAACCCACAACTTTGATATTCGCAAACACTTAGTCGAATACGACGATGTGGCCAATAAGCAAAGAGAAATTATTTACGGCATGCGCAGGGAAACCCTAGAAGCGGCAAAAGACAAACAGATGGCCCAGAAAATAAAGGATGAAATGAAGGGTAAAATTGAAAGAGAAATTGAAAATCTGGTGCTAATACATGCGCCGGAGGGAATTTCCAAACCAGAACACGAAAAAATAGTCAGAGAACTCACCACTATCATTCCATTTGATGATGCATCGCAAGATAAGCTTTTTAAAGATGCATTAAAAATTAATGATTCAGGGCAGCTTATTCAATTCTTAAAAGGTGTTATTAACAAAGTCTACACCAGTCGCCAGAAGGCACTCGGCGAGACCGTTGCCAGGGATATCGAGAAATTTGTCAATCTTTCAGTTATCGATACCCTTTGGATTGGACATTTGGATTCACTTGATGATCTGCGTGAAGGAATCGGGCTTCGTGCCGCCGGCCAGCGCGATCCGCTCGTTGAGTATAAACAGGAAGCTTTCAATTTGTTTGAAAAATTGATGGCCTCGATTGATTATGAAATAGTCCACCGCATTTTTAAGGTTCAAGTAAGACAAGAACCAACAATTGAAAGAGTTGAGGAACAAGGAGTTGAGGTTCATGAAGAACCAAAACTGACGTCTGACAACGTTCAATCTATCCAACCATCCAGCCATCCAGCTATCCAACCTACCTCGCCGACAGGCGGACCATCCGAAAAAGACTCAATGGAAATGACCGATGAGGAACTGGATGCGGAAATTGCCAGATTGGAAGCACTTGAAAAAGGCAGTCAGGCAGTCGGGCAGTCAGGCAGTTGGGTAATCACCCCCGACAACCCGACTCCCCAAATATCTGGTAACCAGCCTCTAAAAGTCACTAAAATCGGCCGCAACGACCCTTGCCCGTGTGGATCAGGTTTAAAGTGGAAAAAGTGCGGCTTAATTAATGCACCTCAACATAAGGGCTAGTTAAGAACAATTGACTTCTAATCTTAACTTTTTAATACTAGAGATAGATACATGAATTTAAAAAAAGGAATTAGTCAACTGGCCACCTTAGCTGTAATATTTTCCATCTTAGTACTTTTAGCCTCGCCTGTAAGAAGATATATTTACTGGACCTACCAGCATTTGGGGATAAAAATAGGTATTAATTTCAATAACATCGCTAGTCAAAGTTATGTTCGCTTTATTAAAGCTCAATCGGGCGAACTTGAAAAAGATAATCAAGCAATATTTTTAAATAGAAATGTCGCCTTCAAAGATGCAGTTGCTAGTCAAAGACTTGATATTTTGGGTGAATCGACTGCTGCTCCCAGCGAAAAATGGATTGAAATTGATCTCTCAGATCAGCGGCTTAATATGAAAGAGGGAGACACAACAGTTGGCAGCTTTTTAATTTCCTCTGGAAAGTGGGCCCCGACTCCGCAAGGCGAGTGGCGCGTCTGGACAAAACTCCGTTATACTCGCATGACTGGTGGCTCCAAAGCTCTGGGCACTTACTACAATCTACCTAACGTTCCTTATGTGATGTATTATTATCAGGGTTATGGCATCCATGGCGCCTATTGGCACAATAACTTCGGTCACCCAATGAGTCATGGCTGTGTCAACATGAAACCCGAAGAAGCTGGTATTGTTTTTAATTGGGCTGATATTGGCACCAAGGTAGTTGTCCACAGCTAACAATGAACCTGTTGCAACTCAAATATCATTGCGCTATCATTTCTTTGTATTCTGATTTTGATAACTGCCCCTAAACCTCCTGCCTCTTACTGTCCACTAGAAAAGTTACTACATGCAACGACTATTTCATTTAAATCTCATAGATCGGGGTCCCCAAAATTAAAATTTTGGGGTGATAAGGAAGGGAGGTGATTAAATTGGGTCAAAAAGGCTTAATAGCCGGATTTTACGCATCGATAATCGCTTTGATTTTCGGATCGCTGGTTGGTGGTTTAGGTGTCTGGTCGGTATTTGCGGCAACTTCAAAAACCGTTTTAGGCGGCTGGCTAATTCTTTTAGTTATCGGGTTAGCATTGGGATATTTATATTCCTTCATTAACTACGATAAATTTTTCAAAAAAGAGTATATAGTCAAAGGCACAGCCTACGGAGTTGTCATTTGGCTTATAACCTTAATTTTGGCAGGCATCTTCCCTATTTTAGGCCAAGCTGCTTTTGCCCAGCCATTGCGAACAGTATTATTTGTTCAACTATTAACACATTTGGTTTGGGGTGCGACGCTTGGATATTTGTTTGAACAGAAATAATTTTGACGAAGGTCAGCTATTTTTGGCATGATTAAAGTCAATGACTTATCTTTTGGCAATTGTAGCAGGTGCACTTCAGGGGCTGACGGAGTTTTTACCGATTTCTTCAACCGGCCATCTGATTATTTTTGAGCATTTATTTAACATCTCGCAAGGGAAATTTGGCCTTGCTTTTGATGCTTCACTTCACTTGGGAACTCTTCTTGCTGTTTTGATTTTCTTTTGGAAAGATTATCTTAAAATTATCAACTTTAAAAATAAGCTTTTTATGAAGTTAGTTGCTGGTACAATTCCGGCTGTTGTGTTTGGCTTAATTTTTGAAAACGCGGTTGAATCTAGTCTGAGGCAAATTTGGGTTGTAGCCTTAGGACTGATTTTATTTAGTCTGGTTATAGTTTTAGCCGAAAATTACGGCAAACGCACCAGACGCAAAGAAAATATAAGTATCAAAGATTCTTTAGTTATTGGTCTTTTTCAAGCTTTGGCTCTAATTCCGGGAGTCTCCCGCTCAGGTTCAACTATTTCCGCCGGACTCTTCTTAAATCTCAAAAGAGAAGAAGCTGCCAAATTTGCCTTTATGCTTTCCGGCCCGGTAATCGCCGGTGCCGGAGCCAAAAAATTTTTAGAAGTCATTTCGTCGGCAACATTTGGAGGCACCGATATCAATTTCTTTCTGATTGGTATTATCTCATCTACCATTTTTGGCTACTTAACCATCAAATATTTTCTGCGCTATCTCTCCACCCGCAATCTTTATCCATTCATCATCTATAGAGTCATTGTCGGTCTTTTACTCCTCGCGACTTATTTGATTTAGTGGAACAACTATAAAACCTTACTTGTTAAGCTACTGCGAACCGGATTTGGAATAGCTTTGCGAGTCGGGTATGTTAATCTATTTATCGTTCAACCTGGATGGGAAAACCTGAGGGCTATTGGCAGAAATACTTTTATAGATGGGGTATAATACACTTACTATGAAGCAAAAACCAATTAAAGGAATTGAAAAATACAGTGATAAATGGGTTGCTTTGGATGAAAGCAAAAAAACTATTATTGCAGGCGGCAAAAATCTTAATGAAGTTTTAAAAGAAGCCTCAAAAAAAGTTGACAAACCAGTACTGATGAGAGTACCCCCACTAGATGTTGTTTTTTCTCCTTAATGGCAGCCACAATTAAAATTTACTATCAAGTTTTTCCTGTTGTAGATAAGTCAGGGAAGAAAATTGGAGAAGTTGCACGGCCAATAGTTTATTTCAGTTTAAACTACAAACACGGAAAGATATTTGGACCTATTGGGTGCACTTATAGATTCAGGAGCTGATTACAATCTATTTCCGGCAGAAATTGCAAGTGCTCTAGGGATAAATCTAAAAAAAGGAACTAAAAAGATTAACGAGGGAATAGGAAGGAAAAGAGTTAAAACTTATCGGCATTCAGGAATAAGGGTGTACGTTGAGGGCCACAGTTTTGAAACAACAATCGATTTTGGTGAAGAAATCAGCGTACCACTTTTTGGTCAACAGGGATTTTTCGACAAATTTAAACAAATTGTATTTAAAAGGCCTAAAGAAGAAATTATTATTAAAGTCTAAAAGAAAACGGTAGGACATTTTTACATCGCTATGGAAATATCCGAAAAGCTCAAAGAGCTAACAGATCGTTATACTCTCATCAAAAAGAAATTTGATCGAGACACAAAACAAAAAGAACTCAAAGACCTTGAGAACCAGAGTCAAGCGCCCAATTTCTGGCAGGATTCGCAAAAGGCCCAATCTGTCATGAAGAAAATTGCCGCTCTTGATGAGGAAATTAACACTTTTGACCAAATCGCCAAAGAACTTCAAGATCTTTCCGGCATTGTTGACCTTGGAGAGTCAGACTCCCAAATTCAAAAAGAATTAGGCTCGCAACTTACCGACCTTGGAAAAAAGCTAGAAGGCTTGGAAGTTAAAATGTTTCTATCCGGTCCATACGATGCTAACTTGGCGATTCTTTCTATCCATGCCGGTCAGGGTGGAGTCGAAGCAATGGATTGGGTAGCCATGCTTTCGCGCATGTACCAAAAATATTTCACCTCTCAAAAATGGGCTTATCAAGTCATTGATGAAATTCCTGGCGAGGAAGCCGGATTCAAAACTGTTTCAATAATTATCCGTAAGCCTTACACTTATGGATTATTAAAAAACGAATCAGGGGTCCATAGACTTGTTCGCCAATCTCCCTTCAATGCCGCCAACTTGCGTCAAACCTCCTTCGCTCTTGTCGAAATCATGCCAGAAATAGAAGAGTCGAAAGATATTGAAATCAAACCCGAAGATATCGAATTTGAAGCATTTAGAGCCTCAGGACACGGCGGCCAAAATATTAACAAGGTCTCAACCGCCGTCCGCCTACGCCACAAACCCACAGGTATTGTCGTTACTTGTCAAACCCAACGCTATCAAGCCCAAAATCGCGAAAATGCCATGAAATTACTTACTGCCAAACTTTGGGTTCTCAAACAGATGCAAGAAAAAGAAACCAAAGAGGTGATTAAAGGAACCCATGTTACTCCCGGCTGGGGTAATCAAATTCGCTCTTACGTTCTCCATCCCTATAAAATGGTTAAGGACCTTCGAACCAACTGGCAAACTTCAGATGCCGCATCGGTTTTGGATGGCAATTTAGATGAATTTATCAAGCAAGAACTTTCCCTGCAAAATGAAACTTGATAATTACTTACCTTGCCTGACAAGGTTAAAGGTTGTTATAATTTGAACAAAGCGAAAATTACATCAGAGGAGCGTCCTTGGCACGAACAAAGTGTGCCAAGGCGACCTGCTGATATAATTATTAAACTTAAGTTATACTTCTAACTAGAAGGCCATGAAAGAAATTAACCCTTCAATAGAGTCACCGAAACCACAGCCACGTTCAAATCTACTCTTAAGAGCAGTCCCCAAAAGAGAAAATTTAGGCAAGTTTCTTCCAATTATTATTGTAGTTGTGGTAGTTGCTGCCGGTATTTTTTCCGGTCTTGTTTTCTCGTCACGAAATAAGAATGCGAAAAGCCAAGCCAAGGCTGCAATCGATGAAGAGCAATTAACCGGTGAGCAGAAACAATCATTTGCCCAGACTTTTCGCGACGAGGCCGAGGGTACTGTTGAAAAAAATGATTTTAAAGAATATGCTCAGGGAACCCACAAATTAATCAGGCCTGGTGGTGAAAGCCAAACCGCCTACCTAACATCTTCGGTTCTGGATCTTGACCAATATGTTGGCAAAAAGGTGAAAGTATATGGCGAAACATTCGGCTCATCCCAAGTAGGCTGGTTTATGGATGTTGGTAAAGTTGAAGTCGTCCAGTAATTTACCCAGGTTCTGCCCCATGATACAGTTTGAAGAAGTCACAAAAAAATACCCCAACGGACAAGTAGCTCTTGAGGATATTAATTTAAAAATAGAAGATGGGGAATTTGTTTTTATTGTCGGACCCTCAGGCGCCGGTAAATCAACGATGCTTAAATTAATTACTCGGGAAATTTTGCCAAGCTTTGGAAAAATTTTATTTAATGATGAAAACATTTTGCAGTTTAAAGAAGGCAAAATACCACATCTTCGCCGAAAAATTGGGACCGTTTTTCAGGATTTTAAATTGCTTCTTAATAGAACCGTCTTTGAAAATGTGGCGGTTCCACTGGAGGTTATCGGCAAAAAAGAAAGCGACATCGAAAAAGAAGTTTCGGCAGTACTGGAAAAAGTCGGACTTTTGGATAAGGCAGAGTATTTCCCCTCTCAACTTTCCGGCGGCGAAGTTCAAAGAACAGCCATAGCGCGCGCAATTGTTTCAATGCCCCAAACCTTACTTGCAGATGAACCAACCGGGGATTTAGACCCCAAAACCGCGCGTGAAGTTGTTAATGTTTTGGAAAAAATTAATCATGATGATAAAACGACCATTATCATGGCAACCCATAATGCGGCGATCGTGAACCATTTTAAAAAACGGGTTATAGTTTTAGAAAAAGGTAAAATAGAAAAGGACGAAAAAGAGGGAAAATATGAGTCAGATTAAAAGTACTCTGAAGTTACTTCGGCGCAGTCCATACCAGGCACTGGCAGCAGCTCTTGCTATGTCGCTGACATTTTTCGTTGCCTCAATTTTTGTGGTACTCGTGATCGGCGGGCAATTAGTTTTAAACTACATTGAACAAAGGCCACAGGTCATTGCTTTTTTCAAAGATGATGTTACGGAATCTAAAATTAATGAAATCATCGCATCCGTTAAGTCAACGGGTCTTGCGCGAGATGTTAAATATGTCTCTAAAGAAGAAGCTCTGGCAATTTACCGGGAGCGCAACAAAGACGACCCTTTGCTATTGGAATCGGTTTCTGCCGATTTTTTGCCGGCTTCAATAGATATATCTGTCAGAAAAGCGCAAGATATCGAGCAAATTACCAAAGTTGTTAAAGACCGGCCGGAGGTTGAAAGGGTTATTACGCCCGAAAACTTAGTCGAGCAGTTGGTTAAGTGGACAAAAATAATCAGGCTTGGAGGGATTATTTTTGTGGCGACACTCGCGAGTGTTTCCTTCCTTATTATTATTATGGTGATTGGCATGAGAATTGCCATTCGTCGGGATGAGGTTTCAATCATGAGCTTAGTCGGGGCAACGCGCTGGTATATTTCAAGGCCGTTTTTTATTGAGGGTGCGCTTTACGGTATTGTCGGTTCGAGTATCGCCGTCATCTTGGTTTATGCGGCCCTCCTTTTTTATTCGCCAAATATCCAAGAATTTTTGGGCCCAATTCAGGTTTTTCCTGTTTCGCCGCTTTTCTTTGTTTATCTTTGGGCTGGGGAAGCTTTAGTTGCTGCGGCAGTTGGCATAATCGGGGCAGCGATTGCTCTTTTCCGTTATCTTAAAATTCGCTAAGATTATATTATGCCTAAAAAATACCTGCTGCCCAAGGTTTTAACTTTTATCCTTCTTATTATCCTAAGTTTTTCTCTAACTTTTAATGTTCTGGCACAGTCTGAGATTGACAAATATAATGAAATCCAGAAAAAGATTGCCGAAACTACCGCAAAAATTAATGAACTTCAAAAAACGGAGAGAGATTTATCAGAACAACTTACTTATATAAACAGCCAAATTAAATTAACTGAACTTCGAATTGAAGAAGCTCAAGCCAGAATTGACCAACTAGAAAAAGAGATTAATGTCTTGGGCTTTAGAATTGGTTATATTACCGAATCTGTCGAAAAGCTGGAAATTCTCCTTAAACAAAGAATCATTGCCACCTACGAACAAAGCTTCATTTCCAATCTTGAACTGCTTTTAACTTCACGGGATTTTTCTGATTTACTTCTTCGTCTTCAATATGTTAAGCAAGTTCAAGAAAACGACAAAAAACTCCTTAGCAACTTGCAGCTTTCTAAATCCGATTACGCTAACCAAAAAGATGAACGCGAAGAAAAGCAAGCCCAAATTGAGGAAGCCAAGGCCAAACTTGATGCCGCCAATGTACTTTTGGTCAAACAAAAGAAAGAAAAAGATGACTTCTTAGTATTGACTCAAAACGACGAGGCCCGCTATCAGGAAGAACTCAGGCGTTTGCAGGCCGATGCCGCCTCAATTTCCCAGGCGCTTGGTAATATCGGTGCCAAAATCGGTTCTGTTTCAAAAGGTGAAATCATTGCTTCTGTCGGTTCCAGCGGTTGCTCAACCGGCCCTCATCTGCACTTTGAAGTTTTTACTGATGCCAAAGTTGAAAGTGGCAAAATTATCGGTAATCGTGTCGACCCTAAGTCTTACCTAGAAGACAGCAAATATGAAAAACCGGTGCCTAATTATCCGCAAAATGTAACCACTTGGTATGGGGAAACTTATTTCTTAGGAGTTCACACGGGGATTGATATTGCTAATCCATTCGGCACGCCAATTCGCGCCATTAATGGGGGAGAGGCATACTTTACATCTGCACCTTGTAATTATGCGATTCCCGGAGGCACTCCGCTTGGTAAAGGCATTGTTGTCGATCACAAAAACGGCCTAGTCACTCTCTACTGGCATATTCCCTAACACCCCCTGACACCCTAAGGGTGATTTACATTTACACATTGTCATTGCGAGCGAATGTAATCGAGTCAGACTCGATGTAATGAGCGTGGCAATCTAAAACTTGAGACAAGATTGCTTCGTCGTCCCTTGGTAAACTCGGGACTCCTCGCAATGACTTAAAAACAGGTCCGACCTGCTTTTGGATAATTTTTCCTCATTGACAAAACTTTTTAAAAACTATATTTTTTGGGCTAATGCCCAAAATAGTATGGAGAAAATTTGTTAAAAGATTTGTTAAAAGTCTCGACAAATGGCTATAATGTAACTAGGTTATAGACAAGCACTTTAATGCCGTTGATTTCTTCCGTATTTTTTGATAGAATCTGCATCCGCCAGAAAAGCCATGAGTGAAATTTTAGAAAAACTCCCAAATATCATAAAAGTAAATATAATTAAAACCGCAAGTGGCAATTATATTGCAGAACTTCCAGAATACGATAACGTGTTTACACAGGCAGAAAGTCGAGATCGGCTAGAATTTAATATTAATGATTTGATAGTGGCTTATTTTGACATACCTAAAAGATACCAAAATAAAATTTGGTACAAACCTACAAAAAGATCAATCACGGAAGCTGAATCAATAAGTGCACCTTTTAGCTTCCAATTTTTTATCGCCAAGTCCTTCCTAGCGCAGTGACAACAACTCCTTCTTTCGGTTCTCGCCAATTGTGTAAATGTCTTGAACAATTAGGATTCAAATCTCTTCCGCAGAAAGCAACCAGTCATGTTAAATATGAACCTCCTAAAGGAATAGATCCGCTGCATGGACAAAGACCATTTATCATGGTGCAATTGGGTATAAAAACTTACGATCAGAATGCTTGTTCGAGATATATTAGCCAAATTAAATTCTTTGATTTTAGTAGAGAAGAAATTATCAAACTTTTAAAATAGAACTGTAGTGGCTACTGTTTTGCATCATTGACAAAACTTTTTAAAAACTATATTTTTTTGTCTAATGCCCAAAATCGTTGCCTATCTTTTTGTTCTGGTTCTCTTTCTGTTTTTTAGTCCACCGGTTTTTGCCATATCTCTTGATGTCGGTAATGTCCCAAGTAGTCTTAACGAAGAACAGGAGTTTACCATTACTGTTAATATTTCAAGTGCAGCTGCCAATACAACTAATTATCTGCGAGCAGCTTTTTACAGTGAAGCTGCATCGACTTCTTACTTTGGTTATACATTTAATCATTTGGGGAATTGGTATAACGGTAGCCCTAGTCCTATTGATCCTCATCAATTTTTACAAATTCAGATCGGATCAGACGGCACTTGGAGTGGAGATCTAAAGGCGAAAGCTGATATTGCGGATAGCGCTTTTAAAAGCAGCGGGGACTATTTTTTTAAAATTGGCCGCTACACAGCCAGTGCAACCAGTATTAGTAGTGATAATTGGTCGCAGGCGACGCCTATATCCATTACTGCTACAGCACCTACTCCAACGCCGAGTCCATCACCAACCCCAAGCAGTTCTTCAACATCGCAATCAAAATCTCCAACACCCACGCCTAAGGTCACATCGACAGCCACTGCAAAATCACCCTCACCAACATTGGCCAAACAATCGCCTTTAATTTTATCAGCACGTGACCAAGATTCTTTATCTACCTCGGAACTAAGTATTGAGTCGTCACCTTCACCTTCCCCTTCGCCCGAAGCAACTCAAAGCGCACTTTCAAAAACCAAAGTTGCGGGGATTCTTGTCGGTTCCGGCACAATTTTAATCGGATTATCAATCGGGTTTTACTTGTGGTATAAGAGAATCTTGCGGTCCTCTCCCGCCTTTCGCGAAGGGCGGGATGCGGGCCTAAAGAGAATCTTGGGCAAATCAGAAAAGAATCAAAGTGAAAATCAAACTTGAATCAGCTCTTGGCAGATGGCTGCCTGTTTTTTTATGGGCAGCGGTTATTTTTGCCTTCTCATCACTACCGCAAATTAAAGTTAGCCAGTTTTTTCTCTGGGACTTTATTGCTAAAAAAACTGCGCATCTCAGCGAATATGCGATTCTGTTTGCTTTAATTTTTAGAGCGACTAAAGGCAGTTGGATTTTGTCTTTTTTACTGATAATGCTTTATGCCGTCTCTGATGAATTTCATCAAAGTTTTGTTCCGGGCAGAACCGCAACTTATTTTGACTTGGGTTTTGATTTAAGCGGTGCTAATATAGCAAGCTATATAATATGGAAGTTAAAACAAGCTCGTCCCGGCAAACCCAAAAAATAGCCCAAAAACTGGCAAAAAGCCTAAATGGAGGAGAAGTCATTGCTCTTTTTGGTGATCTTGGCGCGGGTAAAACCGTTTTTGTCCAAGGGCTTGCTTCTGGTTTGGGTATTAAAAGAAGAATTATCTCCCCAAGCTTTGTTTTTATGCGGACTTATCCAATAATCTTAAGTCATCAGACATTGACCTTTTATCATTTGGATCTTTATAGGGGACAAAACATGGCTGATTTAACTTCTTTAGGTCTTGGTGAAATTTTTTCGCCAGATTCGATTGTCGTCTTGGAATGGGCCGAAAGAATTAAAGAAAGCCTTCCCCAAAAAAGAATCGATGTTTTTATCGAGGTTGTCGATGAAAAAACCAGAAGGATTGCCATTAAAAGGCAAGACTGAAAGAGTTGTATTTTATTCTTCGAGCGAAGTCGAGAAGTTTCCTCTTTAAGGTAAGTTCTCGATAGACTCGAACAATAAGTCTGATTAGTAAATGAATCGATTAAGTTTAGAAAAAGCTACACAAATTTTAAAATCTGGCGGCATTGTCATTTTCCCAACAGATACTGTTTATGGTATTGGTTGTCGGTTTGATGATCAAAAGGCGGTTAAAAGACTTTATAAAATTAAAGGCACACCCCGAAATCAGCCTTTTCCGGTTTTAGTTTCAAAAACCAGCCAAGTTAAGAAATTGGCAATTATAACTCAGGTTGGTAAAAAACTAATTGATAAATACTGGCCGGGAGCCTTAACTATTATTCTCCCTTCCCGTCATCCTGAGCCCTTCACTTGTGTCATTCTGAACGTAGTGAAGAATCTTTATCTCGTTCAGGGTAAACTCCGCGAAGGATCTCCAGATTCTTCGGCTACACCTCAGAATGACACGAGCAAGGTGGGTTTTCGTATGCCGGACTCCGACCTCATCACGTCGCTTATCAAAAAAGTCGGTGTACCGATTATGGGCACCTCGGCCAACTTTCATGGTAAAAGTGTTGCTAAAAGTTTTGGGGATTTAGACCCTAAACTTATCAGACTTGTTGATTATGTTATCAAGGGAAAATGTCAGGGAGGAGTCGAGTCAACTGTTGTTGATGCAACTTTTGATCCACCAAAAATTTTGCGAAAAGGAGCAGTAAAACTTATGTCGCTAAACCCCGTCATTCCCGCGAAAGCGGGAATCTAGAAACTGGATTCTCGATCGGGTCGAGAATGACAAAAGTAAGGCTAAAGATGATACTGAAAATTGATACAACGATTGCTCAAGAAGTGACTGTCGAGCTGGTCGACCTAAAATCCGGCAAAAAAGACCAACTGATCCAAACGCAAAAACTTGGCTCCCAAGTACTCCTTCCAATGATTGTTAAGATTCTAAAAAAGAATAAAGCAGATTTTTCTGATTTGACAGCAGTTGAGGTTAATGTCGGCCCTGGTTCATTTACCGGCACCCGTGTCGGAGTGGCTGTGGCCAATGCCTTAGGTTTTGCCCTTGGTATCCCGGTCAATGGTCAAAAAGGTAACATAGTTATCCCAATATACGAAAAGTCAAAATTTGATTGAACCCTCTCCTGTCATCCTGACATCGAGCGAAGTGAGAGGGAAGGATCTTTAAAAATAGATTCTTCGCTAGCGCTCAGAATGACAGTTGGGATTGATACTCAAACCTTGATAGAATAAGCCCATGCATATACTCGTTACCGGCGGCGCCGGATTCATTGGCTCACATGTTATAAAACTTCTCCTTGACAGAGGCCATCAAGTTATTGTTTTAGATAACTTGTCACACGGCTTTAGCGAAAATGTCGATCGGCGCGCCAAATTAATTGTCGGCGATATTCGCGATCCCAAAAAAACTAAAGAGGCATTAAATAGTGTAGAGGCCGTTATCCACATGGCGGGTCTTATTGTTGTGCCCGAATCTGTCGCCGACCCCATTAAATACTGTGACAATAACGTTTTGGGTACAATCAGCCTTCTTGATTCTATGAAGGAGAGTGGTTGCAAAAAAATCATTTTTTCATCAAGTGCCTGTGTTTATGGCACTCCCAATAAACTGCCAATCAAAGAAGACGCACCTATTCATCCTGATAATCCATACGGTGCAACTAAGGCCTCAATTGAGGTATTCCTTAAGACCTATCACGAAATTTTCGGCTTTGATGTGGTCATACTTCGCTACTTTAACCCTTATGGTCCAGGCAAAATGGCTAGACCCATCACCCATGCCATCCCTAATTTTATTACGGCGACACTTGCCAAAAAACCGATTCCTTTATACTGGAAGGGGGAGCAGATTCGCGATTTTATCTATATTGACGATCTGGCCCGCGCCCACATTGATGTTTTAAAGCTTTCCGGTTTTAACATTTTTAATCTGGGAATGGAAACCGGAGTAAAAGTTAAAGATATTGTTGATCTGATTTTTGATATTGTCGGCTACAAAGTACCGATTGCTGATCTTGGCAAACGCCCCGGCGATGTCCATGCCACTTACGCCTCAAGCGCTAAACTTACAAAAGCCATCGACTGGAAAGCCAAAGTTAGTCTTCGCGAAGGCCTCAAGCGAACGATAGATTACTATAAACAGAATTAGTGACCAAATTGCCCAGTCCTTCCGCTACACACTCTAATCAAGAATCTCCAGCCCAAGCAAGGCCTTATATAATGCTGATTACGTTTTATACTACGATCGACGTATAAAACGTTATGCATTCCTTCCGGTATTTTTTGATTCGACCACTAAAACCCAATCTTCAATACCCAATTCTCCAACGAGAGTCCGTAACTCCCCAGTCAAAGGCTTTTTAGTTGCCCACACAGATTTCTGCCACTTGCTAAATCCCCAGGATTTTAATTTACTTCTTAAAACATCACGCACGGTTCTATGCGATTCAGGAATGTCAAAAATCACGAGCCGCCAGTTTCCGTCCCATTCAAGACTATCCTCTGGTCTTGTTTTCAGCAACCAGTCTCTTCCTGCATTTGTCAATTTCAAAATTATTTTATCTTCGTTCACCGTCTTTTCAACTAAGCCCTTCCTATAAAGACGGTGCAGGGAAGAGATTAGAGCCTGTTTTTTAAAATCGTTTGGGCCATACCAAACATATCTTCTGGGATTGTCATAAAACTCAGCGAATTCTGCAAAACCGCCAGCACAAGCATCAAGAGCAATAAGTATCGCGCTGCTTAATTTGGTCTTAAAAGTATTATTCCTCATAAACGAAAATATACACGATCGACGTATAAAATGCAATTGATAGTCACGAATCTGTCATTGAGAGAACTCAGTGAGAACTCAGACATCATTCCTGAGAATTTAGACACCATTCCGAAAGAAAAGAAGAAACTTTTTAACTGATAAAATATAAAACAGCTTACAATTCTCCCCCTTGACAACTTATAATTGATACTATAAAATACGCAAACTGCTACATATTACTGCCTCATTACTGCTCAAATAATTCAAATTACTGCTCAAGTATATCTGCTTGGATAATTATTATGATTGGAAGATACTTAAAAATCTTCCTGCCCGCCTTAGCAGGACTCGTTCTTGTTTTTTCTGTTGCTTTAAATCTCAATCAGCAAGTGGTGGCAAGTAGCCAAGATAAAGTTACCATTTGCCATCGAACAAATTCTGTCACCAACCCTTACGTAACAATTCAGGTTGATAAAAATGCTGCTGACGGTATTGCAGGTAATTCCGGCCATACGGCAGACCACTACGGTGAGCATCAAGGCCCGCTTGCATCAAGCCAGTCAGTTGCGCAGTCACTTAAGGACTCACATACAGAATGGGGCGACATCATACCGCCCATTTCTCCTCATCACAACGGATTAAACTGGACGAGTGAAGGTCAGGCTATGTATAACAATGACTGCAATTATGTAACATCATCTCCGACACCAACTCCGTCACCCAGTCCCAGTGTAAGCCCAAGTCCATCACCAAGCCCAACTCCAAGTCCAAGTTCTCAGCCATCACCTACGCCAAGTCCTTCACCTGAGCCTTGTGATGATGATCCTGGATTCTGGGGCCAGTGGTCAGATCATCACGATCCGTGCGCATCACCATCACCAAGTCCATCTCCGGAGCCTTGCGACGATACCCAATTTCAGGGAGAGTGGTGGGATGACGAAGATGGCTGGCACCACAAACCCTCGCCGACACCTTGTCCATCACCATCACCGGAACCAAGTCCATCACCGACAACTCCGCCACAAGGCGGTCCGGGTGGCGGGCCAGAAGTTGGCGGCAATATAACTACTCCCCAATGTCCTAGCGACAGACCCCAAAAGGTCGACCAAGTTTGGTTTTCCGATATTAAACCCGGTCAAGTTACTGTTCACTGGGCCAACAAAGGCGATGCATACGGTTACCACATTGCTTACGGACCGGCAGCCGACAATCTGCCATGGGGTGTTGAAGTCGGCAATGTTTCAGAAGTTACCTTAAATGATCTTCCTGGTGGCGACCTTTGGGTAACAGTTGCCGCCAAGTCTTCAGCCGACTGCGGCGGTCCAACCTCTGATCCAGTTAAAGTCGCAGGCCAGGTGCTGGGTGTTCAGCCACAGGTTCTTGGCGCAACCGGAGTTGCCGACACCGCTCTTCCCTTTTCAGCAGGATTTGGACTAATTGCCCTTGGTCTATGGCAAGCACAAACAGCCCTCGCAAAAAGAGAACAAAAAGCCTAAAGCTTCCCACTTACACCAGATATTTTTTCAGCTTAATCTTAATTGGTTTGGGGGCTAGCGTTATGGTTGTTGCCGCCATCAAAAAGAACCCAACCCAGATTCCAGCTCAAAATGAAATTCAGCTAGCCGAGCCTCAGGTAAAGCCTACAAAACTTTACATCCCCAAGATCGCCAAAATTTTATACGTTTCCGACGGTTATGTTGTCGATAACCGCTGGGCTATTTCTGAAACCGGAGTGTCCTACCTTATTTCCTCGGCTCTGCCCGGCCAAACTGGGAACAGCGTCATTTACGGCCACAATCGCAATGACATCTTGGGATATTTACCCAAGGTCACAACCGGCGATCCCGTCTATGTAGTTTTGGCAAACGGAGATTATGTTAAGTACGAAGTTGCCGAAACCAAAGTCATCCAGCCTTCGCAAGTTGAAATCCTCAACCAGTCATCTGACTCGCGCCTGACTATCTACACCTGCACCGGCTTTTTGGACACTGCCAGATTTGTTGTTGTTGCCAAGAAAGTTGCAAGTAGCATATAATACAGAGTCATGATCAAAAGATTACTGACAGTTCTTTTCGCCCTCATTCTGTCTTTATTCACTTCGCCTGCCTTAGCGCAAGCGCCTAATATTCCTAATGACAACCAGCGGGTTCCTGGGCGAATTCTTGTCAAGTTTAAAGAAAGCACACCACAAAATATTGTAGACGAGCGTCTTAGTGAGCTTAACGTGCGAATATCTGCTCGCATTAATAAACTAAATGTTTTGGTTCTTAACGTCCCCGAGTCTCAAGAAGATGCAATTATTTCGGCTTTTTCCAAAATTCCTAATGTTGAGTTTGCCGAGCCGGATTTTGTAGCCACAGCACTGGCAACAACCAATGATCCATCACTTTCAACGCAATGGGGAATGTTCAAAGTCCAGGCTGCAAACAGTAGTGGACCTAGCGCTTGGGATATCACCACCGGCTCAGCAAGTGTCAAAACTGCTATTTTGGATACCGGTATCGACCAAGATCACCCCGACCTTTCCGCCAAAATCGTTGCCAACCAAAACTTTACGACCAGCCCAACCGTTGATGATCTTTACGGCCATGGTACCCATGTCGGCGGAATTGCCGCTGCCGTTACTAATAATAGTGTCGGTGTGGCAGGTTTGGGTTATAACTCCTCCCTAATGAACGTTAAGGTCTTGGATGACACCGGCTCCGGTTATTATTCCTGGATCGCCAATGGTATTACCTGGGCCACCGACAACGGCGCCAAAGTTATTAATATGAGCTTAGGCGGATCAAGCGGTTCATCGACACTTCAAAATGCCGTCAACTTCGCAGTCGCCAATGGGGTAGTAGTTGTGGCAGCAGCCGGCAACAGCGGTAACAGTTCACCAACCTATCCGGCATATTATTCAGGTACCATTGCGGTTGCCGCAACCGACTCAAATGATCTCAAAGCCAGTTGGTCAAGTTATGGCTCTTGGGTCGATGTGGCCGCTCCGGGAGTGAACATTTATTCCACTTTTCCCAACCACCCTTATAAAATTAACAAATCGCTAAATTACGATTACGGTTCCGGCACTTCCATGGCTACGCCGCATGTTGCCGGTCTGGCCGGTCTTATTTGGGCAACCGGTATCTGTTCTACAAATTCCTGTGTGCGCTCGCAAATTGAAAACAACGCTGATCCAATTTCCGGAACCGGTTCTTACTGGACATACGGTCGCATCAATGCTTACAGGGCAGTAGGTGGATCAGCTCCAAGCCCATCACCGTCACCCTCACCGTCATCTTCACCCAGCCCGTTACCCTCGCCATCTCCCAGCCCTTCGCCTTCGCCCTCGTCCGTCATGCATGTTTCAGATATCTCTATGTGGTACACATCACTCTTTAGAAACCGCAATGTCTACACAAAAATCACGGTTCTAGACCAAAATAACAATCCAGTACCAAGCGCCAATGTTTCATTAACTGTTACTCTTCCATCAGGAAGTCTTGCCTCTGGCTCCGGCAAAACCGGCTCAGACGGTACTATTACCTTCAGACTGCGCTCCAGAGAAACCGGTACCTACAAATCGCAAGTTACCAACGTTACCAAAACAAGCTATACCTATGATAGTGGCAACTCGATCATCAGCAAAACTCTAGTTGTCAATTAATTTGACCGAGTCTGCTCAGTTGACAAACGGTTGACAAACCTGCCCCCAAGTTATATAAATTACATTCCTGCCTAACATGGACAATGAATCATACGGATCAAGACTTTTCTACTCAGAAGATTACCCCACAGTTAATTAGCCAGATTATTGACGCACTCAAAAACAAAGCTTACGGCTCTGTTGAGATTTACATCCAAAATTACACTGTTACCCAAATAACCGAACGGACAATCACCAAAGTCGCCAATCTCAAAAGTTCCCGAAAAAGTTCGGTCATCAAGCACAATGGTCAAAACCATAAATTCAAACAAGATTTAACTGCCAATACATGATTTCTGCCGTTATAATTTTTTTGTCGATGAATTTTTCAAATCTTATTCCTGACATTGATATCCCAAAGATAATTGACGACGCCACGTCCGGCTCTGCCATGGAAATAGCCGCAGATTCCGCCTTTACCAATAAAACCCTCAAATTTAACGCAGGCCAAACAATTTATGTCAGAGTGACTGCCGAAAATGACGGCAGCGATAAACATGTTTTGAATCTGCGTGATAATAATTACAGCCTGATTACTACTTATTCAATGACCAAATCCGATAGTGAATTCTTGGTCAATTTTACGGCCCCGTCCTCAGCCGGTATTTATTCACTTGAGGCAAATATCACATCATCAGGTTCGGTAGCAAATTTCGTCAAAACTATTGAAGTCGGTGAAGGAGGAGCCGCCAGTTCCCAAGTTAATGTCAAGATCAATAACCAAGTCAATACTGGCAATCAAGTACTAAGTGAAAACGACCAAGTAACATCTTCTCCTTTGCCCTCTGCACTTGAGAAACCCGACTCGCAAAGCTATTCCGAACCGGGTTCGGAAGGATTCCATCAAGGCTTTTTTGCCTCAATTTGGGCAAGAATTACGGAGTTTTTTGGAGGATTTTTTGGTAGTTGACAAGCTAAACTTGCCTTGTTATTGTATAATGTAAAGCTAAGTTAGATTTATCACGTTCATGTAAACTGAACGTGACCTGCCCTAAAACAGCTTTTCCTGTCTATAACTAAATAATCCGCCAGCTGGCGGAAACCGACCGCAAACGGAGGTTTGTTACTAAGTCTTATTGACTTGGTGATGAGCCTCCGTTTTGCGTTTAAGACGCAAGCGGAAAAATCTAAAGGGTACTTTAACAATTTCGGACAACCCTGAGTATTCTCAGCCTTGGAAAAAGAGGGCTTTCTTCCTAAAGAGGGGGACTTGCCCTCCGTAGCCTTGGCGAAGGAGGGTTAAGCTCAAGCAGAACTACTTGAGTCATTCTCGACCTGATCGAGAATCCAGATCCTCGGATCAAGTCCGAGGATGACATGAGAACAGAGATCCTGAAACAAGTTCAGGATGACGAAGACGTCAGTTCAGAATGACAAGTTACTGTTTGTTCGAAATTTCACTTAAGGTATCCAAAGCCTTATAGGCGGAAGGAGGTGAAACAAAAAATATGATTTCAATTAAAAAAGCAGCAATAATTGGCGCTTCAGCAGCTCTTCTATTTGGAACTGCGATGCCGGCTTTTGCTGGACACTGGAGGAATGATGATGATCTAAACATCACCCAAAAGAACTGGGCAAGCATCACAAACAACGTCGTTGCCAACTCCAACACCGGTAACCAGACCGTGGGAGAAAATGGAGGTCATGACGACATCACTCTTAATGAAGACCATGATGGCGGTAGAGGTTCTAAGGGCAATCTCGCTCTTGGAACAGGTGATGCAGCAACAGTTGTTGAAGTTGCAAACATAGCCAACAGTAACAAAGCAACAGTTAAAGGTTGCGGTTGTTTTGATGATGTCACCATCGATCAAAAGAATGGTGTAAAAGTCACAAACGAGGTTTTGGCTAACTCCAACACCGGCAATCAAACGGGTGGTGGCTCTAATAAAGCCTTATTCACTGGTAATGCCTACACTGGCGTTGCTGTAACCAACGTAGTTAACTCAAACGTTGTTAAGGTTAACTAATCTTTTCTCATCTCGGAGAGGGGTTTTGGCATATGCCTCCCTCTCCTGGGATGGGAGCAAGCGGCAAAGCCGCTGGGAAATTTGAAATTTAAAATGAAAATTAAATATTTAAATTTTTAAAAATTGAAAATTGATTGAAAATTAAAAATCAGAAAAATGTCATTGCGAACGAAGTGAAGCAATCTAAAATGGATCGCCACGTCGAGTCGAACTCGACTCGCGATGACAAATGTTAGAAAAGTTGAGAAATGAAAAAGACTAAAAAATTAGTACTTACCATTGTAATAATTATTTATCTTCTTGGTATTGTGCCAAGACAGGCTGCGCTAGCTGAAGAGCTGCCGCCTCCGGACGGGCAAGAGCAGTCTGCTGATCCATCGCCGTCTCCAGACCCAAGTCCCGACCCAAGTGCATCTCCGTCAGTTGATCCCTCACCGAGCCCAGACCCTTCACCCAGTCCCAGTCCTGACCCTTGTGTCTCCGATTGTCCACCAACAGAAGTTGACCAGACAAACGATGCCGGAATCGATAATCAAGTAACCGACGTTTCCAATACCGGCGATAATACAATCAGTCCCAGCCCGTCACCGGATCCGACAACCACTGATTCCTCCACCACTTCCGATTCCGATACCGGATCGGAAAGTTCTAGTGATCCGGTATCGTCAACAATCTCAACCGGGGATGCGGCTTCTCAAGTTGATATCGTCAATTTGGCCAATACCAATCTTGTCAATTCCAACGTCGATTACCACATCATCAATATTTACTTAGACGAAAACGGCAATATCGACCTTGCCAATTCGAATGTTCAAGAATTTAGCGCTTCTGCCAATTTGGTCGTCAATCAGCAAAATACGGGAACAGTTAATAATACCGTCTTGGCAGTTGCTAATAGCGGCCAAAATACAATCAATGGTACCGATGGTCAAATAACTACAGGTTCGGCCAGTGTTATTGTCAACATCATCAACTTTATTAATGCCAATCTTATAAACGCCAACTGGAATTTTGTTTTAATTAATATTTTTGGTCATTTAACCGGCAACATTATTTTGCCAGAACCGCAAACATCTCAAGCTTCTAGTCTTGGCGCAGGCGACATTTCCCAAACCAATAATGCCGATATCACTAATAACGTTACTTCCGGCGCCAACACCGGTAATAACAATATTGATGGATCTGGCAGTATTCAGACCGGTGATGCCACGTCTTTTGTCAATCTGCAGACTTACGCAAATAGCAACCTTATCGGCGGCAATTATTTCTGGCTTTTAATTAACAACTTCGGCATCTGGAACGGTACATTCTGGGGTTGGGGAGCAAGTGCTGCCCAAGACCCGACATACGGCCAAATGCTCTTCAACTTCTCCGATCCGAATTTTTCAGGGACCACTTGTTGTCTAATGTCAGCCAGCCAAGAAAACAATGCTCTTTTAACCAACCAAATCACCGCCCAAGCCAACACCGGCGGTAACAGTCTTGGCGCAGGCGGCAGTATCAACACCGGCAATGCCTTTTCAATAGTTAATCTTATTAACTTTGTCAATACTAATATCATCGGCAGTTTTGGCTTTTTTGGCATTATCAATATTTTTGGAACTTTGGATGGTGATATCGGTGGAGTCGATCATTTTCCGAAGCCTCCAGAGCCGGAGGTTTTGGCAGTCAGTCAAGACACGAGCGGTCCGGAAGTCAGAGTCGTAGGAGGCCAACTGGAGACCTCAATGACTACCAACGTCGGTACCCACGTCAACCCCGGCGATACCCTCATGTTCTTTATTACGGTTAAAAACCCCGGTACCGGCCCTGTTTATGACGCCAATGTTTATTTTAATCTTTATGATTCAAATGGCGAAATTGGTGCAATCCAAAGTTTTGATCTTGGTAAACTTAACCCCGGACAAAGAGCCAATATTAGCTTTGGATTGGTACTGGCAAATACCGCGCCTTCTGGAATCTATGAGGCGCTTGTTGAAGCCCAAGGTAAAGTCGGACCCGACAATCAGGAAATTTCCAGCCAGGCGCAAACGAATTTTCAGGTGGGCCAAGGAGCATTCGGCGGCTTAATCTCCTCAATCGGTAATGGTGATGTGCAGGCTGCTTCCGCTGCCACCGCAGGCGGTCCAACGCAGGTTGCCGAAAGTAACTTAGCAGCCAGTTCCTGGTGGCTTCTGTACACGGTTCTTGGTTACATGGGAATGATGTATCTTCTTTACAAAATATCCCCAAGAGATCAATTGGTTCTAATTTACGGCAAGAAGAAGAAAATAGGTAGATTGGTTTCCCTATCCGCTTCAAAAATAGCCTCCGGGGCCCTGTCTTTCAGATCCTGGTTCTTCGAGCTCTAAATATAGATTTTCCATTTGACAAATAAGTAACTATTGTATATACTTTAGGTATATGCAGACGGTAATCCACATAAAATCTGATAAAGAAGTTAAAGAAAATGCTCAGAAATTGGCCCGAAAGCTTGGTCTTAATTTAACAGATGTAATTAATGCGTCTTTGAGAAATTTTATCAGGACCAGGGAGGTAGTTTTTTCCGATACTCCTCAAATGACACCAGAGCTTGAAAAGCTTCTTGATAAGGTTGAGGAAGATATTAAGCATAAAAGGAATCTAGTTGGCCCTTTTAAAAACGCTAAAGAGGCTAATGATTATCTTGACTCCTTATGATTATCGACTTTCATAAGGGTTTCACAAAAGACTTCAGGAAATTACCTCCAAAGATAAAGACGAAATTCCAGGAAAGATTATTGCTTTTTGAAAAAGACGAATTTGATCCGGTTTTAAATAATCATGCATTAAAAGGTAAGTGGTTGGGCTACAGGAGTATAAATGTGACAGGTAATATTAGAGCAATATTTAAAAGAGATTCCCAAAGCGTACTTTTCGTTACTATGGATTCCCACAGTAATTTGTACAGTTAGTTAGTTATTGATAATTCTGATCTATTTCCCCACTAATTTGTTACAGTTGACTTTATTTTTTCACGCTTTTAAAGTGGAATAAACTACTACTTGTTGATTTTCTGCCCACAAATTTTCAGCCTGCCCAAGTATGAAGTACTAAGTACTAAGGATTAAGGATGAAGGATGAATGATTAAGTATGAAATTTTATGCCTGAGGATATACGCGAGCGGAGCTTCAAATTTGCGATAAGAGTTCTAAAGTTATGCAAAGGATTACCGAGAGACGAAATCAACAGAATCTTAATAAATCAGGTTGCTAAATCCAGTACATCAATCGGTGCAAACTTGGAAGAAGCTCAGGGAGCAAACACGAGACCTGAATTTATTAACTGTACAAATATTGCCAAAAAAGAGGCGAGAGAAACACGCTATTGGCTATTGATAATCGCAGAAGTTAATCCGCAATTCAGAAAAAGAATGCAAGAGATTATTGAGGAATCAGAAGCAATAGTAAAAATTTTAACAGCATCAATTAAAAAACTAAGGACAAGGAAAGATTTTTAACTTAATCCTTTATCCTTTGTAATTTATCCTTAACAGAGGGGAGGTGAAAAAATGATTAATTCAAGAATTTTACTAAGTGCCGCTTCAATCGCCGCAGCCGGAGCCCTTGTCATCGGTGCGACGTTTGCCTATTTTAGCGATTCGGGAACAAGTTCTAACAACTCTTTTTCTACCGGAACATTGGATCTGAAACTCTCAGATGATACGTCTGAAACTGATCAGGATTCAGTTACGGCAAGCTTTGGAGGAACATTAGTTCCAGGAGGTTGTACTGGAAATCAACAACTTCGTCTAAAAAACTCCGGTACAGTTAATGCAAATCACGCTGAAGTTAGGTTAACATCCAATGTTGTAACCGATACAGGTAACAATGCTTCACCGGATATTGACACATTTTTACGCATCAATCTATTAACATATGATGGCGGTGATGTTACTGGTCAACTTTCAGACACAAACTCGAATGTTTTTCTGGATTTGGCAGATTGGGCAGCAACACCTGCGGCACTTGACAACCTGAGCTTAACTGATCTTTCCGCAAACCATCCACTTGTAATGGATGTATGTTTAGATTCGAACGCAGGTAACACATTACAAGGTGACAGTGTCGTTTCTACGTTCACGGTTGATCTAAACCAGCACTCGTCCCAATAAATTAGTCCAAATGCCCCCCGCAACAAAGTCGGGGGGCCTCGGGCTAATCTGTGGTGGGAGCGAGAACAAGGATGAAAGATAAAGGATGAAGTAGTAAGTTAAAAACTTTATCCTTATCACTTAAGACTTAACACTTAACATGAAAGCGTTTTTTAAAGGCGCGAATTTTGGCATTTCAATGCTGCTTGTGGCAGTAGCCATTGGTTTGGCTTACATTGCCATACCGGCTTTTGGCAATAAAGCACTTATTGTCCGGAGTGGCAGTATGTCACCAGCAATAAAAACCGGAGATTTGATTGTCATTAAAGCCCAAACAACATATCGAAACGGAGATATTATTGCCTTTAAAGATTCCACAAAACCACCTGTAACTATTACTCACAGAATAATCGGTCAGCAAACAAAAGACGGACAAATCTTCTACAAGACCCGCGGCGATGCCAATAATACCGAAGATTTTAATTTCGTCCCAAAATCAAACATTATCGGCAAAGCGGATTTTGGAATAAAAGGCATTGGCAAAATCTTTGCATTTACCAAAACAAAAGCTGGATTCTTCGCTTTTGTCATTGGCCCGGCACTTTTGGTAATCCTGTTTGAACTTGTGAATATAATAAAGGAAGTAAAAAAATCGAAAGCCAAAACTCCGCAAGAGATTTACAGGCAAACTATCAAAACTCTTTATGCTAACTATGGGAAACCAATGGGCCTACGGCACCCAAGCACAAGTTTTGCAAGCCTCTTTCATCTAATGGGATTGTCATTGCGAGGATCGAAAAGACGAAGCAATCTCTCTTTTCGCTCAGTTTTGCCATTTGCGGCAACCCTTTTGCTTATCGGAAACACTTTTTCCTATTTCTCTGACACTGCAACAAGCACCAACAACATTTTCACAGCTGGACAATTTATCGCAGACACCTTAGTTATTAACGAGATACTTTTCAAGACCGATTGTTCAAACCCTGGGAACAAACAGTGGATTGAGTTGTGGAACGGTTCGTCAAGTACGGTAAACTTAAAAGATTGGAATTTGAGGGATCAGGATAACAATACACTGCAAATTGTAAACTCTAATACCAATTTAGACCCTGGAAAGTTTGCCTTGCTTTCTAAAGCTAGCGCTACTTGGAATAACGATTGTTACGGACCAGAACTTTCCGGAGTGGTAACTATCCAGTTGGGTGGAGCAATAAATATTAACACAACTTCTGGTGTGCTTAAGCTTCTTGACAGCGGTTTGAACGTAATTGACAGAGTTGATTATGGTGGAACAGGGTTAAACCCCGATACGAACTTTTCGATCGAGAGAAAAATATTAGGCTTCGATACTGTATCTGGGGATGCGTTTGATGCCGATGATTTTGAAGTTCGCAGACCGTCAACAGCGGGGTTTGCGATTCCTTCAACTCAAAATGTAATCATTAACGAATTCCTTATTAACGATGGTAGTGCAGGTCAGGGAAAAGATTGGGTGGAGATTTACGACAAGAGTGGTTCAAGTGTTGATATTAGTAATTGGACTTTAATGGACACCACCGGAATTTTTCATACTTTCCCAGCGAGTACAACTATTGCTTCTGGTGGTTTTATGGCAACTGCTGATCTATCTAACAGGTTAAGTAATACAGGGTGTGATAAAGTTTATCTCTTCGACAACTTAGGCAATCTAGTGGATGGAATTTCTTATTGCAAGATGACGATTCCTGCAAATGGTACTTCAATTGGACGAACTACTGATGGAGCTATTACCTGGTCGACATTCTTAACACCTACTAAAAACGCTGCTAATACTAGTCCAACAGCAAATTGGCCATGAAAAAACAATACATTAAAAAAAGAATACTTAAAATACTCCTCATAATCTTGTCCCTTGCGACAATTTATTCCTTTGTCGCGCCAAAGTTTTTGGAGAACTCCACAGCATTTGCTGTAGGCGACCTGACAGTTGATTGGGGAATTGGTACGGGCGATGTGGGTCCAATATTCAATGTTACCAACATGGCTCCGGGCGATATGGTATCTCACTCCGTTGATGTTACAAACAATGCTTCCTCACCAAGAGATGTTGCTGTTCGGGGTCTCAAAACTTCGGAAACCGGAGGTCTATCAACAGTTTTGGATATCGTTATTTCCGAGAACGGTACAGACTTGTATGGAGGAACTACAGGATCAAAAACCCTAGCCCAATTTTTTACAGACAGCAGTGGGATTGACGGCATTCCTCTTTCAACCCTAGCGCCGAGTGCATTCACAACTTATACTTTCAAAGTAACTTTTCAAGATTCTGCCAGTAATGATTTTCAGGCAACAAATGTAGTTTTTGATCTTAAAATCGGCATTGCCATTCATGTTCCAGACGAATGCAAGGATATTCAGTTCAGCGGTGATCCTATTTTCGGGACGGAAAATCGCGATGTCCTGCATGGCACCAACGGTAATGACTTAATCCTTGCCTTTGAAGGAAACGACATAGTTAATGCTTCAAACGGTGATGATTGCATTGTCGGCGGCTCTGGAGACGATATTCTTCACGGCTCCAACGGACGGGACGTAATTTTGGGAGAAGGCGGCAATGACAGGATAGACGGCTCCAACGGCGATGACGTACTAATTGGGGGCGACGGCAATGATGTTATCGACGGCAGTAACGGAGACGACCGGATTAATGGGGGAGAAGGAAACGACAAGATTCTTGCCTCAAATGGCAACGATCAAATCGATGCGGGTGGGGGCAACGATCAGGTAGAAGGTTCCAATGGCAATGACGATATTATCTTAGGCTCGGGCAACGACAAAGCCGATGGCGGAAACGGTAACGATATAATTCAAGGAAACGAGGGAAATGATACGCTGGTTGGCAGAAACGGCAATGATATTCTTCTGGGTGGACCAGGCACTGATTCTGCCAATGGCAATTTAGGAGTTGATACCTGCAATGCTGAAACCGAAATCTCCTGCGAACTCTAGAAATTGAGAACCAGATGCAGGGTTGTTTCTCGCAAAGCTTTTAGCTACAATTTCTTTAGAAAGACAAAAACTGTCTTCTTAAATGTTTGTCCTACCTGCCAGGTCAATCTTCCAGTTCTGCAAACTTACTTTTCCCGACAAAGGAGGTGATTTATGAAAACCAAAGTGGTTGTGGCGCTGGCCACCCTGCTTGCCGTTTTGGCAGTTGGCACGACTTCGGCATCTGCGTCCAAATGCAAAATTATCGTCAATGGTGTAGTTGTGCAAGATAACAATGACTCGCCTTGCATCTACAATGCAACAAACACAGGCAGTGGCGGCACTGTCACGAACAATATAAAGGTAAAGGCCAAAACCGGCAAAAACACATCTGGCGGTGGCACAATCGTAACCGGCAATGCGCAAGCGACGGTAAATATTACTAACAACGTCAATGTGGATTAAGCTTTGCTTGCTGCAATCCCCTTAGTTTATAAATACCCATATGAAGGGCGTTGTCTTACCAAAAACCCAAACCTGGTTTGTACAAACAGGTTTTGTAACAACGGCTCTTGACAGCCCTCCATGTAATGTATACACTACTGTATATGGCGAATGTACAAATGACGAGACTGCAAAGTTATTTCCCAAAACCTCTTCTTGAAGAGCTCAAGGTTGTCGCAAGGGAAAATAGAACGAGCGTAGCAGAAATAATTAGAAGGGCGACAAAAGAATTTGCTCAACGATCTGCTCAGGGTAGGCAGGCCAAAAATGGCGCTACTCTTTTGTTACAATCTCTTAAAAAGGTAGGTTTTAAAGGTCCTCGCAATCTTGCTTCTAGAATGGATAACTACCTCTACGGACGGAATGAATAGCACTCCTCTTCTGTTAGATGCAAACGTTTTAGTTTCCTTATACAATAGAAGAGATTCGCTTCATCGAAAAGCAGTAACACTTTTTCAATCTTTAGCTAAGCTAAAAGTGCAGCTTGTTGTATCAAATTACATACTTTTAGAGACCTACACTATTATTGCCCAAAGATCAGGTAAAAGGCAGGCATTGGAATTTGGCATTTTTGTGAGAACGAAGAAACCATTTCTTATTAAACATATATCCGAAAATTTAGATGAAGAAACGTGGGAAATATTTACCAAAATTAAAGACAAAAATATAAGTTTTGTTGATTCCAGTATAATTGCTATTGCACTCCAGGAAGATTTGGAACTGGCTACTTTTGACAGGAAAATCCTCACACTGCAACCACAATTCGGTTTTAAGATTTTTCATCTTCCCGCGGGGTAGATTCATTTAGAATTGTGTCTACCTAACCCAAACCCGGTTTGCACGGATTGTGAATGGCGCTCTTCTGATATATAAGAGATCACTTTCAGATTGGAATCGGATAGTGACCTGCTGATATAATTACTTTAGTGAAAGGTGTAATTTTAGCCGGCGGTAATGCAACGCGTCTAAGACCCCTAACTTGGGTTACCAATAAGCACTTACTCCCAATCTACAACAAACCAATGATCTATTACCCGCTCGAGTCTATGGTCAGAGCTGGAATAAAAGACGTGTTAATTATCACCGGACCAAATCATAGCGGTAGTTTCATCAATCTCTTAAAAAGCGGCAAAGATTTTAACCTCAGACTTTCTTACGAAATTCAGGAGGAAGCAGCCGGTATTGCCCAGGCAATCGGCTTGGCTTACGATTTTGCCGACAACAGCAAAATACTGGTAATTCTTGGCGACAATATTTTCACTCAGTCTCTAAAATCCGATGTAGACGAGTTTGAAAGACTAGAAAAAGGTGCCGTAGTTTATGGCAAACACATGGCAACTGCCAGCAAACAATACGGGGTTATTGAAGTTAAAGATGGCAAAGTTGCCTCAATTGAAGAAAAACCACAAAAGCCAAAGAGCGATATCGGACAGACCGGAATCTATATGTATGATCATCGGGTCTTTGCGTTTATCAAAAAACAAAAACCATCGGCCCGTGGTGAACTGGAAGTGACTGACCTTAACAATAACTACGTTTCTGAAGGCACAATGATTTGCAAAATACTTACCTCTTGGTGGGTCGATGCCGGAACTTCTTTTGATGAATTGCTTCGCGCCAATATTCTCGTTGCCAAAGAACTTAAGAAAGAAAAATGAAAATCTTAGTAACTGGTGGTGCAGGTTTTATAAGGACCTGTCGCTTTCGATGTTTGATCAATTTTACCTCTCAAGCACCAGAACCTTGCCTTTTTGCTTCGCAAAAACGTTGGTTCCAATCTATAATTAAGATATGAAGTTATTAGTTACTGGCGGGGCGGGCTTCATTGGCTCGAATTTCATCCGCTACTGGTTAAAAAATCACCCAAATGATCAAGTAATTAACTTTGACAAACTCACCTATGCTGGTAATCTTGATAATTTGAATGATATTGAGAATAATCCAAACTATACCTTCGTCAAGGGAGATATTGCCAACTCAAAAGATGTTGGTAGGGCACTTTCGGGAATCGATATTGTCGTCAACTTCGCAGCCGAATCCCACGTTGACAGATCCATTCTTGATCCTGCCCCTTTTATTTTAACCAACGTGGTTGGGACCCAGGTACTTCTTGACGTTGTTTTAAAAAACCAAATCAAAAGATTTCACCATGTTTCAACGGACGAGGTTTACGGAGCATTGGATCTTGCATCAGATGAAAGGTTTAATGAAAATACTCCATATAACCCCAATAGTCCCTATGCTGCCAGTAAAGCTGCCTCCGACCATCTAGTTCGCGCCTATTTTGCCACCTACAAACTGCCAATTACCATTAGTAATTGCTCTAATAATTTTGGCCCAAATCAGTACCCGGAAAAGCTGATCTCCCTTGCCATTACTAATCTTTTAGAAGATAAAAAAGTGCCCATTTATGGTGATGGTTTGTATGTGCGCGACTGGCTTTATGTTGAGGATCACTGCTCGGCTATCGATTTGATTTTGCAAAAAGGCAAGGTAGGAGAGACTTATTGCATCGGTGATAACAACGATATTCCCAATATCGAAGTCATCAAAAAAATCCTCAGAATTTTAGAACTTTCCGATGATCAAATCGAATATGTTGCCGACCGGCTCGGTCATGACCGAAAATACACAATTGATGCCACCAAAATCAAAAAAGAGCTTGGTTGGCAGCCAAAATATGATTTTGATCAATCTCTCGAACTCACCGTTAAGTGGTATCAAGACAATCAAAGTTGGTGGAAGAAATTAAAGGATAAGAAATTTGCGGAGTATTATGAGAGACAATACGTCAGACGATAAATTTTCAATTTTAAATTTGAAATTTGAATTGAAATTTTAATATTTAAATTTTAAAAATTGATTAAAAATTAAAAATTGCAAATTAAAAATTAAGCATGAATCATCAATATATTACTCTTAACAATCAAAAGGATTTAATCGACGGAGTCATTTTACGAAAATTGACCATCCACAAAGACCCAACAGGCAGCTTAGTAGAAACCTTGCGTTCTGATTGGCAGGATGTTTTTAATACCAAAGATCTACCCTTTTCGATGCAGTATTTGTCAGTTACTCCATCCGGCATTATCCGAGATGAAGATAAGTGGCATGCCCATAAGTTTCAAAAAGATCGCTTTATTTGTATTTCAGGCAGAATTATGACTGCGATTTATGACCCGCGAGAAAATTCTAAAACCAAAGACCAATTGAATTTGTTTTTAATGGGGCCGGCAAAAGACGAGGAAATGTTCATGGTTGTCATACCAGAGTACACTTATCACGGTTTTATGGTTGTTTCAAAAGAGGCTGGTTATTTATTAAATTTCCCCACCAAACTTTATAACCTTGAGGATGAGGGAAGAGTCGAAAATAGCCACCTCAACTGGCAGAAAGTTAAAAATGACTTCGGAATTTAGCGCAAAAATCTCCATGGCTGTTGTCGGCTCGCTTTCCATGGTCGGCTCACGGTTTTGCGAACTTTCTTCAGGATCCTTTAGCCTGATTAAGACAGATTTAAAAGGCGATATCTCAATTGACATTACCCAAGGAGATTCAGTTAATGTTTTTTTTAAAAATCACGATTTTGAATGGCTAATATTATTTTCAGCCTTTACCGATGTAGATGGAGCTGAAAAACAAAGAGGCGATAAAAACGGTTTGTGCTACCTCGTCAATGTTGGCGGCACGGCTAATGTAGTTGACGCTTGCAAAAGTTCAAATCGCAAGCTGATTTTTATTTCCACTGATTTTGTTTTTGATGGTTCGGCTGGTCCTTACCATGAAGATGATCCGACCGGTCCAGATCTTAAAAAAGTTTCTTGGTATGGTTTAACCAAAATAGAGGCGGAAAATTATATTCGGGAAAATCTAGCCAACTTTCTTATTTTAAGAATTGCTTATCCTTATCGGGGCAGATTTACCGCCAAAGACGATATTGCCAAAAGAATCTTAAGGCTTTATCTAAAAAATCAGCTTTATCCAATGTTTAGCGATCAGGTTATTACACCAACCTTTATTGATGACCTGTTTCCCGCAGTTAAACTTTTAATTTCAAGCGGTCAAGAAGGTATTTTCCATCTGGTAAGTTCACGTCCAACAACTCCATTTGAATTTGCTAAAGATACAGTCAAGATTTTTGGCGGCAATCCCAACAAAGTCAAATCGGCTTCAATTATCGAGTTTCTTAAAAATCCTGCAAATACACCAAGATCAATAAATGGCGGCCTTAAGGTTGATAAGATCAAAGCGCTAGGCTTTAAACCGACCGATTGGCAGGAGGGCATCAAGATTATCTATAAACAGTCTGCTGGAAAATTGATTTGAAAATGATCACTACGGTAAAATCAATAGTTAAAGAGTACCCATGACACTTACCGTTATTGGCGCCGGCTATGTAGGTTTGGTGACCGCCGCCGTTTTTGCCGAACTTGGCAATAAGATATTTTGCGTTGATATTAATAAGGAAAGGATCGAAGGGTTAAAGCGCGGCAAAGTCCCCTTTTTTGAACCGTCACTTTCCGAATATATCAAAAGGAATTTATCCCAAAAAAGACTTTTTTTTACGACAAGTTATAAAGAATCTGTACCCAAATCACAGGTGGTTTTTATCTGCGTTGGTACACCACCAAAGGAAAATGGTGAAGCGGATCTTTCATATCTTTTTGCCGCGGTTGAGGAAACTGCCAAGAATCTTGCGGGATACACTTTAATTACCATTAAAAGTACAATCCCCATCGGTTTTGAGGATGATCTTGAATCTACCGTCAAAAAATATGCCAAAGCGCGTTTTGAATTTGCTGCTTGTCCGGAATTTTTAAGGGAGGGTACGGCAATTGAAGATACTTTACATCCCGACAGGATTGTTATCGGATCATTTTCCAAAAAGGCCCAAAAAATTTTACTTTCCTTGCATGCACCTATTTCCGGAGAACGCATAATTTGCGATATCAGATCCGCCCAACTGATTAAATATGCAGCCAATAGTTTACTTGCTACCAAAGTTTCCTTTGCCAATACCATTGCCGCACTTTGCGAAAAAATGGGAGCCGATGTTGAAAAGGTAATAGCAGGTGTCGGCGCCGACCGTCGTATCGGCCGCTCTTTTCTTTATCCCGGGGTCGGTTACGGGGGCTCATGTCTTCCCAAAGATGTCTTGGCTTTTATCGCAATCGGCAGACATTTTGGATACGATCTTTCACTCTTGAGGGCAGTTGATGATATTAACCAGCGGCAGATCGAGCTATTTGTAGAAAAAGTTCGAAAAGCCTTAGGGGTAGAAGAGGATAAGGGTAAGAATCCTCAGGATAAGAAAGTGGCGGTGCTGGGATTGGCTTTTAAACCGAATACCGATGACATGAGGGATGCTCCTTCCATAAAAATTATTAATCATCTTCTTAATTTAGGTATCGAAGTTACCGCTTATGATCCGCAGGCTATGGACAATGCCAAGAAAATTTTGCCAAAAGTCAAGTTTGCCAAAGATGTTTACAGTGCCATCAAAAACCAAGACGCACTGCTTTTAGTTACAGAATGGCCCCAATTTTC
>Ga0209541_10001581_pt1 | contig 44938 bp, 54 predicted proteins | sample RifCSPlowO2_01_FD_184027 | JGI IMG/M metagenome (GOLD analysis project Ga0209541, IMG submission 184027) | Groundwater microbial communities from Rifle, Colorado - Rifle CSP2_plank lowO2_0.1 (SPAdes) (version 2) | ecosystem: Environmental > Aquatic > Deep subsurface > Groundwater | place...
TAATTTATTTTTAGTTTAATTTTTTGAAGAAGAAGAATTAGGAGGCGATGACGACGATGGAGGGGAATAAAACTAAAATAAAGAATAAAGATATAGCTTTTTGCACATTGATGTATGCCCTTTCCTTTATTTTAATAAATATGGTGTATCCGCAAAGATTATTCCCAGAGAGAAATTTTATTAGATTCCTGATTCTTCTTGCTTTTTGTTCGTGGACATTTTATTTTGCTCTTTACGGTATTAAATATAAGAAGATATCTCTTAGAGGATTTGTTTTTGAGAAGGAAAGTGCATTATTCCTCTCAATCTTGGCAATTTTATTCTATTTATTTATATTAATAGCCCCATTAATATTAACTTAAGATGGTAAAAAATAAAACTCAAATAATGAATGAATTGGAAGGGAAGGAAGTTATCTTGGCCGGTTTGGTAACAGTAGCCATAGGGAATTTAATCTCTTATTTAGCAGAGGGAGCCATTTTAGCGGGAATTGGCTATGTAATAGGGGGATTGACTGGATTGTTAGTGATTGAATTGCTCAGAAGAAGGAAAATGAAAAATGGAACAACAAGAAAGTTAAATCGTAGTGGTTTACGAAAGAAAGAGGTGGTCAGATGAAAGTGTATAAAAGCCCAATCTTATTTAAGGGAGATAAGAGAGCGACCATGCTCTTTTTTGTATTTCTCTTACTATCTCTTCAATTTTCTTTTACCATTTCAGCCCAAGAACCTCCAATTGATACGAATCTTTATCTTGTTAATCCATTTTCCCCTGAAGGTGAGATTGAGGCAGAAGATGTTTTAGCTGTCGATTTATTTACTGGAAGTTCAAGCTACCCATATCCAATTTTATTACCTTTATTTATTATATTGGTTTTACAGTTTTCTTTTTGAAGAAATAAAAAACTTCATTATTGGTAAAGAATTTTTCGAATTCAATTTTTAAGCGCATCAGGAGATTTTCAAACCAGAATCTTTTTGGACTCGACATTGATTTTCCGGAAAGTTTTTTTGTTGCGAAACTGACGAGAAATGCCTTGCAAGGCGTTTTGATTATTATCTCTTTTGAGAGGGTGTGGTTTTTTGTATCTATTACATCGAGAACCTTGAACAAAAGACAAAGGTCTGCTTTCGGAAGAGTTTTTTCTGTTTGTGTTAAGTCATGCACAAAGACCTGTCCTTTGAATTTATTTTTTGAGAAATATTTTTTTATTATTTCTAAATCCTCTTCATTTATATCTGACGCATAATATTTTATTTTTTTATTTGCCAACGCAATAGGGTTTAATCCACATCCTAAATCCAAGATTGACTTTGGATTTATCTCGCTTATTTTTTCTTTTAGCTCTGTGTAGTGAGGCATTCTTTCTTTTGTTGAAGAGTGCGTGCTAAGAAGCTTGTGGATTGAGTTTGAATTCAGAAGTTTTTCCTTGCTCTTTAGAGATGCCCGATATTGGCCTACAATATTTCTTAGAACTGCACGAACTTCTTTTACAATTAATTTCATCTCCTTTTTTGAAATTTTTTCGAAATTTATCCTGTATTTTTCCAGGTAATTGTTGAGTGTTTTTTCAACAACTGAATCTTCAATTCCTGAAAGCTCTTTTTTTTCTTTTATCTTTAAAATTAATTGTTTTTTCATTAATAATGATAAGAGCATAATTTAATAAATCTAATTAGTTGTTTTGTCCTATGTTTGATAAAAGAGGAATAAATCATGTCGAAGTTATTTTGTCATTTGTGCTTTTTGTTGTTGCTATAGCTTTTGCATTGGTTTTTTTTAATCCGGGAAATTCTGATAATTTGATTGATACTTCAATGGGTTATGTTTTTAGCGAGATAGTGCGAGCAAGTGAAATTCCTTTTGAGGTTGTGAATATTAAGATAAATAATGATAACGAGGGGATTGAGGGGATTGAGATTTTGGCCTTAGATATATCTGGAATTCCTGCAGGATTGAATAGTAAAGTTGAAACTTCCGAAGGTATGGTTTTGGATTCCTCGAGAGATGGAGATGTTGTCTCGGTTTTTTCCGACGTGGGATGGAAGGAAATTGAGTTTGTTAGTGTTAGTTTTAGCGAAGAATTTGAAAAAGGTAGTGTCGGGGCAGGGGTGTTTAATGAAGAATATTATGAGATTTCTTCTTCTGAAAAAAGAAAAGTGATTTCTGAGAAAAGAATATTAGAACTTTCCAGAAAGTACAGGACAGATTATGAAGGTTTGAAAGAGGAATTTAATCTGCCAAATAGAATTAATTTTGGATACAGACTTGTTTTTTCTGAGGAGGAAAAAATAGAGGGCTTGAGAGAAATTCCGAGCAATTTGGATAGTTTTGTTGAAGCAAGAAGAGTTGAAGTTTTGAAAGAAAATGAAGGAGGAGAGTTGGTTTTAGTTTTTGCTAAATTGGAGGTAATATTGTGGTGATGAATAACAGAGGATTTATGAGAGTTGTCGAAGCGACTATTGCAATTATTCTTGTTTTGGGTTCTTTAATTATTTTAGCTTCGAGGCAGGATTTTGAAGAAAGAAAAGACTTGTCGGAGATTTTGCCTCAGATTTTAAACGAGATTGCTCATGATGAAGGGTTTAGGAGAAAGATAGTGGGAGGAGAAAATGTTTTGGGGGAACTTGAGAGTTTTGTTGATGATAGAATTGAAAATCCTTCTTTGAAATTTGAGATAAAAATTTGTGAACTGGATGATTTGTGTTCTTTAACTGAAGCTCCAGAGAATTCTAAGGACATTTATGTTGCGGAGAGAGTTATTAGCACGAGTATTGAAGAGCCAAGATTTGACCCAAAAAAAGTTAGAATTTTCCTTTGGAGAGCTTAAATAAACTTTATAAAGTTGGGTTCTGTTTAATCAGAATGAGAGGTATTAGTGTAGAAGTCATTGTTATTCTTTTAATAACTGGTATTGTGACTGCAGGGTTTTTTGTTTTTAACGGACAGGGAGATGTGCAGTTTTCTCCTGATTCTTGCAATAATGATGAAAGCCAGTTAATTCTTAAATTAAGTGCGGAGAGCAATGCGCACGGTGAAACATATAACGCGAATGGTTTTCAAAATCCCAATATCAACAGAGATGTTTGTTTCGATGATTATTTTGGAGGGAAGTGGGAAGGACAAAATCCGCATGATGGGGGATTGGTTTTGAGATTATCTGGAGCAACAAATGCGCATGCTGAAGGGCCTAATGGGGTCAATTATAATACCCTTGTGAAATATGGAGATTTGAGTTGTACTTTGATAAGTTCAGGGAACGTATGTCCTGATAATTCTGTTGCTATTTTGATGCTTTCTGACACGACCAATGCACATCTTGCACTTCCTGGAAGAGCAAATTATCCTTATAAATTGTGTTGTTCCAGTGGTGAGGCGCCGCCGATAGAACCAGAATGTGGAAATGATATAAGAGAAGGTGATGAAGAATGTGACGGAGATGATTTTGGAGGTTATGGAAATGGAGTAGATCAATGTAAAGAGTATGATAATCGATATGAAAGAGGAGATTTAATTTGCACAAATGAATGTGAAATTGATGTTAGTCAATGTGATGATGGGGGTGGAGGAGATGATTTCTGTAACTTGCCTGAAAATGGCGGATACGCACCATTTACAAAGACTTATGAAGGAGAACCACCAGAAATTCTTGTAGTTTCTCTTTGTGATGAATATAATGAGTTTACGGAAGAGTATAATTTACATGGAGCTGAAGGTTTTGGTTATGATGGAGATCTCAATGAGTTTACAAGTCGCTCATGTGAATTAGATTGCGCTAATGCACAACAAAATGAATTTGGATTTTCATGTAAGTGGTCAGATGAGGAAGAGGAATGTCAGAGTGTGAGGGTAGATGGTGGAATAGAATGTAGATTAGAATATGAATATGAAGGTGAATGTGGTCCTGACGATTTGTTTAGAAATGTGAGAATAAGAGTAATAAATGTTAACGGGGGACCTATTGAAGAATGTGAAGGTCCTTGTGATGGGGCTCCTGAATGTGTTAAGCAAGTGCAATGTCCGAAAGTTATAGTCCTTCCTTTCTTTAATAAATTAAATCTTGTAATTAGTCTTGTTGTGATAGGTTTAATTTACTTAATTTTGCACAGAAAAAAAGAGGGAAAATGAAAAGGGCTTGGCTTGGCTTGTTCCTTGTTTTGCTGTTCGTTATAACGATTAATATAGTTAGTGCAAGATTTCAGATAGATGATAACAAAACAATAATAGAAAAAAACTATTTCGACGGAGAATTTGTCAGCGGCAGAATAAGTATGAATTTTTCAGAACAAATAAATTCAATGTTTGAGAGCAATTTTGATGGAGGAATAAGTTTGGTAGAGCTGTTAAAGGAGATGAGTTATGTTTCCGGTGAGGATTTTGAATGCCAGCCAAGCAGTTGTGGTGTGACTTATAAAACCGGGGACGGGGAAGAAGGAAGAGAAAGTTTGGAGGCAGGCGTAGGAAAATCTTTTGGATTTAAATTAGAAGGCGATGGGGTTGAAGAAATTGAAAATCTTACTTTCTCAATTTCAGCGATAAATGATGCTCCAAGCTGTGATAATCAGGTAACTCTTGACCTATTTGGCGACGGAAAAATAGATTTTTATAACACGCACTACAGTCAAGAAGGTTGTTTCAAGAGCTATGGATGTTTTAAGGAAGATTCCTACGTTAAAGATATTGAACCAAATATACGTTCAGATTCAAGCTATTGCGAGAGGATAGATAAAATTCCTCCTGCTCCGGCTTATAAAATTGGAGTCAAAGCCAAAAAGATTAATGAAAATGCAGGCCCTTTAGTGATTAATTTTTATAAAATAGATTCTGACAACCGAAGCGTATTTACCGGCTCATGCGACATTAGCGGAAATAACTTCATAGTAAATACCTTACAAGAGGCCGGATGCATTGCAAAAAGTCAAATAAATTTATTTTCTTCTTTTGAAAGTTTCAACGCTTTTGTTTGTGTAAAAGCAACTAAAGGAAATGAATATAAAATTAGATCCCGGGATGGTGCTGAAGATTCGTGCGGCGGCGAGGGAAATCCCTCAGAAAATGAAATTGAGATGGAGAGAGATTATGAGATTTTCGCTCAGGCAATGAGTTACAGCAGCGTCGGAAACGGTGTAATAAATTCAAAAACTTATCAGGCTTTCACGGGCAGAGATTTGTTTGAAGACGCTGTAGATTATTTAACAGAAACTTACGGTGATAATTGTGGTGATGGGGGATGTGTTATTCCGATTGAAGTTAACGGTAGTTTAGGTGTAAACGCAAACAATGGCTTTGTCGAATATATTACAGACGGCCAGTCTTTTGACGACAATAAAATTTATCTGCTGGAAAAATCCGAGCCCCTAATTTCCACGCAAAGATTTTTAGATTTGGACGTCGAGAAAATGAAATTTGAAGTCCCAAATTCTCCCGGAGAGCATGACTTTAAATTAGAATTTGACGGCTTTAAAATTGCAGAAGAGGAAATAGAAATCGAAAAGGGTTTTGAATTTAACGTCGGACCAAGATTTGCTCTTTTGGGAAGACAAGTCAGTTTTAGAATTTTCGGCGCGGAAATTTCTTCTTCTAAATGGGATTTTGGCGATGGAAGCGCCGGAGTTAATTCAAACAGCGATTCTGCGGCCCATGTTTATTCTGAGCAAGGAGAGTTTAACCTGAAAGTCAGCGCAACAAACTCAAGCGGAAGTATTTCTGTCAAGATTTTTCCAGTCATAGTTGGAGACCCAAAAACTTCAGCAGCAAAAACAATAACAGACTATAAGGAAAGAATAGTAAACATAAAAGATGAAATTTCTGCTTATCCGACGTGGGTTAAAACAAAATTGGAGGAAGAGACAGAGATAGCTGGTGCGGAACATAGTTTGAGCATTATAGAAGAAGACTATGAATTACTTGGGCAAAACGCAGAGGATGAAGAATATATGGAGATTGTTGAAAGATTGATTGAGTTAGATGTTCCTTTTTCTATTTCAACAATTGAGAGCGGGAGCTTACCCATTGATGTTGGATTTGAGAACATTGATTTAACGCATATAGGAGAAATATCCCGTGTTGAGGCAGGTGACAGGAATGAAATTATTGGCAGTCTTGTTTCCTGGCTTTCTGAAAGTTATGATGTGTCGATTAGATTTGAAAATATTGCCTCGTTCAGAGATTCAGGAGAGAAAATTATTTTGAAAAAATATGAAATAGAACTCCGAAAGAAAATTGGCGCAAGCGTCGGAACTTCATATTTGATAATAAATGTTCCTGTGGGCTCAATTAAAATGGGCTCTTCCCAGCAGCCACTTGAAATTAGCTCAAGCAGCGCCACATATTTTGTTATCAACGGTGAATCCGACCAAGAATCAATTGAATTTTTGATAGTTGGAGAAACTGCTCCGGAAATTTTGGAACTTGGCGCTTATCTATCCCCTTCATTGACTGAACTTGGAACTTCTGGAAAGCCTTACGGTGGTTTCGTTGACCAAGAGGGAAATTTCAGATGGGGTCTCTTCATAATAGCCATGATTATTCTTTTTATTGTTTTTCTTGGAGCCTATGTTTTTCTTCAATCGTGGTACAAGAGATATTATGAGAAACATTTGTTCAATAATCCTGACGATTTATACAATCTGATTAATTTTATTTATAATTCCAGAAAGTCAGAGATTGGAGATAATGAGACTAAAGAGAAATTGAAAGGAAGAAAATGGAGTAAGGAGCAAATAACTTATGTTTTTAGAAAAATAGACGGTAAGAGAACGGGAATGTGGGAGATTCCTCTGTTTAAGTTTGTTGAAAACAAAAAAGTAAAAGAGGAAATTGAGCGCAGGCAAGGAGCTCCTGTGGATGCGCGATTTTTTGGGAGGAATTCTACAACAAATCATCAAACACAAAAATTTGCATCGAAAAAGATTTATGGTAAAATAAAGAAAAGAAACCCGTTTTTGGTATTATTATTCTCAATTATTACATTTGGCATTTATTCAATATATTGGCTCGTGTCTACAACAAATGAATTAAGAAAAAATACCAAATCTGCACCTAACCCTAAGCTTTTATTATTGCCAGTAATTACTTTTATTTTCATGTTAATTGGAACATTTAGTTATTATTTAATAGATTTTAATTTTGGCATTATCTATCTTATATTATTAATATTTCTAATTTTTCTTAATTCCATTATCTTTTTATTTTATTATTATAAATACAGCAAGGCAATAAATGAATTAACTGGATTTAGCGTGGCTGGTCTTTTTTTATTATTGATATTTGTTAGCCCTGTTGGAATGATATTATCTCAAATAGAATTAAATAAAAAATCAGAGTAAAATGAAAAGATGCGACAAAAGCAAGACACAAGATTTATTAAACAACTTATGTATTGAATGATATGTTTAAGATACTTAAGAAATTCTCACAGAGAATTTTTGGAGGATTATTTAAGAAAAGAGAGAAGCTAAGGATTGGCTTTTATGGTCCGCCCAATGCTGGAAAAACTTCTTTGGCAAATAGAATTTGTAAGGACTGGACAGGAGAAGAAATAGGAAATGTCAGCCATGTCCCTCATGAGACAAGAAAAGTCCAAGTAAAAGAAGAAGTTGAAATAAAATATAAAGGTAAAACTCTGATGTTCAAACTTATCGATACGCCGGGAATCGCCACAAAAATAGATTATGAAAATTTCCTGAAATTCGGGATGAAAAAAGCAGGCGCTAAGAAAAGAGCGAAAGAAGCAACGCAGGGAATTATTGAAGCAATACAATGGCTGGACGACGTTAACGCAGTTATTGTGGTATTAGACGCAACTGAGAATCCTTATTCTCAGGTTAATATTACAATAATAGGAAATCTTGTTGCAAGAAAAATTCCTGTGCTGATTGCAGCGAACAAAACAGATTTAAAGAAGTCAGATGTTAAAAGAATTGAAAAGGCATTCCCCGAATATGAAATTGTTGGGATTTCAGCTAAAGAAGGTAAAAATATGGAGGAATTTTATGAATCCCTATTTAGATTGGCGAAAAAAGTTTGAAAATGAAAAAGAAAACAAATAATATAATAAATAACGGAAATTCGAAAAGAATAAAAGGTTTAAGCCTGCATGTAATTCCTTTCTCAGAGGTTAGCAACCTGTCAATTTCTGAAAGAGTAAAGAAAGTCTTGAATTTAGTTCTCGGAAATAAAATTGTGATTTTGCATGGACGTTTGCGCCCTGAAGAAGAAGCGAGATTAATTGAAGACACAATGGCGATGGTTGACCACATTAAAAGCTTTAAGGGAATTGAATTAGCAGTTATAGAGCCTAACCTGAGAGACGAAAGTTTAATTGTAAGGATGAAATATGGGTTTGCTAAAAGACTTGTTGGGGATAACAGCAGTCTGACGGTGATTGGGCCTGCTTCAGTTATAAAAGAAATTAAAAGAGACCCTAAGAAATTAGAGTTAATGCTTAATTGAACATAAATATTTATTAATTCAAACTGTTTTTGTGAACTATGCCATATAAGTGCGTCAACTGTTCAAAGATGTATGATGACGGCTCTGAGCAGGTTCTAAACGGCTGTGATGAGTGCGGAAGGAAGTTTTTCTTCTATATAAGAAATGACCAGTTGCAGAGGATAAAAGAACAGGAAATCTCCGAAGAAATTGAGCTTGGCGCGGCAGAGAAACAACAGATAGAAAAAGAAGTGAGGGAGATTGCAGGATTTGAGGATGAAGAGGTTCCTGTCTTTCTGGATTTTGAAAGTGTGAAAGTCATCAAGTCTGGAAAATATATCGTTGATGTAGGCAACCTTTTTGCCACCGATAAACCCCGAGTTTATAAGTTAGAGGATGGGAAATATATAATTGACCTTTCTTCAAGTTTCAAAGAGAGGAAAGATTAAAAGCTTTTTTTGCCTGTCTTATTAATGAATATTAGAAAATTAATAAAAAATTTGAATTTCTCTCCAAGCAAAGAAGAGCTAAAATTTTTGGAGGAAAAAACAAAAGAAATTGTTGAAAAATTAAAGAGAGAAATTGTGAAAAATAAATTTGATGCGGACGTTTTTGTCGGGGGAAGTTTTGCCAAAGGCACTCTCGCCAAGGAAGAAGATTATGATATAGATATTTTTATCAGATTTGGATGGAAGGAACAGGAACATTTATCTGAACAGCTGGAAAAAATTGTTGAAGGCCTTGATATGCTCTCGAAAAAAGTTCATGGGAGCAGGGATTATTTTAGAGTTTCTGAATGGGATAATCTTACTTTTGAAATTATTCCCGTATTAAGAATCAAAAGAGTTGGCGAGGCGCAGAATGTGACTGACCAGAGTTATTTTCATGTAAATTATGTCAGAAGAAAAATCAAAGGAAAACTGAACTCTGAAGTTTCTCTGGCAAAAACTTTTTTCAAGTGCAACGGAATTTATGGAGCAGAGTCGTACATAAATGGTTTTTCCGGCTATGGAATTGAGTGTTTGATTATTAATTACGGAAGTTTCGAAAAAATGCTGAAGTCGCTTGTTAAAGTTAAAAAAAGCGAGAGATTAATTATTGACCCTAAAAAACATTACAAGAAAAAAGAAGAAATTTTATTTAATTTAAATGAGAGCAAAATTCATGGGCCAATTATTCTGGTTGACCCGACGTGGAAAGAAAGAAATGTTTTAGCTGCTTTATCCGGAGGGACTTTTGAAAAATTTCAGGAAATTGCGCTGAAATTTTTATCAAGGCCAAGCGAGAAATTTTTTTATATGAAGAAATTAGATGTGGGTAATATTAAAGCAATTGCTAAAAAAAGAAAAGCAGAATTTTTACATTTAATTCTTGAGACGAACAGGCAAGAAGGAGATATCGCGGGGACAAAGATGAAAAAATTCTCTAATTTTTTAACTGGTGAATTAAAGAAGTATTTTGATATTTTGGAAAGTGAATTTGATTATAAAGGTGCAGGAAATAAAGCTGAAATATATTTTGTTTTAAAGTCTAAGAAGGAAATTGTTAGGATTGGTCCGCCTCTGAAAATGGAAAAAAGTGTGAAAGAATTCAAGAGAAGAAATAAAGAAACATTTGAGAAGAATGGTTTTATGCATTCACGTGTGAAGATTGATTTTAGCGCCGCGGATTTCCTGAAAAATTACTTTGTGGAGAATAAAGGCAAATTGGGGGAAATGGGAATTGTGGGTATTGAGTTTAGGGATTAAATTAATTTACCTCGTAATGTTTCTTGTTTAGTATTTAATCTTTTAGATTCTTTGGAGAGGAAGCCATATTTACCAATGAAGATGCGAAGAAAGGCGAGTTTAACCATACACCCATTTCTTCTTCTGAGTTTTCTGAAGTTATCATGAAAAGGACTTCTTTCTTGTCTGAAATATACATTCTTGAGTCGGAATTGCTTGCTGAAACTTTAATTGAAGGGTCGAGCTTTAATTTTGCCTTTTTTATTTTTTCAGGAGAGTCGGAGAAATTAATTTTTATCTTGACGTTTCTCTTTACAGCTTCTTCAATTGCCGGAAATAAAACCCTCCCTTTATCTTCGAAATCAGGAATAGAGGTTGCTATCAATAACTCTTTTTTTGCGTTTTGAACAAGCTCGCGAAGTCTTGTTACTATATTTGAACGCCCCTTTAGAGAGCCGGTTATTTCGTGAGTTTTGATTGGAGAAATTCCATTTTTATGCAATAATTCCAATTCTTCGTATTCCTGAGTATCTTTTAATGTGGAAAGTGTTTTGACTTTTTCCTGCGCTTCTGTCAAAGTTAAAGATTTCATTTTTTCTAGGACTTCGGTTGGTTTAACGGCCAAGTATTTTACGGGCTTTCCGATTTGAACTATGGCAAATCCCCTCTTCTCTAAAGATTCAAGAACGTCGTATGTTCTTGACCTCGGAACCCCTGAAATTGATGCAACTTCCCCTGCTGAAGCAACGCCTTTTGAAAGCAAAGCTATCCAGACTTTAGTTTCGTAAATATTGAGATCGAAATATTCCTTGATTTTTCCTACTAAATTTTGCTTTATCATCATAAAGGAGCGACATATTCTGAGTATTTAAAGTTTTCTAATGTTGTAACTAAGAAATGGTTAATTAGAAAGTTTTATAACTTATTAATTTATAGAAAGTTATGGCTTTTGAAATATTGGGTTTTCAACATCATACGATGGTGCGAGAGGAAACTCCAAAGACTGAATTGGAAGAGATTATTGGAGCAACATTTTTAGATATATCTGAAGACCCCTACAAGATTTATAGAGGTAAGTTTGTTACAGTTCAAGCTGTTCATGACACCCATATAAGGGGATATTATCGAGGAATTAATGAAAGAGGACAATTAATATTTACTCCGGTAATTAGAGGCAGGACTGTCAGAGTTGGCTGTGAAATTAAGAATATTCCTGTTTGGGTGCATGATGTTCCGACAACTCTCAATTATAGAAGTGGGAGGAACATTATTCTATTTGAGGAAGGCGACCTAAAGGGTTACGAGCTTATGATTGAAGAGGCCAGAAAGAGCACGGAGTTAGAAATTATTCAGAGCGATTAAATCAAATAAGCAACCGCAAGAGCAAGGAAACAACCCGCTGTAATGAAAGGCATCGCAGGATAAAATTTACCTTTTTGCGAATAGTAAAACAATGTGCCCAAGGCAATCGTTGCACCGATGGAAATTAAAATTGCCTGCACCAGGCCAAGCTGGAAAAACACAACGCCAGCCAGAACAATCGGAAACAAAACGTCCCCTCCGCCAAGAATTGCCACGTTTACTTTAATTCTTTTTTCTTTTTTATTTTTAGATTTTGAGCTTCTTGCTTTTTTCATTAATTCTTTTTCTTTTTTTCCGATATATGGTATGAAGAAACCTGCAAAAGTTTTTACATTGTTAATTTGATAGTGGGCCATTTTTTGCATGAACCCCGCGTGCCAGACTGCATAAATGTCGTATATAGAAATAGCTATTAATAAAACCACGACTGCCCAAATATTGAAGAGAGGTACAAAAATTGCGGCAATTCCCGGATAAATTCCAAGCTCTGTAAGATTGTGGATAGTCATATTTCTCCTGAAAACCTTTAGAAAGGTCAGAGGCAGAGCAACAATCAGGGAGATTATTATTCCGTAAGTTTTCCCTATTAAAACAGAGTTTATCGTTATGCTTAGAGCTAAAGTGAAAACCAGAAAAAACCAAACTCTTAGAATTAGCTCAAATTTATACTTCATAAAAATGAGCATTAAAAATGCCGCAAATATAATTGCAATAATTATTGAAACTAATGCGTTCCGAGGCTGGACCTCTTCAGGAGGGTCTAAACCAAAAGGCAGATTATGAGAAGTTTCATTTATTAGATTTCCCTGTTCATCTGTTGATTGAGTAATAACCGGGGCATATTGTGAAACCACAAAAATTCCGATTAATTGTGTAATAAAAAACATGGCAAGAAGAATAAAAGTAACGCGAATCGTGTGCTTCATTTTAAAAGATAGGAAAGATGGTTTTTAATTCTGTTGATTATTTTAATTTAATGAGTTATTTTAAAATTAGTCCTATTGAAATGGAGAATTATATTTTTAAGATAATTATAATTTATTTGACGATAATCTAACAATCTATAGCAAGAGACATAATTTTTTCGCCAGACTCGAGATAAAATAATTTCAAATCCCGCATGGATTGATAAATCGTCCTTTTTCTCCTCGCTGTGCGTTTTCCTCAAGAGACATAAGTGTTTCCTTAAAATCATTTAACATAATAATTATAACCTTATCACCATCGACAAATAAGATTTTATCTTGTGGAAGAGAAAATAGATTTAATTTACCGTTAGGAAACAATTATCAAATGCTACAGATTATTTTAATCTAATAGTTTCTAAATTTTTTGGAACGGTGGTTTCTAAATTGTTTGTGCGGTGAAGTGTTGACGCGAGGTCAAGAGATTTAGAAATTTCTCCGTGATTTATGATTATTTTTTTAGGCCGAGGAGACATTCTGCTGACAAATTGCAGTAATTCGTTTCTTCCTGAATGCGCAGAAAGACCGTACATTGTTTCCACTCTTAAATTTACGTTTATTTTTTCCCCGCCGTAATCTTTCTCAAGTGAGACTTCTTTCGCTCCTTCTTTAACCTGTCTTCCCAAAGAACCGGAAGCCTGATAACAACCAAAAATTATGGTATTGTTGGGGTTATCTGCAAGGTGCCTAAAATACTCGACGGAGGCGCCGCCCGTAAGCATACCTGAAGTTGAGATGATTATGCAAGGCCCTCCCTCCAGAACTTCTTTTCTTTCTGCTGGAGAGCCTATTCTCTTGAAAATATCTGAAAGGAAGGGATTATTGTCCTGAAAGATTTGATTTCTGACAGAGGAGCTCAGGAAGTCGGGATAAGCGGTGTGAATTGCGTTTATATCCCAAATCATTCCATCGACGTATACAGGAATTTTTGGCAAAGTTCCGGTCCGAATAGACTCTTCAACTTTTAGCATTGTTTCCTGGGAGTGTCCAAGTCCAAGTTCAGGGAGCAAGACTTTTCCTTTTTTTGCAATTGTTTCCTTGACGATTTCTATAAACTTATCATCTACCTCTTTCTTTGGAGGAAGAACGTCTAACTTTCCGCCGTATGTCGATTCTAATTGTAATGTTTCAACTCTCGGATAACGGTTCACCGCAGGGTCGAGCAGACGGGTTTTTCCGTATTTTGTATCTCCGGTGTAAACAAAATTGTGAAGGCCGTTTCCTATATTTAAGTGTGTCTGCGCAGAACCAAGAACATGCCCCGCGTTATAAAATGTTATTCTGATGTCTGGAGTTATGTCTGTGACTTCGCCGTAATCTAATGTTATTGAATGTCGGACCATTTCTTTTATATCTTCTGCCTTGTAAATTGGGAACTCTGCTTTTTTATATGCGACTCCAATTAAATCCAGCTGAAGCAATGCAGATATGTCTCTTGTAGGCGCCGTGAGGTATGTAGGTCCCTTGTAGCCCATTTTGTAAAGATAAGGAATTAAACCGCAATGGTCTATGTGGGCATGAGAAAGAATTATTGCATCGATAGTATTCAAATCCCCTATTTCTGAAACATCGAGGTAGGGGAATTTTTCTGTTCCTTCTGAAACTGCAGGATTTATTCCGCAATCCAACAAGACTTTTGAATTTGGAGTGTGCAAAAGAAGACATGAGCGCCCGACCTGGCTTCCTCCTCCGAGATAAGTAAGGCGAACCCACATATCTTTTTTCTCGGGATTCCAGTCGTTATAAATTTTTTTGCCTATATCATTCAGGAACTTTCTTCGGTAAGTATTGTTAGCATAAAGAACTGAACGGATTTTTTCCGTAATTTTTGATTGTATCGCCGAGCTTCTTTGGACTATTGGAAGCCAGAAGGTTGATTTTTTTATGTCGCTAAGAATTGAACCTTGTTTTCCAATAACTAATCCTGGTTTTTTAGCTTCTATAACTAAAACGCTTCTTTGAACGTCAAAAATTATATTTGTTATTTCTGCTTCTTCCTGAACAATTGCGCGAATTGTTTTTTCGGTCTCTTCCTCGGAAGCCAAAATTTTTTTGTCCGCTCTTAACTCTATTCTTTTCTTTATTTTTGAAACTATTGATTTAATTTGTTCATCACCGTTTTTAAAGAATTCCCTATCTTCCGTGTAGAGGACTATGTTTGCTCCTTCAAAAATCGCGTCTGTTATTTTATTTGGAATTTCTTCTTTAATTGTCTTTAAGATATCTGCCATTTGACTTTGTATTAGTTTGTTACTTGTATTGTGGAATTATTTCTTCAGAAACCACATGCTTGATACCCTCTTTAGTAATTGTGAAAACATCTATTCCGTTTCCAGAGGCCGTGTCTCTTTGAGTTGAGGATTTAAGACATTCTTTAACCAACTCAACTCCATCTTTAATTGCCATTTCCGGCTTATATTGTCTTTCCAAAAGACCTAAAATGTAAGGCATCCCCGATGAAAAGTTTGCGTCATAATCTGTAACTTTGATTGCTGTTCCCGCAGGTTCAATTGTATAAAGAGAAGTTTCACCGTTTTCATCAACGCCGGTTATTAATGTTCCAACCATGCTCGGAATCATCGACGGGGTTCTGATATTCCTGTAAACTGAAAGAGCGAGTAAATTTGATGCTTCCTTAATTGTCGGCCTTGATTTTGTCTTAAGTTCTTTTAGCCTTAATTCCGCGGCAAGAACTTTGATAGTTAATTCTATATCTGAAACTGTTCCTGTACACGCCGTTAAAATATAGTCACTAATCCACCTTATTTTTTCGCTTGATTTGCTTATGACTATTCCTCCTGCTGTTGAGCGCTTATCTGCACCCAGAACCACGCCATCCTTGCATACAATTCCAACTAAGCTTGTTCCTGTCTTTAATATGCTTCTGGAAATTTCTTCCGTTAAAGTGTTTGATATATTCATGGTGAGCATGAAAGAATGATGTTCTTTTGAGATAAATTTAGTATTTAAGTTTTACGGTGCGCCTGCCGCAATTTGGGAAGTTTCGCCATTTTTTGTGACTTTTAATACGTTGTCGACGAAGCCCTCGATTTTTTGCTCGTGGCTTACAATTATCAACTGCTTTGTATTCAGCTCTTCAAGAATTTCCCTGATTTTATTTATCTGCGTGTCTGAAAAACCGTCTGTCGGCTCGTCAAGAATTATAATTCCTTTTGTTTTTATTTTACTCATTATGGAATTTATTGTCTGGTTTAATGCCAGTCGATATGCCAGGGCTACCGCTGTTCTTTCTCCTCCTGACAAGAAAGAGTAATCCATTTCTGCGTCCCTCTGCAGAATTATAGGGGTAAAATTTTCATCTATCTGAGAAGTTAAAGAATCGTCGGAAACAAGGATATGAAACCATTTTCTGAACAACATAGAGAACTCTTTTCTTAATTTTAATAAAACGTTGTGCTCGATTAAATTGATAAGTTTCAGAAAATTTGTAGAAAGCCAGTCGATTAGATTTTCCAAGTCTGCCAATTTCTTTTTTGTTTCTTCTTTTTTCTTTATAGTTATTTTCAGGAAATTTATTTCACGATTTGATAATTCAAGCTCCTTGTTTAATTCTGCAAGATAAATTTCAGATTTTCTTTCTTCAAGCTCTGCATTTTTCAGCTCAGCTTCTTTTTTTCTGAATTTTAATTCAAAAACAGAATATTCAAATATTCTTTCTTTCAACCCTTCCAAATGATTAGTAAGGAGGGTTATATCTTTTGTCAGCTCTGATTTTTTATTTTTTATTTCGTTGAGCTTTCTTCTTGAGACCTCTACATCTTCTGTCTTGGATTTTAAAATCTCCATAGATATTCTCTCTTCCTCTATTTTGTTTATCTCTTTTTTTAATATTTCCAGCTCTTCAAAACAGATTGATTGCTCTTTTTGGAGAGGTGAAATTTCTCTCTTTATGCCAGATAATTTATTTTCAGTTTCATTAAGAATATTATGTTTGTGTGTCTCTGAAACGTCCTGAAGACAGGTCGGACAAATATCTATCTTGAAAATTCTTTCTTTTTTTAACAGAATTTCTTTTATTTCTTTTTCCAAAGAATTTATAGTCCCTGTGCAATTTTGGTAGATTGAGCTTAGATTGTTTGCTTTATCTTTTTTTAATGAGATTTCCCGAATGAGGGAAGAATATTCTTCTTTGCTAAATTTTTTGCTCAAATTTTGCAGTGTGCTTTCTAATTCCATTTCTTCATTATTTATTGAGGAAATATTCTCTCTTTTAGTTGAAAGAAGAATTTTTGTTTTTTCTATTTCTGTTTCAAAATTTCTTTTTGATTCAATTTTGTCTTCTATTTCCTCTATTTCTTTTTCCAGGAACTCCCTTATTTTTATTCTCTCTGTCAAATCATCTTCCTGTTTTGTTATTTTTTGATTTATTTCTGAAAGATTTGAAATTCTTGAAGCGAGAGATTCTTTGTCCTCATCTATTGTTTTTATTTCTGCCTGGAAATATTTTGAGCTGTTTTTTAACGTCATTAACAACACCGAGAGATTGTTTTTTATCTGCCTGTACTTATCGACTCCGAAAATATGCCTCAAAATATTTAATCTTGTTTCCGGGTCTTCCAAAACAATTTGTTTCATTTTTTCCTGAGGAGTATAAACTGTGTATCTGTAGAGTAAATTATTTTTTTTTACAAACTCTTCGGGATAGCCAAGAAGAGAAACTATTCTGGATTTTATTTCAGTCACAGATGATTCAAATTTTTCGCCATTTATGGTTATGGAAGCATATTCATTACTTATCCCCTTTTGTGTTCTCTTAAGTTTCCTTTCTATTACAACAGTTTTATCTTCTGTTTCCAACTCAAGCGAAACTGCCCCAATATTCTTTCCATTTTTCAGAAGAGAAGCTCCTTTTTGCCCCGGCTGAAGCCCGAAAAGAGCATATTCAAGAGCAAGAAGAATAGAAGTTTTTCCTGAACCTACATCTCCTGCTAATAAAATTGAGCCATCAGGGAACTCCAGCTCCTGTGATGTGTAAGATCTTATGTTTGAGATTTTTATTTTTTTAAATTTCATACTTCTATTATTTTTGTCGCCTCCGTTAATAACCTGTCTTCAAAAGATGAAATTGTCTCGTCTTCTTTTTTTTCCATCTTCAAAGAGTTTATCAGCGAAGGAATAAACAGGTTTAATTTATTCGGGTTTTTCTCTTTAAACTTTTCTATTAATGTGCCTTCTAAATTTTCTGAATCTAATATTTCGGTTTTTATTTCTGAATCTGCCATGTGGAGTTTAGAAGTGCTTTTTAGCAATACAAGCGCTCCTTTTTCCCTGATAAAATTTTCTATTTTCTGAAAATTTATATCTGAAATTTTGCCTTTTTCTAAAATTCCTGCCAATCTTATTATCACAATTTTATTTTTTACATCTTGGGATTTTATTAGCTCAATTATTTCTTCTGTGATTGTCAATGCGTTTTTTATTTCTAATGTTAAAGAATAAATTTCATTTGTGGGAATTTTTATTTTTTTTATTTTCCCGTTATCAAATATATAGAATGAACCTTCTTTTAGTTCCTCTAACTCGGAAATATTATTCGGGAATGTAGGCCCTGTATATACTCTGTTTTCTTTTTGATAGTTTATGTGGAGGTGTGAAAGCGCCAGATAGTCAACTTTTGGAAGAGCAGATTCGTCTACCGCTTTTATCTGGAGATTGTTTACTGCATCCCTTATTGTTGTATGAAGCATTAATATTTTGAACATTCCCGGAGAATCCTGGAGTTTTATTTTTTCTATATCTTCAACTTCTAATCCTGACTTCCTTCCAGGAAAACCGTAGATTGCCACCCCTTTGTAAATTGTAGGATTTAACAATATCTTTTCGTCTTTTTCTTCTGAGTCGAAAACATTCTTGCAGAATCCTGCTTTTTCTAAAACATCAAGGAAAGTTTTTCCGGAAATGGAATAATCGTGGCTACCCGCTATAAGAAAAACAGGAATTTTGGCGTCGTTTATTCTCCTGAATTCTTCAAAAGCTTCCTTTAGCGTGTCAATCGGAGGATAGGGTGAATCAAATAAATCTCCTGAAATTAAAATAAACTCCACTTTTTCTTCAATTGATTTTTTTACTGCATATTGGAAACTTTCAAAATTCAGCTTCTTTAATTCCGGCTGCCGCCAGCCTCCAAGATGGCAATCGCCAAGATGTGTAAATTTCATATCTTGAGAAGATTTGGAGAGTTATTTATAGATTGTTGTGGTTGGGGAAATTAGCCTTCTGGAACAAAACATTTTCCCCATTGAGGATCATCAATTTGTGGAGTATTGTATCCTGCACAAGCCCCGATTTGCACATATCGATTGTATGCTGGGCATATTGAGTCTTCAGGAATACACTCTCCTGTTTGATATTCCTTTCCATAAGGGTCCGTCTTTTTCTCACATTTGAATTGCCTAAGGGCTGGCTCGCCACATAATAGGGGGGCGGCCGGTGGATCTCCCGGTTCCCAAGGTTTATAATGCGGGCATTCATCATATTCGGGACGATACTGTGGACAATCATCCCCATTTAAACATTGCTTATCGGGACAATAATCATTCCATTTAACTTCATCTTTGCCACGACAGTATCCTCCAATCTGTGTATCTTGGGGTATATCTGTATCATCACATATTTCTTCTATTTCACAAGTTCCTCTTTCACTGCAATATTCTTCATTTCCCTCGCATTGATTTTCACACAAGATTTGATTTCCGCAACCGTCGTCAACAAAACCGCATTCTACCTCGGGGTAATTGGCGCAGATTTTTGTTGGGATACATTCGCATTCTCCTTCTCGATTACATTCATATGGCGGATCACATTCAGGAATACATTCTCCGCATGAGCAATCAGGGTCTTCGCAATCAGCCAGACAATCACCATCTTCATCTCCAGGAACGTTACATATTTCTGTTCCACATTCTGGCCCTACACAAGGAATGCACTGTTCACCTTCCCCGCATTGAATTATATCAGTTATAATTGCGTTTTCACAGGGAACTAAAATTCTTTTGGATAAAATTGCGGCCTGGATTTCAAGAATATAATTTTTTCCGTTTTCAACTTCTATTAAGCCGGAAAGGTCATAAATAAAATTTAATGAGGGGCTATTTGGAGTGAAAGGCGTTGGCAAAACTTCATCGCCTTCGTTGACTTGTGCCCTTACCTCTCTGCCTTCTTCGGAAAGACGGACAAACATCGCAGGCACGGTAAATAACCCTCTGTTTGAAAGAGTTAAAGAAAGTTTTTTTGCTACTGCGTCGCAGGAAGCTCTTTCAATTATTAAATTTATATCGGAGGGACACTCGGCTCTTTGCGACGGGAGAAATTGAGTCAGGTATGAAGAAACGACAATGCTTAAGGCGATTGCGATTATTATCAGAAGTGTGTAGGCAATCATCAAGCTAACCCCTTTTTTATTTTTCAACATACTAATTTTAAGAAATTGTTGTTTTTATAATTATCCTGACAGGATTTTTTCAAGAGGTGTTTGTTTTTTTGGCGGCTGAAGGAATAATTCTCCGCGGCGGCTTTCTCTTAGAATGAAGAAGTAATAGTTTTTGTTGTCTCTTATTTTGAAGTCTTTTGTGATTTGGCCATTCTCAATTAAGACAGTTATTGTGTCTCCGTTTCTTGTTACTGTTTTTGTGAATTCTCCCATATTATTATTTTGAGGAAAAATTTCTACATCGCCGTATTTTATTCCGAGATTTCCTTCAGCTACATTTTTGTAGAGTTTGAAAGTTAAAGTATTTGTATTTCCCCCTATTGTTAAGATATCAACATCCGGATTTGAAGATGAATAATAATTTGCTAATTCTTCTATGTTGTTGCTTATATCTTCAGCTGAAAGTGAATTATATAGCCCGTGGTTTATAACTTGTCCGGCTTCGTAGGATGCTTCTTCCTGCAGGCTGTAAAAGAATGTTTCTCTGTTAGGGGCAGTTGCAGAGTTGTAGACTGCTGCGGCTCCAGCCACTAAGGAAATTACAACAAGAGCGGCTATCAAATAGAACTGACCTTTTCTATTCATTTTTTTTGAAAGGAAAATGAGTTTTTATAGATATTGTATATAATGCGCGGAAAGAGATTTGATTCTCATCTCAGCCCATAATTCCAAAAACCAAAAGATGAAATTGCGGACGGGGAGTTTGCCTGGCATCCAACCATTAGCTACCTCTTAGCCTTCTCGGTCCTGCAACCCTGCAAGCACCGCGTTTCTTATTTAGGGCTGCTCCGATCAAGGCCTGACCCGATTCGTAAGAGCGCGACCGTACAGGACAAAACCTCACAGTTGGAAAAGAGACTAAAGATTTTCAGCCTCACGCGCTCCTTTAAGTCCACCATAAAGCCCGTTTGTGAACAGCGCAGGGCTAGCGCGCCGACTCGTCCGCAATAAACCAGAGAAAAAAGAGTTTAAAAGATTAACTATTCGCCTTCAATTTGTTCTTTTATTTTATTAAGGTCTTCTTTTACCTTTTTATTTTTTCCATGTATTTTCTTGGGCCTGTTATTGTTTGTCATCGATATTACCAAGAGTATAAGAAAAATCAGGACGAGCAAAATCATATTCCCAATTAAAATGGACTGAATTGTCATCATTAGTTCATTTATTTCATATATTTAAATTTTATTAACTTGTTAAGTCCATCCTTTAAGTTAACATTTCTTTAAACTTCTATCCTGAAAAATTCATTTTATCATCAATTACTCAACTAGGAATTATCTTATGCAAAATATGTTATATTAAATATTACCTGGCGGGCAAATCTCTTATCGCAAAATTCAACCAACCAACATAATGTGAGGCAATTGCAACAACTGCCCCAACATCTTGAACAGAATGAATATTATGGGATCGATATTGTTGTTGTTCTGACAATAAATCTAAACCGCTTCTGAAGAGGGGCAAGTTTATACGATTTAATCCATATTCGCTCGAAAACTCTAAACTCATTGGAACTTTTGACCATTCACTAATTCTTTTTGTATAATTTTCCATTAATTCTTTAATTCTACCTTCTAAGAGTTTTCTCGCCCCTTCTTTCCATTTTGGATGGAAATTATCAATTATTATAACATCGCTACTTCCTTCAGAAGTTGGTTGAATTTTGATTTCAAAATAAGTCATAATTTTAGAATCTTTATTAAATTAATAAATCTTTGGGATTTGCCTGCCTGCGTGGATACTGTCGCCTTCGGCGATTTTTTCTTGCAGAAAAAACTCTCGAGCGTTCCGCAATTTTTCCAGCTCTCTTTCAGGAGGGAAAAATTTCTCCACCTCGGGCCCTTCGGGTTGTTTAAGCCCGATGTTAAGGCAGAAAGTTTACTTTGTATAACTACATTTTTTCCAGAACTTCTATTCCTAAGAGGTTTAGGGCATTTTTGAGAACTTGAGAGGATGTTTCGACAAGAGCCAGAAGAAAGTTTTCATTTTCAGAGCCGATTACTTGGTGTGAATGATAAAATTCATTAAATGATTGTGCTAATACATAAGCATAATTTGCAATCAAGTTTGGTGCGAAAGATTCCTGCACTTTATTCACGATTTCAGGGAATGAAGAAAGTTGTGAAATTAGTTTTTTTTCTGTTTCGTCCAATTTAGGAATTTCCAGCTTGAATTTTTTTGACTTTGCCTTTCGCAGGATGCTTTTTGCCCTGGCGTATGTGTAGAGTAAATAAGGTCCTGTGTTTCCTTCAAATTTCATAGCTTCGTCTTTATTGAAAATAAAATTTTTACTAACATCTTGTTTTAACATTGAATATTTTAATGCAGATATTGTAATAGCTAAAGCTCTTTTTTCCAAATTCTGCTCTGAAAGTTTTTCTTTTTTCTCCAGTTGTTTCTTCACTTCTTTCATTAGTTCTCCTTTAAAATTCGAATATAAAATGTTATCTCCTGTGCGCGAAGACATTTTACCCCACGGGAATCTCACTTCCATAACGGGAATGTATCTGAATTTGTCTTGATTTCCAAATTTCATTAATTCCAAAGTTTTGAATAATTGGTAAAAATGCAGCCTTTGTGCATTTCCTACGATATAGATTGATTTATCCAATTTAAATTCTTCAAATTTTCTTTTCGCAAGAGCTAAATCTTTTGCAGAATATAGGGCTGTTTCATCGCTCCTTAACAAAACCCAAACTCCAAGATTATATTTTTTTAAGTCGACAATAGTAGCTCCCTCAGATATTTTTGCTATTTTTTTTCTAACTAATTCTTTAGATATTTTTTTTCCCTCTATCTCAACTTCTGATTCAAAAAAGTATTTGTCGAATTTTGTGTCAAATTCTTTGTAAATTCTTTCAAATGCATCAAGTGATAATTTTCTTGTTTTTTCCCAGAGTTTTTTTAGCTTTTTATCTGATTTATCTTCGAGTTTCCTGTTTATTTCGTTTGCCTCTTCCTGAAACTCTGGGTGCTCTTTTAACTTTTTTATAGAGTCCACGTAGATATCCGCTATCCAGCTTTCATCATCTTTTAATTTTTCATTTGAATGGTATTTTTCATAACACCAAATCCATTTTGCTATGTGCATCCCAGTATCGCCCATATAATTTGCCCTGATTACTTTTGTACCTGAATATTCCAAGATTCTGGAGAGCGATTCTCCGAGAGAAGTTCCCCTAACATGACCTATGTGAAACGCCTTATGTGTGTTTGGCTGTGAAAATTCAATCATCACGGTTTTTCCTTTTCCTGTATCTAAAGAGCCGTATTTTTCTTTTTTCTTCAGAATTTCTGAAAGTGTTTTTTCTGCCAATGTATTTTTATCGACGAAGAAATTTAGGTATGGGCCTTTTGCTTCTACTTTTTCAAATCCTTTTTTTGGGATTTTTTCAGCTAAACTTTGAGCTATTTCATTTGGATTTTTCTTTAGTTTTTTTGAGAGGACAAAACAGGGAAACGCGAAATCTCCTAACGCCGGAGATGGGGGAATTTCCAATAAACTTTCTAATTCTTTTTCTGAGAGAGAGATTTCTTTTCTTAGGATGGCTATGATTTCGTTTTTCATTTATTGAGGAGAGAAAGAAAGATTATAAAATTATTGAAAGTTAATTTGATTGTTTTTTATTTCTTTCTGATTGGTAGTTGTGCAATAATTCCTAAAATTATCCAAAACATTGCGAGGGAGATAGCTACATGCAACGTTGGATGTAAAAGGTATTTTGAGATGAAAAAGTAGTGCAAGACCAAAACTATAATTAAAGAAATTAAAAATCTCAGCAAATCATGAAAATCTTTCCTCTTTGCCATATTTATTTGGGGTTTTGTAATTTATAAAATTATTGAAAAGCCTCTAGAACAAATCAAAGATTTTTACCATTGTCTTTTTACAAAGTAAAAAGCTTCTAGATGTGTTTCTGAAGGAAACCATCGCGATGCTTGATAATTTCAAGCCTCTAAAGTAAATCAAAGATTTACACTATTGTCTTTTTTAGCAAAAAGCCTCTAGGGGGATTTGAACCCCCGACTTCTTGCTTACGAAGCAAGCACTCTACCCCTGAGTTATAGAGGCGTAAGAACACCTAACGGTTTTCTTACCAACTTTCCCTTTGCAATACTGCTCAGGGCTGATAAAGTTTTGGAAGGAATATTTATAAAGTTAATTTTATTCTTTTTATTATGGGGTTGCCGAGTTTCGGAGTTGATTTTATTTCAGTCATTGTTGCTGCTGTGGCTTCAATGGTTGTTGGTAGTTTATGGTATTCGCCATTGATGTTTGGAAATATTTGGGCCAAATTAATGGGTTTTGATAAAAAAGAAATTAATTCCGCAAAGAAGAAAGGAATGGCCAAACTTTACATAGTTAATTTTGTTGCGTCTATTTTAATGGCTTATGTACTTGGTTACTTGATTTATTTTTCAGACATTAATTTAGTTTCAGATGGTGTTATGTTCGGATTATTGATATGGGTGGGATTTTTTGTTCCTCTTTTAATTGGGAGTTCACTTTGGGAAAATAAGCCTGTAAAATTGTTTTTTATTAATGTGTTTTACTGGTTGGTTACTCTTGTTGCGATGTCATCTATTTTAACTGTCTGGAGATAACTGTTTGAATAATAAATTATCTGGACTTGAGAAATATTTTAAGCTCATTAAGAACTTTTTCTCTTGTCATAGGGACAAATTTTATCGCTCCTGCGTTTTTGTGCCCGCCACCTTCTACAAATGATTCGGGAAGTTTATCTGATATGTGGGAGATGAAATCATGAACTGAAAAATTTGCCTCATCAGTTGCTCTGAAAGTTATAAAATCTCCTCCAATTCCGGCTGAGACAACTTTTGGATTTTTCTCAGATGCAAAATCGTGCAAAAGCCCATTGCATTTTCCAGGCTTTGGATAAAATCCCCTCGGATAAATATCTTCAACAAAAAGAGTCTGCAACAATATATCTTTTATTTTTTCAGATTTAGACGCTGTTTTTGCTATTTCGAGTCCTTTCTTTTCCAGATTTTTTATATAAGGTGCTAAAAGAGAGACTAGTTTTTTTTGCTTTTCCATTGGTTCACCGAAGAGAATTTCTATATATTCCCTGGCTTCCATGAATCTTATTTTTGCTGATATAAAATCTATTACGGCGGAAATATCTGCAAGCAAAGATTTTGTATATCCTTTTTTCGAAGCTATTTTCAAGTAATCTTCGATTGCTTTTGGATTGTCAATTCTGTCCGCTATTCCAGCCATTGCAGGGATTTGGTTAATTACCTCAGTCACATCTGCATTGATGAATCTTGCGAGCTCCGAGCAAAGCATTCCTGCTGAAAATTCCGCCCCGTTTTCACCGACGAGAAAGGGATTTATGTGAGTCAAAACTTCATTTGATATTACGTCTTTTTCAAAAAAGTGGTGGTCCACGACGACAAAACTTATTCCGTGAACTTTTCCCTGGAGGATACCCAGCAAATCTTCCTCGGAAGATCCGTTATCTGCTATAATAATTAAAGGCATTTTATTTGAGAATTTTGCTTCATTGCGCAGAGACATTGCAGTATCTCTTATTGAGTCATCTATTTCATAAAATGGCGCCGCACATGGTGCACGAAGATAAAACTCCCACGCTGCTTTTTCTGAAGAGTGCTGTTTTTCAATTAAAGGCAAAATAGCTTTTTCGAGCGCATATCCTGAAGAGTAACCGTCTGCATCATTGTGATGACGAACGATTATAGGGTGATTTTGTATTATCGCAAGGCGAATTTCCGTCGCGGCTTTAATGAATCTATCCTTTAATTTATCTAAGATTTGGCTTTTTATCATAAATTCAGTCTCTCTTGGTTTTGAGCGCTCTCTTTCCAAGTTCTCAATTTTTTTTCTGACTTCCTGAGCATCCTGAGCTGAAAGTTTCTGAATTCTTTTTATTTCTCCCTCGATTAACCCATTAAATTCATTTATTTGAACGGTTGTTTGAATAGCGTCTTCTTCTTTTATTTCTGGGTAAGACCTTTCGCCAGGAGCTGAAAATCCTTTTAACAAAAGAGTGCCTGTTCCGTCGGTTAAGGAAAACAGCGTCGGGCCTGAAGTTTGAGAAACGGAGTCAATTATTCCTGAAACTATGAAAGAACGTCCGATTGAATTTGCAGTAATTTCATTTAAGTTGGCGTGTTTTGGAAGAGTATCTTTAAATGTCATTTTCCTCTGAGGTATGCCTTTTTGGAACGATTTTTTGTTGTTTTTCATTAATTCAGTAGATTTGGGTTGTTTAAAAAGGTTGGCAAAAGCTTAAATAGTTCGTTTTTTCAAGTATTATATCGATAGATGTAAGGAGGACTGTTTAGTATGAAAATTTATGTTGGAAATTTGCCTTTTACTTTTGGTGAAAAGGAACTTCGCGACGCTTTTTCTCAGTTTGGAGAGATAACTGAGGCTGTTGTGATTTCGGATAAATACACCAGAAGATCGAAGGGTTTTGGTTTCGTAACTTTTGCTTCTGACGAATCTGCAAAGAAAGCCGTTGAAGAAATGAATGGAAAAGAAATGGGTGGAAGAGAATTAAGAGTTAATGAAGCCAGAGCCAGAGAAGAATAAACAGTTGAATGACTGGTTTTTTTATTTTTATTTTTAATTTTATCTATGGGGAAGGCTCTGTTGAAAATCTCTGACGTTTTAGCTCTAAGTTGTAGGCGAGAGCCTTGCAACTTAGTTCGGAATTGATAGCGCTTAGAGATTTTCCAGCGACGCTCCCGCCGTATTTCCGTTTCATCGCGGAGAATCCAGATTCAACCAAGTTCCTCCTGTGATAAACATCATCAGAATAATTTTGTTTCTGCTTCCGTCGGTAAAACCCTTTTCTTGTGTTCTTCTTCGATGGAATTACGGTTTTTATTCCTCGCTCAAAGCAAAACTCGTGGAGCCATTCAGCGTCGTATGCTTTGTCCGCGAGTAAAGTTTTTATCTTCTTTCCCGACAAAAGTTTTTTTACATCCCTGATTTCATGCGCATGTTTTGTCCGCGCATGAAACGAAACAATTTTATTTTTATCGACGTCAAATAACATCGAAAACTTCGCATAGCTTTTAACTGGATTTTTTCTGTCAATTCTTTTCACGAAGTGAAAGCTCGGATTTGTTTTTGAAAATCCTGTTGCATCGACTGCAACAGTTTTATGTTTAATTCCTGATGTCAAAGAAACAAGTTTATTCCAAATCCACGAATGTATTTTCTTTCTGCTTCTGCACAAAGCAGAAAAAGTCGGAACTTTCATTTCAAATTCTTTCAGCAGTTTCTCGACGCGACGCAACGAAAGTTTCAGCGCCTGCATCATAAGCAAAGCGAACAGATGATGCACCAGTTTAAATTTCTTCGGTCCGAAATGATGCAAATAGCTCCTGCAATTTAGTTGTCTCAACAACCGAAGTATTTTTCTAGTTAGTTTTTCTTGTTTTTTTGACATGTTTTTCACCTCAATGATTAACATGTCCTTTTTATTTTTAAGACTTTTTCAACAGAGCCTATAGGGAATGGTCTTTTTAGAATAATCTTTATCGACGAGAAAGTAAGAATATTGAGGGGATTTATTAGTGAAAAAAACTATCTTGGGTCGTAGAAGAATCTCTCATGAATTATTTTTCCGTTTTCCCATAATTGAACAGAAACTTCCGACATTTTTTTTCTTGTTCCGTCTTTAAAAGTCATATCAAATGACCATTGGACCATTGTAATTCCTGTTTCCTCGTTATATGCGATTGTTTCTGCTTTTGCATCGTGCACTTCTTGTATGTTTGATATAAATTGCTCTTCAAATTTCCTGTTTGCATCTTTCCCGACTCTTGGCTCCTCCGAATTTTCCTGCATAATAATTTCCTCGTCGTAAAATTTTTCAAATGCTTTCATTAGATTTCCTTCCATTATCATATTATTTAACTTATGAACATTTTCTTTAAGAGTCATTTCTGATGAAAAAGCAGATAGTATAAATAACTTTGCAGTATTTTTTAGATTGCACATTTAGTAGGGGAAGAATATTTAAGAGATGGTTTTCCTCTTAGTGAATGGCGCTTGAAAATTATGGTTTGTTGGGCATATTTATAAGTTCTTTTTTATCTTACTCTATAATTCCTTTCCCGGCGGAGGCGTCAATTTTTACCGGGCTGAGTTTTGCCGGACCGTATATTGTCTTTCTGATTGTTTTTGCGGGGAGCACATTAGGAAGCATCACAACTTATTATCTTGGATATAAAGGTGTGAGGAGATTTGTTTCATCTGAAAAAAAAAGGGATAAATGGGCCGAGAAATTGTTTGATAGATACGGGCCCTTGAGTCTTTTGACTTTAAGCTGGCTCCCTTTAATTGGAGATCCTTTAATTTTACTTGCGGGGACTTTGGAACTTAATTTCTGGAAATTTTTAATTTATACGACGATTGGGAAGGTTATTTATTTTATTTTGTTAATCTGGTTTGGTATTTCGTTTTAATTGTGTTTTAGAATATTATAAATTTTCTAATTGAGTGTCTTGATTAAAAACCGGGAACGCTCTTCTTATGGCACGTTTTATGCGAGGAGCGTTTTTTTGCCCTAAAAAAGAAGTTAGCTCTTCGCTTAAATATTCCAATCCTTGCCAAACACGAGCGGGAGTAACCGCGCTGGAAGTGTCTTCTCTTGAAGTGAACTTTCCATTCATACCGTAGAAATTTATTACTCTTTGGTCGAGTGGCTGGGGAACATAACCTCTTTCTTGGGAGGGATTGCCAGAAAGAAGAGAAAGTTGGCGAGACCATGTGTCTATAATATAAAACATTACCTCTGCACCAAATCGAAATGTTTCTAACGGTGTGATTAATGAAGCAGACATTTTCTTATTAAATGAATTAGAATTGGCTTAAATAGATTTCTATGTTTTGAGGTTATATTAAGAAAGTTATTTTCTTAAAATGGCGGAGAAAAGTTAAATGCGCCACCGAAGAGTTGGAGAACGCCGATTAAAATTAGGTAAATAGCTATAAAATAATTTAGCAATTTTGGCCAGATTAAAATGAGAATTCCGAAAATAATTGATAAGACTGCTGTGAGTGTTAGAGATAAAACCATCTTTAGTTAAAGAAAGTAGGGTTAATATAGTTTTGGGGTATTTTTCTGACGAATGATTTATTTGTGTTGGAAAATTTGTTCTGGCATAATTACCGAATTATTAACTACGAAGTAGTAAAGATAGAAAGATTTAAAAGACTAAGATTATGGGATTATCAATGACAGAATCAGAAACAAGGAAACCGTTAGAATTGGAGTTTAATAGGCCGATTCCTAGAGCTTACGCTCCATTAATTGAAGAGTCTCTAAAAGACGAATATTTCTTTAAGTTAGGTCAACAGTTGGCTCCAGGGATTATTGGAACTATAGAAAAGATGCCAGAACATAGGGAAAGATTTGCTAAAATCGTATCTGGGAGAGATTTTATTGACTTGGGTTGTGGCTCACCAGAAGCAGATTGGCAAGTAGAGCATCTTATGAAATATAAATCTGTTTCTGAATTTGCCAAATTTCTCGGAGCAGCACGTTATATCGGGGTAGATAGATTTGCTTCGCCAACTATAAATGAAGATGGAGGGGGATTTGTTAGAGCGTATATACCTAATGAAGTTCTTGAATTCTTATCTACAATTCCTGATGCAAATAAACATCCATCAAAAAAGTTCTTCTTTATTAGCGGATTAGAATCTTGTTTCACACAAGGAAGCCGACTTTACCCTGATGATTCTAAAATTGCAAGATATCATCAAGCTATTTATGATGAATTGGCTCGCGTAACAAAACAGGGCGACGGAGTTTATTTAGGTCCAAGAACAAAGAGTTTTGAACCAGTTGAGCTAGTTAGAAGAGGATTTAGAAGTAATTTGGGTTTGAATTATAGCCTATATAATGGGCAGAGTGAGATGGGTATGAATAGAGTTGATGTTTTAGTAAAGGACAAATAAACTTTTTTATTTCTTGAAAATCTCTCGCTTCCAGCGAGACAATTTGTCGCGTAGCGACTAGGCGGCAATCCCTATTGTTTAATTCTCGACAATTTCGTTTAAGAAAGTGATTGCGTGACATCTTTGATTCGCACCTAGTGGTTAAGTAGAGTGAGGGAAGAAATAAAAATATTGAATTTTTTTATTTTACAAACTCGACGTTTTCAAAATCTTTAAATTGCTCATCGCCTGTTAGGAATTTTGCATTAAATTTATTTGCCAGAACGTAACCAATACAATCAACATAAGATAAATCTCTCCTATAATTTTTTAGACGGAATTTGTTTGCTCCTTTTATTATTTCGTCGTCAAACTCAATACAAAATTTATTAAAAAAGTTAAATGCTTTTTCTGCTTTTTCTTCTCCGTATAATCGCAATATTGAATAATGCAATTCCATTAAATTTAACTTCGTGGTAATCAGGGAAATATTTTTTGTATAGGGGAGATAATTTTTATTTTCGTGAAAAACCTCAAACAAAGCGTAGGTGTCAAAAAAATAAGTTAGTTCCATCCTTTTCTTACCATGTCTTTCATTTGTTGTCCGGACATTTTCCGGTCTTTTTCTTTGATTGAACCGAAAATAGATGTGAGGTCTGCCTTTTTAACTACCTCTATTGTGATTGTGTCGTTTTCCTTTAAATGCTTTTCTTCTATTAGTTTATTTGGAACTATGACGGCCATTGAATTTCCCCATTTCTTCAATTTAACTTCTACTGCCATGTTTATACTTTAGTGATACTGGTATATATACTTTTCTGTATGCTGAAAGTTTTTATGAAAAGAGAAAAATTTAAATAGAGTTATAACAATGTTATAACATGGGGCAGGAGCTAATTAAACCAATTGTTAGAGTGGGAAATTCCGCAGGAATTGTCTTGCCAAGAGAATGGTTAAATGGAAAAGCAAAAGTAGAGTTAATTGAAAAGCCAATAGACATAAAAAAAGAGATTTTAGAAATATTGGGGCCTTATTTAGAAGATATCCAAGGCATTTATTTAGTTGGTAGCTATGCGCGTGGAGAAGAGATTAAAGACAGCGACGTTGATATTTTAGTAATAACTAATAAAACAAATAGATATGTAAGTAAGGGAAAGTACGAGATAATTTTAATTTCTAAAGAAAATATAGAATCTGCATTAAGAAAAAACATATTGCCAATTCTCCCTATGTTGTGTGAGGCTAAAGCTATAATGAATAAAGAGTTAATTGAAAGGTATAAGAAAATAGGAATTAACAAAACAAATTTGAGAAGCCGTTTAGAATTGTGCAAGTCTGCTCTTGCAATTGTCAGAGAGACTATAAAGTTAGATAAAGAATGGCCATCTAATTGTTCAGATGCCGTCGCGTATTCTCTTATTCTTAACTTAAGAACTATCTACATTATCAATAAGTTGAGACAAAAAAGAAAGTTATCTATTAAGGAGTTAAATTCTTTAATAATTAAAATCTCTGGGTCTTTGAAGTCTTATGAGGGATACCTGAGGGCAAAAAATAATAAAAAAACAAGAGAGGATTTGCCTGTTGAAGAAGCTGAGAAGTTGTATAATTATTCCATAAAGGAATTGGAAAAAATAGAAAAATGGCTAAAAGAAAAAAGAGGTTAGAAAAAGGGATTGAGGGCATTGAAAAACAAATAGAAATACATGAAGAAAAGATTAAGAAATTTGGATATGAAAAAGATTATTTAGAGATGTATTGGGAAAAGCAAATCCGGAATTTAAAAGAACGAAAAAAAGAGCGTGAAGAGAAACTAAAAAAAGAATAAAATGGAAAAGAAAAAACCTGAAGCTCCTTTGTGGTTAGCTGCTTTAACTCGGGCAAAAAACAAAGCAATGTTGGAAGGCAATAAAGGCGATATTTGGGTTTGTGGCCTTGATTCAGAGCAGCCATGGTGTGAAGACGAAATGTGAGTATTGTTTCAGAAAGTGCTATTACCTTCCTGAAAACTCGGATTTGGTCAAGGAAAATGCTAAAAAGATTTGCCCAGTTTGTGCCTTGGAGACGCATTCTAAAGATTTGCAGGAAGACATGAAGATGATTTTAGGAAAAGTTGTGAAAGATCTTGGTTGATTAGTTCTTGCTGAAAGTTTTTGGAGATAAGAGGAAGATTTAGCTTGAGGAAAATTGCTTCTTAAAAAATCCGTCTGTTTTATATCCTTGTTCAGGAACTTTAAAACCTTTACTTTTAAGAATTGTAAAAACTTCTTTTTGATGAGCTTTCGCGTGAATCATTTTATGGTGATTCGGACACAACCCTGCTAAGTTATCCTCTGAGTTATTTGTTTTATTATGGTCTAGGTGATGCATCTCCACTATTTTGTCAAAGTCGCAAATTACACATTTTACTATAATTTTTTTATAGAGATTTGGATCAATTTTATGATATCTTTTTGCATTGTGCATTTTTACATTTTCAAGATTAAAGACTGAATTGTAGCAACCATTGCACAAACCTTGGGCGTGGTGCGGGAGTAATCTTTCACATCTAGGACATTTAACAATCTTAGGTTTCCAAATTAATTTTCTGTAACAAACATTACAAAATCCTTCTGACTTTCCGGAAAGAGCAATTTTTTTCTGTTTATTACAATTTTTACAAATACCAAAAACCATTAATTATTTAGGTCTCTAAAATATATAAATCTTTCGGTCTCTAAAAGTTTAAATAGTTTTGGTATTTAGATTTGTTATGAAAATCTTAAAAGAGAAATCGCGGGAATATAAGGGACAAATATATTATAAGTTCAAGATTAATATTCCTGAAGTAATTCTTAAGAGGGCGAAGTTGAAGAGTGGTGATGAGCTTGATGTGGAAACAGAAAATGGAAAATTGATTTTGAGCAAAAAAAGAATAAACTTGTAAAATAGGATACTTAGATATATAGCAAATAAAAACCTCTACTCATATAGCTTCTAAAGAAGTTTTAGGAAGAGATTATAGATTAGTTCGTATTAATTAAGTTTAGGTCTCTCAAAAGAAGATTTAATGTATCTTGTGCGAAGCTTTGGGCAAAATTATCATTCTCTGACTCTTTTAGCGGACTCTAGAAGAAGAGAGTTTAACTTGCTCCTTAAATCATCTCCAGAACCCCTATGATTAAAGATTATTTCTATGGATTGGTCTGCATGTTCTGGTGTGTAAAAATCATATCTTGTATGTAAAACTAACTTTAAGTTTCTCTGCTCTTCAGGAGAACACTCTTTTACTAATCAAGGAGTCCACAGAGTATCACTTGCGCAGTCTGTCCTTTCATAAACCCAAACAGAGTATAGTTGTGTCAGGGGGGTTTATTTTTCCACCATATAAATCTTTCTCTTAACATTTAATTTGAGCGAGATAACTAATGTCGGGTGCGTTCGGTGCTGCGCGCCTCACTTATTATTGTGGTTATCTTCTTAGTTTGGGAAAACGGCGAAGATTTTATTAGTTTAAACGAACTTATTGCTAAAGCTTAAATATTTTGAAAAAGATTGAAAGTTTGAGCTTTGATTTATTGTTCGTCTTTGTGGTAAAAGTCAAGAAGAATTATTATGTCTGAGGGTTTGTCAAATGCATACGACAATCGAAAAGAACCAATATAAACTTCTCTTGTTCCCTTACGGACGTTGCGCATTGGCTTTCCTGCTTCTGGGTTTAGTATTAATTTGTCAATCTGTTTGTCTATCTTAATCTTAAGAGATTTATCGAGTTTATCCAAAATCTTTTCAAATTTTGGAGACGGTTTTACATTAACCATGAAGTCTCTTTTTGAATTCTTCCAAAGAATAAGTTTTTCCTTTTCCCTCGTCGATTTCTTGCCACGCTTCTTCGGTTCTACGCGCGAATTCTAAATCTTCAATATATTGATCCATTTTGTTCATTTTAGCTTTTAATTCTAAAAGTACTTTGAAGATTTCTTCATTAGATATTTGTTTCTGTTCCATGATTTATCGTCGCTATTTTGGTTAATAAACTTTTCCTTTTTGATGTTGCGCGCGTTCGGCGCTTCGCGCCTCACGACTTATTGTGGTTAATTTTTAGGATTTGAGCGGGAAATTCTTTGTTAATGCGAACTATTAAAGTTTGTAGAAATGTTTGAAAGTTTCAGCTTAACTAGGGAACAAGATTTTCAACAGATATGTTTGAGAAAAGGTTTTTGGGAGTTCGTTTGCTCACAAATAGAAGCTCAATTCCAATAACATTATCATTTTCATCAAGGTTTAAAATCGTGTTTCTATCGATAATTTTTGTCTTACTAAACTTTTCACTTGTTAGTTTGATATAGATTGCATCCGCATCTTTGTCGTATGTGATTTTCATAAAGGATAGACTGTAATGACTTTTATATAGTTTTTCTCTTACATAAACTACTTCGATAACAGCCTTTCCTATGTTCTTTCTCGCGTAATAAACGTCGTCGATTTTTTATGTTTTCTTTGAAGATTTAATAGTTTCAATCACTTCTTCTTCTGAAATACCTCTTTCTTTCATCTGCTCTTTTGTGTGTTTAGTGAATTCAATATGCACAACCTGCCATCGTGAATTGAGTTAAAATAGTTTGTGCCGAGCTGTTCGGCGTATCTTATTGAGACAGATTGCGAAGCAATCTGGAAACCAGCGCCCCACATCTTATTGTGGTTATTTTTGGAAGAAAGAAGAGGAATTTTAGATTTTTTTAGATTTCTTAGTGATTAAACGAATTATCGATGTATGTCTAATATTTTAAGAAAAGCTAAGAAGTTTGAGCTTGAAGGAGAATTATTTTTTTAAATCGTTGAGGGTTTTATCTGCCCATGATTTTATAAGGATTGCAATGAGTGTGAATGCGAGAAGTTGGTATTTTATATCTGTGCCTGAATTAATTTGTAAAACCAAGGCTGCCAAAGTGTAAACTATCGTGGCGAGCATCAGGTTGCTCAAGATGTGAAGGATACATTTTTTGCAGAGAGGCATTTTTTATTAAAAGAACATTTATTTAAATAGGTTTTTGATGCGAGATTGAGTGGAGTTTGTTTATGTTTTTTTCAATTGTTTCTGCGAAGGAATGAGGATTGTGTAAATTTCTCAAAATTGTTTGTTGTGCTGCGTTTGCGACCATTACATTTATGTTTCCGAGTCTGAAAATTCTTTGATAAAGTGTTTTGCTGATAGTTACGTCGTTGATCGCCAGAAGATTTATTCTCTTTGAATTTCTTGTAATATATCCTTTTGTATGAATTATTGAATTGGGATTTACTTCGTAAGTTTGAGAGATTCGATGGATTTCTGTTGCACTCATCCCTGCAAAAACAGCAATTATTATAGTGATTAAGAACGATGATGGAATTTTTCCGAGGTAGAGGTAATATGTTGAGACGATTAATAATAATAAAAAGATTGTGTAGTGAAAAATATATGCCTTTCTTGAATTGTTTGTTATAATCGTATGATTTTCCATTTAATTATATGGTATTTTGAAGATATAAATTTGTGGTTTTTGCGCTGAAAGCTTTTGATGAAAAAATAAAGTCAATTGCCGAAGATAACTTGAAGAAGATAATAAAATTAAAAATAAAAAAAGTTGAGATAATAGAGTTTAACCTTTAATCTCCATTATTCCAATAATTATAAGCGCGATTGTAGCTATCCATTGATGAATTGCCGCACTTCCCAACGTTACCCCTACAAGAGGCAATAGCCAAGTAAGAGCAATTAATAGCCATAACCAACCGTTTATTTTCTGCATGTTTCAACGACCTCCTTTCACCTCTTGATGAGTGGATTAACTAAATAATGTTTGCGGAGTTTAAATATGTTTTCCTTGTGTTCGACGCTAAAAATTTTTTTATCGACGATAAGAAAAGGTGTTTGTTTTTTATGTTTTTAGGTGTTTGGACAGCTTAAACAGCTGTTTTTACAAGGAGATAAATAGAAAAAATGCCTGAAATTTTTAAATTGGTAGAAATTATTTTAATTAAACGAATATATTGTAGGTAAGAAAAAATTTAGTGTTTTTAGGTGTTTAAACAGCTGTTTAAAATTGATTTTTTGGTGTTTTGTTTTTTATTTTTATTTTTTTAGATTTTAAACAGCTGTTTGTTTGGGGTTTATTTCTTTGTGTTTTTAGCCCTTCTAATAGTAAAATTTATAAATAAAGGGTGTTTGTATAAGTCTATGTTTGGGTTTGGTCTAAAAAAAAGGATGAAAGAAGTTGAGCAAAAAACTCAAGAAGGTTTCTCTGATGTTAAAAAAGATATTGAGGTTGTTGGAAAGTGGATTAAACACCTTGATAAGAAAGATAAACAGTTGTTTGATTTGTTGGAGGTGCTAAAAAAGGAATTGTCTTCGGTAAGAGACGAGCTTGCAAGTTTAAGAGAGGGTGTTGATGTCGTTTCCAAACAGGGAGATTTTAAACAGGTGTTTAGGAAATTGCCTGTTTTAGATAAACAAACACCTGTTGAGGGTGTTCAAAAAGCTGTCCAAACAGCTGTCCAAACAGACAATATTTATGGAATTTTAAAAAATCTTTCAGGCAATGAAAGATTAGTAGTTATGACTTTAATGAATAGTGATATGAAGCTCAGTTATGAGGATTTGGCTCTGCTTTTAGGAAAAGAGAGATCTACAATTAGAGGACAAATAAATGCTATAAAACAGAAAAGTGAGAGTTTATTGGAAGAAATAATCGAAAAAAATGGGAAAAAAAGGGTGTTTATACCAGAAGATATGAAATTTAAAATGCAGAAATATGCAAAAGTGAGAGTTGGGGGAGATAGAATACATAATAGGGGGAGAGAAAAATGAGAGATATGGTGTCAGTTTGTGATTTTGAGTATCAAAAAGTGATAGTTGGCGGCTTAGAGGGAATAAAAAAGAAGAAAAAGGGGGAGTTTTGGAAAGATGGAGTATTAAACGAACTATAAAGGAATTAAAACGAATATTCTGTGGAAAATTTATGGAAGTGTTTTGGCCTTTAAGGTGGTGAAAGTTAATCGGTTAGCGGAAAATTTAAGGGATTTATGAAGTTAGAGTTGACGGAGAGATATAATTGTATTTAAAGAGGTGATTTTTCTGAAATCTTCAGGAATTGTGAGGATAATTTTCTTATTGTTATGTTTGATTTTATCAAGAGGGATTTGTTTTTTTGTGAGTTTTTGGATATAATCTCTAATTGAGGATTGTGAAAGGTTCGTTTTATTTGATAGGAGCGTGTAGTCGATTTCAAATCCTTGTTCTTGGAGTTGGTAAATTGTTGAAAAAACAAGCATTTCCTGGGATGTGAGTTTTTTGAATTTTGAGCGAAGATCTTTTTTAATAGAATCTAAGGAGTTGAGAAGATGGGATACTTTATCTATTTGAGACAATTCATCATTCTCTTTAAAGGGTTTTTTAAGGTTTAAACGAATTTCTTCTATTTGTCTGTCTGTCTGTCGGTTTGTCTGTCTGTCTGTCTGAACCCCTTCATTTCCTGTGGAAATCATTAAATTTTGAGGTTTTAACCCCTCTGCTTCCTGTGGAACTGTCTGTATTTCTTGTCTGTCTGTCGGTTTGTCGAGTGTGTCTGTCTGGTTTTCTGTCTGTTTTATAGTTCGTTTAATTTCATCTAATTGTTTTTTTAGTTCTAAAATATCTTCCTTCACTTTTAAGAAAGCATCTTTTATTGGGTCTTGGGATGACATCATAATTTAAAGAGTGGTGAATATTTATGGATTTTGGTGATTTAAATATATCTTAAAAGCTTGATTGGAGAGACGCCAGCGTTGGCGTTTTAAGTATTCCGTTCCTGAGGGGTTTTTGTTAACTTCGTGGATTAGGCCTTTTGTTTTGAGTTCTAGAAGAAGAGATTTTGTGAACTCTTCATCGCGCGCGATTTCTTCTGCGATTTTGTTTGTGAATGAACTTTCCGGAGAAATTGTGAAAAGATGATGAAGAATTTGCTCTTGAATTTTGTCTTTTTTTGACTGGGATATTTTTGGCATTGTATTTTAAAGAAATTTGAGGATTTAAGCTATTTGGTTTGATTAATTAGGTTTATAAATTTGCATTGAAGAAAGAAACATGATGGGAAGAAATAAATCTTGTTTGTAAGGGGAAACTCATAAACTACAAATTAGATTGGGATTTCATCCGTGGAGAAGCATAAGAGTTGATTTATATGACAATCTTATTCGCTCAAGAATGGAAATGATGCAAGATGCAGGAATTTGCCATTATAATGTAATTGATGGTGGGCTGGTCAATAGGCCTGGATATCGCACAATATATACAAATCCTAAAATGCCAAAGGCGAGAATAAAAATAAGGGCAAGAGAGAAGAAAACTTCCGCCTGGAAAAAAATATTGAATGTGATGAATTATAAAATTCTTCAGTTAAAACAAACTCTTAAATAGTAATTTCTTTGAGGAGATTTATGTCTGGGAAGATTGAATTTATAGAGAAAGGAAATAATGAAAAAGAAGTTAAGGCTGTGCTTCATCCACTTGTGAGTGAGTGGTTTTTCGGGAAGTTTGAGAATTTTTCATTGACGCAAATTTATGGTGTTAAGCCGATACATGATAGGAAAAACATTCTTGTGAGCGCGCCGACAGGCGGGACGAAAACGCTGACTGCTTTTTTGAGTATCCTTAATTATTTAGTTGAGTTGGGTCTAAAGAATGAGTTGGAAGAGAAAGTTTATGCGGTTTATTGTTCTCCTTTGAAAGCATTGAGTAATGATATTTTTGTTAATTTGATTTCACCGCTGGAAGAGATTAAAGCGCTGGCTGAGAAGAAAAATTTGAAAATGCAGGAGATTAGGGTCGGCCTGAGAACTGGAGATACGACTGTTTATGAAAGAAGCAAAATGCTGAAGAAAACGCCGCACATTCTTGTAACGACTCCTGAGACTTTGGCGATTGTTTTAACTTCAGGGAAATTTGTCGAGAAATTTTCAATGTTGGAATATTTGATTGTTGACGAAATTCATGCCCTGACGAATAAGAGGGGCGTTTATTTGTCTCTGACTTTAGAAAGATTGAGTGAGATGAGCGCAATTGAACCTGTCAGAATAGGTCTTTCTGCGACGATTTCGCCTTTGGAGGAGATTGCCAAGTTTTTAGTAGGGAATGGAAGGGATTGTTTGATTGCTGAAGTTAAACTGGTTAAAGAAATTGAGATTGGGCTGGACTTTCCTGGAGAGGAAATTTTAGAAGCTGAAACTAATGAAAGCCAAAAAGAATTGTATAAAATGTTGGATGAAATTGTTCAGAAATACAGGACAACTTTGATTTTTACTAATACGAGGGCGGCGACTGAAAGAATCGTTCATTATTTAGAGAATTATTATCCAGTATATGCCGGGCAAATCGGCGCGCACCATAGTTCGATGTCAAAGGAAAAAAGATTTGAGATTGAAAATAAATTGAGGAAGGGAGAGCTGAAAGTTGTTGTTTCTTCGACCTCGCTGGAATTGGGAATTGATATTGGAAGTGTTGATTTTGTCGTTTTGTTGAAGTCACCTAAGGGTTCTGCGCGCGCTTTGCAGAGAATTGGTAGGGCGGGACATAAATTACACGATAATCCAAAGGGTCAGTTTATTGTTTTGGACAGAGATGATTTGGTTGAATGCGGGGTTTTAATGAAGGAGATGGTTGAGAAAAAAATAGACCGAGCAGATATTCCGAGAAATGCATTGGATGTTTTAGCACAACAAATTTACGGAATGGCTATCAGCAAAATTTGGAACGCAGATGAAATGCTTAAGACGATAAGAAAAAGCTATTGTTATATGGATTTAACTAAAGAAGATTTTTTTTCAGTTATTAGTTATTTGGCTGGCGATTACGCTTTGGAACACAGGCATGTTTACGCCAAGATTTGGTTTAACGAAGCGACGAAAGAAATTGGGAAGAAAGGGAAATTGGCGCGAGTGATTTATATGACTAATTTGGGAACGATTCCTTCGGAAAGTTTCATTAAAGTTGTTGTGAAATCTCCAATGGAAAGAAAGGGGGAAGTTGTGGGAAAAATTGATGAGGGATTTTTGGAGAGGATGAAGAGAGGAGATGTTTTTGTTTTGGGAGGGCAAAAATACCAGTTTTTATATACGCGGGGAATGACTGCCTCCGTTAAGGCAGACATTTCTAAAAATCCAACTATTCCTTCGTGGTTCTCTGAGATGCTTCCTTTGAGTTTTGATACAGCATTAGATATTGGGAAGTTTAGAAAATTTATGAAAGAGAGGATAAAGAAAAAATCTGAGTGTGTAAATTTTGTCCGTGAGTATTTATATTGTGATAAGAAAATTGCGGAAGAGATTTATAATTATTTTAAAGAGCAGGGTGATTTTTCTCAGATACCTCATGAAGAAGAAATTTTGGTCGAGAAATTTAAAGAGGAGAAAGAATTTTTGGTTTTTCATAGTTTGTATGGGAGAAGAGTGAATGATGCATTGTCGAGAGCTTATGGTTATGCGGCTGCACGGCTGCAATATAGGGATGTTGAAGTTGGAATCAGTGATAATGGGTTTTTTATTGCCGGCGAGAAATTGGATGAAAAGAAAATTATTGAGTTTGTAAAAAGCAAAGATTTGAAGAAGATTCTTGAAGAGGCGATTGAAAAGACGGATATTTTGAAGAGACGATTCAGACACTGCGCGGCGCGAAGTTTAATGATTTTAAGAAATTATAAGGGGCGTGAAAAGAGCGCGGGAAAACAACAGATTCATTCTGAGTTTTTGTATAGGGCTGTTAAGAAGATTTCAAATGAGTTTCCTATTTTAAGGGAGGCGCGGCGCGAGGTGATGGAAGATTTGATGGATGTTTCTAACGCTGTGAATGTTTTGAAGTGGATTGAAAATGGAAAAGTTAAGATAAAGGTTGTTAGAACACCTATTGTTTCTCCTTTTGGTTTGAGTTTGGTTATGCAGGGAAGACATGATTTGATTAAGATGGAAGACAGGGCTAAGTTTTTGAAGAGGATGCATCAACTTCATCTTAAAGTTATAGAGAATAAGTGAAGTTGATTCACGTTTTCCATTTCGTAAAATTGAAATGTAAATATGCATGAATTGCATTTGAAAGTTATTGAGGGGAAATGAGTATGCATCCTACGCTTTCCATTGGGAAAATGAAAAAGAGGATGTATGAATTGTATTTGAAGATTATTAATAGTAAGTAGATTTAATTTTTTAATAAAGATTCTGTTAAATAAAAAATAATTAGGAAATAGGTAATTATTAAGTGTAAATAGTTTTTAAATTAACAAAATTGAATTATTTAGATTGTTAATTATAAAATCAGAATTTTTATTATTTGGTTTGATAAGGGCAATAAAGAAACAATTAAAAACATAAGTTCATTGATTTTAGTATGGGGGAGTCTCTTAGGGGAGTCTATTTTGAAGGAATAAGTTCTTTGGTTATTGGGGCTCCGCTTTTAGTAGTGAGTTTGTATCGCTTTCATGAAGATGGCACGTTTTCTTTGGATGATTTTATTAGGAAAACTGCATTGGGTTTGGGAATTTTAGGAAGTGGGTTGTTAATTAATGGGGTTTATAGCTTGATGACTGGGAGAATTTTATTTGAAGAGAAAGAGAGAAGGGTTTGATTATTGTTAAATAAATTAATGTTATTTTTAATTTTACAAACTTTCTAATAAATATGTGGTGTGATTTCAATTATTTTTGTATAATTAAGAATTTAGTATAATAACTATTTTGTAATGTCCCCTGTTAAAAATTAATGAGATTGTTATAATAATTTGACTTTCCTAATTATTCTTTCAATTGGTTAAGTAAAGTTTCTAAGTTTTTTAATTCTTGGTCTTCTATTGGAGAATTAATTTGTTGTGGTGCTAATGACTCTTTTTTTCCTTCTCTTCCTGCTAAATCTAATATTAAATTTTCATAAACTGTTTGCCATTCTGACTGATTAGGTATTTGGTCTCTTGTTAATTTTTTGTAAGTTATATTTTGAAAATTTGAAGAAGGTTGGTTTTTAATTAAAATTATATCTAAATTTCTTGCATCGCCATTTGATGTTTCTCTGGTAAGAAACGATTCAGAAAGTAAAGTGATATTTCCGAAATCAATTGCGAAGAGACCACAACTTCCATCACCATAGGAGGTTAATAAATTATGGATATTTTTATGACTCCTAATTGAAGTTTGAACTTGTGTTTCGTCGTCGAGGGTGTAAGTTACAATTTCATTTGGTTGGGGGAGAATCTGCGCGGCTTTTGCATCGAGTTCTATTTTTCTGAGATATTCAGGAGAGTTTGTATAATTGTTACAAGCACGAATAGGTAAGAAAGATATTATTCCTCCTATAAGTCCTCCTGCTACAAACTTTAAAGGTTTTTCTGATTTCTTTCCGATATTTCTTAGGACTCTCCTATTATGTTCTTTTCTTTCTTGTTTTATTTGAAGTCTTTCCTGCTTTTCTTGTTCTATTTTTGAGTTATATTTTTTATTAGCTTCTTGGATTAAAGCATGATATTCTTCATTTCCTTCTAAAAGTGCTAGAGGAATTTGAATTACATCTGTTTCTTCAAATATTGTATCCTCAATAGTTAAATTATATTTCTTTTTGCCTGTTTTTGTGAGAGATAATTTATATCTGGCAGGATTTGTATGAATGTCTTGGTAGTCTTCTCTGTTTGGGTCTTCTCTTGGTTTTCTGCCTCTGTCTACATAATCTGTAGCCACTACCCAAGCGAGTTTTTGCAATGGTGATGGGTCTTGCCTTTCATCTGTCATAAAAACTAATTATGTTAGATATATTTAAAGATTTCTATGTGTTGTTATTGTTAAGTTAATATTGGTTTTGGTGGAAGGATTTAATTAGGTTAAAAATTGCTGGGATTTATGAGTGAAATAAAATATATTGGAAAATGCCTGCTGGTCAATGAAGAAGGAAAGAGGATTTTAGTTGTGGGGGATTTGCATCTTGGTTGGGAGGAGAGTTTGAATATGTCTGGAGTTTTTGTTTCACGAGAGATGTTTAAAGAAGTTATGGAATATTTTGATTTAGTTTTTAAAAAAATTGGGAATGTGGATGAAGTTGTTTTGTTGGGAGATGTGAAACACGTTTTTGGAAAAATAATTTCGCAGGAGTGGAAAGATGTTTTGGGTTTGTTTGATTATTTAGAGAAAAAATGCGGGAAGATTGTTATTGTAAAAGGAAACCATGATGTGATTTTGGAGCCAATTGTTAAAAAGAGTAATGTTGAATTGAGAGATTTTTATAGTGTTGGTGATTTTTGTTTTGCTCATGGGGATAAGAATTTTTTAGAGATGGAAAATTTTAGAAACTGGATTTTAGGACATGGACATCCGGCGGTTAAAATTGGTGATGGTATTAAAGTTGAGAAGTATAAATGTTTTTTAGCAGGAAAGTTTAGAGGTAAAAAAGTAATTATTGTTCCGAGTTTTTTTGAGGGAAATTTAGGGAGCGACCCTAGGGAGAACAATTTAGAAATGGCTTGGAATTTTGCGCTTGGTAAGTTTGATGTTAAAATTGTGCAGGATGAAAGCCTGGAAGTATTGGATTTTGGGAGTTTGAGAAAGTTGAAGTAAGGAAAAATTTAAATAAAATTAAAATAGAGATGGAATTGTTTTTCATATTTATGCAGAGATAACCGATGGGAAATTTAGAAGAACATCTTTGGGTTTGTTTCTTGATGAGGTGGTTGCTCAAAAAGTGTGTGATACAATTAATAGAGGAGAACAAGGAAATAGAAATTTATTTAATCGTAGTATGGTCTTAGGTTCTGGGGAGTGGATAATGCCTCAATAGAATATGAAAGTTGAAATAATCATTAGGGATTTGGAAAAATTCTCTTTCTCTGTAATTTATTATGAATGAAAAATAGTCCGATTTTGGATTTTTATATAATTATTGACGATAAAATTAATATTTTGAAATTAGCATATAATTTAATTATAAATTCTTCAAAAACGAGGTTCTTCAAAATCATCTATTGTTTTTGTATTTTTTGTATTGGGACTGGTGAAGGTAGATTTATTTCGTCAGCTAAATATACTACTTTGGGTGTTGTTTTTTTGAAGATTATATTGTAGAGGTGAATTTGAAGGTCTTGTGATATTTTTTTGTCTTCCCAATTCTTTAGAATTTCTTTTGATTCTTCTTTTGTCAATATAAGGATTATTTCCCCATGTATTGATATTTCTCCCAAAAGTTTTCCCTCTTTCTTTTCTTTGTCTTTTGTTGGTTCATTGTATTTTACGCTGTAAGTAAATGTTATTTTAATTGCCTTTTCATCTTTTAACATTTCTATCTTTTCTTCAGTTATATTTTCAAATCCTAGATTGATATTTTTTACAGAGCTTGTGAAATTTTCTTTTTTTTCACCGGAAATTTTTGTGAATGTGAAACCAATTACTTGCATGTTTTGTTGTAAGAAAAGTTGTTTTTAAATTTTATTATAGTGTAGAGTGTTAATTTTTTATGATATTTAATATTTGAAAGATGGGAAAATTTGAAAAGAAAAATTACATTAAATCTTCTTCATTTACTACAACAAAGTCACCTACTGCGATGATTGAGTTATAGGGGACAAGCACTTCTTTTCCTACTGAACCTTCGAGGTTTAGATTTTTTGTATATGGGGTTGGTTCTTTTAAGACGATTTGAATTAACTCTCCGGAATTTGTTTCAAAAGTGATATCTTTAACCATTCCCAGTCTTTTGCCTTCTTTTGTTACGACAAGTTTTCCGAGAATATCTTTTAGTGGTTTTTTATCTATTGGCATTATTGGAAGAGTGTTTGTTCATATATAAATTTTTCTTTAGGGGATTGATGTTGTTGAAAAGAGAGGATAATCAATTAATAAGAGAAAATTAATCAAGGGGTGTGAGTCCTTGGTTTCTTATGGAGATTTTGAGGGAAGAATGTTAGGGTTTAAATAGAGAATAATTTTCTTTTTCTTTAATTTTATTTTATAAATATTTCTATTATATATTATATATTATAGTTCTTTTTAATTGGTTTTGTTAAATTCTAAAATTTCTGTCAAATTCTAAATTTATATATTTA
>Ga0209541_10001582_pt1 | contig 44876 bp, 48 predicted proteins | sample RifCSPlowO2_01_FD_184027 | JGI IMG/M metagenome (GOLD analysis project Ga0209541, IMG submission 184027) | Groundwater microbial communities from Rifle, Colorado - Rifle CSP2_plank lowO2_0.1 (SPAdes) (version 2) | ecosystem: Environmental > Aquatic > Deep subsurface > Groundwater | place...
TTCTGATTCAGACCTTTTTGCGAAAAAGGTCTGTGCCAAAGAAATCTTTGGCTCGAACCTCCTCCTTGGCGAAAAATCAGTGCGCGCAAGCGCGCCAAAAATTCTGAATTCGTTTGGAAAAATGGGGGGAAATCAGTGGGACGCGCTTCGCGTGTCCCACCTTCTGGCTTTGAAAAAGCCGTTGAGTTCCATTCTGGTGGAGATGGGCGGAATCGAACCGCCGTGCAATAAGGTTTTCAAATTAATTCTACGGGAGTAGCTTGTTTGTTTTGTTCATACATAAAGTATTAAACGAGCCAAATCTTTGTGTGTATATTCTCTAATTTTTCAAAAATCCGCCGAGAATTCGGATTTTTTATCCTGATAAATGACATCACTTTCGGCCTATCAGAAATTAGCCGAAGTGACGCCGCCTTAAGCGTAGGCTAAAGCGGGTTGTTTGAATAAGTTATTGACACTTGTTCAATTTTCTAAAAGTTTAGCGAGGTTTTAGAAGACTCGTCCCGCATAATTTAAAAGGGCTCATTGTCTAGGCCGATCATCCCCATGTCCAATATAATACAACAAAACGAGTTGTTGTCAAACGCCATCGTTGTTGCTATTATACCACCATCAAACCTATGAAAAATAAGAAAATTTTGCCAATGCCTGTTTTGATTTTAATCGCCGCCATTTTAGGGACGGCGGTTTTAGGCGAAGGCGGTTATATCGCGGCGAAAAAAATTGAAAAGTATAAAGACAAAATAATTCTTCAGGAAAATATTTTAAAATATGCGTTAGACGCTTTGTCCGCCCAGCAAAAAGAGCTGGAAAAAATAAAGGAAGATTTGAATATCGCCCAAAAAGGATTGGACAAAAAAACCAAGGATTTGGAAAAAACAATAACGGCGGAAACGAAAAATTTGGGAGATATGATAAAACAGGCGGAAATAAAAAGCGCCGCCGTTGAGTCCGCAAGGAAAGCCCAAGAAGAATCGGCTCAAAACAAAATTTCCGCATTGGAGGAAAAAATTTCCCAAACCAAGACTTACAGCCTTTCCTCCATCATTTCGGATTGGCGGCCGCTTATCGCCAATGTGGAATGCCAGTTCCGATATTCCGATACCGGTCGCCTTTATCAAAAATCAAGCGGTTCCGGTATCGCCATAAAATTTGAGAACACGCCCAGCGCTATTCTCACCAACAAGCATGTTCTTACTGATAGTAACGGCTACGGCGCCGATTCCTGCTCGGCCAAACTGCTTGATTCGGACGAAACATTGTCGTCTTCCGACATCAGGAGCTCGGCCAAGGAATACGATTTGGGTTATATCTACATCAACAATCCGAGCGATTATTTCAAAAATCTCACCTCAAACTTCCCTGCCCTTTGTTCGCAAAAGCCATCTTTGGGCGACGAAATCGTCGTGCTCGGCTACCCCAGCATCGGCTCAAAAAACGGCTTGACGGCGACCGAGGGCATCGTCTCCGGCTTTGACGGCAACCATTTCATCACTTCCGCCAAAGTGGAACAAGGCAATTCCGGCGGCGCGGCCATTCTACTTAAAGACAACTGCCTCTTGGGCATCCCCACTTTCGTCACCTTGGGCAAGGTGGAATCCCTCGCCCGCATTCTAGATATCTGGACAGCGGTGGAAAAATAAAACAATTTAAATTAAATCATTGTTATCAAAAAAATGCGATAGCGTCAAAAGTGATAATATGGCTTTAAATAATGGTTAGAAAGATTAAAAAAGAGAATAAAAAAAATGGTGCTGAAAAGACGCTGGAGCGTAAAATCAGCACCATTTGAAATAACTATTCTGCTATATTTCAGGAGGACTGTTTACTTTTGACTGGAACTAAGCGTAAGGCTTACGCTCCAAGCGCAGCCTTCGTGTTTTGCGCAAAATTGTCTTCGGGGATTTTTCACCCACGCGTTTTCCACTTCTTCCTTTTTTTCTATCCAATCTTTTACGCTGTAACCGTCCAAGTAAAAATCGGAACAAACCATCAAGCCAAATGTATTATCAGGACATACCTTGTCTCCGATTCTAAGATAAGGCATTTTACCCCCGCAACCGCAAGGATACATTTCGTATGACTCTTTGCAACATTGCGTTATGAGATCCAAATACTCCTCGCTCGGTAAAAAAAGCGGACCGTAACTTTTCTTAATGGATTTTAATTCCCCCATTACTTGCTTTGCCGTCTCCCGATCTTCCATTCTTAATGCAATATTGGGAAAATTTTGCGGCCTGAATATAAACGGCAAACGGCCTGAATCTCTTTCTTGTCGGGAATAAATAATCGGACAGCAGTTAAAATAAGCGCCATTATCCATTATCACTTTGGCAATTTTCGGCAGGTCTTTAAGGTTGTGTCTGCCGATTGTCACATGGCCTCGCCTCCAAAACTTTTCATACTGATAAAAAGCTTCCCAGCCAGCTTTGGACTTTCTGGCGCTTCCCGCCAAATCCGGATCACTAAGATATTTAGCGGTCTCAAGCGGGAGCATATCAAGAGTGAAACAAAATCCCCACTTTGACGGATTGGAGATTCTTGCCACTTCATCAAGCTTTTTTTTGTTTATTGCGCTCGTAATCAAAACCAGTCTCTCAATGTTTGATTTGTTCCCGATATAAACAATTTCATTTATGAATGGATAATCAAGCATTTCCCCGCCGATAAATTCCAGTCTTTTAATATTCCCGCCAAGTAAACCGAGAGTTTTAAAAACTGGCAAAAAGTTTGTTTCTTTTAAATCGCTTGCCGTATTCGGCACTTCGCAATAAGGACAAGCGTTTTTACACCCCCTATATATCATCCATTGGGCAAACATACTTTTTCCTCCTTTCTGTTAATGATAAGGTTCCGCAATATTCATCTCCAAAATCCAGAGTGGCAACTTTTTTTTGATTATAAGGATCCGGAATTAGAATATAGCCTTTTTCATTCAAATTGTGTCCTTTTGACAAGGCTACAATTTGAACTTTACCGCTCAATAATTCTTCGGCTTTTTTACTGACAAAAGCTGAAATAACAAATATTTTTTTAGGACTAAAGGACTTGTTTATCTCATCAATTACCGTCAACATTGTTCCTCCTGTAGCTAGCATCGGCTCCAAGATTATTGCCGTATCAGCCGAACCGCAACCTTCTCCAAAAGTTTGGTACAAAATTTTTGGTTTGAGTGTTGTTGGATCTCTTTTTGTCGCAATCCAATAGATCCTTGGAGGTGGTATCCTTTTCAAAAAACTTTTCTCCCAAGCATTACCCGCGCGAAGTACTGAAATCAAAACAGTGTTGTCATTACAAGAGTATTTTTCAACATATTGTCTCGACAAAACCCCTCCAATCCTATGAGCAAGATCTCTAAATAATTCCAGTTTTTCTCTTGAATCCAATAATTCTTTGATATAACTTTTATTCATTTCACAATCCTCCTTTCGTTAATTTATTCTGTTGTAAAGGTAAAACAATAATTTGAAATAAAAGTAGCACAATATGCGCCAACTTGCAAAGTTTTATAAATTATATAGAATAGTATTTATTAAAAAGCCAAGGGTCAACAATCAAATAACGGCTCCGGAGTTGAGGGTAATCGGCCCGAAAGGAGAAAATTTCGGAGTTTTGGCTAAAGCGGAAGCGCTTAGCAAGGCGATGGAAGTTAATTTGGATTTGATAGAAATATCTCCCACCGCCCAGCCGCCCGTGGCCAAGATAATGGATCTGGGAAAATATCTTTACCAACAGCAGAAAAAACAGAAAGACGCGGCCAAAAAATCCCACGAAACCGGAGTAAAGGGAGTTCAAATAGGACTGGGCACGTCGCTTCACGATTTGGAGATGCGGGCCAAGAAAATTGAAGAATTTTTGAAAGACGGACATCGGGTAAGAGTGGAAATGGGCCTAAGAGGGCGAGAAAAATACTTGGATAAGAATTTTTTAAACGAAAGATTGAACCGAGTGCTTCATCTTGTCAGCGAAAAATACAAAATAGCCGAATCGCCCAAGAAAAGCCCTCGAGGCATAGCGGCAATAATAGAAAACGCGAAATAAAATTATGAAAGGATTCAAAACAAACAAATCGTTCACCAAAAGAATCAAAATAACCAGAAAAGGGAAAATTTTGGGTAGGAAATCCGGCCTTGACCACTTCAACGCCAAACAACCGAGAAGAAAACAATTAAGGCAGAAAAATCTCAGGCCGTTCCAGATGGACCAGAAAGATATCGGCCGATTTATGCCTCATAATCATTAAAAAACAAGATTTTAGATTTTAGATTTGATTTTTTAAATTAAAAAATGACAAGAGTAAAGCGAGGAGTAATTTCAATGAAAAGGAGGCGAAGCATCCTTAAGCAAGTTAAGGGTTTTCGCCATGACCGAAAATCCAAAGAAAGAATGGCCCGAGAAGCCTTGCTCCACGCCGGACTGCATGCTTTCCACGACAGAAGGAAGAAAAAAAGAAATATGAGAGCATTGTGGCAAGTAAAGATAAGCGCCGCTTCCAAAGCCAATGGAATCTCTTACAGCAAACTGATAAATAAATTCAAAAAGGCGAATGTTAAATTGGACAGGAAAATTTTATCTCAACTCGCCGAACACCAGCCGAATATTTTCTCAAAAATGGTCGTTAGCGTTAAGTAAAACCTATTGCCGGTCAAGAGTTTCCGGCTCCGGAACGACAACCGTGGTTTTCCAGAATTTGGCGAAAATGGCGCCGGTTATTTCTTCCAGCTCCTTGTTTTTCAACATCTTAAGAACTCCAAACCAAACAAGACCTCCGATTAAGGCCGCGATAATTCCCTGCGAAAAAATTCCGGCAAAAATGTTTATGTCAAAAATATTGTCCAGAAAATTAAGGGCGGAATAAACCGCGACTCCCATCAGCAAAGAAGCTCCCAGAACTTCAAAAAATGTTTTTCTGGCGCGAACCCAGACATCGCCGAATTCTTTCTGAAATAAAAGAAAAAGCAGAATGCTGTTAGCGATCATCCCTAACGAATAAGCCAAAGGTAAAGCGAGCATATCCGCGCCACCGACGCCGCCGACTCTTAAAGCGATTTCAAAAAAAGAAGAAAGAAAATAATGATTTTTAATTAAACTGATAAAAAGCGGGGTAATGCCGATGATAAAAACAGCCGATATGACATTTATCATTATAGGCTTCCATGTTTTTCCAGAAGCGTAAAAAGCTCTGGTAAAAACAACGATAATAGATTGAGCGGTAACAGAAAAAGCGAATATCGCCACGGCGGCGGCGGTTAGCCTCGTGTCTTGCCAGCTGAAATGCCCCGAGCCGAAAACGACTCTGACTATTTGGGCTCTTAAAACGATTATCAAAATTGATGCGGTTATTGACCAGAAAATAATTTGCCTGACGGCAATTGCCGTCTGCTCCAGAAACTCCTTTTTTTTGTTGTTCACGAAAAGTTTAGCCAGAGTGGGAAAAGCCGCCACGCTATAACTCATTCCTATTACCGCCAATGGCACCGACTGCAAGTTGAAAGACAGATTAAAAACAGCGATACTTCCAACGGAAAGAAGGGACGCCGAAGCGGTGATGAATATCAAAATTATCTGATTCAAACCCAAGCCAAGCGAGCGGGGAAAAGACAGTCTGGCCACTCTCCAAGCTTCTTTGATGTTAATTTTTCCGGCCGGCCAAGGGAAAAATCCCAACCTGACGATAGCCGGAATTTGAATGGCCAAGTGCATCACGGCTCCCATTGCCACGCCCGCGACAATTCCCGCCAGTCCGAACTTGGGAAGAAGAAAAACTATGCCGAAAATTATGCCGAGATTGTAAAAAATCGGGCTAAGAGCGTAAATAATAAACCGATTGTGGGACTGGATAACGCTGGAGACTAGATTGGATAATCCGAGAAAAATCGGAGACAGCAACAAAATTCTGGACAGAGAAACAAACTCCGCTCTTGAACTTTCGGAAAATCCGGGAGCTATCCAACCGGCCAGATAAGGGATAAGAAAATAAGCCCCGGCCGCCAGAAAAAAAATCGTTAATAAGAAAAAGGTAAGCGTTTCGTCTAAAAATTTTTTCGCCTGTTCGCCGGATGCCGCCGCCTTTTCCAAAAAAAACGGGATAAGCGCGTTAACTGAAATTACGGACAGGGATATTATGTAAATAAAATCCGGGATTTTGAAAGCGGCGTAATAAATATCCAACGACTCTCCGGCGCCGAAATTTCCGGCAAGCAACCTATCCCTTAAAATACCGAAGACCGCCGAAATAATGGATGAAACGGCCAGAATCAAAGCGGCCTTATGCAGGCCGCCGTATTCCTGATAAAAAAGGTTTAAAATCTTTCTGACCATTATTTTTTCTTGGATTTTAGGTCTGTCTGTCCAGTAAGCGGGCTGGTTTGTTCTTTTTCCGATATCGGCGGTTCTTTTCTCTTTTCCGGCGCGGGCGGGGCTATTTCCGCCAAAGCGCTTCGGCCGTTTTTAAGATTAGACAAGATTTTCTTCACTTCTTCGTTGGCCGGATTGGTTTTTTGAATATAAACAAATTGTTCAATAGCCTTTTCTTTCAGTCCCTGCTTATCGTAAATCAACCCAAGAAAGTATCGGGCGTTGGCGTAACCGTTATTTAAACCGACGGTTTTTTCAAAAGCCGTTCTCGCCGCGTTAAAATTATTATTTTGGTACTGTAACAATCCCAGTCGGAAAAAAACTCCGAAATTGTTTGGAGAAGTGGCCGCCGCCTGCTCCATTCTTAAAATGGCTTCTTTCAAGTTTCCGGTTTGAGCCTCAATCTGCGAAAACGCAAACAGAGCATCGGCAAAATCAGGCTTGATGTTCAGCGCCGATTGGAGATATTTTTTGGCGTCATCGATTTTTTGGGTCTGCATAGCCACTCTGGCCAAGGCGATAAAAGGCGACGGGTCCAAGGGCGAGGCTTTGAGGGCTTCTCTGTAAGAATTAATAGCCGCCTCGTCCGCTTTTCCCACTTTGAACGCCACAACGGATTCATACACTCGGCCTAATTGCATCCAATTGACCGGGTCGGCCGGATTAAGCCTGGTCGCCTCCCGGGCGTAAACGATTGCGGAGCTAAGATTGTTTTGAAATAACGCTACCGCTTTATCCGCCGAAATGTCTTTGCTTACCGCTATTTGACCCAAAGAAACAAGACCCAATTCCGACAATGCCCGATAATATTCATCTTGTTTGTCCATTTGGACCGCTTTCATTAATTTTTTGCCGGTTGCGTCTATGTCGCCGGATTTTTCAAACAAAACTATGGCCTGGCTGTAATTATTTAGCGCTAAAAATTTCCGGGAATAAAGATAGAACAAGAAAACCGTTCCTATGAGCAAAATTATTCCCATAATCATAAAAATCACGCGCGACTTCGCTTTGTCTTGCCTATCGGCGGACAAGCCGGAAAGGAATATTTCGGCCACGCCAATTTTGCCGTTGTTTGCCAGCAAAGCCAAAAAAACTCCGGTCATAATAAAGGCCATTTCAAAAATAAGAAGGCCGGGGGTGTATAAAACAACAAATGTCCAGAGATAAGCCGCGCCCAAAAAAGAAACGACGGTCAACGGGTCATTTTCTTTATAAGAAAGAATTTTTTTGCCGTAAATCAAGAAAATAATCAAGAAAATAATTATGGCGGCAATTCCCAAAATACCCGTCGTCGCCATCATTGAAGGCAGATATCCAAAACCGGAACTAAATCTGGCGTTCCAAAAAATCGTGTCGTTAATGGCCGCCGGCTTGAACTTGAGCCAGTCGTATAAAAAAGTATTGGGACCTGTTCCCAAAACAATATCGCTCTTTAAAGATTGTTTGGCTATGTCTATTGTCGTTTGCCAGGAAGGCCTTATTCCCGAAAACGACGTGCCAAGCGCGTCATTTATTTTACCCGCCGTTCCTTTAAATAAAATGAAAAACAAAACTAAAATTATCGCGAAAAACGACGCGCGAATAATTTTTGTCCGTTTAACGCCGTCCGCGCCGCCGTCTTTATCTCCAAAAGGTTTTTTGAACAGCGTGATTACGAAAACAAACAAAGAAAAAGCTCCAAAAATAATCCAGTTGCCGGAAAAATTTGACGCTACCATCGCCAGAAAGGACAGCGTTAAAACGGCGTAAAGAAAAAACTTTACGCCTTTTCCTGAATTAGCCGTTTCCAGAAACACCAAAGAGATCAGACCGACAAGTCCGAAAAATATTGAAAAATCGTTCCAGCCTCCGATTAAATTGGAAGTGGCGTACGGAAATACGTTGAAAGGAATTATGTTTATTCCGAAAACAAGATGAAGAAGCTGAAACAAGAACGCGATAAAAGACGATAAAAATAGCAATAAATAAAAAACAAAAACTCTTTTTTTTGATTGGAAAATCATTGACCCGAGGAACAAAGCCAGCCCGGCGGTAAACATCGCGGAAAAAGTGTCCAGGTCGTATAATTTCCCCGCCAACGACAAGCCAATATTCCCGGAGAATAAAGCCGAAATTAACCAGACCAAAACAATCGCGCCGCAACTTATCAGCAAGGCTGATTTGAGAATCTTGACGCTCCCTTTTTGAATAGCCGACAAAATAAAAAAGAAAGCGGACAAAAATATCCCGCCAAAAAAAAGAATGGACTTGCCGGAAGCGACCGGCGCGACAGCCAAAGGCGTCGCGAAAACAGGCGCCAAAAAAACAAGCGCGCAAAAAACGAAAGCGGACAATTTTTCAAAATTAAAAAATTTCCCGCCTTTTTTAATAACTCCGTTTTCTTTAAGATTCTCCTCAATTTCCGCGCTTTCTTGGATTTTTCTTATTTTTATTTTGCGCTCTTCGTTTGTAATATCCATTTAAAAAAATATAAGTTAATAATTGTCTGTTTCTTGTTAATAATTATAATTATAGTCGCGTATTGAAACTTGGCAAGGTAATTACACCCCAGTTCAACAATCAATTGCAACACTTCTGTAAAATGGAATATCTTCTCAACACTCGCCCGAGAAAAAGATTTGGCGGGAAAACTCCGCTTGAGGTATTATTAGAGAAAACAGGCGTTGCAATTACTTATTGAATGTACCTTTTTTCTATTTGACAAATAATTTGTATTATGCTAGATTATAAACAGATTTGACAACTTAATCAAGGAAATTTTTGAAAGGAGGCTGTTTATGGAAATGCTTCTCATTGTCTTGTGGATTGCTGGTAGTTTATTTATTGGAATGGGGGCTAGGACATTATTGTTGGGTGGCAATAGAAATGTGTCATTTTGTGTTTTTGTCGGTCTTTTTTTAGTTTTAGCTTCCAGGGGAATGGAAACTGAAAGAGCTAAAGGGAGACCAACTTCACACGAAAATTTAATTGTCGGTGAAAATTATGAAGTAGTGGCTATATATGATGGAAATGGAAAATATGTAGTCACTAAAGAATTAACCAATGAGAAGAAAATAAGACTTGTTGGTCCTCTTAATTTTGGCACAACATCTGTTGGAGTCGGGGATGTGTATATCAAAACAGCCGGTTCCTTGGAGAAGTTTTTGCGACATTAAAACGAACCGTAAAAAACCAAGCCTACCAAAACCCGCAAAGTTTTGGTAGGCTTTTTATTTTTTTCAGTCCTCTGTTGCAAAAGATACTCACTTGGCGGTTTAACCGCCAAGTGACAAATTATTCTAAAATAATCTTACTTATCTCTTCTTCTTCCCTTCTTCGCGAAATTTCCTTTAAAGAACTCTCCGCAAATCTTCGGTATTCTTCGCTATTTTTAAATTGGCTCAAAATTATATCTTTTGTGCAAAGAGAAAAACATTTTTTGTCATTCAAGTATTCATTCCAGCTTGACCTAGCCAACTTGGCGGTTAAACCGCCAAGTTTATGAACACGATTATTTAAACTGATATAAGCGCTTAAATGCAACAGATACTCGTTTTTATCCGCAAAAACAGATTTGAAGCTACCTTGGAACAAACTTCCGTTTCTTTTATATTTATAATTAAAATACCAAGTATATCCTCCCCCAAGACGCTTCATAAATTCGCTGATTCCTCCGTCAATTTTTTGTTCCAAAATAAAATGAAAATGATTTGGATTAAGACAATAAGCTACAATGTTGACCAATTTGTCCGACTTGGCGGTTAAACCGCCAAGTGGAGATAATTTGTTTTGAGAGAAGGTTTTTTCGTAAATACTGCCAATCGGCTTTTTAGAATTAAAAAACAAAATACTTTTTAAAAACCTGTCCGAATCATCGTGATCCAAAATTATTTTTCGTTTATCAACACCTCGATTAAAGATGTGATAAAATTCATTGTTGGAAAATATTGCTTTTCTTGTTGGCATACTTTAATAATATCACTTGGCGGTTAAACCGCCAAGTGACCCCGCCAAGTGACCGCCGTTACAATTTGGAAACGATATTCCAGATATCATATAAGACGGCCGAAATGATGCCTACCAGAATAACTATTTCCAATTTTTTTCTTATTTTTATTTCCTTGCTTTCTATTTCGGCGACCAAATCTTCTTTGTCGCCAATTTTTAAAATTTTGACTATTTTATGCCTCATCAGAATTATAAAAATTCCCAAAATGCCCATACCAACGGATCCGGTTACGGCCAGAATGTTGATAAAACCGCCGATGTCTTTTAAATAAATAATCACCGGCGGGACGACAACCAAAAGCCAGGCGGGAAACTTGTGAATTTTGTAATCGTATCTGAACATGCTTTTCATATCCACCGCCAAGGCGATAAAGGAAGTGAACACAGCCAAAAAGCCGATTATGGAACCGATGGCCATCACTTTGGCGCCCATTACGGTTTTTATGCCGGAAAGAGCGTCCACCGTGGTAAATTGTCCGCTTACTCCTAAAATGGAAAAAATAAAAATGGCATAAACAGCCACCGCCAAAAACAAACTTATGGAAACAACCCTTTTAAAACTTTTTATACTGGAATTGAAAAAAATATCCCGTGTCGGCGGTATGGCCGAAAATCCGGTAAGAGAAAACAGCCAGACCCCGTAGGGCAAAAACCAGTTTTTATTCATCAGCCAATTTCCGTCCGAAAAAAAGTTTTCCGTTTTAATGTGCGGGAAAGAAAAAAACAACAGATAAACGATAAAACCAACGATAGGCACGGTCAGATAAAAATTAATTTCGGCGATTCGACTTACCTTAAACAAGGCCATCAGTCCGCCACAGGCGAAAAACAACAAGGTCATAAACTCAACGGTATGCCCGTTGAACAAACTGGTGAAATTGGCCAGAAAAATTCCGCCCATAATGGCGTAAATGAGCAAAGAAAAATAATAAGAGCCGAGCGTCGTAATCATACTGAAAAATTTGGCCTTCTTGCCCAGATACATTTCCACGTATCCGACAAACCGATGCCTCCCTTTGGTGTAAAAAGAAACTTCCCCGTACCATTGATGCAAAAGATAAACGACAACCAGCGAAACGACCAAGTGAACCGTTCCCCAAAAAACGCCGGCTTGGGCGAACGCGTAAGGCAAAGCAAAAACGCCGGCCCCTATTATCAGGCCGGCCATCATTCCTATTCCTTTAATATACAGCCGGGGCATTTGATTGTCTGAATTTTCTCTTTTTTAACCAACTCCACAACCTTTTCCACCAGTTTTTTTGGGTCTTTGTCGTAGACGACTTTTCCGTTGCCGCGATGCGATTCGTCCAGAATTTTTTTAATCAATTCGTCGGTCGGCCAATCGCCCTCCAAAACGCCGATTGGCTTGTTGTCCTCAAAAGCGATAGTGAACTCATTGAGCGTTCCAATTCTGCCGCAACCGACGATAACCGCGTCGGAGGTCCTTGTTAATTGCAAATTTCTTCCGGCATAACCCGAACCGGTGAACATAATCAAATCCATATATTCCAACGGGAGTTTGTATTTCTCCACGTGTTCCATTTCGGTTTGGGCCGGAGAAATGCCTATGGATATCCCCCCTTCTTCTTTCGCGCCCATAGCCGCCCACATCGGAAAACCGGTAGTGGCTCCGGTAACAAGAATGGCTCCCTGCCGGACTATTTCCTTGCCTATTTCTTTACCCGCCTCCAAAGCGTCAACGCCGCAATGACCGGTTTCGGCCGCTCCGGAAACGCATATTTTTATCTTCAAATGAGGATGTCTTATTTCGTCCATAAATTTATTATATCTCAATCTCCCGCGTTTCTCCATAGGCCGGAGCGACAGCGGCAACTCCCAGATAATCTCTCAATCTTTGCGCCAAAAACGAGCTGGATTTCAATTCTCCGTGCGTTATGAAAACTTTTTCCAGCGTGTCGGCCGATTTGGCGGCGAATCCCAGCAAGCCGTTAATGTCGGCGTGGGACGAATAACCGCCTATCTTTTCTATCTCGGCCTCTACCGGAATTTTTTCTCCCATTATGCTGACCAACTTTTCCCCATTGTGCAAAAGCCGACCGAGCGACCCGACCGCCAAGTAACTAACGAAGAGAAGCGTGTTATTTTTGCTTGGCAAGTAATTTTTCAAATGATGAACGATCCTTCCGCCATTGCACATACCCGATCCGGCGATAATTATTTTCGGCGGAGCGATCTCGTGTATTTTTTTGGACTCTTCCGCTTCCATGGTGAGAACAAGCCCGGGAAAATCAAAAAGATCGTCCCCTTTCAAAAGGGAGTTTTTGGCTTCGGCGTTATACAAGTTGGAGTAATTTTTGTAAACCTCGGTGGCTTTGATGGAAAGCGGGCTGTCCAGAAAAATTTTTATCTTGGGGATTCTGCCGTTTTCCACCAAGTCGTTTATCTGGTACAAAATCCTCTGGGTTCTTTCCAGAGAAAAAGCCGGTATCATCAGCGTTCCTTTTTTTTTGACGATGTTTTCTATGGCTCTTTCCAGTTTCAAGTCGGCTTGCGAATAATCCTCGTGCAATCTGTCTCCGTAGGTGCTTTCTATAACCATAAAGCTGGCATCATTTACCTCTTCCGTCGGGTTGATAAGCGGTTCCGGAGAATTGCCCAAGTCTCCGGTAAAAATCAGTTTCTTTTTCTTCGCCTTATCTTTTCCGCTTTCAGAATCGGAATTGATAATTTCTACCATCGCCGAGCCCAGTATATGACCGGCGTCTTTGAACAAAATATTTACTCCGCCTATCTCAAAACTTTCCCTGTAATTTTTGGCTTCCCAAAGACTCATCGCCTTTTCCACATCTTCTTCCTGATAAATAGGTCGCGCGTCGTTATGCCTTTTCGCTTCTTTTTCCAAAACACCCATACTGTCAATAAGCATGAGTTTGGCGAAATCTTTGGTCGGATAAGTGGAATAAATTTCCCCCTTGAATCCTTCTTTGACCAGCTTGGGAATTCTCCCGACGTGGTCCAAGTGGGCGTGAGTGACCAGCAACGCGTCAATGGAGGACGGTTTGTAAGGAAATGGGTCGCTGTTTTTTTCTTCCGCCACTCTTGATCCTTGGAACAAACCGCAATCCACCAAAATTCTGGTTTTGCCCCGGCCGGAAGAATCATCGCCGTCTATTTCCAAAAGATAATTGGAACCGGTTACCTCTTCCGTTCCGCCGAAAAACGATATTTTCACTTTCTTGTTGTTATTTTTTTCTTTCATAAAAAAATCGCCAAATCGCCGCCGCTCCGCCCAGCAAGTCTACAAAAACGTCTTTCATGGTATCCAGCAGACTGCCTTGCTGAAGAGGCGAAATGTAATTATTTTTTGTAATAAGCCTGTCAATAATTAGTTCGTAAAATTCCCAAAAAACTCCCATCAGCGCCGTAAACCCGAGGATTATTATCACTGTGTAAAACTTGGGCAGATTTCTGGTTGCGGCCGAAACTTTGGCGGAATAAAATGTCCACCAAATCATACCCATGGCAACGATTCCGCCACCAACAAAATGCATAATATTATCAAGCCACGGAAATCTCCAATATAAAGAAAAAATTATCCCGATTATTTGCGAGATAAAAAGAAAAAACAGAAAAGCCGCCAGTATTTTATTGAAATTTTTACCAAAAATCATATTGTCCCTTAAAAAAACCGCATGGCCATCGGCGGCAAACTTACCAGGCGTAAGCCAGGTGGGTGTCCTCACTGTCCGACCAAGGCCGGACAAAATATCGGACTCCCTAGATAATTTATTTAATCTAGAAAGTTTGCCGTGATGACCATTTGCATTATACGCCAAAAAGAAGATGGCTGCAATGCAATTAATCTTGCTGTCGTTGTTAAGAATACAACTCGCTATGAGTGCCCATTTCTGAAAACAAAACAGTGTCTTTATCCAAAAATTTGTAGATTATTCTTATATTTCCGGTAACGCTAACACTTCTATAGCCCATATATTTGCCGTTTAGAGCGTGATTATTCAATATCGGATTATATGGATCTTTTTCAAATAATATATTTCTTTCTTTTATCCTATGTCTAATTTTGTCGGGAAACTTTTTGTATTGTTTTTCAAAAGTCTTATGAAATATTATTTTCATAAAGTATCCAGATATTCATTGGCTTTTTCGGCGGAAGAAAAAACGGGCGACATATTCTTGCCTTTTTTAATATCATTTTCCACTTTGCCCAAGACGCTTTCAAGGGCGCGAGTCATCGTTGGAACGGCGGAAAAAGACACGCTCCTACTACGCACGAATTCTTTAAGAAGAGCGTTTATTATGCCGCTTAGAGGCAGTCCCAAATCCTTGGCCAACGCCTGCGCGTTTTCTTTCACTTCCTTATCCGCCTTTATGTTGATCATCGTCTTCATATATCCATAGTATATACAATAGACTTTATGTGTCAAGAAATTGGGCAATGCAGGGATTGAACCTGCGGCCTTTCCCGTGTGAAGGGAACGCTCTGCCACTGAGCTAATTGCCCACAAATTAGATGTTTAACTTATTGACCACTTTTTCGTGCGGGTATTCCAAGATGTCGCGAATGAAACGGTCATACATTCCCAGCCGATACATAAAGTCGTCCGTTTTGAACACGGCGTAGACTATTTCTTTGCCGATTTCGGCTTCTATGTTTTTGAGAACCTTGTCCAGCTTGGTTTCCTTCATAGAGTCCCCGACCAGAAGCAAGTCCACCCGCGAATTTTCGTGATTGGTGAAGATGCCGGAAAAAACAACAAGCTTTATCCGGCCGATGGTGTTGATCTCTTTTATCATCGCCTCTTTGTCCACCGGAGCGGCGTTAAGGACCAAGTTCCGCAAAGCGTGGACGAAAGGAAAAAGGGCGTTTAAAAAATAGCCGTTAAATTTTTTCTTTTTTATTTTGATCGTTCCGTCTTTTAATTTTACCGGCTCGCCCCGCGACAGACAAGGTTCTTCCATTATCTGGTCTTTTTGTTTTATCAATCCTATCCCCCTGAAAAGAGAAAGCTCCCGTTTGGCCACAAGCGTTAACACCTTGGCGCGGCGGGAGACATCTTCCAGCGAGAATACATTTTCCGGATTGGACAGAAACAATCGGATCATCTTAACCCTGGCCGAAGAGCCAAAAAGTTTTTCCAAAGCGGTGTTCATATTCCCATATTATCACTCCTATTTAACCGTTACAACAGCTCCGGCGGCTTCAAGTTTAGCCTTCAATTCGTCGGCGGTTTTCTTGTCCGCGCCTTCTTTGACCATTATCGGCGCTTTGTCCGTCATATCTTTGGCTTCTTTAAGTCCCAAGCCGAGCGCTTCCCTTAATACTTTGATAACTTGGATTTTTTGGGCTCCGGCTTCTTTAAGCTCAATGTTAAACGAGCTTTTTTCCTCAACTGCGTCGCCTCCGGCTACTGGAGCGGTCGCAACGGATACCGCTTGAGCCGATACTCCGAATTTTTCTTCCAAAACTTTCACGAGGTCGGATAATTCCAAAACGCTCATGGCTTCCACTTTTTCTATAATGTCTTTGAATTTTGCTGATATTTCCATATGTTTGATTTAATTTTTAATTTTGCTTTTTCTTCGCTATTTCCGCCAAGGCCACGACCAATCCCCTTTTCGGCGAACTTATAATATTCAATATCTGGCTTAACAAGACTTCTCTTGACGGTATGCTGGCCAACGCTATCACCCTGTCCGCTCCGATATATCGGCTTTCAAATACACCGCCCAGAATTTTCAAAAATTTGTTTTTCTTGGCGAAGTTGTTTAACGCGCTGGCGGAAGACAATGGGTCTCCGTCCGTATACACCATCGCCGTCTCGCCTTCCATACCGGGCATCTCGCCTTCAAAAGAAGACGCTTCCAAAGCTTTTTTAACCAAAGTTTTTCTGGTTACGAAATATTTTGCCCCGACTTGTCTCAATAACTTTCTCAACTCGCTGACCAGTTTTACGTTCAAGCCGTGAAAATTGGCAAACATCACGATGCTTGATTTTTTAACATCCTTTTTGATGTTGTCTATTATTTCCGATTTTTGCTGTTTTGTAATCATTTGTTTAATTTTATGTTTGAATCAGGAATAATATCGTTCGCGACGTCTTGCGCAGCGCGGCGGCGCGAGCAGAGCAAATTTTCAGCAGAAAATTATGCGAACCGAGCGAATGGTATTATTCCTGATTCAAACTAATTTTTAATTTTCAATAAAAATACGGCCGTAAAGCCGCAGAAAAATTAAACTTGGTGTCTCGTTAGGACTTATATCTTGCGAACGCCTAATTTCTGCGACTATTTAATTATCTCCACTATAAACTATCGCTCTTTTTTGTCAACCGCCGTTGATATAAATGTTGGACACTCGGTGTCGCACACATCTCCCATCATTCAAGAGACAAGTATCACACATAATTTCTATCGCAAATTTAGGTGATAGGTAAAAATATTTTCAAATTCAAAATTTTTCACTTGGACATTGAATGTCCAAGTGAGGTTATTACAATTGCTCTGGCAAGGTCTCGTTTCATAATGTGGTGTCTATAAGTATCCCAACGGTCCATACATTCTATATTCTTGATTAGTATATTTTTTGTACATATCGGGAGACACTAACTTTCCATCAAATCCCCACCGACCATCGTCATTGCGATACCACCGCAAGATACTGAATATGCCTTTTACATTTTTGTTATAAATAGCGATGGCATGTCTTACTTTTTTTATCTTCTGTTTGTCAATTCTCCATGCTTCTTTGGTAACTTGGTATATTTCCTCTTTAGACATTCCGTCTTTGTATCTATTTTTGATATTGAGAAGGATAAATGTTTTATTGTTATTTTTTGGGTAATTCATAGTTAAATTATAAAAATAAGATGTTAAATACTCGGGGTCTCACATAATATAAATATTAATTCGTTTGCATTGAGGTTGTCATTTTTGAATACTCTGGTTTCAAAATAAAATATTTAAAAAGCATACAACCATATGGAAACTGCTCACCATGTTCCATTTGTTCAGGTTTTTCGTTAAAACAAATGTTTATATTTAATTCGCCAGCATTATTTAACTTAACATTCTTTTCGTAATATTTTCTAGTACTCGGTTCAAAAAAAATACTACTCCAACCAAGATTATCAAACGAAGACTCGTTATAAAGTTGCTCGGTTATTGGAATACTGAAAATATTATCGGTTCCCCATGATTGTAATATCCTCATTGTGCCGTAACTCCAATCTTTTCGACTACCGTAAGAAACATAATAAAAAACACTATCACCATTTGCATCAAAACTATCTAAAGTAATGTTAAGTGTTTTCCCAATTTCAACAGAATGATTATTAACCCATTTTATAATTTCCGAATGGCAATCATAAGTAGTATCAGACACTTGTAAACATCGAGGCGTATATGAATCACTGAAGCCATGATTAAAAGGTTCACTTGCTATTCTTACAAAATCTTTATTTTCGGTATAGACATTGCCTAGATTGTCTTGAAAAAGAATAAGGCGAGGTTGTTGCGATTGCTTCGCTATTATAGTATTTGAGGAATCTTTGATTGTCCGCGAAATATTCCCATTCGCATCCATTTCCACCACCGAGCCGTTGGGCAAAGTAACTATGTTTTCGTTTTGTTTTGTTTGACTGTTTGAGCTTTCTTTTTTCTCGGAGATTATCGGCTTTTCTGTTGTTTTTTCAATAATTTTAAATTGGGATTGTTTCTGTTTAAGCGCCTCCACTTCTTTCTTTAATTTTTCAATTTCTTTGGATTGATCATTCTTTTTACCCTCTTCTTTCTTTTGATCAATTTTTTCAGCTCCGACACTTTGGCCGGAGCTCCGACTTAACGTCGGAGTAGTGGTCGCTTTTTCTGTCTGCGAAATAGCATTATTTGGTGTTGATGTCGCAATTATTTTCTGTTCAATTTTTACTTCAAATTTTTTGTTAAAAATCTTCCATGTGTTTGGTTTCCACCAAGAGGCAAAAGTCATCTGCGGAATAATAAACAGAGAAATTGCGAAAAATGTTATGAATAAAATTGTTTTATTTTTCATGTTATTCAACTATATCAGCATCATATACCTCCATAAAAATTCCCGCAATTTTTATGCTCCAGCAAAATAAGCGTATGATTTTATTTTTTATAAAGATTGCTGTGCTTTCCAATTAGATGAAAGACAACTTCTTCGTCTTTGCTATTTTCGGAAAATACGGCTCTCCAATCTCCCGTAACATTAATGCTTCTGTATTTTTCCAATTTGCCGTTTAATTTATGGTTGTTTAAAACCGGATTAAATTTATCTTTTATAAAAATTTTCAATCTTTCTTTAAAAGCGATGCGGATTTTGAATTAGCGAACTTTCTGCGTCTGCCCGCTTTAACATCTCTTTCCGATTCTCTTAATATGCGTCAAGCATATATTCGCTTGGAGTATTTTCATTGCAAAATTATATAAAAAAGGTATAATTTTAGCTTAATGAAAAATAAACCTCTAAAAACCGAGAACTTGCCGAACCGCCCGCCCATTGTCGTCGTGATGGGTCACATTGACCATGGGAAATCAACGCTTCTTGATTACATAAGAAAAGCTGATTTTACTTCCAAAGCCGCCAAAAGCGAACCTCATCCGATTGCCGGACGGGAGGCCGGCGGCATCACCCAACACATTGGAGCTTATGAAGCAGAAACGGAACACGAAGGGAAGAAAAGAAAAATAACTTTCTTGGACACGCCGGGGCACGAGGCATTTTCTAAAATGAGAACAAGGGGGGCGAATGTCGCCGACATAGCCGTTTTGGTGGTGGCCGCCGATGACGGCGTCCAGCCTCAAACAATAGAAGCGCATAACACCCTCAAAGAGGCCGGTCTTCCTTTTATTGTCGCTATAAACAAAATGGATAAACCCGGCGCCGATCCGGAAAAAATAAAAACCCAATTGGCGGAAAGTGGAATTTATATTGAAGGGTATGGCGGAACCGTTCCGTTTGCAAAAATATCGGCTAAAACCGGAGAAGGAGTGCCGGAACTTCTTGATGTCGCTCTGATTTTGGCCGATATGGAAAACCTGCAAGCCGACACAAAACTATACGCCACTGGCATCGTCATAGAATCAAACATGGATCCCAAAAGAGGAATTTCTTCCACTTTGCTGATAAAAAACGGAACACTTAAAAAAGGGATGTTCGTTCTTGCAGGCAAGGCAATGTCTCCGGTAAGAATTTTGGAAAACTTTTTGGGCCAGCCGATTGAGGAGGCCTCTTTTTCTTCTCCTGTTCGGATAACCGGATTCAGCGAACTACCCGCCATCGGAGACGAGTTTAAGGCTTATGCCGATAAAAACGAGGCAGAAAAAGCGCTGGATCAAGCGAAAGAAACAACCCCGATACAAACCAAAGATTCCAAACAAAATATTGACGAAGAAACAAACCCGCTTCGCCAAAGCTCCAGCGAGGTGAGTAAAATAACGGTAAAAATGATAATAAAAACAGATACAGCCGGCTCTCTTGAGGCTTTGGAGAAAGAATTGATGAAGCTCAAAGACGAAGAAACGGCGATTGAATTGCTCAAAGGAGGAGTGGGAAACATAAACGAGGACGACGCTAGATTTTCCTCGGCGGCAAAAAATACGGTTATACTGGGATTCAATGTCGGAACCGACATTGCGGCTAAAGAAATCGTAGACCGCCACGCCGTTCCAGCTTTCACTTCCGATATAATTTACAAAATAAGCGACTGGCTTAAAAAGGAAATAGCCAAAAGAAAAGCGGAAATACCGCGAGAAGAAATAATCGGCGCGGCCAAAATTTTAAAAACTTTCAGCCGACAAAAAAACAAGCAAGTCATCGGGGGCAAGGTTGTTTCCGGCAAGCTCATTGAAGGCAAGTCTTTCAAAATCAAAAGAAAGGATGTGGAAATAGGCGAAGGGAAAATTATTAACCTTCAGCAAGGCAAAAAAGAAGTCAAAGAAGTTTCTCCTGACGAAGAATTTGGCGCTATGACCGAAAACAAGATTGAGATCGCCCGCGACGACGAAATAATAATTATAGGGAAATAAACTTACAATCCCTCTTCCCTCTTTTGACGATTATGTATTGGCCAAATAAAAAATCTTTTTGGGAAACAATATAATCAATTTCCGCGATTTTTTCGCCGTTTATTTCTATGGCGTTGTTTTGAACATCCTCGCGAGCCTGCCGTTTGGAATCAACAACTTTTGCCGACACCAAGAAATCCGAGATATTAACATCATCCATTTTTTCCAATTTTACAACGAATGAATCCGTAAAAATTTGCTTCAAATCGCTTTCGGATAAATCTTTGATTTTCCCGCCGAAAAGATTTTCGGAAATTTTTTCGGCGTTTTTAAAAGATTGCTCACCGTGGACGAAAGTCGTCACTTCTTTGGCCAGAGCTTTCTGGGCTTCTCTTTTTTCCGGAGCGCCGGCGATGGAATTTTCCAAAATTTTTATTTCCTCCAAAGACAAAAAAGTGTAATGCTTCAAAAATTTTATCGCGTCTTTGTCGTCCGTATTTATCCAAAATTGGTAAAAATGGTAAGGTGAGGTTAGCTTGCCGTCTAACCAGACGGCGTTGCTTTCCGACTTGCCGAATTTTTTGCCATCGGCGGAGACAACCAAAGGCAAAGTCAGACCGAAAATTTCTTTTCCTTTTGTTTTTCTGGCCAGCTCTATTCCGGCGGTAATATTGCCCCATTGATCGGAACCGCCGATTTCCAATTCACAGCCATATTTTTCGTTAATTCGCAAAAAGTCATACGCCTGAATCAAGGCATAGCTGAACTCGGTGAAAGAAATTCCCGTCTCCATCCGACTCTTTACCGCCTCTTTGGCGATTATTTCGCTTATGGTGAATTTCTTGCCTATATCCCTTATGAAATTTATGAAAGAATAATTTTTAAACCAGTCATAATTATTGACAAGAATCGCCGTTTTATCAAAATCAAAAAAACGGCTCAATTGACTTTTTATAACCCCGACATTTTTTTCCACTTCTTCTTCTGTTTTAAGAACTCTTTCTTTGTCCTTAAAACTCGGATCGCCGATAAGCCCAGTCGCCCCGCCGACTAAAACTATCGGCTTCAAACCCGCCTGTTCCAATCTTTTCATCGTAACTATTATCAGCAGATTCCCCGCCTGCAAACTTTCCGCACTCGGGTCAAAACCGGCGTAAAAAGAAGCGTCTTTCGTATTCAAAAGTTTTTTAACGCCTTCTTCGCTGGAAACCTGATACACTAGACCCCGACTTTTCAATTCCTCGTATAAATCCATAATTGCTTCAATGATAGCAAAATCGGACAAAAAAAACAGGGGCATAAGTTTCCGTAGAAACTTATGCCCCTTAAGAAATGGTCGGGGTGGTGGGTTTTTAGTCCACACTCTCCACTTAACAAAAGGAAGTTGTGCTATGAAAAATAAAGTGGTGCTCTTATTGAGCTACACCCCGAGAGATTATTTTCTGTACCCTTTTTTTATTCCCATCTCCTCCAGCTCCTTTTTGGTGCAACCCCAAGTCGGATAAACTAATGAGGCAAGCCAATAAATTATACAACTCAAAACTTTATCAAGGAACTTCATTTTGTACCTCCTTATCTACTAAAAAATTGAAGATAAAATAGGTTAAAAAACAAACTAAAATTAGTATTTCATAATTTTATATAAAAGTCAAGCCCATTCCAATTTTGTCAAAAATGATGTAAAATCCTTAACAAAGCCGGGGTGGTGAAATGGCAGACACGCCAGCCTTAGAAGCTGGTGAGGGAAACCTCGTGGAGGTTCAAGTCCTCTCCCCGGCATTTTCTTTTTTTGATATTTTTTTAATTTTTGCTAATATACCTTTGATCGAGCGATGCTCGCATGGGATTATCTTATTTGCCTCGTTAGCTCAGTTGGTAGAGCAACTCCCTCTTAAGGAGATGGTCGGGGGTTCAAATCCCTCACGAGGCATCCGAGTAGCAAGCCAACTGCTTGGCTTGCGTGAGGATTTGAAAAGATTTTCCATATTGCTCGGCAATGGAAAATCAGCGCCCTGCAAGGGCGAATCCCTCACGAGGCATAACTTGTTATATTTTTTGCCTGAGGTGGGACTCGAACCCACATGGGCTTGCGCCCATAACATTTTAAGTGTTACGTGTATACCATTCCACCACTCAGGCATTATTGAATTTTTGAGGCCGCGGTCGGAATCGAACCGGCGCATAGGAGTTTTGCAGACTCCTGCCTTACCACTTGGCTACGCGGCCGAATTATATTTTTATACTGCCAATCTTCAACTCCACTTCCCAACTTCTGTCCAGATCAAAAAATGCCGACGGTAAAAACTTCATCCTCGTTTTCGCTTTAAGATAATTTTTGAAAACGGAATTCTTTTTGTTGAGTCTGGCCAGAATTTCTCTCTCTTTATTTTTTGGGAAAATACTTACAAGAAATTTAACTGTCCGCGAATCGTCCGATAGTTCAGTTCTCGTTACTGTCACCATAGCATTCGGGTCAACCTCAAATCTGACAAAAGAACCGCCAATTTCAGCCAATAACGAAATTAACCTCTCCTTTTTCTTGATTTTCGCTCTATCCATTAAGCCATTGTGCATTATTTATGACTAATTTTCAAGAATCATGCTTTTTATAAGCGAAATCCTCGTCATCACTTTCAACTTTTTAACACCTTGACAACTGCCTTGATTTACGTATAATGTAAATAAACTTATTGGTAGAAATTTAATAACTTAATATCAGAAAACTTTTTAAGGAGGTGGAAGATGGCTATTATTCCTGAATTTATCCCTGAATTTATCGTACCGATAGTGGTTGTAGTTCTTAAGCTAGTCGGATTAATGTTTGTTGTATTAGCCGGTTTAGCTGTCTGGGCATATGTTTTTGCCGGATATGGTATCTTTTTTTCTTTTATAAAATCGGGTGAAATAGTGCTTGTGGAAATGGGCAAAAGTTTTTACAAACTTATTCCCAATATCCCCGGGTATGGAGTGTTGAACGATAAGATTGACCTGATTAGCAATGGAGCAAAAAAACCAAAATCATTTTTGGGAATTTTTTGGATAGGAATTTATCCAATACAGAAAGTTCACAAGTATTCTTTTTCGTGGGATAAATTTGTTTCAAAAAATGAAGCGAAAACAGAAACTGAAAAAGGAGGTACGATTGAAGAAACTTATTTTGGCATTATATCGCATAGGTCGGAAGTTGTTTCTTCGGTAAGACACAAAAACAGCTACCCCATAATTCTCAAAGAAATGGAATTGAGGGGTCAGCTAAAGATAGATATCTATTTTGATATCATATTTGAAACGGTTAATCCGGTTTTTTCCGTTTTTATGTTAAATGGAAATTGGTTTCCGTTGGCTGTGTCCGCTTTTAGCGGAATTGTTAGCGACTTCCTTAAGGGAATGGAACTAAGGAAAACACCCAAAAGCATAGTGGGCGAAAAAACTTTTGAAGAAACAAACAAAGAATCTGATTTCAATGAAGCTGTTTTGGCCAAAAAAGGAATTATCTTGGAAGCGTCCGGAATGACGGTTGCTCAAGTTGTTTACAGAGATTACGCGCAATCCGGAACAACGGCATCAAAAGCGGCAATGGAAGGATTGAAAATTGCCGAGTTGAACGCTCAAACAAAGCAAAAAGAAGGTGAGGGTGAAGGAGCTAAGACGCTAGAAATAAAAAAGGCTGAAGCACTCGGAATAAGAGAGGTTAAAGGAGCGGAAGCCGATATGCTTCTAAGGGCTTTGGATGTGGCGAAAAAACATTCTCAAGGCGGGGATATTCTTGTCGCCAAAGAGTATGCGGGAGCAATCAAGGATTTTACGGGCAGCACTTTAATTTTTGGCGCTAGTAACATATCGCCAATGATACCCATAGACGGCAATAAAAATAAATCTGATCAAAAAAAGGAGGATAAGAATGTCTAAAATTGCCATAGAAATACTTTTGGGAATTATTTTTGGCCCCTTGATAATCATTGGGATAATAAAAATTATTTCCAAGTTGTCAGGCGCGGTAAAAATAAAACCTAGCGCTTCATGGGGCGTTCCTTTTGTTTTTCTTTGGAAGTATTTTCTAAAACCAAAGAAATTAATTACATGGGGGTTGCTTGTTGCTGTGGTGTATGGATTTTACTTGCTTTACGCCTACTGTCGGCCAACACCGGAACAATTAACTTTTCGAGGGCTTGCCAAAAATTTGGCTGAATTGGAGTTAAAGCCGGATAAAGACAAGTTGGCGTCTCTTGATGAAAAAGTTAAGGAAGGAAAAACGCTGACCGTGGAAGAAAAAAGGGCGGCGATGATGGCGGAGGAAAAAATCAGGATGGTCCGAAAGGAATACTCCAAAGGCAATTTGGTTGCCCCGCCGAAACCATCCCCGTCACCGCCGGAAACAGCTTCCATGCCCAAACCGCCGAAAGGAGAGGTTAAAGAGGAGGTTTGGGATTGGGTATTTGAATGGGAAGCCAGCGAACAACAGATGGCTTCCGGACAAATGGTGAGGGGGCGAGTAAATGAAGCTCAACTGCTCTCTCTCTCCTGTGATGCTCTTGTGCTGAAATTCAGGTACAAGAGGCAACAAAATGGAGAGATTATAAACCTCACCCTGACGAGGAAAAACCGAAATGAACCTTATTTCGGACGAGTCGCGCAAAAAAATCTGTATTTGAGGGTTTGGTTGATGCCAAACCCGAAAGAACCGGGAAATTTTAAGGGCCAGTTTGATAATGGCCCGGGCACAATTTCCTTGGAAGTTTTTCTTAAAAAGAAAATTTAATGAAATGGCTTGATTGCGCAATGCAATCAAGCCATTTTTACTTTTCTGCCATAAAACGCAAATCTATGAGTCAGATCCCTCGGGAAAATACGGCACCTCGACTTCTCGCTTCAGATCCAAGTTAAAACTGTTCACCAAAAGATAAACAATCCCCCACATACTGACCATAACGAACAAACCGATGATGCCGTAAATCATCAAGTTTTTCATCTTATTTCGTTTGTCTTCGTCTTCGCCCGCCGTAATATATTTAGTTATGCCGTAAATAAAGAATATGACGGCAAAAGAAACCAACAAAACAACAACTTTTTCAAGAATAAGTCGTATAACACATAACACTCCCAACAAATTTGCCCCACTACACTCCATAAATTTACTTTGAATTTAGCGGCCAATTCCGCCCCGCCCAAACATTATTTATTTCTTAATGTAAGCGGGGCAAGCTGGCAACTAATTAGGCTGTCCTAAAGACCAGCTCTCCATCCAAGCTCAAGCCAAAATTTGGAAAGGATGTTCAAGATGCCGTAGACTGCGACCATCACAGACATCCCAACGATTCCCCATATCATATGCTTCTTGCCGACGGCGACTTTGTCCTCGTTGTCGGCGCTCCAAATATATTCCACTATGCCGTAGATAAACATAACCACCGCCACAGCAAACATAAACCCGATTATCGGATTAAAAATGTACGCCTTGATGTTGGAGATAAGTTTTGTCGCCTCGTCGCTCATCGGAATCAAATTATGGAATCAAACCATCAATATCCTCGATTGCTTCCTGTTCTATGCCAAAAGTGGTGCCTAAAAAGATAACTAATCCCCACATACTGACCATAACGAACAAACCGATGATGCCGTAAATCATCAAGCCTCTCGCTTTTCCTCGCCTTTCCTCATCTTCGCCGGCCGTGATATATCTGATTATACCCACGATTAAAACGAGAACGGCGACACCAACTAATAGCGGCAAAAGGGCAGTCACCCATCCTTGCACCTTCTCAATTACAGTGCCCAAATCGGCCGCTCCGGCGACAAACGGCGCCGCCATCAAGCCGAACGGAATAATTTTTTTGATTATTTTCATAATTTTTTAATTTTAATTTCGACCCTTTTAATAATATCTTCCATATTAACCTATTATTTAAAAAACGCAACATTAACCAAGACTTTCCACTGCGGATTGCAAAATTTTCATTATCGTCCAGGCGCCGATAAGAATACCCGAGCCGATAATGGCCCAGAGCAAGCCTTCTTTGGCTTTTTTTATGGCTTCTTCGTTTCCTCTGGCCGTCACCAGTTTCAAGCCCGAATAAATGATGAAAAGGGCGGCGATGGGAATACCGATCTCAACCGCCAGCTGGGAAATACTTTCCATGAGCGAAGTGAAAGATTCCGATTCAAGCGGGTTGCACAAAATAGTTGAATCCGTTCCGTCGCACTGCTCCGCTTTGGCCAAACGGATGAACGAAAAAAAGTTTATCGCCAAAGCGAAAACCAATGTTGGAAAATTTTTGATTGCTTGTTTTGTTTTTTTCATAATATCTTTTAACCCATCACTCCTTCTGAAACGCATCCCGGGAATTGATACCAGGAGTTGGAAAAACTTTCCCCCGCCAATCCGCCGATAATGGCGTTGACGATCACATAAGCGCCAAAGGTTATCAATATGCCCCAAACGGCCGCCCAAATGGCGTTTGTCCCTTTGGACCTTTCCGATTCATTGCCTCCCGCCGTGATGAGCTTAAAACCTCCGTAAGCCATTATAATACCCGCCAGCGGAGCGGCTATCGTAAAGGCGGCAAATTTGACTATATTGGAAATTAGCCTGAAAATATCGCAAACTCCGCAATCATCGCCTTCGCAGGGAATAATATTTCCCAAATGACTGTCTGCTTCAGCCAATACCGGCGTAAAAAAAATAAATAAAACGGCAAATAAAGCTGTCGCCGCCAAGATTTTGCTTATTTTTTTATTTTTTTTGAACATTTTGCGTCACTTTTTTTAATTCTTGTTTCAATCTTTTTTCCGCCAACCCCGCCGAACTATCGGCGGACAAACCGCCCGACGAAACTGATTCTACCATATCTTTGAATATTCGGCGAACCTCGTTGCCATCCGGTTCCAGCCAAGATTTGGACATAATCGCCATCTTGTTTATCAAGCCGGAATAAGCGTCCACCGCTTTTTCGGCCAACAAATCCCTTCTGGGCGAAGCCAAACCGGTCGCTCGGGAAAAATCTTTTGACGCGGCGTTTGAAATCATGAATAAAATGGAATTCAAAGCCGCCTGCTTTTTCGTCTGGGAAGAATTTTTCATAATAGCCAAACCGTATATTTTGGCAAAAGTTGTTTTCGTCTTGCTTCCCTTTATTTTGGGAACTTCGGCGATGTCAAAATTAAGATGAGGATTTCTGGCTTTTATCTCCGGCAATTCGCCGGCATAGCCGAAATACATAGCCAACGCGCCCTTGGCAAACATTGTGTCGGCGTCGGATAAGGCTTTGTTCCAGGAATAAACGTTTTTGTTCGGGTCGGAAAAATCGTTGAAAAACTTTACGGAAACAACGACCGGGTTTTTGCCGAAGTTGTTTTCCTTGTTTAGAGTTATTTCAAGATTGCCATTGTCGTCCGTTTCCATTATCGGGTTGCCGGATTGGATTATAAGCATAGACAAAATATCTTTTCCGTTTTTTATGTTGCTCAACTCTCCCAGGGCCGTTCCCGATTGAACGATGTTGCCGGCCCCGTTTTTTTCCGTAAATATTTTGACATCTTCCGCGAATTCGTCCCAATCCCGAGGCGGTCGACTTATGCCGGCCGATGAAAATATATCCTTGTTCCAATACATCGCCATCGGGTCTATTAAAAAGGGAACGGCCGCCAGACCGCCATTTTTTTTATCTAAAAACAGGTTCGCGATATCAACAAAATCGTCTCTGAAATTTCTTTCCGGATAATAAGCGGACGGAATTAAGCTTGTTTTATCTTTGTTTTTTAAAACCATATCTTGGCTGATTATCAAAAAATCGGGACCTTTGCCAGAAGCCAAAGCGTTCACAATATTTTCTTCGTAAGAAGAAGGCGGATGCTCGGTATATGTTATTCCGAAAGATTCATTTTTTTCACCAATGGCGGAAATAACGCTATTGATTTGATCTTTCGGCAAAGTTCCCCAGAGAGAAATTGGGACAACCGTCCCTTTTTGGCTTCCTTGTTTTTCATACCCGGGCAGAATGCCGCTGAAAAGAAGAACGGCAATGACGGCGACAATCCCGAACCCCGCCAATAATATTATCTGAAAAGGCGTTATTTTTTTCATATTTTATTTTACGTTTTACGCTTTCTTGAATATTATTCCATAATGATTGTCGCCGGCCGGAAATTCTCTTTCTTCCAAAAATCCTTCCTGGATGAAAATTCTTTCCGCTTCTTTTTTTGGTATAACCGCCTTCGGCGCCGGGCCTATTCCTCCGAAAGAAGCCGACCAATCAATGACCGCCGCCCGCCCGCCGTTTTTAAGCGTCCTTTTAATTTCTCTTGCTAAAGCTTCTTTGTCGCCGATTTGGAACAAAATGTTAGAAGCGATGGCAAAATCAAGCGTTCCGCTGGCCAATTTAGTCCCTTCCTTGCTTTCAATATCCGCCCAGATAATTTCCATATTGGACAAATGCTGTTTTTCCGCTTCAGATTTTATTTTTTCCAAAAGATTTTTCTGGATATCAATGGCGTAAACAACTCCTGCCTGTTCGGCAGGCAAGCCCGAATTGTTCATTTTTTGGGCGACCGCCAAGGCATAATGCCCGCTACCCGATCCAAAATCGGCCACCGTCATCCCCGGCTTTATTTCAAAATTTTTTATTATTTCTTCCGGTTTGATGAACATAAAATTATGCGGGTACTTCAATATATTATATTCATAAACAATAAAAAAGAAAAGCGAGCGCGCAATCTATTTTGCCTATCGTCCAAATAGATTACACCTTATATGTTCCATATTCCTATGACCCATGACACTTTTTATATTTTTTCCCAGAACCGCAGGGGCAGGGGTCGTTGCGGCCGGCTTCTTTTTTGGCGGAAAAAGATGCAAGATTGGTCGAGACATTGCCTATCATCGGACCGGAATTGTGAACTTCCAAAACTGTCTCCGTTTTCGGCTCCGCCATTTGTCCGCCGACTTTCAAAGCCATCTCGGCGATGGCGTTGTCTATGGCCGCTTCCATTCGGATAAAAAGCCCCCGGCCTTCGTTTTTGTATTCAACCAAAGGGTCTTTTTGCCCGTAAGCCCGCAAGCGGACAGACGACCTCATATAGTCCATCGCTTCCAGATGCTCCACCCAAAGCATATCTATCGCTTGCAACATAAGCATTCTCTGGCTGTGGAAAAATTTATCCTCGCCCAATTCCACTCTTCTTTTTTCCAAAGCTTCAATCTTTTCCATATCGCCAGCAAATATGCTTTTCAATTCTTCCAAAACAAAGTTATTTTCTCCGTACAAAATTTTCTTTCTTCTTTCGTAAATTATTTTTCTTTGGTGATTCAAAACGTCGTCGTATTCCAGCAGATGCTTTCTGGCGTCAAAGTTGAAGCCTTCTATTTTGGACTGGGCCGATTCAATCGCCTTGGAAAGCATCCTGTTTTCAATCGGCTGGTCTTCGGGCATCCCCAGACGGCCCATCAAGCCCTTGATTCTGTCCGAACCGAAAACCCTCATCACGTCGTCTTCCAAAGAAATAAAAAATTGGGTTTCGCCCGGGTCGCCTTGCCGCCCCGACCGACCTCTTAACTGATTGTCTATTCTTCTGGCTTCGTGCCTTTCCGTGCCCAGCACGAACAAACCGCCCGATTTTCTCACCTCTTCGGCTTCTCCAATAACCGGCGGATTGCCGCCCAAAACTATGTCCACGCCTCGCCCGGCCATATTGGTGGCGATAGTCACTCCGCCCTTTCTTCCCGCTTGAGCGACAATCTCGCCTTCTTTTTCGTGATGTTTGGCGTTAAGCATGGTATGAGGCACTCCTTCTTTTTTCAAAAGCGCGGAAAGATATTCGTTTTTGTCTATGGAAACGGTTCCGACAAGAATCGGCTGGCCGGTTTGATGGACTTCTTTTATTTTCCCGGCTATGGCCTGGAATTTACCTTTTACGGTTTGGAAAACCAAATCCGGCTTGTCGCGCCTTACCAACGGCTTGTTGGTGGGGATGCTTACCGTTTCCAATTTATAAACCTTGTGGAATTCCTCGGCGGAAGTGAGCGCCGTGCCGGTCATTCCGGCCAACTTGCCGTACAATCTGAAATAGTTTTGGAAAGTGATACTGGCCAGAGTCCGTGACTCTTTCTGCACCTGGACTTTTTCTTTGGCCTCCACGGCCTGATGGAGCCCCTCCGACCACCTTCGACCCGGCATCATTCTTCCGGTAAATTCGTCCACGATTATTATTTCATTATTTTTTACCACATAATCTTTGTCCAGATGAAAAAGCGCTTTCGCTCTTATGGCTGTTTCCAAATGATGGACATATTTTATGCCTTTTTCCGTGTAAATATTGCCGACACCCAACGCTTTCTCGGCCTTCTCAATGCCTTTTTCGGTGAGTGAAATCGCCTTCATTTTTTCATCCACGGCGTAATCTTCGTCCGCGTTCATTTTTTCCGCTATTTTGCTGAACATTATGTAAAATTGGTCCGAGTCGGCGCTCGGCGCGGAAATTATAAGCGGAGTTCTGGCTTCGTCTATCAAAATGGAGTCAATCTCGTCCACTACGGCAAAGTTATACCCGCGCTGGACAACATCGCCGATATTATAAGCGATGTTGTCGCGGAGATAATCAAAGCCGAATTCGTTGTTTGTGCCGTAAGTGATGTCGGCGGCGTAGGATTCTTTTCTGGAGCATGGTTTTAGAAATTCGTGAACGACACGGAACGCGCCGGTGATGTCTCTTTCTTTGTCTAATTTATCATCACTCTCGCTCGTCGACACCGGACTTCGATGAGCGCTGTCATATATATAGCTGGCTTCGTGATTGGTACAACCGACCGTCAATCCCAGCGCGTTGTAAATCTGCCCCATCCAAACCGCGTCTCTTCGGGAAAGATAATCGTTGACGGTTACCACATGGACGCCTTTGCCGGAAATGGCGTTAAGATACGCCGGCAAAGTGGCGACCAAAGTTTTTCCTTCGCCGGTCCGCATCTCGGCGATTTTTCCCTGATGCAAAATAATTCCGCCTAAAAGCTGGACGTCAAAATGTCTCTGGCCCAGAGTTCTTCGGGACGCTTCTCTTGTCGCCGCAAACGCTTCCGGCAAAATTTCGTCCAGCGACTGTCCGCTATTTATTTTGTTTCTTAATTCCGCAGTTACGCTTTTCAAGTTCTCATCTGAAAGGCTTTTCATTTTTTCTTCCAAAGCGTTGACGGAAGAAACAATCGGTTCCAACTTTTTTAAAAATTTTTTGTTGGAATCTCCGAGTATTTTGGTTAAAAAAGACATATGCCCATAATAGCAAAAATCGCCACAAAGTTTATCTTGACAGATTTATTGCTATATGCTAGTCTTCTAATATAAATATCTTAACTTGTAAGATATGATTCGGATTCAGAACCTTTACAAAACAGGAGGAAAATTATGAAGACTGTTTATAAAAATATCAATCTGTCGCAAGCAAAAGAAATACTCAAAGATTATGCAAATAAAATTGTGGAAATACTTAAAAGAAAAGGAATTAGGATGGTTAAGGAAATTGGTAAACATCATTGTGGTGACTATTTTCATTGGCAGAGTATAAATAAAGAAAATTGCGCAAAGGTAACTATTGATATCGCCCATGAAAAAGATACCAATGGTTACTGTGTTTATGCTACATTTGTTGCCAAAATTCTTTATCCAGACTGCTCTAAAAAAACTCCAATGGAAGTATTGATTATGAAAAAGATCGAAAATAAAATTGGTGATAAATACCCTTTAGCAGCCAACACTAGTATTTTGGTACTAGTATGGGTAAACGAAGAGAATCCAGAAATGCCCATCCTTAAACCATCAGGAGAAGTTGCTAAACAATTATATTTGGCATTAAAGTGCTACGATAAAATAACTTCCAAAATAAAAACAACGGAGAGATTGAGCAGCAAACTGTTTATGAGAAAAATAAACAGAATAATTAAACTAACAAAGTAGGCAGACCGCCGTACCCACAATCACTTAGACATTGCCCATCGTGTCTAAGTGATTTTTTTATTTTCCCCTTCGTTTTAAAATCCAAATATGTTAAACTGTAAATGTTACCTCTTTTATGCTGGAGCAGAATTTCAGTAACATTTATTTAAATCAAAAAAAAATTAATTTAATGAAAAAAGCGACTAAACAAAAAATTCTTTTATTGTTATCGGCGGGCGTTGTTCTTAGCCTTTCAAGATCGCCTAAGAATTATTTTAAAATCTTGGGAAATTTGCCATCAGCCTGGAAAGAAATAGATAAGAACAGACTTTATCGCGCTGTTCGCGAATTTTATAATGAAAGACTGATTGATTTCAAAGAAAACAAAGACGGGTTAGTGACGATTATTATTACAAAAGAAGGAGAAAAGAAAGCGTTGAAATTCAAAATTGACGAAATGGAAATTAAAAAACTGGCCAAGTGGGACGGGGAGTGGCGAATCGTGATTTTTGATATTCCAGAAAGGTTTAAAAAGGCCAGAGAAGCATTGAGAAAAAAGTTGAAAGATTTAGGTTTTATAAAATTGCAGGAATCAGTGTTCGTGCTTCCCTATGAATGTGAGGATGAAATCAATTTTATTGTGGAGGTTTTTCTAATTAGACCATTCGTAAGATTTGTGAGAGTGAAATCTTTTACAAATGAAGAACAGATAAAAATTAAATTCGGCTTGTTTTAAATGTTACCGAAAAAATGCTGGAGCAGAAAATACGTAACATTTTAATTGTTAAGTAAAGTAATAAAGACTCTATTATTTTAAATTACCTGATTTTTGGCGCTCTAAATCCGATAAAGGCCACGGCAACCGTGCCGATGATAGCCGCAAAAAGAGCCATTGAGGAATCAATCTGCGAATTATTTATGATTATATAGGCCGAACCGAACCACATTGCCGCTAAAGTTATTCCTACCCAAGGATATTTCATGTATTTTGATATTTAATATTAATTAAAGCTTTTTAAGCAAACTTCTTACCTCCGGATACCTTTCCGCGTAATAAAAAACCATTTCTATTATTCTTTCTTTCATAACCGCGACTTTTTCCCTGTGCGTTACTGAACTTTCCGTAAAAGCCTCCCAATCGTCGTTGAGGGATATTATGTTTTCGTCTATTTCTTTCCAGTTGGCCTGATTTCTCACGATACTTTCAACTTCTTCAACGGAATGTTCCTCAAAGAAAGACTGTATCGCTTCCATTATGTCAAAACGCGGGGATATTTGCAAAGCCACCATATCGTCAATGACCAGTCCTCGGAAAAATAAAATTATATCCAAGGGAAAATGAACTCCGTATTTTTCCGCTTTTCTGACCAATCTTAAAAAAAACAAAGCGGCGGATTTATCCTTATAATTCGCCTTGCCGTCTTTTATCGCGCCAAACCACGGTTCCATAATTTCCCGAACTTCTTTTTTGAAATCAGAAATAATTATTTCTTCCATCTTTTCCATAATTTCGTCAACGATTTTCTGTTTTTTCGGCTCAACTCTAAAATAAGAATTTATTTCGTACTTAAAATTTTTTTTGCCGTACTCAAGCAAATGTTTGGTCGTCATCTCAATATCTTTGATGGAAACGCTATGAACGAATTTAAGCAGAATCAGTCTGTTTTCTTTTTCCGCCTCGCCCACTATGCCGAAATCAAAATAAGCCAGCTTGCCGTCGGGAGAAATATCATCGCCCGGCAAGAGCGCCAGATTGGCCGGATGCGCGTCGGCGTGGAAAAATCCATTTATAAAGTACTGCCTCATGGCGTCTTTTATCAGATATAAGGCCATTTGGTCGGGATTAATTCCTTTTTCCATAAGCTGTTCCGGACCGTATTTGCCCAAAACAACATCTAAAACGGAAACTCCGTCCGAAATGAACTCCTGAATCAAAACTCTGGCTGAGGTGTATTCCTGATATTGTCTCGGTATAACGGTGGTCGGCGTTCCTTGGCTGTATTCCAAAAAAGCGGCGGCATTGTTTGATTCGTGCCTGAAATCAAGCTCTCTTTTCGTCCACCTGATGAAATCATCGGCGACTTCTTTGACGCTCAATGAAGAAGTTAAGTTAAACAGATCAATCAGCGAAGCCAAAAAAGATATGATTAAAAAATCGGCCTCAAAAACTTTTTCAATGCCGGGACGGCGAATTTTAACCGCCACTTTTTCGCCGCCCGCTTCGCCGCGAGGCGAGTTTTTTAGAACGGCTTCATAAACTTGAGCTATTGAAGCCGAACCTATCGGATTTTCATCAAAAGACTGGAAAAATTTGCCCGCCGTTTCGCCGATATCTTCCATAAAAATTTTGTGAATTTCAGCAAATGGAGCTACTGGCATATTGTTCAGCAGTTTAAGAAGTTCCAACGTATAATCCGCCGGCAGAAAATCCCGGCGCAGAGCCAATATCTGGCCAAGTTTTATAAACGCGCCGCCCGATTCTTCAAAAAATAATTTCAACCGCTGGGGCTTGGTCAGTTTTGGTTTAAGCAAAACTTTAAAAGCCGTTTCTAAAATATGAAACAACCTTTCGCAAAATAAAGCCGCCTTTTTAAAAACCATAAATTTAATTTATCAGGCGGCCGATTTAAAGCCTATGTAGGAAACAGCCACCGTCGTCAATACCAGAAAAATATAAAAATTGTTCGGATTGGCCAACTTGTCCGACATTATAAGGATTATGGACGATATCCATAAGGCGACAATGGCAAAACTTACCCATGCGTATCTCATAATTTTATTTTTATTTTATAATAAACAATTTCCGCCCAAGGAAGGCCGGCAAAGCTATACTCCAACACATATCCTATGTGAGCGCTTTTCGCCGGCCATCGTTAGGAAGAACTAGTTAGAGTATAACAAATGAATAACAAAATAAAAAGCCTTGTCTTATCTTGATTAGATAAAACAAAGCTTTTAAAAACACTAAAAAGGAGTTTAATTTATTTTATGTCTCTCCGCCAACTTGCCGCCTGTATTGTTTTCCTTTTTGTTTTTTAATTGAACATAATATCTGATTTTAAGTTCCGTTCTTATGTTTTTATCCATCCTGGAACACTCAAATATCAGGTTGTTCAATTCTTTTATTTTCTCTCCGTCGTATAAATCAGGGTTATCGTTTATAAGCAATTCCGCAACTCTCTCCGCAAAAAAATCAATGAGATAAAGCCTGTAGTTTTTAACTTTTTCCGCCGCATTTATAAGCTCATCTGTTTCTTTGTCTGCGACATCTTTTGACGACCACAAGAAAATCCATTCCGCTTCGTTATTTCTTTCAAATTCGTTAAACTTTTCAATTTTTTCCGCTCTTGATATCCCGCAAAATAAAAACAAAACTGCCACTATCACGCAAATCATCATTGCCCTCATTTCAATTCCTCCTATAAAATTGTCAAAGAAAAAGAAGTAAAATAAGAACTAATCTAATTTCCAGTATATAAAATTTCCGCCAATTTGTAAACGGCAATGCCGAAAGCCACCGAAACATTGAGCGATTCTTTTTTGCCGCGCATCGGGATTTGGATTATCTTATCCGACCGGTCAAGAATTGTTTTCGGCAGGCCATTTACCTCTTCGCCCAAAATTAAAGCGACCGATTTTTTAACGGATTTTAAATCATTTAAATAAACAGCGCCTTTCGCTTGCTCCAAGGAAATAATCTCCACTCCTTCTTTTTTAAGCTTGTCTATAATCCGCCAAGTTTCTTTGCATTTTTCCCAAGCCACAAAATTCTCCGCGCCCAAAGAAACTTTTTCAATATTCGGATGAGGAGGAGCCGGCGTGATGCCGCACAAAAAAATTTTGGAAACTCCGGCGGCATCGGCCGTTCTGAAAATAGAGCCGACATTATGCCGACTCCTGATGTTGTGGCAGATGACAAAAATTTCTTTTTTGTTCATTCGGACTGGAAAAATATCCGTTTTATTTTTGATTATTTTGTTTCAAGCGTCAAAACCCTTCTTTCCAACAAAACAAAATCGCCATGATCAACCTTTTTATCCAAAATGTCCTTTATAACTTCAACATCTTTTTTTATTATGACGATATCATCTTTCATTACGTCAATACCTTCTTTCATTTCAGCGATCATCTCCGCATGAGAATCAAGCTTTCGGTTAATGCCGGAATATTGTTCGGCCACGGCCTGCGTTTGCGATTGAAATTCTTCGGCCAGCGCCCCTGTATGATTTTGAAATTCTTCTCTTTGTTTTGCCACAATGTTATCGGTATGTTTCTGAAATTCTTTTCTCTGTTTTTCAAACCGCGTATCAACATATTTTTGAAATTCTTGACGCTCCCCTTTCAAAATTTCTTTTAGTTTTTTCTCATTTATTTCCATACTTGGATATTATAACGGCTAAAAAATTATCGCGCAACAAAATGTGCGACACTCGGTGTCGCACATTTTGTTGTTACCTTTTTTTGAATAAAAGACTGACGGCGAAAAAGACGATGCTGGCGAGAATTATAATCGGGCCGATGGCGACGACGGACAAACCGAACCTCTCCGCCAAAAACGGAAAAACGGCAAAGCCGGCAATAGCGCTGGCGATACCGACAATTACGGACAACCAAGAATACTGCCTCATATTCCGACTGGCGTTTCTGGCCACCGCCGCCGGAACAATTATCATGGCGCTGGTTAAAAGGGTTCCGCCGACTTTGATTCCAAAAGCCACCACCGCCGCTATCAAAAATAAATATATCAAATTGTATTTGTTTATTTTCACCCCGCTAGCCAAAGCCAAATCTTCGGACACGTAAGCCAGCATCATTTTTGAATAAATCATTCTGGCCGCGATAAAAACAACGATGCTTATGAAAACAGCCACGACGGCATCGGACATCGCCACGGCGGAAATATTTCCAAAAAGAGCGTCCAATAATTCTTCTTGGGGAGTGATAAGAAAACCGACTGCCAAACTTAACACAAAAACAACGCCGACCAGAGATTCCATAGAAAGTTCCGTTTTCAAACTCAATATCCATATCAGCATAATTCCCAAAATCAGCGAGGCCAGCGCTCCTAAAGAAATATTAATGCCATAAAGCAAGCCCAGCCCTATGCCCGGCAAAGCGATGTGGCTTAATACATCGCCGACAAGAGACATCTTTTTGGTGGCCATAAGAGAGCCGACATAACCGGCCGCTCCGCCGATAAACATCGCCGTTATCAAACTTATATAGTAACTAGTGTTCATGTTTGTAAAAAGTTACCCCTTCGCCGTAAATTTTCTTCAGGCTGTCCTGACCAAGCGCCTCCGCCGGAGAGCCGTGGCAAATCAATTTTTTATTCAAGCACAAAACGCTGTCCGCGAATCCGTAAACCACGCTCATATCGTGAGTAACGAGAATAATGGACAAATTTCTTTCTTTTTCTATCTTGTTCAAAAGATTGAAAATAGTTTCTTCCCCGCCAATGTCAATTCCGGCCGTCGGCTCGTCAAAAAGCAAAACATCGGGATTGCCTACCAAGCCCCAGGCGACAAGAACTCGTTGAAGCTGTCCGGAAGATATTGTCCCTATCATTTTTTTAAGAAACCGCTCGTCCGTTATGCCCACGGAAGCCAAGGCTTCTTTCGCTTGTTCTCTTCCCGCTTTTTTCATTTTGAAAAATTCTTCCACCGAGAGCGGCAGATTTTTTTCCGGCAATATTTTTTGCGGAACATAGCTTATTTTCGCGTTTTCGCTCCATTTTATTTCTCCTTGATACGGCAATATGTCCAAGAGCGCTTTGAGCAAAACCGTTTTGCCGGCGCCGTTGGGCCCCATTATGGCGACATTTTCTCCTTTTTTGAGATTAAAACTTAAATTATCAACCACCTTCTCCTCGCCGAAACTTACCGTCAGGTTTTTCACTTCAAGAATAAGTTCAACACTCTCCAAAAGTTTTTCTTCCTTATTATCAATTAAATTTTGATTGTCCTGAAAATCCATATTTCAATAATAACATTTTGGCGTCATTTTGCCATAAAAATTTTGGTTGGTAAGACCAAAACCCCGGCGGCGCCGGGGTAATCTCAAAAAAACAAAAGATTGTTTTCTAGTGGTGTTCTCCGATGTCTTTTCTAAGATGTTCTATGTATTTGGAAGCTGCGTCCCGTCCGCCCAAACCGAAGGCCAATCCTCCGGCGATGGCCACCATAGCCACGAAACCGGTAAACAAAGTTTGAGCGAAAGCTCCGGCGATACCCAGTTGATACAAAGCGGCCAAAACGGCGAACGCCCAAATGGACCACTTGATCAAACCGCCCAAAAAATGGGCTGAAGGAACGCCAGCCGCCTTAGCCGAACCTGCTACTACCCTATGCATGGCGTGGGCGATAAAAGCGGCGACTATCAAGATCAAAGCCGCGACGATAACATTGGGCAAATAGCCGAGAACGACATTTTTCAAGAAATCGTTCACTTGGTTAAGACCCAGTATGTCCAAAGAAGCGATTAGGAAAACTATCGCTAAAAACCACTTGACCAGCCCGCCGAGGAAATGACCGGAATTAAGGGTGAATCCCCCTTTGTGGAGCATCTCGTCAACGCCGACGGATTGGAAGACCTTATCCACTTTCAACGAACTTATTATCTTGTCCACAAATTTGCCGATTATTGAGGCGACAAGAAGACCGAGGATAAATACTATTATCGCTATTATTAATTTGGGAGCAAATCCGATGACGCCTCCCCAAAGATTTTGGAAAGACATAATCAGGGTATCGCTCCAGATTTCTGTTGGCATAATTTTTAAAAATAAAACTTAACCTATAATAAACCTTGGGACAGCAAGACTTTTCGACCATCCTGCCGCTCCGCTTTTAAACTTGCCTGCCGGCGCAGGCAGGGCTGTTTCTATTATACAATAAATAAAACTTTGCCATAGGAAACGGGTGTGGATAAAAGACGCCTGATCAATTTTCCTTTGCCGAAGGTGAGAATCGGACTCACGACCCCTTCTTTTTCAGAGAAGTGCTCTACCACTGAGCTACTTCGGCGGATTAAACTAAGACTTACCTAGTCATCAAATTTTGAAGTTTCTTAAATATGTCCGGCGAAACAGCCGCGTTGACATTATCGTTTATTTTGCCGATATTTTCAACGCCGGAAGCAAGCCCTTTCAGCATATCAACATATTGGGAAAGAAGGGGCTCTATGAAATAATAAGCCCCGAAAGAAAGGCCGATTATAAATGTCCACTTCAAAACGCTGAAAACGTTCCCCCAAATTCTGCCTCTGTTTATTTTCTTGAGAATCTTCAGGCTTTCTTTGCTTACTTCTATATTTTCTCTCAATAAAACTTTTAGTTCTTCGTCGGCCATAATCAAGTTTACGGATTTCTTCCCGCCTTTATTTCGCTGATATAAAATTCGCCTTGCTTTTTAAAATCGGGTGTGGCTTCAACCGCTTTTTCCAATTGCTCTATTGATTTGGTTCTATACCCGGCCTGCAAGTAGACCGCCGCCAATTTCAAGCGATATTGGATATTAGTCGAATTTTTTTCTATAAACACCTTTAGGATAGCCGTTATTTTTTCAAAATTATTCCTTTGAGCGTAAGCTTTTAAAAATCTTTCGTCATCTTGAACGGTGCCTCCGTGGTCTTTCATAAGTTCTTCAGCCAAAGTGTCTTTGCCGGCAAATATGGCGGAAACAGCGTATATTCTTCTGGCGTCCTCAAAACTTTGGTCCAGGTCAAAAGATTTTTTCAATGTCGCCAACCCTTTTTCATGATCGCCTTTGTTCAGATAAGAAGTACCAAGCTCAAAATATAACTGCTGTTTTCGAGGAGCGACCTCAATGGCCTTATTGAGCAAGCTTATGGCTTCTTCGTATTTTTGAGTTTTATTGTAAACGGCCGCCAAAAAAATCATTTCTCTGATATCATTGGGATATTGCTCGTTCTGCTTTTTCAATTCGTCTATCGTATAATTCGCGACTTTATTTTTGAACTCCTTATCTATTATATTGGGACTGTCGTAAACTTGCATGGCAAAACTGGAAAGATGCTCCCGGGTCTCCATGCTGCCGAAAGAATTGTAGGAAATAGCTTTTTGGAATTCCGCGAAAGCGCCATTGGCGTTGCCTGTTCCCGCCGCCTTGAAAGCGTTAATGATGGCCTTAGACGCCAAAATGCCGGGAACATTGACGATGTAAATCACAAACACAAATGCCGCCCCGATAATAACGGCGTAAACGGCCTTGCCGTAATCAGCTCCTTTAGACGTTTCGTTTGGCCTGCCCGACCGAAGCTCATGAGCGGAGGCGGGAATCGGCGCGCCGACTTTGGCGCGAAAACCGACATAGGCCAGAAATGTCGCGAATAAAATCAAGCTTATTAAATTATCAAAAACAAACAGGTTGTTGAAAAAGTAAGCCAAAAACATACTTCCGAAAATAGCCGAATCTTCAACAGACAATCCCGTCTTTTTTCTTTTTGCCCAAAGATAATACAAAGCGATACCCAGTAATCCCATATAAGAAAGGAGTCCAAAAATTCCGTTGGTGGTCAGCCGGTCAAAGAAAACATTATGCGCCCGGTCAAACCACGCCTCCTGTTTGTACAAAATCGGCTCGTAATATTTATTGAACACCAGATTGAAATTCTCCTGGCCCCAACCGAATATCGGTTTTTCTTTAAAGCCTCGCCAGCTCATTTTCCAGATGGTCAACCTGGATTCCGTTGTTCCTTCAGTTAAAGAAATGCCGGCAAAACGGCTTAACACCGGACTTGTTTTCACGAAATTCGTCGTTTTTAAAAACAAAAAACCGGTGATTATCACCGCTATTCCCGCCAACAAGGAGATATGCGCCAGTTTTGATTTTTTGTTTGAAGACAGTATGGCAATCAATATCCAGGAGATAAACAAACCGCCGATTGTACCAAGTATCGCTCCTCTAGTCGCCGTGTGGTAAAGAACGAACGATTCCAAAATGATGATAAAAAGATAAATCCATTTTCTATAATCTCGCGCCCTGTAAAAAAGAGCCATAGCCAAAAATATGTGGAATATCATATAGACAGCCAAATAGGAAGCGTTGCCCAACGTGGCGTCAAGCCTGTTGCCTTGATGAGTCTGTAATATTCCAAACAGCTGGAAAACACCGTAAAAAGCGATAATGGCGCTGGCAAACAAAGTGGTGTGGAAAAGCCGATTCCAAATTCTTTCCGTTTTCATTGTTCCCGCCAAAACAAGGAAGTAGGCGAGCAAGTGGAGATAAGTGACCAATCCTTCCATTCTTTCGTAATTGGACCAGAAGCTTCTATAAAAATTTTCCCCGAGCAACGAGGACAAAGCTACGACGCCGACAAAAATAGCCAGCATGGCCAACACCCAGCTTTTTCTGGGTTTATACCTGGCGTCAAACAACATCAAAACCAGCCACAAAGCCGTCATCGCTTCCACGATTATTCGGAAAGAAAAATTTTTTCCCGTTATAAAAGGGAAAAACATTGAACTGGAAACGATAAAGGCCAAAAACGGAACGGCAAAAATTCCGGCGTAAAGCAAATACTTGATTAAATTCAGGCTTTTACTCATAAAATCAATATGCTAGCATATTAACACAACAATATGATTAAAGGCAATAAGCCCGGGAAAATAATGCTTCTTTTGGGGGATATCGCCCTTCTTTACGGGGCGTTATTTCTAACTCTTGTGATAAGATATGGCTCTTTTCCGTCTCAAATTTTGTGGCAGGACCACAATCTGCCGTTTCTTTTTGTTAATCTTGTTTGGGTGATAATTTTCTATATTGCCGGTTTTTATGATGTGGAAAAGTCGGTTCATCCGGCCAAGATTTTTTATATAATCAAAACTATGGCTTTCAGCGCGGGAATCGCCATCTTGATGTTTTACTTCATCCCCGCGTTCGGAATCACCCCAAAAACAAACCTTTTTATTGACGCCGTTATTGCTTCTGTTCTCCTGTGGCTGTGGAGAGTGGCTTATCAAAAAATAATAACCAAAGGCTCCAAAATAAAAATTTTCTTTTTTGATTCTTCCGGAGAAATTTCCGCATTTGCCGAATTCATTTCCGCCAACCCTCAATTGGGTTACAAAATGGCGGGCAGTATCGCTTCGGCCGAACTGATAATAATTCCCGGAAAAGAAAAACTGCCGAAAGAATCGGCGGAAGCGCTTTATGAAATGGTGATGTTGGGCAAAACCGTCATTGATTTTTACCATTTTTACGAATCAACCACCGGCAAAATACCGGTTCCTCTGATCGGAGAAGGCTGGTTTTTGGAAAATGTCATTGAACTGGACAAAAGAAAGTTTGAACAAATCAAACGCTTTATTGATATTGTTTTGGCTGTTTTGTTTTTTATTCCATTCACTTTGCTCGCGCCTTTTACGGCACTAGCCATAAAACTGACCAGCAAGGGAAGTGTCTTTTACAAACAAAAAAGGCTGGGTAAAAATGGAAAGGTTTTTGAAATAATTAAATTTCGTTCAATGGCCAAAGACTCCGAAAAAGACGGAGTGAAATGGGCGGAAAAAGACGACAAGCGAGTAACTGCCGTGGGAAAATTTTTAAGAAAAACCAGACTGGACGAACTGCCCCAGATATTAAGTATACTCAAGGGTGATTTGTCTTTTGTCGGCCCCCGTCCGGAAAGGCCGGAATTCGTGAGCGAATTGTCTCAAAAAATACCGCATTATTCAATGAGACATATCGTTAAACCGGGACTGTCCGGCTGGGCCCAGATAAATTTTCCTTACGGCTCTTCCGTTGATGACTCAATGCAAAAACTCCAATACGATCTCTACTATATCAAAAATCGTTCTTTAGTTTTGGAAATCGTCATAATTCTTAAAACGATAATGACGGTTTTAAGAATAGAAGGGAGATAATCAACTGCGCGGTTGTGATATATTATTTAGAAAATATGCCCGAACAAGAAACAAACAACTCCGATGTTTTGATTGAAACTCCGGTCTTGCATCGGAACAAACGTTTAGCGCCGGCCGTCTTGACTCTTTTGGCTTTGCTTGTTTTGATTTTAACCGGACGGTCTTTTTCTTCAACAAAAACAGAAGAGGCTAAAGAGCCGAAATTTAATTACGCGCCCGTCCATAATTCCGCCGCAACCGGGACCGAACCGAAAATATCGGCTCTTTCCTATCTTGGCGCGTATCTTGGAAAAAACGGCCAGCCGATGATTTTGGCCGAGAAAAATTCGGAAGACTTACTGCCAATGGCCAGTCTAACCAAACTGATGACCGCCATTGTGGTTTACAAAAATTATAATTTAGAGGACGAAATAACAATGGACCAGAAAGTGAACGACTGGGCGGACAGCTCCAAAAGATTTATCCCCGGAACAAGTTTTAAAATAAGCGAGTTGCTCCGCGCTTTGCTGATAGAGTCAAATAACGATGCCGCTATGGCGCTGGCCGGCAAAATAGGGCTGGATAATTTTTTATCCGCGATGAACAATGAAGCCACAGGAATTGGCCTCATCACCACTTATTATGACAATCCGATCGGAATTGACCCGACCTCCAAAAAAGAAATCATAAATTACTCCACCGCCAAAGAATTGCTTGTCTTAGCCCGAGAAATAATAAACAATTACCCGGAAATTTTGGAAATCACTTCCCTTCCGCGATACGATATTAAAACAGTTTCCGGCGGTTACAACCACACGACCATAAGCACGGATAAATTTATTTCCGATGAAAACGAAAAACTTTTGTGCCAAGGCGAACCTCTTAAAATTCTGGGCGGCAAAACCGGCTTCACCGATTTGTCCAAGAAAAATTTGCTTCTAGTAACCGAGCCGCCGAACAAACTCGGGCATCTGGTAACCATCGTTCTCTCCGCCGACGACAATTTTGAAGAAACGAAAAATCTCGTAAACTGGATTTGCGAATCTTATGATTGGTCGGCTTCATTATGAATAATGCCGATTCAAATAAAGGGCGTTTGTTTTTTTGATGTTTTCTTAATTTTTGTTAATATGTCTTTATGCCAAGTGATGTAAAAGCGGGCCTGCCCGCCGAAACGTAACGAAGGCGGGTATGGTTTAGTGGCAGAACACGTCCTTGCCAAGGATGAGACAGGAGTTCGATTCTCCTTACCCGCACTTTATGAGACTTTTAGCGCCCTCGCGCATCAATCGCTGTTTCTATTTCACTGACGATCTTTCATCGCCAGCTTGTTGTTTTTTGTGTCGTTAAGATTTAGAACGCTACAGTCGATTCATTTGAACACGCACTTTTCCCTGCTTCGCAGATTTTATAGGTGAATGTTCCGCTTCCTTTCTGGTTGATGTGGTCAGTGTAAGCCCAATCGTTCGCTGTCGTAGTAACAACACTTCCGTTTCTATACACATCAACATTTCCCGAAGTTGCACCGCCCCATGATAGGTCGACTTTCATAAGTCCCTTTCAACCAAAGTGACGTGGGGATTGTGTGCTAATCCGGCGAGCGCAGATTCGGGAGCTTGAGCCGCAACAGCATTCACGATTGAATATCTGTTAGCAGACGATAGGTTGTATAGATTTATTAAATTTATTTTTTAAATAATCGGCCGGTGTCATATAATCAATTTGTTTCAGGCGGACTTCAAAAT
>Ga0209541_10001584_pt1 | contig 44818 bp, 58 predicted proteins | sample RifCSPlowO2_01_FD_184027 | JGI IMG/M metagenome (GOLD analysis project Ga0209541, IMG submission 184027) | Groundwater microbial communities from Rifle, Colorado - Rifle CSP2_plank lowO2_0.1 (SPAdes) (version 2) | ecosystem: Environmental > Aquatic > Deep subsurface > Groundwater | place...
AAACTACATCCTTTAGGATGTAGTGTATAGTTGCTATTTTCATTTCTGAACATCCTAAAAACAAGTGCCTGTCACAAACCACACCTTTTAAGGTGTGGTGGCACTTGTTTTTTTGATTTATCGTAATACCCCACAGCTTGCTGTGGGGAAGTGGTGATTTGGTGTCCAGAGCTTGCTCTGGGGTCAATACCCGTTTATTAGTTAATGGTAGGTATGGGTATTGTGAGAGTTTAAGTAATTAAGTATAAGTGAGAAGTATTGGGTATCTTTAACAATTGCGAGGAAGCTGATTGCCCTCACTGAGAGTCGGATTATTGATTACTAGAATACTAGGAGAATAAAAACATTTTTAAATTACATTTTCCTTATTTTATTATAAGAATTTAGTTTTAAAAAGAGAAAAATGATTCGGAATATGGAGTACAGGGGGTATTTGCAGCAGCTTGCAGATTACATTAAGAAAAATCTTGCTAAAGGATACACGACTGATTCTTTGAAAACAGCTTTGATGGGGCAGGGATATTCTAGGATTCAGATTGACAAGGCTATACAACTTGCTAATCAGCAGCTTGCAAATGCAGCTCCGAAGATGGTCGAGAAACCAGTGATAAAAGTGGAGGTTGAGCCGATAATTGAAGAGAAAAAAAATTTCTGGGAGAAAATTAAAAATTTTCTTTTACAAAAGAAACAAAAGACAGATGAAGATGTTGTTGATATGAGTAAGTATAAAGAGCTGATTTGATTTCTAAGAAGTAGTTCTACGCCGACGCCAGGAGTCGAACCTGGATATCCTTTCGGAAGCTGGTTACCTTGTTATGTTTTCAACCTTTAAAGGAGGTTGAACGTCAAGGAACCTTGGTTCCTTACGAGCTCAAGACCAGTGGAGTACCGTTGTCCCACGTCGGCATGAATATTTTAGTTTAGAATTCTTTATAAACTTATCCTTAAGGTTTTACAATATTATTAGAAATAGAACATCAGAAAAATGAGATTTCCCATATTTTTCTGACTGTGTCAAGATTGTAAAACCTCGGAAACTTCTGTTTCTGAAGGCTGTCAAAGTTCATAGAACTTTGAAGTCTTGAGCACTGTCAAAATCTTTCGGATTTTGAAGTAGTCAAAAACTCAAAACAAATTGAGAGAGTTTTTGATACCTAGCAACAACTAGGATTTTGGTTAGAGTTACAAATAAAAAATAAATTACCCTAACCTTTATCCGAAGAGTGCACTTAATCCTTCAGCTGCTTCTTCTGGCTTTGCTTTTTCTTCTTCTTTCTTAGCTTCTGGCTTTCCAGATGCTGCTGGTGCTGCTTGCACTAATGAAGCTGATTCAAGTTCTTTGTTGATGTCAACATCTTTCAAGCTGGCAACCAGAACTTTTACCTTGCTTTCATCTACTTCTTTTCCTGTTGCTGCAATTAACTTAGTCAAACTAGGTTCTGTTATTGCGTGCCCTTGTTTATGCAACAGCAAAGCTGCGTATACATAGTCCATTTATTTAGCCTCCTCTGATTTAGGTTGAGTATTTTGTATTTCTGCTACTGGTGCTTCTTCTTGCTTAACTTCTTCTTTTACCTCTTGCTTTACCAAAGAGCTTAGAGCTTTTTCCTGGCGGCTGGCTTTTTGTATAAGCATAGAAATTGTTTCTTTGCATGGGTATGCAATTGAAACCGAAAATGCAAGAGCCTGAACATAAGCTTGCTTTAGCTGTTTAAGTGTTGCCTCTTTATCTATCTTAATGTCTTTGTATATTTTGTCAGCTGAAGAATCATAGGCTACAATTGGCTCCAGTCTTATGAAGAACGGAGTCATGTTGAATTTGTTCATTAATGAGAAAGCAGCTTCGTTTATCTTGTCCCCTTTTTTTACTATAATCTTGTTTTCTTTTATAGCTATTTTACCATCTTCTACAGCAATCTTCAATCCTAGGCTTCCCAACTCTGTTATAACAGGTCCAGGGACGAGGTCTGTTGGGCCAGCTTCAATTTCTATGTCCTGGTCTGATATCTGCCCTATTTTTGCCTTCATAGGCGCTTTATTCTCTGAAATAAATGCTGCAAGCTCAAAGGCATCTAAATCCGAGAACAGCAAAGCAGAATCCTCGCAAACATATGGTTTTAGATTCATTAAAGTGCCTTTTTTGCATTCGTCAATTGCTTTTAGTGTTATTTTTTTCTTTGCAACTGCTACATCTGCTTTTCCTCTTAAGTTTTTCCTTATTTTCTGGAATTGTGAAGAAGGAAGGCTTTTTATTGAGGCAATCATGACTGTCTTGCTCTTTAAAATATCACTGCATAGCTTTTTCACAGCTTGTTTCTTTTCCTCGCTAACTTTGCTTGTTTTCCTGCCTGTTTTCTGTTTTTCTGAACCCATTTTACATTATTTTTATTGGTTTAGTCATTGTGAATTTTAACATGACATTTTTTATATTTTCTTTTTTCTTAGGCATGGCTTCTATTATAGCATCATAAACCGCAATAACATTGTCTGCAATCTCTTCATCTTTCATTTTTTCTTTTCCAATGCATAATTTTAGGCTTGCTTCTTTTGCTTTTACTCTTACATTTTTGCTTACTGTTTCCATTGTATTCTTTATGTTTTCTTCGCTTTCATCTGTCAAAATTCCTAGTTTTGGGCTTGGCATTTTTCCTGCTTGCCCTAAGAATTTACCAAATGTTGTAGCAACAGCTGGCATGAGACTTGCATGTGCTAAAAAGAAGTCATACTGGTTCACTAATCTTTTAATTTCTTTTTTGTCTTTAAATCTTACAAATTCTGGCTTTTGTATTGTGTCTATAGAAGAGCTTTTTTTAGTTAAAAATGCGCAGAGCTTCTTGTCTTTTATTTTGTGTTTTAAAGGAACAAATATGTTTATAGAGTCTTTTACTGGATTAAATGATTTTAAATTTATAATTAAGTCTATGCTCTGCTCAAATTTTCTTTCTGGATTTTTTCTTAGTTCTCCTAATGCTTTCAAGATTTGTTCTCTCATGTTATTATCTACTACCTATGCGTCTGTGCCAGAAGTATGGCTTTGACGATGTAGTCTGACAAAAATAGAGTGGGATTGGGCTTTATAAATGTTACTGAATCGCAAAATCCTGGATTTCGTGCTTGCTGTACTTTTGCATTAATTCTTTGGCTTGTTTTATCAGCCCTTTATTTTTAACATATGCTGTTGGCCCGGGCTGTTTTGGTATAATCAAAAAAGAATTTTTATTTTCTTTCTTGTATTTTTTAAATATCTTCTCGAGTTCTTGGTTTTCATTTTGGTTTTTCCCGAGGATAATCTCACTGTTTTCAAAATGCCTGCCAATTTTAATTAGTTCTATATCTTGCTCTGTTATTTTTGATTTTTTGTTTAGTATTGGCTTTAGTTTTTTGCAGAATTCAGGCTCGCAGAGAAGGCAGCCACCCCCCGGGCTTGGAAAGTCTATCTTGTATTTTTTTGCTAACTGCATTTGCCTATTTCTTTTTCTTCCTTGAATGTCTAAAAGCTTGTCTCTGTCTATAACCCCTTTTTTCTCTGCCACTGTTTCTTCTAGAAGTTTTGCTGATAACGGGCGTAATAATTTTCCTTCTAGTTTGGCTTCTTTTTCTATAATGCTTAATGCTTTTTTATTTTGGCTTAATGGACGTTCTCCAAGAACTTCTCCTGTTGCGATTATTTCTATGTTCAGTTTCTTTGCAAGTTTTCTCGCTTGCTTTAACATGAAGATGTGGCAGTCTATGCACGGATTCAGAGCTGTTCCTCTTGAGAATTTTGGCTTTTTTATTAAGTTGAGATAGTCTTGTAGTTTTTTGCCTTTTGTGTAATCAATAATATGCAGCTTTAAAAGCTGTTTCTGAGTAAAATTAAAAACACAATGTTTATTAGTACAGCACCCGGAGCCAAAGGGTAGAATAAAGAATACACATTCAACATCTGCTTGCTCTTTTAAAAGCGTTGCTGCCACTCTGCTGTCTAATCCTCCTGAAAGCAGCAAAAGGATTTTTGGTTTTTGTTTTTTCATAAGTATATCAACAATCTTGATTTTAAAAGCTTAATTTACACCATATAAATTCTTATAAATGCCTTAATATTTTGAAGTTTATGAGATTTGCCCATATGGCAGATTGTCATCTTGGAGCTTGGAGAGTTCCTGAACTTCAGCAATTGAATTTGGAAAGCTTCAGGAAGGCAATTGATATCTGCATAAAAGAGAAAGTGAAATTTATTATTATAGCTGGGGATTTATTTGATAATACATATCCCCCCATAGACATTCTTAAAGAAACTTTTTCTGAATTTAAGAAATTAAAAGATGCAGGCATTTTGTGCTATGTTATACAGGGCAGCCATGATTTTTCAGCCAGCGGAAAGAGTTTTTTAGATGTTTTGGAAAAAGCTGGTTTTTGCAGGAATGTTGTTGATTTTCAGGAAAGAGAAAATTTTCTTTATCTCAACCCAAATGTAGAGCAGGGAATTGCGCTTTATGGCTATTCTGGAAAAAAATCAGGATTAGAAGTTCAAGATTTGAAAAAAATCAGGATTCAAGATTCGCATTTATTCAAGATCCTTGTTCTGCATACAACTATAACAGAAGCTAAAGGAACTTTGCCGATTGATTCTGTTGATTTAAAAGATTTGCCGAAAGCAGATTATTATGCCTTAGGGCACTTGCATAATGGTTTTAAGACAGGAAATTGCGTTTATCCTGGCCCGATATTCCCAAATTCATTTCAAGAGCTGGAGGATTTAAAATACGGCAGTTTTTATATTGTGGACGAATCGGGGGGGCTTATTTCGTGTAGGAGAATAGAGCTTAAGATAAAAGAAGTTGAAAATGTTACAGTTGAGCTTAGCAATGGGTTAACAGCGACGGAAAAAGTGATAAATGAGCTGAAATTAAGGAACATTAAAGACAAGATTGTTCTTTTAAGATTGGGGGGCTTGCTTAGTTTCGGAAAGATTAGCGATATAAAATTTAATGATATAGAGAAAATTGCTAAGGAAAAGGGAGCTTTTGTCTTGTTGAGAAATACATCAGCACTATCAACTGTTGAGGAGCATATAAGCATTGATGTTAGTGACATGAGTTCGTTAGAAGAAGAAATTGTCAAGAAGTATACATCTGAAAATTCTTCAAAGTTCAATGGTTTTGTTGACAAATTAATGGCGTTTTTAGAAACAGATAAAATGGAGGATGAAAAAACACTTGGTTTTGAGACAAGGTTGTTTGAGGAAACCAAGAAGATTTTGGGATTGTGATATAATAGAGAGATTTTTTGAAGATTTATTTATAGGGAAATTGGATGAAAGGATTGAACTTGCAAGAGAGTCTATTAATGAAGGAAAAGCTGGACAAAAGTTAGAAAAGTTAATTGAGGAAACTAATAAAAAATGAGACAAATAACTCTAAACACAAAATCAAAATGCGGGATTTTGATAGAAAGAGGGATAGTTAGCGAAAGAGGATTATTGGGAGATATGGTGATAACAGATAAAAATGTTGATGGGCTTTATGGAAATTTGATTTTTGGAAATTTTGAAAATAAACTTGTTCTTGAAGCAGGTGAAAGAAGCAAGTGCTTGGGCAATTATGGCAAGGTAGTTGAAAAGTTAGCAGAAGTTAACCCCAATAGTGTTGTAGCCTTTGGAGGGGGAGTTATTGGGGATTTGGTTGGTTTTGCTGCATCAACTTATAAGGGGGGGATTGAATTTGTGCAGGTTCCTACAACTCTTATGGCTATGGTAGACAGCGGTATTGGCGGGAAAAATGGTGTTAATGTAGGAAATATCAAAAATTGCATTGGAACAATTTACCAGCCCGAGAAGATTTTGATTGACCCTGTTCTTTTGAAAACTCTCCCCCCAGAAGAAGTAGCAAGCGGGTATGCAGAAATAATAAAATATTTTGCTTTATTTGGAAAACCCGACTTGAAGTCTGAGGTTGGCATGCCTTTAATTTCTGAATGTTGTGCTATCAAGGCAAGAGTTGTTGAAAAAGATGAAAAAGACAGTGGATACAGGCATATTTTGAATTTAGGGCATACAGTCGGGCATTCTATTGAGTTGTTGTATGGATTAAGGCATGGTGAGGCTGTTGCCATTGGCTTGGTTAAAGAGCTTGAGATGGGCGAGAAAATGGGACTTGTTGAAAGAGGTAAAACAAAGGTGATTCGGGGATTGCTTGAATTAAAAGGGCTTTCAACAAAATTTAGAAAAGATTTTGATGTTGATAAGATTGTTGAGCTGATGAGATGTGACAAGAAAGGAAAAGGTAAGATTGTATTCGCTTTTAATGAGCAAAACTATAATGTTGTTGTTGATGAGAAAACTGTTAGGGGGGTTTTGCGGGGATGAGAGTCAAGAAAATAAAACTGGAAAATATAAGAAGCTTTGAGGGGCTTGAACTGGAGTTTCCTAAGGGAAGCACCCTGCTTTCCGGAGATATAGGAAGCGGAAAGTCAAGCATCTTGCTTGCATTGGAATTTGCACTTTTTGGGCTCCAGCCCGGGCAAAAGGGCGCCTCATTGCTAAGAAATAATGCAAATCGGGGAGGGGTTGTTCTTGAAATAGAAGTAGAAGGAAAACAAATTGTAATAGAAAGAAGATTAAAGAGAGAAAAAACAGTCAGCCAGGAGACAGCAACTCTTGGTATCAATGGTTTATCGAGGGAATTATCTTTAACAGAGCTAAAAAGCGAGGTTTTAAGATTATTAAACTACCCTTTAGAATTTTCTAAAAAGACAAATTTGCTTTACAGGTTTACTGTTTATACGCCCCAGGAAGAAATGAAGGAAATAATTGTTGAAAAACCAGATGTTAGGCTTGATACCCTGAGGCATGTTTTTGGCATAGACAGATATAAGAAAATTCAGGAAAATGTTGAGATTATAACAAGGAAATTACGGGAAGAGATAAGAAATCGGGAAGGGTACGTAGAAGATATCGACGATAAAAGAGCAAAACTTGATGAAAAAGACAGCATGCTAAAAGAGCTTAAAATAAGTGAATTTGGAATAGGTGAGGAGTTGAAAATAATTATTGAAGAAAGAAAAAAGGTTGAGAAGGAAATTGGGGAGATTGAGAAAAAACAGGAAGAAAAGAAAAATTTTGAAAAAGAATTTGAAAAAACAGAAATTATGCTTGAATCTAAGAAAAGAGACTTAGTTGGCTTGAAAAAACAGCTTGAAGAATTAGAAAAACAGCTAATAGAGAAAATAGAGTTTAATGAAAAATATCTGCAGGAATTGAAAATTAAAAAAAATGAGAATCAGGGGCAAATTGATAAGCTAGAGGACGAAAAAATTAATCTTAGAGGGCAGGAAGCTTCTCTTATAGACAAAAGGAACGAGAGCATGAGCTTGAAGCAGAGAGTTACTGAACTGGACAGGTGTCCAACATGCTTGCAAGAGGTTAATCCGGGCTACAAAATAAATCTTGCTAATAAGCTGAACAGGGAGCTGTTAGAGACTGAAAAAAAAACTAGGGAGCTAAGAGAGAGACTGGCGGCTCTTGACAATGAATTAATGTCAAAAAGAAAAGAAAAACTGGAAATTGAGAAGCAGATTTCTGAAATGGAGATATTAAGAGTAAGAATTCAGGCGGTTAATGAGAAAAAAGCAAGAAGGGAGCAGATTAAGAAAGATGAAGAGCAGAAAGGAAAGGACATTGATATGCTTGGCAGGCTTCTTTCAAGCTTGAGGGAGCAGTTAAGGGGCTTTGTAAAGTTTGAAATTTTTTATATAGAGAAAAAGAAGCTTATTGATGGCATTTTAAAGAGCGAAAGAGAGAAAGAAATCAAAAAAGCAGAAATTAACAAGGAGATCGAGCTTTTAGCAAGACAGGTTAAGGAACTTGGTTTGGAAATTGAGCTGAAAATTAAGGAAAAAGAAAAAATTGCGTATATGCGGGAGTTAGAAGACTGGTTTTCAGGAAAGTTTAGTGTTTTAGTGGGCTTTGTTGAGAAGAGCGTGATGTTAAAATTAAGAGAGGAATTTTCAAAGTTATTTAATGAATGGTTCAGCATTCTTGTTTATGACAATGTGAATGTGAGGCTGGACGAGGAATTTACACCGGTGATTGAACAGCAGGGTTATGAGATTGATTACTCTTTTCTTTCTGGAGGGGAAAGAACAGCAATTGCACTAGCTTATAGGCTGGCTTTAAATCAGACTATAAACTCTTTGTTAAGCAAGATAAATACAAAGGATTTAGTTATTTTAGATGAGCCGACAGATGGTTTTTCAGAACAGCAGCTTGACAAGATGAGGGATGTTTTAAGCCAGTTGAATGTGCAGCAGCTTATTATTGTAAGCCATGAAAGTAAAATAGAGGGCTTCGTTGACAATATTATAAGAATGAAGAAAGAAAACCACGTTTCTAGCATAGAAAGCATGAATTTAACAAATGTAACTTAGGGAATTGCTATGACTATGAAAACCAAAATCACAAAAACCAAAATTGCAGGAATTGAATTTGGTTCATTTGTATGTAATGCTTCTGGACCAAATGACTCAACTTTAGAGGAATTAGAGGCTATTGTAAATTCTGCATCTTCTGCTATTATTTTTAAGTCTTGCACTATTGAGCCAAGAAAGGGGAATGATGAGCCAAGATATGTTCGTCTGCCATATGGTTCTATTCAGAGCATGGGGCTTCCAAATCTAGGTTATAAGGAATATATTAAATTTGCATCACAATTAAGGAAGCATGATAAGCCAATTGTTGCAAGTATTGCTGGTTTATGTATTGACGATTATGTAAAAATGGTTAGAGCTTTTCAAGATAGTGATGTTGATTTAATTGAAGTAAATTTAAGCTGCCCTAATCTTGAAGGAAAGTCGCAAGTTGGATATGATTTCAGACAAACAGAAGAAATCTTGAGGAGGATTATTGGTTTAGGGGATAAACTTGTTGGATTAAAACTTCCACCATATTACGAACCTGTCCACAATCAAAAAATGGCAAAATTAGTAGAAAAATATAAGGTTTCTTTTATTACCTGTATAAATTCTGTTGGAAATACTTTAGTTATTGACCCAGAATTAGAAGCACCAGTGATAAAGCCTAAAAGAGGATTTGGTGGGCTTTGCGGCGAATATATAAAGCCAATAGCCCTGGCTAATGTAAGAGTTTTCTATGAGCTTTTAAAAGATAAGGTTTCAATTTTTGGGGTGGGAGGGGTAGGCTCAGGAGTAGATGCTTTTGAGTTTCTCCTTGCAGGAGCAGATGTTGTTCAGGTGGCTACAACCTTTGAAAAAGAAGGGGCATCTTGTTTTGAGAGGATAAATAGAGAGTTAGAAGGTATCCTTCAAAGGAAAGGCTATAACTCAGTTCAAGAGGTAAAGGGTAAACTGAAATATTAGTTAATTTACAATTGTAGTAAAGTATAAAAATAGGTTTAGCTTCATTTTTACGCTGATGTTTGAATATATTTTAAAAGAGAAGATTAGTGCAGACCATCTACTTTATGTTAGCTTGAAGTATACTAAAACATGCGACGTGATGCTTAATTTGATAGTCAGGTGGATAAGCCTTATTGAAGGCTGCAATGAATTTCTTTTGATAAAAGCTAAGAAAAAAGGGAAGATTTCCAAGGTTCCTGAAATGCCAAAGCTGAAGATAGACAAGCTGAAGGAGGTATTCAAGAAAGAAAAGGTTGTTCAAGATACCTTAGAATTATATTTATTTTTTAAGAGAGTGGAAGCAAGCCAGAAGCTGAAGGAAAATGATTTTAGGAAAAATGTTACATTAAAAATTCTTGACCGGGGAAATTGGATTGACATTAACCTCGACAAATTAAAAGAATACAACGAATTATTAGAAAGGTTTATAAATTATGTAAAGCAGTATACTCTATAAAAGGTTGGTTTATTAAGAAATTTTAAATAAATTAAAAAATGACGGTTTTTACAATAGCTTCTGGAAAAGGCGGTGTCGGAAAGACAATAACTGCTATCAATCTTGGAGTTGCATTAAACTCTTTTGGAAAAGAAGTGATAGTTATTGATGCGAATTTTACTGCACCTGATTTGGGTGTTTATCTTGGAGCGCCTGTTGTCCCTGTCAGTCTTAACCAGGTTATTAGGAACAAGGCCAGAATAGATGAGGCATTATATGAACATCATTCTGGAACCAAGATAGTTCCGCTTTCGCTTTCTATTAAGGATATGAGAAAGCTGAATCACAGCAAGCTTCCTGGAATTGTCAATAAGTTAAGGAAGATATCAGACCACATTATAATTGATTCTGCGGCAGGGCTTGGTTCAGATACTATTTCTGCAATAAAAGCTGCAGACGAGGTGATTGTTGTTACAAATCCTGAAATGCCTGCTGTAACAAATGCCTTGAAGACGATAAGGATTGCTGATGAGTTTGGAAAAGATGCGAGGGGGATAATTATCACAAGGGTAAGAGGGCAGGATACAGAAATGCCAATTAGCAATATAAGGGAAATGCTTGAAAAACCTATTTTAGGGATTGTTCCTGAAGAGAGAAATATGCAGAGAGCTTTAATAAAAAAAGATGCTATATTTCATACCCATCCGAGAAGCAAGGCGGCTGTGTCTTATAAAGGAATTGCTGCAAACATTTTAGGATTGCCTCATGTCAAGCAGGCAGACAGCATTTTTTCAAAGTTTATGAAGGCAATTGGCATGCAGGATTGATAGAGTATTAGTAGTAATTGATAGGTATTAATAACAGAACCCACAAGGCAAATGTTAATGGTTTAAATATTTTTACAGAAGATATTAAAACTCTTTAAATTTGTGCGAGTTTTTAACAAAAATTAGTTAATTCATACTCAAAATTAATTTTTCAGAAAGATTTATAAATAGATTTTGTGTATTCTTATAAAGCATTTTACAATTAAGGTTAGTAAAATAGTTTGATTATTATACGAGATGGTTGATAAAGAGAAAAAATTAGTATCTTTACAGACAGAAAAAAAAGCTGAATGGAAGAGAATTCTTGAAAAGTCAATTGTTAATGTGGGAGAACTGCCAAAAGTCTGCCAGTCTGATGCTGAAGACATAAAAAAAGTTTCAAGATTGTATCCAATGTGCATAAACTCTTATTATTTTTCTTTGATAAAAAATAAAGATGACCCAATTTACAAGCAATGTGTGCCGTCAATACAAGAGCTGCAGGACGAACTGCTGGAAGATCCGCTTGCTGAAGAGCAAACTTCTCCTGTTCCGTGCATTGTCCACAGGTATCCTGACAGGGTTTTGTTCACGATTTCTAATAAATGCGCAATGTATTGCAGGTTTTGCACAAGAAAGAGGAAAGTTGGAACCGAGAGAAGAATAATTACTAAAGAAGAAATTGTGCAGGGAATTTTATATATTGCTTCTCATCCTGAAATCAGAGATGTTATTTTGTCTGGCGGAGACCCTTTAATGCTTGAAGATTCTGAATTAGAATGGATTTTGGAAAGATTAAGGCAGATTAGGCATTTAGAGATAATAAGAATTGGAACAAGAGTTCCATGCACCCTTCCCCAAAGAGTGACTAAGGAGTTGTGCGATATGCTGAAAAAATATCACCCAATTTATGTTAATACTCACTTCAATCATCCGAGAGAGATTACAGAACACTCAAGAAGGGCATGCAACATGCTTGCCGATGCAGGAATTCCCCTGGGAAACCAGAGTGTCTTGCTGAAAGGGGTTAATGATGCCCCGAGAACAATGAAAAGATTAGTTCAAAAACTGCTTTCAATGAGAGTAAAGCCATATTATATTTACCAGGCAGACATGGTTAGGGGGACAAATCATTTCAGGACTAAGCTTGAAGCTGGAATAAAGATAATAAAGGCAATAAGGGGCTGGACTTCTGGCATGGCTGTTCCACATTTTGTTATTGATGCCCCAAATGGCGGAGGCAAAATCCCTATTTTGCCTGAATATTTTGTTAAGTACGAAGACGGAAAGGTTTTCTTGAAGAATTACAGAGATGATGATTATGTTTATGTTGAGCCGTGATTTCTGAAAAATTAGCTAAAGTAATCAATAATTTCTTTAGGCCATAAAGAATAAGCTCTTCTACTACAAATTTTTAGTACTTCTTTTCTTTGAACAAATTTTGCATCTTCTAAGTCACTTCCAATAGTTATCCTATCGGTATCGGCAAAACATTCATACCATTTAGCTTCTCTCTTGCTTGTAGGGGTGATATGTGATGCGATATACCCTCCAACTCTAATATCGAGTCCAGCCTCTTCTTTTACCCCTCTAATCAATACTTCCTCATCAGTTTCTTCTGCTTCAGCTGTTTCTCCTGGAATATGCCACTCTCCTGCTAAGAATTTAGGTGAAGATGTTTTTTTCTTCCCAATTAAAATCTTTCCACCAAAATTTACTATGGCTACCAAGGCTCTTTTTTCATTCATAAAAACAGTCAGAAAAACTAATTAATAAAGATTTATATGCTAACAGACATAGTATTTATTATTTCTTCTCAGCTTTCTGCCTGTTTAAGAATTCGCTTACAAATTTGTTGTATCTTTCTCTTTCCCTGATTTCAACTATCTCAAAATAATCTCCTTTTTTGTTTGCTCTTGACTCGCCCATCACTTTATGATAGACAGATTGGGAAACAAGAATTTGTTCCTGCGAGTTCTTTGCTATTTTCTTTGCTTCTGAAACTGTTTTTCCAAGGCTTGTATAATCCAGCTTTTCTGCTTTTTTGTCAAAGCTTGCGATTATCTCTCCTGAATTAATGCCCATACCAAACTCTATTTTTTTCTTTGTTTTTTTGTTATGCGCTGTAAGTTTATGGAGAATGTCTGCAGCAACTTTCACTGCAATTATGTCGTTATCATATGTTTTTGTGATTAGTGGGGAGAACACCACTGTTATGAAACCTTCTGCACGATACACACTTCCTTTATGCTTTTTAATTTCTGACAGAGCAGACATTAAAGCTTCTTCTTCAAACTTTCCAAGCTCTCTTTGGTTTTTAATTGCAAGAACAAATATTGTTGAGTTTTGCTTGTGCCCTCTTAGAACTGCTGATGGAGCAGCTGTTCCAGATATTTTTTCATCTAAGCTTTCTTTCTCTTTTATTTTTCCAATAGCACCCAATTCTATTCTTTGCACTCCTCCTCTGCTTATTAATGGCTCTGAAAGAGTGAAGCTTCCTTTTCTCATGTTTTTTGAAACGACAAATACAAACAATGCAAAGACAGCTATGAGGAACAGCCAGACAACAGGATATTTTTGAAGCATGCTTATCCCCCCTCTTGCATTCCTTATTCCTATTGCATTTCCTGTTAGAGACATTGTAGTTGAAGCTTCTCCAAGTCCGTCACTTACTTTAACATCATACTGCCCGTCTGGAGCTTTTAGCACAAACTCTTTTTTATTCGCCAGATTTAATTCAACTTCTAAAATTCTTTTTTCTCCCCCAATAGTCACCTCAACTGTTTTTTTGTAGGGAATATTCCCTGTATTTTTAATTATTAAAGAATCATTTACAAATTCAAAAGCAGCAAGCATTTTTTCAGTTATATAAAAAGTTCTTTCTTTTGTTAATCCCGAGCCAGCAAGATTTATTTTCCATTCTCCTGGCGGAGAGTTTGTTTCCAATACCAGTTGTTTTTCCTCTTGGCTGTTTATCAACTGTTCTGTTGTTTCCCCATTTGGATTTGTTATTTTTAGGGCTAGCTGGGCCTGCATCGTGTCTCCTGCTTGGTCGTATATTAACGGAGTAATGCTTACTTGTTCGCCGGGACTGAATGTTTGCTTGTTTAGCTGGATTTCTAAGCTTGTTGGTATTTGTTTGATTGAGATTATGAACGAGCTTTCGCCAGAATTTACACTATCTTTATCATAAACTTTTGTGGTTACCATATATGTTTTAGATTTGACTGTTCCCGGAATTGTGAAATTAAAGCTGAATATGCTGTTTTTAACATCTGTGATTTGCTGGATTCCAAGCTCTTCAATCGAGGTTTCTGCATACCCCTCTAAGTTTTTAGAGTTAGCAAGAACAGCTTTTCCATTAAAAACTGCGCTTTCTCCTGGGCTGAATTCTGTTTTTTTAGTGCTGGTAGAAACATCTACCCTAGTTGTTATCTCAAAATTTGAGGTGAATGCAGACAAACTATTAAATTCTGCTTTTATAAAACAGCTTCCCGTATTGTTTTCTCCAAGAAGGTTTTTGTCTAATAGTGTGGTTATGTCTATCTTTTTTTCGCTTGTTAGTTCCAGGTATTCTTTGTGAATAAGAACTTCGTTATTACATATTAGATAGACATCAAGAAAGCTGTTTCCGTTATTCACATTTATAGAAAGTTCCAGCTTGTCTCCTATATTGTATATCTGATTTGGGGGGCTTATACTGACGCTTGCGCTTGCAAATGGGAGTAAAAACCCAATTATTAGAATGCTAAAAATTATATTGTTTAATTGCCCCATTTTAGTATTAATCTAATGAAAAGGCAATATATAAATTTTTCTTTATATCCTGCCCCGCCCTTCAGGCTCGGTTCCCAGTATCCTTTCCTCTTGCTCGTCGACTCCGCAGCCATAGTTTATTTATTTATCGTAATACCCCACAGCTTGCTGTGGGGAAGTGGTGATTTGGTGTCCAGAGCTTGCTCTGGGGGTCAATACCCGTTTATTAATAGTTAATTAGGATGTTTTATAATCGGATTTTGATAAATATCTCGTGGGGGTATGTTACCTAAGGTTAATAGTTTTGACTGAGGGCTTAACCTTCTATCACAGCCCAAATGTTTTTTCAAATTCTTTCATCTGGCTGTATTGCTTGTAGAAACCTGTGCCTTTTTTTGTAATAGAGATTATTGATTTATTGTCTGTTGTTGTTTTTTCGATTAATCCCATTGCAAACAATTCCTCTAAATACTGGTTCATTTGGGAATGAGAGAGGTTTGACTTATACATCAGATGGGTTGGCTTAATCTTATTATTTTTTTCAAGAATACACCTTAATATGTCGTGGATTATATCAGTTCTGCTTCTTTTTCTTTTCATTTTTCAGGTTTAATGGCCGGGTTATTTTAATCACTAAAATCAGGAAGATTATATAGCTTAGGAGCTGGATTATGTTTGCCAGGACAAATAGAACATCTAGTTTTGAGAATATGAATATTAATTGGCTGAATGCAAGAAGCGAGAATGCTGAAATTAGGATTTTTGTATTAGTTAGCCTGTTCTTTTTGTATAATCTTATGTAGCTGGCTATTATGAAAATTAAGAGTATTAATGCTGTCAGATGGAATAAGTAATAGAATGATGAGCTTAGGGCTGTAGAGAGAATAATAAAATAACTGGCTAGCATTACATCTGTTTCTGTTGTTTGTTTATAATTGACTCTATAAATTGTATATAATCCTGCGAGAGTTAGGAGTTTGTAAAGGAAAAAGCCTATTTTGTAGAATATATCCACTGAATTTACAACATTGTAAGTTACTATCATCTGCCCTATCTGCTGGGTGAATGTTGTGTTGTAATATAAGACAAGTTTTGTTAGGATAGTTGAGAGTTCCCCAAGGGCAATAAGCAAGAAACCTAAGCCGAAATATAAAAAGTTTTTCTTGTCTTTGCTAAATTTGTAGTTCTTAAAACTGAGCCAGAATAAGATTGCTAAGACAAAGAAGCTAAAAAAAGAAATTAGAATGTCTTTGCCCAGAAACCAGTCTGGTGTAAACACCAATTTAACCATTACAAAATGATGGGTTTTTCATTTAAAAAGCTTATGAATGTTGTTTCTTTAAGATTATTCTTTATTTTGTTTTCACAACCGCTTTAAAAGGGATTTCATTAAGATTTCTATGAACAAGTTAAAAGCGGTTGATGCGATTGAATCGTGGTGTATAGGGGGTTATGAAAAATGAAAGGAGGTGAAGACGAGATGTATTTTAAAGAATTTCCAGAATTGAGAAAAGAAGTTTTAATGTTACAAAGGCTGGGTTTAGAGGAGTATGAGATTGATTATCTTATAAACCAGAGAGTAAAACAGATTAGGGGAATGAGATGGGAAGAGAATTGATTTGGTTTAATCATAATTTTCCTTACTATGCTTTGTTAAATTACAATCCTCGTTTATCTAGAGGTAAGGAAGCAGGTATAATTGCTAATTGGTTAAGGGGACATATTGTTAACAACTAGTAGTCCTCTATCTTTTTCTGAGCCTTTTCCTTTTTATGGTTGGCAACTGTGCCCCAGGTTTCGCGAAAAATTCCATCTTTCTGATGCTCTTTGAAATATTTTTTTAAGAATTCAATTGTTAATGGATCACTTGGGTAACCACTTCCAAAGTCCTTTCCTATTTTCTTTTTTAATCCTGCTATTTCTGCATCTCTTTTTGTTTTTGCTATAACAGAGGCTGCTGAACAAGCAATGTGATTTACATCTGCTTTATGCTCGCATGAGATTGGAAGCTCTTTATTTTCTATGTGTTTCATTAAATAGTTTTTCCAGGCTTCTCTGTTTGTTGATGGGCAGTCTATGACAATATTTACCTCTTTTGACTTTGCTTTTTTTGCAAGTTTGTTTATTATTTCAGCTGATTTTATTGCCTCTATTTTGTTTAGGTTTAATCCGACACTTGCTCTTCCATCAATTTCACTAGGATGGGTTATTGTTACTTCATAAGCTATTGCTCTTTTCTTGATTTCTTTTTCTAGTTCTTCCCTTTTTCTTGCAGTTAGTGCTTTTGAATCTTTTACGCCAAGCTTTCTGAATTCTTCCTCTGTATCTTCATCTATCAGAACTCCTGCCAGAATCATTGGGCCGATAACCGGCCCCCTCCCTGAATCATCAACTCCAATAATTAACATTTTTGAAATAAGATAAATAGGTTTTTAAGGTTAATCAAAAACTTTTAATAGTCTCAGGTTTTAGTGGTAACTATGAAACCAATATGTGTTTTGATGGCAGTTTTTGGGATTTTGATTTTTTTAGCGTCTGCTGTAAGCGCGGTTGACTACCTTTACATTGAGTTTAACCAGGTAGGGGAGAAGATGCTTGTCAAGGAAGTTATTAATTTTGACAATGAAAGCGAGATTCAACTTGACATTCCAGAAGATGCAAGAGCTGTTTCTGTGAGTACAGATTATATGCTAGATAATGATTTGTTAAAGGCGAGAGGCAAGAATATAGAGATAAGCTATATAACAAACGAGAATTTAGAAAAAGTTAAGAGTAATTATTATTTTATTGACAAGCTTGAATTCGGGTTTGATATTCAAAAGCTTGAGATAAAGCTTATTCTTGATGAGGGTTTTGTTGTGGATAAGGAAGATATATTCCCAAAACCCACTTTAATAGGGACAGACGGGAGAACAATTTCAATTTCTTGGGAATTTGAAGATTTTAAGAAAGAAGACAATATTCCGATTTTTGTTGTTTTAACAGATATAGGGCAGGATTTTGATATTTATTTGGTTTTGGCTGTTTTTTTGATTGTTTTGGTTTTGTTAATAAGTTATTTTTATTTTGTTAGAAGAAAATCTGTGGGAAAGGGGGCGATAGTGAAGAAGAGGAGAGCAAGCAAGTTAAAAGAGAGAGATGAAATTGAAGCGCATCTTCTTGAAAGCGAGAAAGCTGTTATAAATGAGCTGAAGAAAGCTGATAAAAATGAATTATGGCAGAAACAGCTTCAATTAAAAACTGGATTTTCTAAGGCAAAACTAAGCAGGGTTGTCAGGAATCTTGAATCTAGAAATCTGATAAGAAAAATTCCTTTGGGGAATACTAATAAGGTGAAGTTAAAGTGAGTTTTGTTGTTTGATTGCTTTAGTTTATTTAATCATTTTTAGTAACTTTGCTACTCCCCGGTTTTATATAACTCTCCCTTGTTATTTTTAATTAATTTAACAGATGTTACTATTCAGAATCTTGTTCCATCTTGTTCCATTTTTGTTTCAAGGATATATTAAATATCGGTTTTTCTTATAGATTTTAAGTTATTTGGTGAATAGCTTAAATTAAATTTACAGGAGGTTAAAATAAAATGAAAACAATAAGTATATTGATGCTTGTGATGGCGTTGAGCGCGGTTTTAATGCCAATGATGGTATTGGCAGAAGAGACTACAGCTTCGGATGTAGAGACAAGTTTAGATGGAAGTGTAAGCGGAGCAGAGCTTAGCTGGAAACAGCTTGGACTTGCTTTTACTTTCAACCAAGAGAGAAAAGCTGAGAAAGAACTTGAGATAGCGAGATTGAGGCTTATTCAGGCAAGGGTAGCTGCTAAGAATAACAACACAGAAGCTGTTAAAAAGGCAATAGAGGCGCATAACAGAATTTTGGAAAGAGTTCATGCAAGAATAAATGCTATTGATGGAAAGTCTGACAAGCAGGGCATAAAAAACTTTGTTGCTAGGTTTGTAGCTTTAGAAAAGGCAATAGAGGTTCATGAAGCAAGGATTGTGAAGTTTAATGAACTTCTTGAAAGCGAAGATTTGACAGACGAGCAGAAAGCTAAGATAGAAAGCCAGCTTGAATTAATGCAGAACAAGACAGATAAGCTTAAAGAGCTTCAGGAGACAAAGAGAGAAAGAGTTAAGACAAAGCTTATGGCTGTAACTGAGATGACAGAAGAAGAAGCTGATGCAGAAATCCAGGAATTGGAAGATGCCGAGAATCTTCAGGATGTTAAGAAAGTTGTCGCTGAAGTAAAAGTGCAGGCAGCTGAAACAGCTTTGGAAAAGCTTAAGGCAAGGGTTTCTCAAGCTGAAGCAAATGGCAAGAATGTAAGTGCTATAGAGGCACAGATTGCTAGTGCAGAGCAGAGAATTGCTGAAGCAAAAGTTCTTGTTTCTTCTGAAAACTATTCTGCTGCACTTCAGACAATAAAACCTGTCTGGAATTACGGGCAGAATGTGAAAACTATCAGAGATAGGATAAGGACTGCAGAAGGCAAGGGAAATACAGTAAGAACAGAGATAGAAACAGAAACTCAAGGAAATTCAGAAGATTCTGATGCTGGAAACGAAGATTCTGGCTCTGATAACTCTGCGTCTGGAAGCAGCAATTCTGGTTCAGGCAATAACTAAATTTTTATTTTTATTTTTTATTTTTATTTTAAGGGGGTGATTTCTTTTTTAAAAAGAAATCTAGAATATTCTCTATTAGTTAAATTTAAAAGACTCAATCATCTTTCAATTAAAGCGGGGATACTTTAGGTTAAGGTATCAGGCAGCGGGGTGGAAACATCAAAAATGTTGCCCAAAGCAGCCTGGTTAGCTCGCAGATTTGTTTAAAAAACAAAGCGAATGGCCCATAACCCTGAGGTCGTGGCGTTCAAATCCCACCCCCGCTATTTTTTAAAAAGGAGTTAACATGACAGGACCTGGAGAAGGAAAAATAAAACTTGGAAAAGCAGATGTTTATCTACATCTTAAGGGCAAATCTGGAGCAAGAATTACGCATATTGACATAGAGCTGGATAAATTAAATAAGATAGTAAAAGATGGGGAGGCGACTTATGTTGCGGGAAAGCCAGGCGGAGTTTTTATTGGCTTGAAAAAAGAGATGATACGCAGGGCTGAAAGGACGAGAGGATAGAGAGGTAAGATGGCTTCAACATGTGAGAGGAGTTTAGTAAAGGGAATTGTTTGGGAAGTTTTATCATTTATAGTTACTGTTATTGCTGTTTATCTTGTCTATGGAAACTTAGCTATGTCTATTAAGTTCAGCTTGGTTTTGAGTATGATTAAGATATTTCTTTTCTTTATTCACGAGAGAGTCTGGAAAAAGATAAGGTGGGGGAAATACTAAAAACGCCCACACCAAGAATCGAACTTGGATATCCATTGCTGGAAACAGGTTTAGCAAACCTGCGCCGTACCATTGGGCCATGTGGGCTTGAATATATTAGTTTTAGATGTGTTTTAAAGATTTCTATATGAAAGATATTTAAAGTATTGTGAACTATCTTTTTTATAAAAGAGGAAGAAACCAAAAATGCCACAAGCAGTTTTTCATATTGTTTTTGCAATAATCACAGCAGAGATTATAAGGGAATTTTTTGTCAAAAAGAAGTTTCCGCTTTATTATGTTTTTATTGCTGGAATTGCAGGTGTTTTGCCTGATATTGATGTTGTTGCTTTCTGGATTTTGTACTTTTTCGGGTTTACATTGGAAAGTGTCCATAGAACATTTACACACACATTGTTTCTGCCTTTGTTTTTTATTGTTCTTTCTTTGCTGGCAATTAATCTTAAGAATAAGAAAATTTGGAAAAGAAAGATAAATTTGAGCTTGCTGTTTTTTATGATTGCTTTAGGAATTTTTACACATTTATTGCTTGATGTGGTAATTGCTGGAGAAATAATGCCCCTTTACCCTTTTTACAATATTTCTTATGGCTTGAATCTTGTTGAGCTTCTTCCTTATGCTTTAAGCCAGATGGCTCTTCCTGTCTTTGATGCTGCAATCTTTATTATCTGGCTTTTCTGGCTTGAATACAAGCACAAAATCAGCGATTTTGTGTAAAGATTTAAAAACATTAGTTCTTTATTTGAAATATGAAAAAAGAGATGAAGGTTGTGAGATTATCTAAGGAAGCTGAGACTCCCGAGTATGTTATGGAGAGTGATGTTGGCTTTGATTTAAGAGCTGCTGAAGATGTTAGCATTGAGCCTTACGAGCAGAAAAAAGTTAAGACTGGCTTGATGATTGAGATTCCAGATGGGCATGTTGGCTTGATTAGGGATAGAGCAGGAATTATATCTAAACTCGGAGTTCATACAGCAGCAGGAACATTTGACCCTGCTTATCGTGGGGAGGTTAGCATTGTTCTTGTTAATTTTGGCGAGGAAAGCGTAAGAATTGAGAAGGGAATGAGAATTTGCCAGATGATTGTTTTGCCTGTTGTGAAGGTTAAGATTAAAGATGTGAAAAGTCTTGGAAAGACAGAAAGAGCTGACAAAAGCTTTGGCTCTACCGGATTGAAATAGATTATGTAATCGGTTTGATAAAAGCTAAAATTGATTATAAGAAAGGGACGGGAAGACATAACAACTTAGCAAGCAAGTAGAAGCTGATGATAGCAGATATGAGATTAACAAAAAATAATAAACAAAAACAAAAAGATGAAAGTAAAAGAAATAATGAATAAGGTGATTGTGGCAGAAGACAGCATTAGCATCGGTGAGGCTGCGAGAATTATGTCCGAGAAAGGAATTGGCTCTCTTGTTTTGATAAATAAAAAATCTATTTCAGGAATTGTAACAGAAAGAGATGTTTTGAAAGCAGCTGCGCAAAGGATGCTTGGAAGTTCTGTTAAAAGCATTATGGCTAAAAAGGTTTATACTATTTCTAAAGATGACAGCTTGGATGAGGCCGCTTCAATTATGAAAGCAAAGAAAATAAAAAGGCTGCCTGTTATTGATGATGGCAAGCTTTTAGGAATAATAACAGCCACAGACTTAATTGCTAACTCTGATGAGCTGAACGAAGAATTTTTGCTGGATTAATTATTTAATTTCTTTAGTTTTTCCTCAAAGCAGCCCTGATAATCTTGCCTGAATTTGTTTTAGGAAGAGATGGGATAAATTCTATCTGCTTTGGATAAGAATGCCCGGCATAGTTTTGTTTTGCAAACATAGAAAGTTCTTGCTTTAATTCCTCGCTTTCCTTGAATCCTGAATTTAAAACAATAAATGCCTTGATTATGCTTCCTTTGATTTCATCTGGAACTCCTATAACAGCTGCCTCTTTCACAGCTTTATGCTTCATTAAAACTGATTCAACTTCTATTGGCGAGACTCTTTCTCCTGCTGTTTTTATTATATCATCTTTTCTTCCAACAAAAAAGAAATAACCCTCATTGTCTTTTTCAGCCATATCATTTGTCTTGAACCAGCCATCAGCAAAATATTCATTATACATCTGTTCGTGTTTGTATATGCTTGTCATTATTGCTGGAAAGTCTGGTTGAAGATGTATTGTCCCGTTAATTATTTCAGCTGATATTCCCGGGATTGCCTTTCCGATGCTGCCGTGTTTTTTTATCAAGCCAGGCCAGCTGCATATAACCATTGCGCCTGTTTCTGTCTGCCAGTATGTATCATTTATTTCAATCCCTAAATCTTTGTAAAAATCAAAAACAGCTTTTGTCAAAGCTTCTCCGACACTGCATAAATTTTTCAGGTATTTTAACTGCTCTTTTTTTATTTCAGGCCTCAGCATTCTTAGGGCTGTTGGAGCGGTGTAAAGAACAGAAATGCGGTTTCTCATCAGGAAGTTTATCCATCTTTCAGCTGAAAAATGCCCTTCATAGACATAACTTGTGCAGCCAATTGATAAAGGAGCTATAATTCCGTAAATGCTTCCTGTAACCCAGCCAGGATGTGCTGTGCACCAGTATCTTTCTTCTGGCTTTAAGCCAAGAACAAGTTTTCCTGTATAGTGCTGCTGGACTAGGGCATAGTGGCAGATATTAACTCCTGCAACAGGCGTTCCTGCTGTTGATGATGTAAAAATCATTAAAGCAGAACTTTTTTTATTTTTAAGAACTGTTTCAAATTCATCTGAACATTCTTCTATTTGTTCTTTGTATTCATCAGAGTCAATAACAATTATCTTCATGTTTTTTATTTTCTTTTTTAGTCTTGCAAGAAGCTCTTTATTTGTCACAAGGACGTTTGCCTCTCCTCTTTCTAATCTTAATTCCAAGCCATCTGTCTGGAAAGCTTCAAATAAAGGAGCGGCTATTGAGCCTTGTTTTATTGTTCCTAAAAAAGATATATACATTTCAGGAATTTTTGGCAGGAAGATGAAAACTCTTGAGTCTTGTTTGACTTTTAGCTTTTCCAATAAATTTGCGAATTTATTTGTTTCTCTTTGAAGCTCTTTGTAAGAATAGCTTTTTATGTTTCCTGCTTCATCTTCAAAAATAAATGCTGATTTGTGGGGAGAAGATTTTGCGTGCCTGTCAAGGCAGCTTTCAATTATGTTCATCTTTTCTCCGCGAATTACAATATCTTGCTCTGCTTTTTTCCAAATGTCCATTTTTATTTTCCCTTTTGCTTTTCTATGTTTTGTAAAATAAGTTTATAAACTTTTATGATACCTTAACAACTTGATTATGCTGGGCTATTACATCAGAATTTTGGTTTGTTGATAATTGGTAACCCATTTCTTATAATAAATTATCAGTCAGAAGAATTATTCCTTCTCAATCTCACTTGTTCTCATTAGTTTTATGTTGAGTTTTTTTAAAATTTCAAGAAGCTTTTGTTTTTCCTCGCTTTTTCCAAGTCCTTTCCAGTCTGATAAAACAATCTCTGGTTTTGGGATTGTTTTGTTAAGTGCTTGCTTTATTAGTTCTTCGCTTACAGGAAGGGAGTATTCTGGAATTATATGCCCTATTGCGTAATCTGAGTTTAGCTGGATTTTATTGAAGTTGGGGCAGTAGTGCGGGCCGCCGATTCCAATTGCTGGAATAAATTTTTCTGCTGGTTTTTTATTTGCTTCTTCTATTGATTTTTTTATTGTCTCTGCTATAACTCTAGCTGCTTTTTCATTTTCCCATTGCTTCTCGCTGCTGCCTATTTCTATGAAAAGACAGGGCTTTTCCACATATGGGCCGTGATGGGTGCATTCTAATGTTATCTCAAATCCTTCTAATTTTTCTTGCCTTGCTATCTTGTTAAGGTTTTGAAAGAAAATTTTTAGAAGATTTGATGATGTTTGGCATAGTTTTTCATCTTTGCCGCCAAACTCAGCTTTATGGAAATTTCCAATAGGATGAACACATAAAGAAGCTGTTTTTCTTTCTGACTGATGCCTTGATGCGAAAATTATAAAATCTGCGTATTTTGCTTCGTTTGATTTATCAATATTTTCAGCATAAATTATCTCTTTTTCAAACTCAATCACTGGGATACTTATTTTTAATTTTTCCAATTGGGCTTTTATATTCATTCCTGCTTTGTCTTTTGTGCTTATAATAATTGCTGGTTTCATTTTTAGTTAAATAAACTTATCATATCCTTGGTTGTCAGTATTTTAATTTTATTCTGCTTTTTAAAATGTTTGTCTTCTGACCAAATTATTGCATTAAAAGCTAGAGCTGTTGCTACAAATTGAGTATCATCATTGTCAATTTTTCCTATAATTTCTTCCGCTTCTCCTTTAAAGGCATACACTATATCTATCGGAGCTATTTTAACGTAATTTAGTAGTCTTAACAGAATAATATCAAGTTCCCTTTTCTGTAGCTGCGATTTTTTAATTACTTCTTGTTTATGTTCTTTTATTTCCTCAAACTCAAATTCTGGAAAGATAAAATTTAAACCAGATTTAGTAATAATTTCTCTTGTGACACCTTCTTTTATCAAGGCAGAAATAAATATGTTAGTGTCGATTACAATATTCATCAAATTTTATAGCTGCAGACCTTTTTATTTTTTTGCTTATTTCTTCTACATCTTTCTTTGTTAGTTTGCTTTTTGAGGCTATCCTATTCATTACTTCCAAATCATTTATCCTTTGTTCTATTGCTTTACGAGCTATCTCGCTCCATCTTATGTCTGACATTTTTTTCATTCTTTTATGGAGCTCTTCGGGCACGGAAAGTGTTATATTTACCATACTTATTTATGTGTTTTCACATATTTAAGGCTTTTGGTTACTATTTTTGAACCAGAATTATTTCCCTTCTTTTTTCAACCATCAGAATTCTCCTTGAATTCTGAATGTGATCAAGAATCATTATTTACCTGATTCTTGACATCGTCAAGCTTTATCGAGTTGATCAACTCTCTGAAATCCAGGAATTTGTCTGCTGGAATTCTTGTTCCTGCTTTTGTAAACCCGGTGTATTTCTCGCTTGTCACAAATTCTCTTATTGTCAGCCCGGTCTTGCCACCAAAATCATCAATTCTGACTACAATCTCTGTTGTCTCGTTCTTTTTTATCTTACCTATGTCTTTTTCCATTTTGTTAGTATCAGGTTTTAGTTTATAAAGTTTTTTAAACTCTGCTTACCTAGTAATAATATGATAACTAAACAGGATTTTTATTACATCAGAGTTTTTTTAATTGGAATTATTATTGTTTTATTAGCACATTATTTGATAATTCTAAGATTCAATTTTCATCCTACTTTGCAGGTATTTATGTCGCTTATTCTTTTTTGGATTTGGTTAGCAATAGTGGCAATGACCTCTAAAAAGAAATAGGCTGAAAGTTTTTTAAACACCTTTCTCCTAGTTCTTTTATGATTGACTATTTGCTTTATACTCTTGTTTTAGCGTTAGCTTTCCCAATTGGTATCTTGCTTGCACATTTATGCAAGGATGAGCTTGCTGATTTTAGATATTGGTTTGGAAGATTGAAGTTTGTTTTTATTATTCCCGGGATTTTGCTTCTTTTCCTGCCTTATTACAGACCCTCTCTGACATTTTCCATGTTTTTTATGGCTGTTATTTTTGGCATTTTGGAGTATAAGGGGTTTAAAAAAGTTAGAAGGAAGTAGACGCTGCTTTTAGCTTTTTTTCATTTTTTGTTACTCTTTAGTTTAGAATTGTAAAGGATAGTTTTATAAACTCAAACCAAACAATACTCTCTATGGAATACCCCCCCACGACGACAAGGGCGATGTCGGAAAAAGATTTGCCAAAGGTTTCTAGATTGATTAGCGGGATTTTTAATAAGCACGATAGTTCTATTGCAATAGGCGAAATTAAGTTTCATTTTAAGTGTAAGAAAGCTAGAATAAAAGATTGGGAGAATTATGTTGTTGCTGTGATTGGCAAGAAGATTGCCGGTTTTATGGGTTATGCGAAGTCTAAGCGCGTGTTTTGGCTTTCTTGGCTTGGGGTAAGGAAAAGTTGCCAGGGGAAGGGTGTTGGGAAGGTTCTTCTTAATTATGCGTTTGGAGAGGCAAAGAAAGCGAGATGCAGGAGTTTCTGCATAAGGTGCGGTTCATTGCCTATGTTTAGAAAGGCAAATATTCTTTACAGAAGTTACGGGTTTAAGAAAAAGTTCAGCATAAGAGATTATTGGTCTAAGGGAGATCATTTGGTTCTTGTTTCAAAAACTCTTTGAGTTTTTGATAAAGTTAAGATTTAAAAGTTAGATTAACTGTCTATAAATATGAAAACAAAGCACCTTACAATTATGTTTACAGATGTAAAGGGTTTTACGCCAAAGGCATCAACTATCTCAAGGCAGCAGCTTCACAAGCTTCTTGAGTTGCATGACAAACTGATTATACCTGTTTTTAAGGAATTTAACGGCAGGATTGTGAAGACAATTGGAGATTCTTTTATGGTCGGCTTCAATTCTCCGACAGACGCCCTTCTTTGCGGGATGAAAATACAGAATGTTTTGGATAAACATAATGAAAAAGCTGAAGATGATGAGAGATTAGACGTAAGGATAGCAATAAATTCAGGAGAAGTTACAATAAAAGGCAATGATGTTTTTGGAGAAGCTGTCAATATTGCCTCAAGATTAGAAGGAATTGCAGATGCGGGAGACATATTCTTTACAGAATCTGTTTATCTTGCTATGAACAAAAGCGAGATTCCAACAGCTGAAGTTGGCTACAGGCATTTTAAGGGAATCCCAACAGAGGTTAAGGTTTACAAGGTTTTAAGAGAGGGAAAAAGAAAAGGATTTTTTTCAAGAGAAAAGCAGGTTGAATATGATTTCAAGCCGAGAAAAAGCAGGTTTAGAAGGATTGCGAAATGGGTTTTAATAGCACTTGTTATTTTATTTATTATTGGAATTATCAATGGTGCGAAGCAGAAAAATGAGAAAGAAAAGATTCAGGAAGAGAATAATGTAATCAGGTCTCTGCTGGAGACAACTGCAAAAGATGTGAGAAATGCCATTAATATTGGAGATGAGGCAAGAGCAAGGAAAGGGCTTGATATTTTAATTTCTACAAGCGAGAGGCTTAATCATCCCGCTGAATTAGAAAAAGTGATTGATGAATTAAGAACTCTTTATAAAGAGAGGTTTGCCCTTCTAAAGGAGAAGGTTTAAGATGTTTTACCTTATTGGTTTAGGCTTGGATTTAAGAAGTATAAGCTTGGAATCTTTGGAAGCTTTGAAGAAATGTAATAAGATTTATCTTGAAAGTTATACGATTGCTTTTCCTTATTCTATTGAAGAGTTGGAAAAAGTTATTGGAAAGAAAATTATAAAACTTAATCGCGATGAGGTTGAAAATGAGAAATTTATTGAAGATGCCAATAAAGAAGATGTTGCTTTGTTAGTTTATGGAAGCCCGCTTATTGCTACAACACATACGGGCTTGATTTTGAAATGCAAGAAAGAGAAAATAGGTTATAGGGTTTTTAGCAATGCAAGTGTTTTTGATGCTGTTTGCGAAAGTGGCTTGCATTTTTACAAGTTTGGCAAGACAGCAAGCATACCAAAACATAAAGCAGAAAGTTTTTTAGATGTTATAAAAGAGAACAAGAAGATTAAGGCGCATACACTTGTTTTAGTTGATATTGGCATGAACTTGGAAGGAGCTTTGGATAGATTGAAGAAAATAAAAGATAAGATAGTTGTTTGTTCTAGGCTAGGGACTGGCAAGAGCAGAATTATTTATGATAATATTGAAAATCTAAGAAAAGAAAAAATTAAGGAGCCATTTTGTTTTATTGTTCCTGCTGAGCTGCATTTTTCAGAGCAAGAGTTTTTGGAGAGCTTGTGATAATATGGCAAAGAAAGCAGGAGTTGTAGGGATTGTTGTAGGGCAGGAGAAAGTTGTAAGAAGCTATTCAATATATCCAATAAAAGTGGTCTACGGGGGTAAAGAAGTTATTAGAGTAGCAGTTACAGATGAAAAAAAGATGGGAATTGTTGCAGGCGTGATTGCAAGTTATCTCGGAAGAAAAAAGATAGCAAGGTATGAAGTAAAAAAAGGAGAAAAGACTACAAAAAGGGAAAGCAGGGGCGTAACTCTTGATAAGGCAGTCAAGAGGTTAGAGAAAGAAATAAGAAAATATTCTGGGAAAAGATAAATTTAAAAACTAATGGTTATTTGATTTTTTATGGCTATAAATACTGAAAACCAAGGTTTTCAACCCGACAAGATAATTTCTAAGAATATTATTATAGCAATTATTAGCATTATTATATAATTGCAATCTCTGGCTTGAGATTGCAGGAGTTTTAAATGAGTTTATTAAACATTATATCGATGAAGGAAGTTGAGAAGAAAATAGGTAAGAGAAGGGCAGCAGCAGTCAGGGAATTTAGAAGATTAGTCGATGAAAGAAAGTATGATGAAGCGAGAAAGTTTTATAAAACTAGAAGAGATGAAGGAGATTTAGTGTTATATGCTAATGTTCATTTGATGGAGCTAAAAATGAATGGAAATAGGTTTTGATTAAGTTTATAAAAGAAAGAAGCTAAATATAAAAATGTATAATTTCAAGGAAATAGAGGAAGAGGCTGGGAAAATTTTGAATAAAAAAGATGTGAAGAAGGCTGTTTCTAATGCCAACTCCAGAAAAAAATTATTTAGTTTTCTTGAGGGACCGCCAACTGCAAATGCGCCTCCTGGCTTGCATCATTTAGAAGTCAGAACATTTAAAGATATTATAAACAAGTTTAGGTATATGCAGGGATTTAATGTGCCGAGAAAAGCGGGGTGGGACTGCCATGGGCTTCCTGTTGAAGTTCAGATTGAGAAAAAATTAAAACTGAATTCTAAGAAAGATATTTTAAAATTTGGAGAGGCAAAATTTATTAAAGAGTGCAAGGAAAGCGTTTTTTCTTATATTAAAGACTGGGATAAGTCCACAGAGAAGTTGGGGTATTGGATTGATTTGGAAAATCCATATAGAACTCTTGATAATAGTTATGTTGAAAGCATCTGGTGGAGTCTGAAACAGCTTTATGACAAGAAACTTCTTTATGAAAGCCACAAGGTTGTTCCGTTTTGCCCAAGATGCGAAACTCCTTTGTCAAGCCACGAGGTTGCTTTGGGTTATAAAAAGATTAAGGAAGATTCGGTTGTTGTGAAATTTAAATTAAAAAGCGGGAATGGATATTTTTTAGTGTGGACAACAACTCCTTGGACATTACCTTCAAATCTTGGTTTGGCTGTTAATAAAAATATAGATTATGTTTATGCCAAGCATGAAGGCGAGACTTATATTCTTGCTAAAGCGCTTGTAAAGAATTTCTTTGAGAACCCCAAAATAATAAAAACAGTCAAGGGGAACAAGCTTGTTGGAGAGAAATATGAGCCATTGCTGCCTTATTTCAAGAGTTTAAAAGATTCTTTTAGAGTTATTAGCGGGGATTTTGTAAGTGTAGAGGATGGGACAGGAGTTGTTCATATGGCTCCTGCTTTTGGTGAGGTTGATTATGATGCATGTAAGATAAATAATCTTGGTTTTGTCCAGCCTGTTGATGAGTCAGGAAGATTTACAGAAGAAGTTAAGGAATATTGTGGGAAGTTTATTAAGGATACAGACAAAGACATTGTAAAAAAGCTTGATCAAGAGGGGAAGTTGTTTAAGATTTTAAAGTATGAACACGATTATCCGTTTTGCTGGAGATGCGACACTCCTTTGATGTATTATGCCATCAAATCTTGGTTTATCAAGGTTACTGCTTACAAAAAAAGACTGATAGAGCTGAATGAAAAAATTAACTGGACCCCAAAACATATTAAAGAGGGAAGATTTGGGCAGTGGCTCAATGAGGTTAAAGACTGGGCTTTGTCAAGAAAGAAATTTTGGGGAACTCCTCTCCCTATATGGAGATGTTCTTGCGGGGAAGAGGTTGTTATTGGGAGCATAAGAGAGTTGAAAGAAAAAAGTTTAAAGAAAATAAACGAGAAAGAAACTGATTTGCATAAGCCGTGGATTGACAATATCAAACTAAAATGCAGGTGCGGGAAAGAAATGCAGAGAATGGAGGATGTTATTGACTGCTGGTATGATTCTGGAAGTGCAATATTTGCACAGTTTCACTATCCGTTTGAAAATAAAGAGGAATTTAAAAAAAGGTTTCCTTATGATTTTATCGCAGAGGCAATAGACCAGACAAGGGGCTGGTTTTATACTCTTCATGTTCTTGCCGTGCTTCTTTTTAACGATGTTGCTTACAAAAATGTAATATGTGCGGGGCATATTGTTGATGAAAAAGGAGAGAAAATGTCAAAGTCAAAGGGGAATATTTTGAATTCTGACGATGTTTTGAATGCTGTAGGGGTAGATGCAACAAGGTTGCAGTTCTGCACAGTTGATATAGGTGATTCAAAAAGATTTGGGATTAATATAGTCAAGCAGGATATACTTCCATTTTTCAATGTCTTGTGGAATACATATCAATATTATAAGCAGCTTGTTAATTCTGAAAAAGCAGAAATAAGAATAGAAGATAGATGGGTTTTATCAAGATTAAATTCTGTTATTGGAGAAGCAACAGAGAATTTGGAAAAATATCAGATTGAAAGGGCATTAAGGCCAGTTATGTATTTTGTTTTGAATGATTTTTCAAGAGCATATATAAAGATTGTGAGGGAGAGGGAAGATAAAAATGTAGAGAATGTTGTTGGAGAAATTCTTGACAAGATTTCGCGGGTTCTTGCACCCTATGCCCCAAATATAACAGAAGTGATTCATAAGGAGTTTGGAAAGGGGAGTGTTCATCTCTCGCTATGGCCTCGGTGCGATGAGAAAAAAATCGACAAAAAATTAGAAGAAGAGTTTGAATTTGTTTTGAAGGTTTTGGAAGCAGGACTGGCAGCGAGGGATAAGGCAGGCATTGGTTTGAAATGGCCGCTTGCAAAAGCCGCTGTTTTTTGCGATAAAAAAATTGGAAAAAAATTAGAAGAAATAATTTTGAGGCAGCTGAATGTAAAAAAAATTGAATTGAAAAGCGGGAAAGAATTGAAAATCGAATTAGATTTGAAAATGACCAAAGAGTTGGAAGCAGAGGGCTATGCAAGAGAGGTTGTAAGAAAAATTCAGGCGTTAAGAAAAGAAGCTGGACTGAAAAAAGAAAATAAAATTGAACTGGCAATCCAAACCCGGGAGAATTTTATCCCTGTACTGAGGCAACAAGAAGAATATATCCGAGAAAAAACCAACGCAAAAACACTGGTTATAGACGACAAGGTAACCAAGAGGTACCCTTACTCTAAAATCGAAAAGGTTAAAAAGGAGGAAATACATATTATGCTAATAGCACTCACTGAATAGGGGTGCAAAAAGAAAAAAGGTAGAAAAGATTTAAATACCTCAAAAATATTTAATAAATAAGCAAAATGATAGTGAGAGAAGAATTTTTGAGTAGACTGAGAAAAATATTTGATCTCAATCTGTACGAGGTGAGAGTTTGGACAGCACTTTTATCAAGAGGGATGAGTACAGCAGGAGAACTTAGTAATATCAGCGACGTGCCGAGAAGCAGGACATATGACATTCTAGAAAGCTTGGAGAAAAAAGGTTTCATTGTGATGAAGCTTGGCAAGCCGATTAAGTTTGTTGCATTAAAACCAGAAGAGGTTATAGAAAGAGTTAAGAGAAATTTAGTTGTCTCTGCAAAAGAAAAAAGCAAGAGATTAGAGCAGTTAAAAGGCGATGAAGTTCTTAAAGAGCTTTTAGATTTATTCACGCAGGGCATTAAGTATGTTGAGCCGAGTGATTTGTCAGGAAGTCTTAGAGGAAGGCAGAATATGTACAATCATCTTGATATGATGGTTAGAGAAGCTGAAAAAACTATTGTTATTGTAACAACAGCTTCTGGAATTAACAGAAAGTTGGAAGCTTTGATGCCAAGTTTGGAGAAAGCAAAGAAGAGAGGAGTTTCTGTAAGAATTGCAGCTCCTGTAAATGCCAACAATGCAAAGATTGCAAGCGAGTTAAACAGGGTTGGCGAAGTGAGGAATGCTGACATAAGGGCAAGATTTGCGATTATCGATGGTGAACAGATTTTATTCATGCTTTTAGATGACGAGAAAGTTCATCCTAATTATGATGTTGGCATCTGGATAAATACACCATTTTTTTCACAGGCTTTAGAGAGATTATTTGATTTGGCTTGGAAGACATTTAAGAAAGTAAGATAAAAAAGAGGAAGGGTTTCTGGTTTGGGGTATCTGATTTGTTAGAATGATTTTGTTAGAGATGGTTGACGACCATTTTTATTGATTATTATCAGTTATTTTATTGTTTATTAACAGACCTCTCCTAATAAATGTAACATTTCTGTTTTTGTTATCCTCACCCTGATGGTTTTATTGAGAATATTTTTATCTGACTTTACAAGAACAAGACGAAAACTTTCGTCTCTGCCAGAGTAGATGTCAAAAAAACCCTCTTTGGTTGGGTTTTTAGGATGCTCAGAAAAATTAATTTCTCTGACATTGCCAAAAAGCTTTTTGTCTATAATTATCTTTTTTATTTTTCCTTCTTGTTTTTGATTGTTTTCTTTTGCATTTTTCTTGCAAATTGCCATAAGTTTTTTTGCTCTTGTTATTGTTGTGGCTGCTGGTAGGGGTTTCAAGCTGGCTGCCTTTGTAAATTTTCTCGGCCAAAACTTGCTTATATTAAAGAAATCTGGCTTTATTTTTTCCAGGATTTTTATTGTTTCCCGAAAATCTTCTTCCTGCTCTTTTGGATAGCCTGCAATCACATCTGTCTCGATTGTTATGTCTGGAATTTCTTTTTTGAATTCTTTGATTATTTTTAAGAAATCTTCTGCCTTATATTGCCTGTTCATTTCCTTTAAAATTTTGTTGCTTCCTGATTGAAGCGGGAGATGGAGAAATTTGAATATTTTCTCGTCTTTGTAAATTTCAAGCATCTCGTTTAAAATTGGAAAAAGATTGTTTACATTCATCATGCCGATTCTTATTTTAAATTTTCCATCCAAGCTTAGAATTTTTTTTAACAAATCTGGCAATTTTCTTTCTTTTTTGTCTAAGCCATAAGCAGAGTTATCCTGGCTTGTTATGAAGATTTCTTTGCATCCAGAAGCAATGTCTTTTTTAATGTTTTCCAGGATTTTTTCTTCTGGATATGAGAATATGTTGCCTTTTGCAATTTTTGTCTGACAGAAAGAGCAGTTTCCAGTACATCCCCCACAAATTTGAGTTATTCCTATGGTTTTATTTTCTCTGATTTTGTTTCCAAGCTTGATTTCATTTTGCTTTTCCAGGAATTCTTTTTGTTCTTTATCATTAAACTTATTTTCACAAATTTTTCTTATTAGTGTTGTTACATCAGTTGTATGGTTGGTTGAGAGGAGAAAAATATTCTTATCAATAAGTTCTTTACCATAAACATCTGGCATGCAGCCAGCAATTATAATTGGTTTGCCAAGTTTTTTTAATTCTTTAATCCTGTTTCTAATTTTATCTTCTGTTTTTCCCTTTACAATGCACGTGTTAAGAATTATTATGTCTGCTATTTCAGGATTAGATGTTTTTTCCAGGCCTGCCTGTGAAAGAAGGGCGGACATTATTTCTGTGTTATTTTTGTTTGCCGTGCACCCGTATGTTTCTATATACAAAAAATTTGGTGTTCTCATTTTAATTTTTTGTATATTCAGAAATGTGAAGATTGTAAACGTTTCTGACATAGATGGATTTTAGTTTTACTGACATTGTTTTTGATAAGCTTTTGCAGACTTATAAATTTGGTTTATAGCAATGAATCTTATCTTTCGTAATTTTATAATAGTAAGAAACAAATAAATACCAATTTTACCCTATTCTTACAGCTGGCAAGGACATTTCAGTTGTCCTGAAAAGGATGCTACTAGAACAGCCTCTGTCAAGTGTTCGGCTATTAATACAATGACTGGACTATAACTCATTGTACGAAATCTGCACTTGTTAAGCTTCTTCATAGGGCGTAGGAGATAACCTTTAAAATATGCTGATAGGTTAAGATTGATTTCAGCAATCAGAAAGTGTTTGAGGCACTCCTACACTGAGTCCAGATGCCAGCTTTATTTTAAAAATGGTGAAGAAAAAAAAGAAAGCTGGAAAACCAAGGAAAAGGAAGGTTTGTTGCAGGTGCTGCAGAAGTCCAAGCAGGAAAAAAAAGATTTCTAAGGTTAGGAAATTAATCAAGCTTGCGAAGTCAAGAAAGGGCAAGAAAAAGAAGAGAAGATAGTTAATAATTGGTTTAAACAAAGGTTTCTGAAGATTAATTACTTGTTTTGGTAGAGATTTGTTTTATAAAATATGCCAAGCCTAACCCCATGCAAAAAATTCCCTCCCCATCTTCATTTTCCTAATTCTTTGAATATGATGGATTTTATCTAAACTCTATTTGTTTTTGTTTGGGTTTATCTGCTTGTTGGTGGCGATATAGTCTTTCTAGTGTATGTCCACTGAAAGCAATCATGTACTCTTTTTCTCCAATTGTAAGCGTTGTAAAGTCGCTCTCTGATCCGCGATGTTCTTTTATTGTCCCTCTTTTACCATTTATTTTAACAACTCCCACCAAATTAAAAAATCCCCCAATAACTGCACTGTCTCTATCTATCTTTCGCATTTGAGAATATCTGCTGCTAAAATCGCCAGGATGCTTTTCCACAAAGATAAATTGTTCTGCATTTGAATCTAGAATCCTCTCTACCCTTCGCCCTTCAACATATTCTTCGAAGACTGGAAGATGTCCGCTTAAACCACATTTGCCCCAAATCATCATTTTAGTAGATTCCGTAAGAATAAATCCAAGTTCGCTTAAGTCTTTTAATTTTTTCCACTCATCCTCACCAATAATTTAGTATGAAAGTATCACTTTAAAAGCATTTATATCATGTTTTATATATTTTTTACATTTCTTCTAAGACATCAATTCCCAGAAGCCAGAGAGAGTTTTTCATTACAGCCCTGAATGCTTCTATTAGCTTTAATCTGAATGCTTCGTTCTTGCTTTTTATAACAGGACATTCATGATAAAATTCATTGAATGTTTTCGCTAGATTAAAAGAATAGTTTGCAATAAGGCTTGGCTGAAGATGTTTTTCAGCTGATTTTACAACTTCCTTGAAATTAAGGATTGCCTTTATCAAGGCAAGCTCGCTTTTTTCTAGATTTTTGATTTCTAGCTTTTGTTTTCTTTTCTTCCCGGCTTTCTTTAAGATTGATGAAGCTCTTGCATAGCTGTATTGTAGGTAAGGGCCAGAATCTCCTTCAAAATTTAAAGCTGTATCTAAATCAAATGTTATATTCTTGTTATTTTCATTTTTCAACATTGCATATTTTATTGCACCAACACCTATTTTTTTAGCATCTCCCTTTGTTTTTCTTTTTGCAATTTCTTTTTTTGCTTTTGCTATTGCTTCTGAAATAAATTCTTCTAAAAGAACACATTCGCCGCTTCTTGTTGACATTTTCCCAACGTCTTTTAAAAGAACAAAAGAATAGTGAACAACTTCTGGATAAGGTTTTTTTAGCAGGATTAGAGCTTGTTTCAGCTGTTCAAAATAAAGTTTCTGGTCTTCTCCTAAAACCAGAATGTTTCTTCCTTTTTTGCATTTTTCAATTGTATAAGCTAGGTCTCTTAGCGGGTAAAGTCCTGTGCTGTTGCTTCTTGCTAGAACCAGCATTGGAGATTTCATTTTTCTTTCTATGCCTGTTCCAGACTGGTTTAACACCAATCTTTTTTCACCATCTTCAAATAATTTGCGTGTTTTTTCTAATTGCTTTAAAACTTCTTTTCCAGGCTCTATGTATCTTGACTCGTAGTCAAAATAATCAAAATTAATTCCAATTGAAGAAAATATTTGTTTCTGGCCCTGAACAGCTGTATCAACTATTTTTTTGAAAAGCCAGATTGTTTTTTTATCTTTATGTTCAAATTTATTAAGTAATTCGAAAACTTTTTTCTCTAGTTTTGGATTTTTTTCCAACTTCTTATTAGCCTCAACATATTTTCTTAGCAAGCTGTCAAAGTTATCTTTTGGTTTGAAGACAAGAGCGAGCATTGCAACCTGCTTGCTTACATCATTTACATAATAGTGTTTCTCTATTTTATATCCATTAAATTCCAGAATTCTTGAGATTGAGTCACCGATAACAGAATTTCTTGCTCTTCCTACATGGGGGGATGCGTTTGGATTTACACTTGTATGCTCAATTAAGATTTTTCCTCTTTTGTTGTCTTTTCCAAAATTCTCATTTATCCTCAGAATTTGTTCTGCAAGAAGCTTATTGTTGACAAAGAAGTTAATATACGGACCAATAACTTTAATCTCGTTTATTTCCTTAGGGAGTTTTTTGTTTAATTTTAATGAAAGTTCTTTTGCAATTTCAACAGGGCTTTTTTTGAATTTTCCTGCGAGATGAAAGCACGGAAAGGCATAGTCTCCAAGCCCGGGGCTTGGAGGGATTTCTATAAGATTCTCAATTTCTCTGCGAGGACACCCATGGTTTCCTTCGCTTAACCTTCCTTTCAGCTCTTTTGCAAGCAAATCAATTATAATTTGTTTCATTTATTAGGAAAGCAAGAGGGGTTAATAAATATAACTTTTAGCATTTATGTTTTATATGTCAGAAATTCTCACTGATGTTCGAATTTCTGAACATCCCAAAAACTCAAAACAAATTCGAAGAGTTTTTGATAGTGTAATAATCTATTTAAAGAGGATTTTGGATTTGATTTAATGAGTTTAAAGGTAACCGGAACAGCTAATCTGCGAAAAACTTCCAAGGGGTATAGAATTATTATTGATATGTATTTAGAAGGCGAGGGGGCTGGAAGATGTTTTAGAAGATCTGCCGAAATACCAAAAGAAGATTACGATGAGATGATGGAAAGGAGCAAGGGAACAGGGAGGTTAGTGGTTTCTGGAGAACTTGAACTAAAGGCAAAGGACTAATTCTTTTTTTCAATCTTATTGCCGCATTCTGGGCAGAATTTTTCATCACCTGTAAGAAAGGAGTGGCATTTTGGGCATACTTTTGGGGCTTTGTCTTTTTCTATTATTGTTTTATATCCTGGCTTTCCTCCAGAGACTAGTTTTGCAAATGCATTTTCTATATCTGGATTTTCCTGAAATTTTCTTAGATCTAAGCAACTACCCATCTTCCCCCATTTTTTGTTTTAATCTATCTTGTTTTTCATTTCTTTGAGTTTCTTGACAACATGCTTGATTATTTCTTCATCTGTTGCTTTCGGGTTTTTTGCCTTTGCCCTTAAAGCTTCTGATGCCCCCGCGACAATTGCCCTCTCCATTTCATTTTCTGCTTCAAACATTTTTTTTCTATGGAAGTGCTATTTAAAAATTTATCTGAGATTTTTTTGTTATTCTTAAGAAACAATTTCTAAGTTTAGTAAACTGTCATCTCTTCTTTATGCTGCTGTGGGTAAAGTGGTTCTATTTGAGGTTCACGGTTTCTTGAATAGGTTATCATTGTTATTGGCACGACTTCTGGTTTTTGCCGTCTTACATGAAACCCGGAAATTTTTATAATCCTTACGCCATCTTCTATGCTTGTTCTTACCTTTTTTTCCACCATACAATTACTAAACAGAACCAAGTTTATAAACTTTAAGAAAGAAAGATTTATAAGTTATCTGGATTTGGAATTTATGTGCGGGGGTGTCGGAGTGGTCAAACGAGCAGGAGGATTCAATTCATTGAATCTTGCTAAACTTAAGACCCTCTTATGGAAGAGATCCTGTGGCTTAGTGCCTTCGAAGGTTCGAATCCTTCCTCCCGCATTCAATTTTAATAATCTTTAAAAGTAATTTGAATACGCCCGCCTCCAACATTCAATTTTATTTCCGCTTCTTTCTTGAGAAAAGAGTGATAAGCATATCGTCAAGCTTTTCTGATTCTGCTTTCATGTTTTTTGTTCTTATGCAGCTTCTTCTTAGAATATCTTCTATTTGCTCTGGAATCGCGAATAAATTCTTTTTAGCTCTTTTTTCTATTATTTTTAACAAGTCTGTATCAAGGAAAATAGAAACTTTGTTTTTGAATTTGTATTTTGGCTTCAATTTGGAAAAACCGTTTTCAATTTCATCAACAGGCCAGCTGTGCTTCATCAAGATTTCTTTTATCTGTAAGTCATCATAGCCCCTGTTTCTTGCCTCTTTTATAAATTTTGTTAGTTGCGACATTTTAGTTTTCATAAGTCTTATTTATTTTTCTTCTGATGAATTTAATAATACTTGTAATAATCAATGAGATAATGCAAGAATATACTACTCCAATTACTAATATCAGCCAAAGCGGGATTTGAAAATTAGTTAGCGGCATTATAAAAATAACTGGCGCTGCGATGATTGTTGTTGTATGGCATAATTTACCAGGATTTTTACTAAAACCATAGCAAGATAGCGAATAGGTTATGCATAAGAATATTATTATAGCTAGTGCAATTTTCCAAAAGCTTATGTACTTTAAAAATTTTTTCTTCATCTTCCTAAATATATTAAATACCCTCCAACCAGCGCTCTTATTATCCTTACAAAATCTCCAAAGAGATTGTTATTTGTGCACGAATTAAGGCATTTATGCCCGAAGTATATGCTGAGAACCCCGTCAAGGACAAGGAAAATTCCTGTTAACAACAGGATTTTTCTGGTTCCATCTGCTGTAAAATTTTTCTTTGCCATGTTATTTAAAAATAAACTAAAAAATTTCTATTATAGCCCAGACAAGCAGTATTACCCATACTATTATTGGCAACCATGCTTTTCTTAATATCTTTTTGTCTTTCAGCATCTTTTCAAACATAGGAGACATTTCCTTAAAATACCCAGAAATTGTCAGCGCTCCTATAAGCATGATAAATATCATTGACGCAAGGATTTGAGTGATTGTAATCTCTTCAATTAAGTAGTTTAGAGTAATTACTGCTAAGATTAGAGAAACTGCCATTGTAAGAGCCGGTTTTGCATAAATTAGTTTTACCAGTTCTAACCAGGCTTTTGGCTTTATTAGAATTACAATCATTTTTATTGCCGCCAGCGCTATAACAATGAGTGCGAATATTTGTATTATTGTTAGTGTCATTTTTTAACCCCCTTTCATTTTTTTATACTTTTTACTTTATTTTTACTTTAGGACTGATGTAAACTTTCTGGACTGCAAAAGACTTGTAGATGCCTTCTAAGATATCTGTGCCTGCATAACCTGCCAATAAAGAAAGCCGCGGGTCAAAATTAAAAATTATTCCAACAAAAACTCCTATAATAACCGCCACAAGAACTGTGATAAGATAGTAGCCCCAGAGAATTTTTCTTCTTAATGAAAGTGCTTTAAGCAAGCCGACAACCCCTCTTGTCAGTCCGCCTATGCCTCCCAATAATCCTGCCAAAACTATGTCGTTCATTTTTCCTCTTTTGTTATTATCATTTATATTCTGTTACTTAAAAAGGTTTCTATGTTATTTATTACTCTAAAGAAACAGGTAACGCTTAAAGATTATCTAATCTTATATTTGAGATGTCCAAGAAAGAGGAATGCGAAGATTATGAAATTAAATTTTGGAAAGACTGGTTAAACGCCGATTCTTTAACAAGATTAAAAATTGTTGAAAAATTACCTATTGTTAAAAGTGTTTGGGATACGGAAAAGCTACCTGCGAAGATAAGAAAACATTCTTTTTATTTAATGTTGAACAGCTTTTTTGAGGATTTAGAATCCGCGGTTTATACTAAGATTAGACTGGACGAAAAACCGAAAAGTTTAAAAAGATAATAAAACATAATAAATTATAATAAAATGTTATAAATACCCAAAATGGTTCAAAATATATTTGATATAGATGAAAGGGAAGACAGGATATTGAATATTGTCAAGGCGCAGCATGGCTTGAAGAATAAGAGTGCTGCTTTGGCTTTAATTGTTAAGATTTATGGTGATAGTTTTTTAGAGCCAGAGCTTAGGCCAGAGTATTTGAAGAAGCTAAAAAAAATTGAAGAAGAGGGTTATGGCGAGACTTTTAGTTCTATTGAGCAATTAAGAAAAAAGTAGAAAAGAGGTAAGATGCTAAGGCAATGTAAGAATAGTAAACATCTTGATAGAATACTTGTTAAATTAGAAAAGAAAAATAAACAACTTCATGAAAATCTTCTTAATAAAATGGATGAAGTGTTAAATAGTTCTGATATTGAGCATTATAAAAATTTAAGGTATAATATGAAAGCGTATAAGCGAGTTCAGGTTGGCAGTTTTGTTTTGGTTTTTAGACTTGATAAGCAAACGGATTTAGTATATTTTGCTGATTTTGATCATCATGACAAAATCTACAAGGGGTAATTACTTTCTCTTGATGAAAAAAATTTCCCGCGCGGGAAATTTTTTGTTGTTTTGAAGTTAGGACAAAAATCATATCCCGCGTTGTGTGGGATAGAGAAATATATTTCTTTAAACCCGAAATAGGAAAATCTATTTCAAATCGCAACATTGTTTAAATATCGTAATTTTGTAGGGGTTCTTATGACTAAGGTAAAAAAGGAAAGTTGCGAGAAGAGAATTCTTGATTTCTTTCGACTTGAAACCTTAGTTATGCTAAATACAAGTGAAAGGAGGTTTACGTAAATTAAAATGAATAACAAACTTTTAGGAAGTTTGATGCTAGTGATGCTAGTGATTTCAATGGCTTACGGCGTTCTTGCTGTTAGTGTAGGCACAGGCATTGGTTTGGACATTACACCTGAACAATTCGCTCCAAGAATTTGGATGTGCGACAACAGGGCTATTTATGAGGACTCTGTTGAAACAGGCAGAGCTACAACATCTGGGGCTATTCTTGATGAGAGAATCCTCAACTATGCTTTCGAAGGAGAGCAAATTGAATGGGTTGTCCTTGTTATGGATAAGAACAAGATAGAAGAAATAACCGATGTTGTTGGTACAATCGGAGCAACTCAGGGTGTTGGAAACGACATCGAAGTTGAGTGTGTACAAATAATAGGTTATGACCCTGATGGAGATGGAACTGTTGCAGATGATTGTAATGCAAGAATCTTGGAAGAAGATTTAAGTGGGGATGCTTTTGATGCGTTAACACAAGCATATTACACATGTACACTTACTATTGAAACACCAGACTCAATGTATGGAGAATACTTCATAACAGTTGAGGCAATTGGTGTTGATGGCAGTGCTATAATGGACGAGAATGAATACTGGTTCTTGAACCCTATAATAGCATTGAGTGTAGATGGAGACCTTGAATTCATGGATGTTAGACCGGGCAGTGTTGCTTATTCTTCAACTTTGTTAGTTGGAAACGACGCAGATTCTGGTTCAGGAGTCCTGCTTGATATGTTTATATCAGGTACTGACTTTTATGACCCAGCTTCAAGCGGCGCAAGATGTCCAACTTCAAACAGATTGAAGTTAAGTGATGAGGCTTTGGATCCTGCTAATAATGCGGTGGCTGGTTGGGGTTCACATGCTCAGGTGTGTGATATCGATACAGGCTTAACTGCAGATGTTGCAGATCATTTGTGTTATTATGCAACAAGCGGTGCATATGGCACTCAAGGAGACCCAAGAAATGATGTTGAAGGTTACGTACCAATTAACTATGCAGACACTTTCACAACTGATTTCTACAATGATGCAGAAATCATTGCAGATACAACTGTAGGTCCATTAACTATCGGTGGTGTAGCAGGTTACTACAACGGTAACACTCTATCACCGGGCTCAGAGATAGCAATAACTTTCAAGTTAGGACTTCCAGAACCTTGTGTTGGCGACTTCTCAGAAGGCGACATATACTTCTGGGGTGAAGCCATTTAAACAAATTTTTTATTTTTTATTTTTCCTTTTTATTTTAACAGGAAAAGAGAAGAGATGAAACTCGTTTCGGAGAGAAGATTTAAAAAATCTTCTATCAAACAGCGGGCTTAACAGCCCACTACATCAACCGGTGCTGTTGATGCGAAACGATGACTCGTTTCGGGGACGAGTAAGTTAAGGGGCTAAATGCCTCTTGATAATCATAGGTATCAATAATAAAACAGACAAAACCAATAAAATAAATCGATAATAACAAAACCAAGTTAACAATTAATAGATTAGTGAAGAGAAGCAATATAGTTAATAGATTAACAAAACTAAATAAAAAATAAACTAATAAAAATATAAGATGAACAAACAAGCAGATAAAAAGAATAGAAGGAGCATATTATTGCCTGCGTTATTAGTATTAACTTCAATTATCTTGTTAGCATTATCAGCCAGTTATGTTTATGCTTTATCGCAGTGTTCAGATGGAGCTGATAATGACTGCGATGGAAAGGTTGATATGGCTGATAATGGGTGTTCTGGTGTTAGTGACAATTCAGAAAATATAATTACAGGATATGCAAAAGGATGTTTGAGTTACGGGCAGACTCTAAAGAGCCCGTGTGGGGTTGTGCATTATACATGTGACCATGACCTTTGCCAGGCATGTATAATGATTCTTGAAAGAGGGGCATATACAACATTAGAGTCTCATTGTTATGGCTTGCCTGCGTGCGGGTTCAGTGACGGGGACAATTCTTCTGGCGGATTTGACACAGCTGCTCCTACAATCACAATTTCTAATCCTCTTGAGGGAAGCATACAGATATCAAGAAGTGTTTATATTTCTATAGCGGTTGATGAAGCTTCAAAATTGCAGAAATATGATGCTTTGAGGCAGAGCTGGGTTACTCTTTGCGAGAGATGCGGAAGCTATTCCAAGGCATTAAATTATTATGATGGTGAAAATGAATTATTAATCAAGGCAACTGACAGGGCTGGAAACTCTGTTGAGAAAACAGTGGGCTTTTTTGTTGATTCAAAAGCCCCAAGAATATCAAAAACCTTTCCAAAAACAAAGAAATTTGCTTCAGGAGAATTTATTGTCATATATGACGAAAATAATGTTAAAGAGATGATACTGCACTATGGGAACCTGGAAACAGGCCAAAGAACAGCAACACTTTTAGGGTGCTCTTCTGGGAAAAAACAGGAATGTTCAATAGATGTTGACTTAACAGATTATGACGGAAGCAATATTGATTATTACTTCACACTAACTGATATTGCTGACAACTCTGTTAATTCCAAGACAGCCAATGTTAATGTAGACATATCGCCGCCTGTAATTAACTGGCTTTTGCATAGAGAAGCTGGAAGATATTCGTATTTTAATATCTCTGTTAGCGATGCAAACTTTGACGAAATTTTATACTGGGATAATTATGATTCAAGGCCAAGATGGAGAAAAATATGTTCTGCATTAAAAAATGGGGCTTGCGTTAAGAAGCTTTCATTTGCAGTAGGAGATCATCTGCTTGATATACAAGTGTTTGATGATGCTGGAAATTCTATTGCAGAACAAGTCGGGTTTACAATCAACTACTAATTAAATTAAATCTAAATTAAAATGTCAAATAAGCTTGTTGCATTGGCATTTGCACTCCTTTTTGGATGTTCTAGTGTTCCCAGGGATGTGGAAGAAGCTTTTTACAATATTGACAGGTTAAATTATAATCTAAAACCTGCTTCTAAAAGAGCATATGTTCAGTCTAATGAAGAAACAGAAAAAAGAGGAGGCTGCTGCGAGGATTTTGCGTTTTATAGCTATGATGATTTGAAAGATTTATACCAGTGCAGAGTTATTAAGGGAAGGAATCACCAGGGAAAGACTCATTCATGGCTTGAAGTCTTTTACAACAGCAAATGGCATGTTTTGGACAGGGACGATGGTTTTCTTGAATTTGAGCAGACAGGATATGAAAGAGAAATTGGGGTGAATAGGGTTTATCTTGATGGTAAATTTTACAGGAGATATTTTCCTCTGGAGTGATTTTATTTTTTCACTACTATTCTTTAATCAATCAGATTTATATACAAGCATATAGTGTGAATTTTATGGGTGAGAAAAAGGGAATTGTACTTGCATTATGTTTAGTAATTGCATTATTCTTAGTTAGCGGTGTTTATGCTTATGTATTTGAGATGAGCGAGATTCCATCTTCTGTTCAGAAAGGCGAGATAGTTTCTATTAGTTTTTCTGTTTCTCCAGGGGAAGGAGAAACTCTTGCAGAATTAGACAAGTTCGGATATTTTTCTGCATCACTTTCAGGACCTGCTTATTTTGGAGACTATTGCTCTTTTTTTCCAAATGGGACATTGAGGTACGAATGTGGGCTGGAAATAAGGAAAACACAAGATGAGCTCTTTTATGTTTATGCAATTGATATAAACACAAGCCAGTATGTTGCAGGAGAATATTATTTTTATGTTTCTTCGAGAATCGGGTATAATTACTATTCAGTTGGCGAAGGAGAATTTAATATAACAGCAGAGAATCTTCCTATGAAATCCTGTTCTGTAAGAGCAAGCGGTGGAAGTCTTGGAACAATTTTTGTAGATGGCGAGGAGATAACTATGCTTGGCAATAACAAGCTTAATTTTAATATTGTATTCAGGGATGGAAATGCAAGAGGAGAAGGTTATTTAACTTCTCAGAATGGAAGACAGAGAATTGGTTACAAATTTAAAGTTGCAAGGATTTTGGAAAATAATAATGATTATGCAGTTATAGCTGTCGGCTATGGCTGGGGTTCTTATGTATACGAAGATGCACTTATTTTTTTAGACAAGAAAAATAATCTTGTCAGCATGAGGGGAATGTGGCCTGAAGTTGAGAACATGAAGGTAAGCTTGATGAAAGGGTGTTAGACTCTTTCTAGCTTTTTTCTAAGAACTTATTAATATAAAACATAATCTTATCTTTTTCTGTTGGATTAATTGAAACTTCTTCCCCATAACTTGTTGGTTTGCTGAATAATATCCTTTCTTTTTTTAATAAAAGAATTCCACTAGTCTGTGACTAGTGGTGCTAAATAGCAAAGTTTTTCTTGTTGATTTGATTATGAATAGTGAGTTAGTTGTAACTCACT
>Ga0209541_10001585_pt1 | contig 44815 bp, 43 predicted proteins | sample RifCSPlowO2_01_FD_184027 | JGI IMG/M metagenome (GOLD analysis project Ga0209541, IMG submission 184027) | Groundwater microbial communities from Rifle, Colorado - Rifle CSP2_plank lowO2_0.1 (SPAdes) (version 2) | ecosystem: Environmental > Aquatic > Deep subsurface > Groundwater | place...
AGGTCTGACCACCGCCGCAAGAATTGGTGGTACATGACGTACTGCACGAGGCCGGACAAGTGCCGTTGGAACTGCCGTTGTCGCACTGTTCGGTTCCTTCCTTAATTCCATTATTGCAGGTCTGACCGCCGCCGCAAACATTGGCCGTGCCTCCCCCACCGCATGTTTGAGGCGATGTACAGGGACCGCAATTAAGAGTTCTGCCACAACCATCGGAAATTGAGCCGCAGTTTTTACCCTGCGCCGCGCAAGTTGTCGGGGTACAACTTCCGCTACAATCAGCGTCAGAACTGCAAAGATCGCTTCCAGAACCACTTACATTGGTACAGGCATTACTTACACATTCGAGGTGGGTAGTAGTAGCAACCGTGATATCTCTAGATTCGGAAACGGTAATTGGCTCACTTCCTCCCGGTCCATATGCATCTAATTTAACTTGAGCAGTTCCAACACCGGTTCCAGTGCAAAGCACATTAAAGATGCCGGTAAAACCACTTACCTGTTGGCCATTAAATACATTGCAAGATATGGGTCCGCTATAAGTAAAGGTTGCGTTATTTACTAAATTACTAATACTTGTCCAGCTAACATTAAAATTCTGTCCAATGCTTACCGACGTGGGGGCGGTAAAGTTATTAATAACCACCCTTCTACCCTCAACCGTAACATCGGTATGCGTATAAGCGTTATTAACCCATACATGAACTGACAAGAAATTTAAATCTGATAAATATCCTAAATCTATTTCACTACTTCCGGACCAACTTGCGGGTGGAACAAAATCACCGACATTTTGATCAATAGTAGTTCGACAATCGGCACTATTGCCGCTAATGCCTACAGCATACGTCCATCCCCATTGAGTTAAACAATTTTCTACCCTCAAATAAGTGCTATTTCCGAATCTCTCATCAAGAGTAGTAGTTAAATTTCCTTTATACGTTTGATAATCGACCCTATTGTTAGTGGATTGATTAAGATAGCAATCATAAGAACTCGTAGTGGCACATGCAAAATAAGTGTAGCTACCAGAAACTTGTGTGGTAGATTGATTGTAGTCAGCCGAAACAAAATAAAAAGAGGATCCAACAAAAAATGTTACTATAAAAACAGGCAATTTCTTTACTCTCATAATATGGATTTTATTACAAAAACCGCCCTGGGGATAGTTTTTTACTAAACCAAACAGTTAAGTTACCGTTTTGTCTACTGGGGTCTATCTGGATAGACTTGTTCAACATATTCTATTCTTTGGGGAATAAACTTAGATTTATTAAAAATATTAGTTTCAGAAACTACCCTAATAGTTAGTCCTTCTTTTTTATATGTCAAATCGATTATTGCTCCGGGTTTTTCTTCCCGTTTCAGTTCAGCCGGATTCCACCTCCCGCCCGTTTTTTCAAGCTCCTTAAGCGTTGGCATATACATTACTATTTTTACAATCTGCGTTGCCGGGCCGATTTCTATTTCAACATTTTCATTGAAACCGTTTCGGGCCAGTTCCGGTTTATCTGGAGTAACGAAGATGCCTTTTAAAAATACCGAACTCCCTTCGACTTTTTGAACTTGACCGATAAATTCTTTTGCTTCAATTCTCTTTTGAAATATAAACCTAGAAACAAAAAAGCCGGCAACCGCTAGCACGAGAGCTGAAACAATTAAAATAACTGTTGATTTGGGTTTCATATGCAAATTATACCAAATTTTGTTTTGTTTTAAAGGGAGCTTGTCCACATTGCAATAAAAAAGCGGGCAAGAAGAAAAATCTTCTTGCCCGCAAACCTGTTAAAAAGCAATGCCCAACTTTACAAACGCGGCCGGGACAACCCTTGTCTTGTCGCCGGAAACAAAATCAAGTTTGTCGCCGTCAAGACGGTATCGGTCAAATCCAAACTTCTGGATATTGCCCCTGACGCCGGCTTCGACAAGAAACCGCCTATTTCTTTTAAGTAAACTTAGCTCCATAAAAGGATAGAGAGTACCGTCGTTTGACGGTTTAAGAAACGGCACTTCGGAATTCTTTATCAAAAAGAGATGTTCATATTCGGCCAAACCGCTGTCATTATAACTAAACCTGGTCTTGCTGTAATTCGTGGAAGCGATGCCCCATTCGACGCCTCCGCCTACTTTCAAGTCAACAACGGAAATGCTGGCGGTTCTGAAAACACTGAAGTTGAATAAATGTCCGAAGTCAATGAATTCCAAATTGTCTTTTCTGTATCCGACCGACCAGCCGGAAAGACCGAGGTGATTTTTGTTGAAGTATGTCTCAAGATCAATGCTCAATCCGTTAACGACGACACTGAAATTCTCGATGCAGGTTTCGGTATGAACCAGGCCTGCTTTTAGATAGGTCTGGCGGCTATGATCGGATTTTTTTGTTTCTTCGACATTATCTTCGTCATCGGCCCTGGCTTCAAAACTTAAGACAACCAAGAAAACTGTAATTCCGGCGACAAAAAGCGATTTTTTCATTTTATCCTCCTATCTCTTTGCAAGAGCCCAATAAAGAGGGCTTTTCCAAAATGAAGAACCGGCTACTTCTCTTATCAAGCCATATCCGTGATGATCGCCATATTGTCCCGCTTCTCCGCAGTAGAGGCAATACCAGAAAATCCTTTCGGGCCTCAAAACATTAGTTAAATAAGGATACATTTCTTGGACAAAACCGATATGATTGTTGGGATCGGTTATCCCCGTTTCAGTAACCCAAATCCGGTAACTCTGGCCTTGCTTTCTCAATCCCAACCGATTAACCACGGATGAATAGTGAGAAGCGCTGGCAATGGAGTAGACGTTCATGGCGATAATCAGCTTGTTTGGCGACATATCCCTAAGACCGAGTTCAACCATTTTTTCCAGTTCAAGCGCGCCGTGCGTTCCTGAACCAAAAGTGGACTGGGTCAAAAGAATAACATTTGGATATCTGGTTTGAACATAAGCGTAGATTCTTTTCAGCGTACCCATATACGTTTCTATTGAAATTTGCGGGCCGTTCTTAAGCAAAATAGTGGTGGTCTCGTTGCCTATCTCCAGATATCTGATACTGGGATACCAAGCCATAACCTGGTCAACAACCTGTTCGATATTCGGGTCAAAGAGATAATAGTTGTCAAGGACCCAGAGAATATCTAAGCCGGTTGAAGAAGCAATCCATTCATTAACAAAATTCTTGCCTTCGCCCTTGGTGACGCTTATACGGACGCACTTCAAGGCGCCGCTGGCCATCAGTTCGGGAATGACTTTTTGGTAAGCCTGAAGAACTTCGCCGGGGGTATGGATAACAATACACGGCGACCACATGCTCAAATCAGCTCGGTTGGCGGTTGGTTCCGTTGCATCACTTCCACTTCCACTTTCAATCAACGATGGCATTGTCGGACTAAAGCCCCCGCTATCCTTGCCGCAACCGGCAAAAAAGATAACAAAAGACGCTAAAATTACCGAAATAGCGCTCTTTCTCGCTTCCATGATTATGCCTCTCCTTTGTCAAGGTTCATCAAGCAGGACCCAGATCAGGGTCTCCGCTAACCTCAATCTGGCTATATAATAAAATAAAAATAAGAATTAGTCAAGATAGCTGGTGTTTAAGGTCGGGGCTATCTCTTTCTCGTCCACTCTTTTCTGCTCGGTCGTATCTCTGTCCCTTATCGTTACCGTCCCGTCTTCAAGAGTTTGATAATCAATGGTGATGCAGGCTGGCGTACCTATTTCATCTTGCGAGTAATAACGCTTGCCGATATTGCCCCTGTCATCCCAAGCAACATTTAAGCCTGTCGTTTTTAAATTTTTAAATATTTCCCGCGCTTTTTCAACCAGTTGAGGCTTGTTTGCCAACAATGGAAATACGGCGGCCTTATATGACGCTAATTTGGGATGGAGTTTTAAAACCACCCTTGTCGTTTGTCGTTGGTCATTGGTCATTAGTTCTTCACTATAAGCGTCGAGCAGAAAGAATAATAATGCCCTGTCGACTCCTCCCGATGTTTCTATAATATGCGGCATATATTTTTCATTGGTTTCCGGATCTAAATAGCTCATGTCCTGGCCAGAAAACTTTGCATGCCTTGATAAATCCCAATCTCCCCTATCATGTATTCCCTCGCATTCTTTCCAGCCAAACGGCGTCTGGTATTCAATATCCCAAGCATCGCGGGCATAATGGGCTTTCTCGTCAGATTCGTGCTGTCTGAATCTTAATTTATTTTTATCCATGCCCAGCGATAAATACCAATTCATCCTTTTTTCTTTAAAATATTCGAACCATTTTTCAGCTTCCTTGCGGTCAGACTTGATATACCACTGGAGTTCCATCTGCTCAAATTCCCTTGACCGATAAGTAAAATTGCCGGGCGTAATTTCATTTCTAAAAGCTTTGCCGATCTGGGCAATGCCAAATGGAATTTTTACTCTTATTGAGTCAAGCACATTTTTAAAATTTACATGGACGCCTTGAGTTATTTCGCCCCTTAAGTAAACAGTGGATTTTTCGCCTTCAACAACACCGAGCTTGGCTTCAACCAACAAATTAAATTTCTTGGGTTCAGTCCATTCTGTTTTTTGCTCTTTATGGGTTCCTTCATGAGTTTTTATTTCTTCCTCCTGATCAGCCCTGATTCTAGAATGGCAAATTTTGCACTCAACAAGAGGATCGGTAAAAGATTCGGTATGTCCGGACGCTTCCCAAACTCTAGAATTCATCATGATAGCCGCTTGAATACCGACTACGTTTTCCTGGTTTCGAACCATTTCCTGCCACCAAGCCTGCTTTAAATTAAATTTCAGTTCGGAGCCGAGGGGTCCGTAATCCCAGGTTCCGCGAAGCCCGCCATAAATCTCCGAGCCGGGGAAAATAAAACCCCGGCGTTTGCAAAGGCTAACAACTTTATCGAGTAAATCTGACTGTTGCATATTTAAATATTTAAACAGTCCAATAAAAAACTCCGGTTTTTATTGGACTGTTCCCTCCCTTGACCTGTCGGCCAAATCGTTAGAACTGATTCCGTTCCGGTTTATAATAATCTCCTGTTTGGTAAAACTGTCAACACCGGTAAATTGGACGCTATCCAGCAACTGAACGGCATTGCCTTTTTGTTGGATTGTCGGCTTAAATTTTATTCTAAACCGGCCCTCATATTTATCGGTAAAAATTCCCGCTCCATAAGACAACTTAGGCAAACTCCAGGTTACTTGAAAAGAATTGGGATTAAAGACGGGAAAGGGCAAATCATTATTAGTCCAAGTCATATCCGCCCATTCAACTCCAGACGGCAGTTTCGTTATTATTTTGACATTTTCCACGTCATTGCCGGGATTCGTTAATTGCCAATGAACGGTAAAAAACGTTTCCTCGCCGACTCTCATCGGCAAGGGTCCGGAAGAACCAAAATTTGAATCGTCATAATAAACAGACTGGTTAAGGGCCGGCTGGGTAGTTATTCTGGTTACCAGGCTTGATGAAACATAAGCCTCGTTATCGTCATAACCCGTCGGCACATTTGGCGTACCGAATCTGGCCGATATTTTAACAAATTTATCCTGGGAAGAACCGGGAATAGCCGAAGGAAAAGAAGATTTTATCGGAAGGCTGAAATTGATTTTACCGCTTGTGCCGGGAGTAAAATTGCCGAAATTGGAGATAACGCTTGGATTCCAGGTTAGAGTCTTGTTTGAATCGTCAAAAGATCCGCCCTTGGTATCCAGCGACGAAAAATCAAAAGTATCTCCCTCCAGTTTGACAATCAAACTCATGCCGAAAAAATTAACATTTGAATTGTTTGAATAACGAATCGTATAATTAAGCCGATCGCCCAAAGAAGCCGAATAATCTGGGGTATTATTAACAGATAATTCCAATCCTAAAACTGAATTTAATATCATTGTCGCCACCGACGCCTTCTGATAATCCACGTATTCATCGCTTATCTTTCTTTTTAATGTAACCGATATGATTTTGCTTTCGCCTTCTTTTCCGTTCAGAACGCCGCCGATGCTTATTCTTCCTCCGCCGCCCTTCTTGATGGATTTAATATTCCAGCTATTATTTTTACCGTCCGGTTGAGAGCTGAATTCACGAGGAATAAAACCGTCGGGATAATCAAACTCCAATATTAAATCGGAAAAACTTTCATCGGTTGTGTTCCTGTAATCAAGAATATACTCGATTCCGGCGCCGGGAACGGCATTGGGCGGAGCCACCAAAGTGAGGACAATCGGAGCGTTAACTATAGTTGTCGACAAAGATGCGTTTTTCTCAAAATTGGAATTTAAACTCCCGGCTTTAAAAGAAAAATTTGCCTTGGCAACTCTTATGCTGCCCTTCTCGCCTATCAGAAAAGCGGAAAACTGTTTCTCGCCTTTTTCGCCAGGAACCAATTGTTCAAGAGTAAAATCTTTGCTGTAATCTTCAATTATTTTACCGTCTATTAAAACGGCCGCCCCTTCGGGGTAAAAAAACACAAAGTCAATGTCGTGGAGAACACTTCGGGTATCATTGGCATATTTCAGCGTATAAACAACCTCTTCCCCCGATGTCGCTTGAGTGGGTCCTTTTATTTCAAACACCACATTGCCCTCTTTAAAAGAAGGGGTATTAAACCAAAAAGAAGATATCGCTACGATAAGAAGGATGAGAGCTAATAAAACAAGGTATTTGAGTATCTTGTGACTCATTGTTTTATCTTATCACAAAATCTAGAAAATTTAACGAGTAAAGTTTCTTTTCGGCTAAGCTCTCAAACAGGGCCCCTATAACTTCAGGGCTCTGCCAAACGCCGCCCTTAAGCACTATCCCCTGTCTTCCACCCAGAAAACAGTCCTGACAAATAGCTCCCTTGGTCTCAATACTATAAGCAACAAGCTTTCCCCCCGTTAGAGCTGAACAGAACGAACAATCATTTAAATTGAAGGTGTAACCTAAAATATTAAGAAATTCCATTTGCTTGGATTTTAAAAATTCTTTCGGGTCGTCCGAGTCGGAATCAAGTTCTACTAAAAGACTGGATAAAAAATCCCATAATCTTTTGTCTTTTTGATATTCGAAAAATAACTTATCGATTGTCTCGGCGAAAAAATATGCCACTGCCACATGATTTAAATTGCTTTTTAAATTTGAACAAACCGCTTCCGCTTGAGCTCCGGTAATTATTGGCATCCGCCAGCTGGCGGACCCAGCCACCAATTCAAAATCAACCAAGTTAAAAATATCCAAGTGCATCGCCTGAATTGAGCTCGGTTTCAAAACACTCTTCGCAATCGCGGTTATCTTCCCGAATTCTTCAGTATAACAAATTACCAACTGATCATATTCATTGATATTCTGTTTTTTTAGGATAATTGCCCTGGTTTTCATTATATTGGTCTGACCGCTATAATAGCGGTCAGACCAATATAATAATTATTCAAACTCTGAATGTATCCATTTGCCTCCTAAAATTACATCCCTTGAGTAAGATTTAAATTTATCAGGTGTGTTAAAAATTTCTCCGAGAAGTCCTTTGGCAATAATGGACGAACGATCTCGAGTGCCAGCATAATCACCGAAACTAGAAAAAGGATAATTAGCCGCCCATCTCCATGCATCATCAAAATTATTCTGAGCACCCTTTAGTCCCCTTTTGGGATAAAGCTCAAAAACATTTTTTACCATTATATATATCGAAACATAACTTATATACTCATCTGTCGTAACAGTTTTTGATTTATACGCCCCCTGAAACAAACTTCCTTTTTCATTATATTTACGGTTTGCGTGTTCAGTCATACTTTGACCGACTTTCTTCATAAATAAGGAAACGCCACCATTTTTTATCTCTCGTAATAGCAAGTGAATATGATTTGGCATAAGCGTATAAACTAAAATATCCACTAAAGGTTGGCGTTCTGGCCAATTGTTTGGACGATGAAATAAATTCTTATTTTTCGTAACAATCATCCAATTATTATCAAAGTATTGATCATTCATAAAAAATAGTAGACGCAAAAAACGCCATTGATCTGACTCATCACGAACAATATCCAAACCACGTGCTCCACGTTTAAGCACATGCAAATATGAATCAAGGCCGAATGGTTCAACTCTCATAATTTTATAGTTTATAGTGGTCTGACCAGTATAATAAATATACAAATAATTGACAATAGCTTATCCCGTCATTTTTAATAACTCTTCCAAAACAACCGGCAATTCATTCACATGTTAAATTAAGCCAACCGGCAACAAAAATTGCCCCTCCCGCTTTTTGATTATCCGGAAGCTGTTCCAAATATCTCATTACGGCCTGGCAACCGATACTATGACTGACAAAATAGATGTGGCGGTCTGATTTTTCAACAACTTCGTTTATTTTACTAACCCATTTATTAATCTTGGGCGACCAAGTGTCTGGCATCTCCGGTATATAAACTTCAAAACCCCTATTTTTTAGCTCCTTACTAAGCCAAACTAACCATCCTTCGGTTGGATTCCCTCCCCAACCATGAATTATATAAACTCGTTTGGGCACTATAGTTTAAATAGTTTCTGGGCATTGCCTGAAAATAGTTTTTCCATCTTTGATTCATAGAAACCAAGGTTTTTTGCAAATTTTATATATTGTTCCATATGGCAAAGAGGCCAATCGGTTCCATGGAGAAGTTTATGGTCCTCACCGACAATCGCCCCTAAATTCTTCTGATAACTTTCGGAATGAATCGAATTCGGTAATTTTCCTATATGAGTATGCGAATCTATAATCATCATTGGATTTTACGAACCCCTATCCAAATCTTTTTTTCTGATACTAATTCGAATTCTTTTTCAATATCATAAACTCTTTTATCCTGCGGACCGGAGACAAATTTATTAAGCAAGGCCTCCTTTTTTATTTCTTCCGTCCATTCATGAATTGCCGAGGATAATTCTTGATCATCCGAATGCCACTGGCCGAAAACTTTGGCATCCAGCCGGTATTTCGCTTCTTTTCGCATATCTTGTATCTGACGAATTAATTCTCTGGCATAACCTTCATTTATAAGAGCTGCCGAGAGCTCAAAGTCTAAAGCTATTTCTTCTTTTTGATTCTCATCATAAATCACCTCTTTAACATTTAGTTCTTCTTTTGCTAAGTTTAGTAGTTCCTCCTTAATTTTTAATTTTTCATTTTTCCCGCCAGGGGCGGATCCGTCTTTGGCGGAAATTTTTAATTTGAGCGAAGCGAGCGGTTGTCTAACTTTAATTTGTTTCTCTTTTCTTAACGCCAATCCGGCCGTTACAATATCCCTCACTTCTTCCATCTCTTCTTCCAGTTTTTTATTTATTAATTTTTTATTTACTTTCGGCCAATCATGTAGATGAATGCTCTCCTTCTTGTCGTTAGTCGTTGGTCGTTGGTCGTTAGTCAGGCGTCTATAGACATCCTCCGCCAGAAAAGGTGTAAACGGAGCAAGAAGTTTCGCCAGTTCAAGTAGTAAAAATCTCAAAAGCTCCAGAGCTTCTTTTCTTTTTCTTGACCTCCTCAACCACCAGTTAGATAAATCTTCGACGACAAATTTCTCTATTGCTCTTGCCGCATTAGTCGGATCATATTTATCTAAACTTTGTGTCACCTCATCAACAAGACCATGAAACTTAGATAATATCCATTGATCTAGCGAACTCTTAGCTTGTAGCTTGTAGCTTGTAGCTTGTAGCTCCGAAGAATATAACTCATAAAACCTAACACAATTCTGAAGCGTAAAAATAAATCCTTTAAGCCGTTCCTGGGCTCCTTTCTGGCTTACCACCATCGATTCACCGATAGTATTGGCAGTATAAAAATACCAGCGAGTGGCATCAACCCCAACGACATCCATCAACTCATCCGATCTGATAACATTGCCGATAGATTTAGACATTTTTTTGCCATGTTCATCCAGAGTATGGCCGAGAACCATCACATTCTTGTATGGATTACCTTTGCCTAATAAAGTCGAAATGGCAAGCAGGGTATAGAACCAACCCCTTGTCTGATCTACCGCCTCAACAATAAAATCCGCCGGAAATTGTTCTTTAAACGTTTTTTTATTCTCAAAAGGAAAATGCCACTGGGCAAACGGCATTGCTCCCGAATCAAACCAAACATCAATCAAGTCGGGAACCTTTTTCATTGAAGCGCCGCACTCATCACATTTTAGATAAATTGAATCAATAAACGGACGGTGAAGATCAAGCTCTCCGTGTTCATTTCTGGGAATAAATTTCCAATCAAGTTTTCTCACTTCTCCTAACCCCGGGTAGCCTTCGCGACCATCGCTGATTTCCGCCAAAATCTCCTCTTCCATAGCGCCGTTGCCAATATTATCAAGGAGCCAGATCGGATCTCCATGACTGACAATAAGAATATTTTTGCCTGAATATTCTGAATCCATACTATTAATAAATTCAGCCATTCGTTTTCGGACATCATTCCAGCTTTCACCCATCTCATGATGCTTATCGTCCATGGTTTGCTTTTTGTCACGAAAAGGACAAGCACTATGAGACTCGCCTTCGCATCCTCCATGGCCTATCTCCCTTAAACGGTCATCCTTATACACTTTTGAATGTAAGAGTTTTGCAACTATTTCAGCGCTTTCTGTCGTCCTTATAAATGGAGAGGAATAAATCATATCAATCTCGACGTTATTTTTTAAAAACTGGGCTGATTTTTCAATCTGTTCCCTGCCTTCATCGGTAAGATGATATTTATCTGATTTTATTTCAGAACTGATAAGCATCCTGTTTCTTTCGTCTCTGGTCGTGTAGCCATGGCGGAGAGCATAATAATTGTTTCTTTTTATCCCGGCCGCCCTTGCAGATTGTTCCATCTCGGCAATAGAGCCAACGGCCTTATATTCCTCGCATTTTTGACACTTCCATATCGGTAAAGGCGTGCCCCAATACCGCTCGCGCGAGAAAGCCCAATCCTTGCCCTCTTGAAGCCACTGGCCGAAACGACCTTCTTTAATATGTTCCGGAAACCAATTTATTTTCTGATTATTTTTTAATAACCGCTCTCGAACCGCTGACATCTTAATAAACCAGGATGATTTGGCATAATACAAAAGCGGCGAATCGCAACGCCAGCAAAAAGGATAATCGTGCTCATAGTCTTCAACCTTCAACAATCGATTACCAACTTTTAACTTCTCAATAATTAGGTCTCCAGTTTTTGGATCTTTGACATATTTCCCGTTCAATTCTTCACTCACGCCAATAAATTTCCCCTGTTCATCAACGGTATGAACTTTGGGTAAACCAAATTTTGTTCCAAGAATATAGTCATCTTCTCCATACATCACCGCCGTATGAACAGCACCCGTTCCATCTTCCGTTGAAACAAAATCGGCATCATAAACTTTATATGACTCTTTAGATTTTAATTCTTGGATATCAAAAAGGGGCTCATATTCGAGACCGACGAGATCGGAGCCTTTGTAGGTTACAGGTTTTAGGTTACAGGTTTTAGGTTCAAAAACTTTTTCGACTAAATCTTTCGCTAAAATATACTCTTCGTTATCGCTCTCAACAACCACATACTCAATATCTTTTCCTACTGCTAGAGCCACGTTACCCGGTAATGTCCATGGAGTTGTTGTCCAGGCCAGAATATAGGTGTTAGGTTTTAGATTATAGGTTTTAGGTTCATTAGAAACTTTTAACTTTAACCTTTTAACTTTAAACTTAACTATAACTGATTTATCAGTTATAGTTTTATATCCTTGGGCAACTTCGTGAGATGAAAGAGTCGTTCCGCATCTGGTACAAAACGGCACAACCTTATGGGCAAGATAAAGCAGTTTCTTTTTCCATATCTGCTGGATTATATTCCAAAGAGTCTCAATATAATTATTCCGGTAGGTAATATAGGGATCTTTCATGTCAAGCCAAAATCCCATTTTTTTTGTCATCTCTTCCCATTCTTTTTTATATTTCCAAACACTCTCCCTGGCTTTTTTATTGAATTTATCGATGCCGTAGTTTTCAATATCTTTCTTGTTTTTAAATCCTAACTGTTTTTCTATCTCTATTTCAACCGGCAAGCCATGGGTATCCCATCCGGCTTTTCTTAAAACAAAAAATCCCCGCATTGTTTTATATCGTCCGTAGAGATCTTTATATACTCTGGTTAAAAAATGGCCGATGTGGGGTAAACCGTTAGCTGTTGGGGGTCCTTCAAAAAATATGAAGTGTTTTTTGCCCTGCCTACCCGCCAAAACCCCGTGACGGCCGGAAGCTTGTCGAAGGGCTAAAGATTTCTCAAAAATGCTATTTTCCTGCCAAAATTTAAGAACATCTTCCTCTGTCTTCTTGAAATCATACATTCTATTATTCTATTCGTTTTTTTGATAAAAAACAACCCGCATGATATGATAAAATGATTTTAAAAAACCACAATGCGCAGAGCTTTTATCTGTATCCTTATAATTTTTGGAGTAAACCTGCCCAGTATGTACTATGGCTGGTATATAAAATGGTGGTGGACTGATATAATACTACATTTTAGCGGCGGTTTTTGCGTTGGAATGTTTATGTCTGACTATTTAAAAAGTCACCTGAAAGACGGGGCTGTTTTGAAAAATTTAATAATCGTTCTCGGGACAACAGTTTTAGTGGGCGTTCTCTGGGAGTTTGCGGAATATATAGCCAATCAGACATTAATAGACTGGGTATATGAAACTTTCAAAGTTACGGCTTACTTCATGGGAGATTTAAAAGATACGATAGGAGATTTGTTGTTGGATATCCTGGGAGCGTTATTTTTCTTTACTGTCCATTCTCTCCAGCGCGGAAATACCCACAAGACTGAGGCATTGACTTAGCCGCTTTTGGACTCTAAATCCTTTCTAGAACCTTAATTCCAAGCAGGTTTAGCCCTCTCTTCAAAACAGTAGCGGTTGCCTCTATTAACAAAAGTCTGGCATTGCGACGTTTAATATTTTTATCTTGAATAACTCTGACTTTCTCATAAAATTGATTAGAGGCGCTAGCTAATTCATACAAATATAAAGCCAAGGCATTCAAGGTATACAACCTGGAACACTCAATAACAACATCCGGAAAATCTAAAAGTTTTTTCATGATTTTTATTTCTGTCGGTTCAATAAGCAAACCAGTATCGCCATCGTCAATCTTATCAACTTGCCTAATAATGCTCATAAGCCGAGCATAGGTATATTGTAAGTACGGGCCGCTATTGCCGCGAAAATCAAGCATAGCATCCCAGTCAAATGTAATATCGGAATAAGGGTGTTGAGAGAGGTCATTGTATTTAAGCGCGGCGATACCGACAGCTTTGGCAATCTCTCGCGCCTGATCATCATTAAACTCTTCGTTTACCAATTTAACCTGTTTAACCAAACCTCGCGCCTTTTCTTGAATTTTATTAACCACGTCTAAAAGCGGAACTACTTTCCCTTCGCGGGTGGCTAATTTCTTCCCATCTTCCCCCAATACCATTCCAAATTTAACGTGGACTAATTCTGGATCGTTAAAATTCAACTTATGAGCAACCGCGAATAACTGTTGAAAATGCAATGTTTGCTGATTGGCGACTACATAAAGAATTTTTGCCGGATTATAGTTTTTAACACGATCTTCAAGACTTGCAATATCACGAGTCATGTATAGAGTTGCTCCGTCAGATTTACGCAAAAGAGCAGGTTGTAAATTTTCTAATTCAATAATTAATGCCCCTTCGCTTTCTTTGGCAATTCCTTTACTGATTAAACCGTCAATCAACGATTTCAATTCCGGCTCGTAATCACTTTCCCCTTTAAATTCCATATTTTTTGAATCAACTCCGATGCTTGGATAAATTAATATGCCTAATTCTTGAAGGGATATTTTTCTTATCTTCTTCCAGAGATCAACATTCTCTTTATTGCCATTCTCTAGTTTTTTAAATTCCACCCTTGCCTTGTCGTCATCTTGATAAACCTCGTGATACCTAACATAATTACCCATCATACCCAGCGTAGTATCGCTTCCAAAAAATTGTTCATCAGCCCCATCCTTTCCAATGCGATCTTTTAAATCCTTATAGGCTACTATAAGCTTACCGATCGCCGTGCCCCAATCTCCAACATAATTCCAACGTATTACCTTATATCCAAGTTCTTCATAGACATTAGCCAGCGCATCTCCAATAATTGTCGAGCGGAGGTGGCCAATATGCATTGGCTTTGCAATATTAGGCGATGAATATTCAACTATTATCGTTTTTCCATTGCCCTCTTTAGACTTGCCAAATAAGTCACGATTCCTGTGAATTTCTAACAACTGTTTCCACAAAAACTCATCTGCCAAATAAAAATTAATAAACCCGCTACCGGCAAATTCAATTTTTGAGAAGTATTGCTGAAACTCCTTATCTTGAGTCAATTTTTTTATTATTTCTTTGCCCATATCAAGCGGATTTTTTTTGTTCTTTTTTGCCAGCACAAAAGGAAGATTAACCGAATAATCCCCCAATCTCTCATCCGGCGGCATCAAAACATCGAAATCAACGTCCGGATAGAACTCTTTTATTTTGTTTCCTAACCAGTTTTTCATAAACTCATATTACCGCAAAAATAAAACGGCGTTAAGCCGTTTAAATCTTTTTTTGTTTTTTAATAATATCTTTTATCTTTTTACGGTCTCTTAAAAAATCATTTTTGTCATAGTGTGCGTCCATAAGCTTAAGTTTTTTTACTTCTGATAAACTTAAAATTTTCCCAGATCTAAACATTTCTTGAATCATCTGTACCGGCCTACCCTTCATAGAAAACCAGAAAAATTGGATAAAGTCAGCTAATCTTAATCTTTCAACCCAATCTATCAGCTCTTTTTGGGTTCGTTCGACTTTATTTTTGTGGGCAAGACATACACCGGCCGTAGAATGAAAAACAAATTTAGTTCCCGCAATGGCAGCCCTCCATGCACCACCTTGGGTTAGCGTAAAGCAACCTGAAGCAACATAACCGTGGGCTACGCATCCAACCGAACTTGGAGAGTTAACAATATCGTTAATCATAGAAAATGTAGACCACGGATCCCCGCCGGGACCCCGGATATAAAGAACAATAGGAACGACTTCAAGTCTATTTAACTTATTAATTATCTTCCCGAAGCTAGAAGCCATTTTTTCAGTTATTGTCCCATCTATCCATATAATCCTGTTTTTATAATCAACGACTAATATCGACTTTTCTTTAACCATCAATATACCCGATGTTAATGTTCTTATCTAATTAGAATATAACTAATACTAAATATCTGGCAAGCTTATACTAGATAAAACCGCCACAATTTATCCTTCCATTTACCAGCATAGTCCACACCAATTCTTTTTCCTTTTTTGATATTTTTAACGGCTTCCCCCCCATCTTCAACCCACAACTCCTTGCTTTTAGTTATATCGATTCCGTTGAATTTCTTATCTATCTTTAGTTCCCGACAAAGTTTCCCGGGACCATTTAGTTTAAAATTCGAATATCGAATATCGAAATTCGAAACAAATTTCAAATTCGAATTCTCAAAATTCCAAACAATTTCGGATTTAGAATTTCCGATTTTCGGGCTTTGTTTCGGATTTATAATCTCCGCTCTTCTTATGAGTACGGCCGACGGATTACCCTCTTTTTCCGTAACTATATTTAAACAATGGTACATCCCATAAATCATATAGACATAGGTATGCCCGGGTGGTCCAAACATTATTTTTGTTCTTGGCGTAAGGCCCTTTGAAGCATGGCAAGCTTTGTCTTTTGTCCCACAATAAGCTTCGGTTTCGGTAATCTTAGCTCGAATAGTCTGATCTTTTATTGTCCGACATAAATACTTGCCCAGTAGTTCTCTGGCTACAACAATAGTATTTCTATTAAAAAATTTGCGTTTAATCTTCATTTTTATTAAAATAAGATTATGAATAGTTTAGATTACGATAAATTAACAATTGATTCGGTCAAAAAGGTCGCCCCATCAGTTGTCAGTATTGTTATATCAAAACACATGCCTAAAGTCAGGGGACTTTATGGCGCTCCATTTATGGGTCCTTTTGTATTTGGCGATGTTGATCCTAACCAAACTGAAAAAGTAAAAATCGGTGGCGGTTCCGGATTTATTGTCCATCCCGACGGCCTCGTTCTTACCAATAAACACGTCGTATTTGATCCTGATGCTGAATATACTGTAATTACAACGGATAATAAAGAATATACCGGCAAAGTTGTTTCCCGAGACCCTATCAACGATATTGCAGTTGTTAAAATAAACGCCAAGGAGCTTCCCCCTGTTCAGCTTGGCAACTCTTCAAAACTGGAACCGGGCCAAACCGTAATTGCTATTGGCAATGCGTTGGGCTTATTTTCAAATACTGTTTCTAAAGGAATAATCTCTGGTTTATCAAGAAAAATATCGGCTTCATTAGGTACCGAGGGCCAGATGGAACACTTACGAGGCGTTCTTCAAACTGATGTTGCGATCAATCAAGGTAATTCCGGCGGTCCACTTATCAATTTGGATGGCGAAGTGGTCGGTATTAATACAGCTATAATTTACGGCGCCCAGAATATCGGTTTCTCAATTCCTATAAATTGGGCCAAACAAGATTTGGAGGATATTATAAAATATGGCCGGATTATCAAACCGTTTATTGGCCTTCAATATGTAATGTTAAACAAAGAATTAAGGAGTAAATATTCCCTACCCGTTGATTACGGTGCGCTTGTCGTCAGAGACCACATCCCCCATTCCGTCGCTGTCGTGCCAGATTCCCCGGCTGATAAAGCGGGAGTAAAAGAAAACGATATCATCACCACCCTTAATGGGGAAGATTTAACCGAGGAAAAAGATCTTCAGGATCTGATCCAGCATTGCTCTGTCGGCGATGAAATAGAACTCAAAGTCATTCGTAAAAATGATAAGCTTAATCTCAAGACAAAATTAGTGGAAAGAAAATAGCGTATGACAGAATACGCATCTAATCCAAAAGCGGGATTTGATTATGAGATCCTTGAAACAATCGAGGCTGGAATTGTTTTAGAGGGACATGAAGTTAAAGCCATAAAGACCGGTAAGGCATCAATTAAGGGTTCTTATGCTAAGATTCTAAATGGTGAAGCATTTCTTGTCGGCGCCATAATGTCTCCCTACCAACCGGCAAATACTCCCAAAGATTATGACCCTCAACGCTCCCGAAAACTTTTACTCTCAAAAAGAGAAATTTCCAAACTAATTGACCTCTCACAATCACAAGGCCTAACCATCGTGCCGCTAAAATTTTACGGTAAAAAAGGTAAAATAAAGCTCCTAATCGGCATTGCTAAGGGCAAGAAAAAATATGATAAACGGGAGACAATAAAAAAGAAAGACGCCGCCAGAGCTCATCAACGAGGAATCGAGGAATAAAATTTAAAAATTAGAACAACTCCAGATTTTGTTTCCAAACATCAATTAAATCAACCGAGCGTTGATTATCGGTCCGACTAAAACTTTTTAATTTTTTAATATCCCCAACCCACTTCTCGCCATCCCAATGCTCTAAACCGTTAAAAGCCGTTTTATAAAGCGCTTTTTCGCCATAGACCGTACCGACATAAAAAAAGTCAGCTCCCCTTTTCTTTGCATTTTCGGCGCTATCAAGCATCAACCACATGCCCAAGGAACGGTGAATATAGTCAAGATCATAAAAAGAAAACCAAAAATGAGTCGTTTTATTGTCGGAAACTTCAAACACATAAGCTTTGGGTTTATCATCCTCTGTATATTTTACAATATGAGTTACCGGTCCTGATTCTAAAATATAATTTAAGCGTTTTTTGGGCATTACTGACGAACCGTGCCTTTTGGCAAAATATTCTAAACAAAAAGACAAAAACTTTTTGTCTTTAACATTAAAATTTTCTATCGGAATAGATTCACGTAAAAACTTACCTTTAAATTTACCGGCCACCCTGCGGTTTTCGCTAGTATACCGGAATACCGCCAAGGGAACACGAGCGCTCCGAGCCATATAAAATACATTTTTAACATTAGAACTGCCGGAGTAAGGCAAATGACCTGAAGCATAAATCTCCGACAGTAAGTCTTCTCTCTCCCTCAAACAATAATTAGCATATCCAAAAGAATAGCTTTTATAATTATGTCCGAATTCGCTTGATATTTTCTTCATGCTCGAAACTAAATTATATCTAAAACAAGATAGTCCGTAAAGAATAAATAATGTTGGTTTTAATTTTCGCTTTGGTTTGCCGGTATGGCTCGAAAAAAAAAATAAAAGCAAGCCCATGGGCTAGCTTTTATTTTAATTTTACGGTGTGGAGATGGAGGGATTGAACCCTCGTCCAAAGTTATATCAAACTATACTCTACAAGTTTAGCTAGTTTATTATTGTCCGACTTTAAAGCTAGCAAAAACATCGGACCAGCATTCTAGCTAAATTCCCGCTCATGGCTTAGAACACACCAAGACCCCATAAACGGTATCCCGCTAATGTCGTTCTTCTTAAGTAGCGAGAATCCTTAAGAGAACGTGGCCAGCTAAGCTGGCCGGGCGCTCAAGCGAAAGCTAAGGCGCCTGAATAATTGTTTTTGGCAATTATAAATTTAGGCAGTGATTAAAGCGGTGATACCCATCCGCTACTTGCATGTAATTTGAAACGAACCCTGTCGAAACTTACATCCCCATGACAAGGATTATAACACATAAATCATAAAATTACAAATTTAAGAATTTTTCCCATTCTTTTGGATAATCTATTTTTATGGTTTTTACTTCTCTCGCCTTGCCGAAGCCTACGGCGGAGTACGGGTCGGTTGTGGCCGTTTTGAATATAATTTCCGTCGCGCAAAGGGCGATGGATTTATCCGATAATTTTTTAGATGCCCCATACTTTATATCCCCCGCTATCGGATAACCAATATAAGAAAATTGAGCGCGAATTTGATGAAATCTTCCAGTTTTTAATTCTATTTTAACTAAAGAATAAAAATTTGAATTTGTATCCATATCACGATCGTGATATGGATACAAATCTGTTTTTGCTGTTTTTACTGTTTTCGTTACTTTCATTGTTCGGTATGTCAGTTCAGCTTTGCTATAACCATTTTGGGGTAATTGTGAGGCTATAGCGATCATTTTATTCTCATCTTTTTTCAAATAATGGGTCAGACTGCCACGGCTTGGTTTAACTTTCCCCTCGACAATGGCATAATATATTTTCTTGATTTCATTATTTCTAAATTGTTCCGATAATCTAGCGGCGCCCTTGGATGTTTTACCGAGCAGAACAATTCCGGAAACATTACGGTCAAGCCGATGAACAAGCCCCAAAAAAACATTTCCCGGCTTTTTATATTTCTCTTTAAGATATTTCTTAACTTCGTCCATTAAACTGTCTCCGCCTGGCAAATCTGGTTGAACTAAAATACCCGCCGGTTTATAGACAGCGATAATGTGGTTGTCTTCATAAAGAATTTTTAGAGACATGGAAATTATGGTACCGCCGGTGAGATATTTTGAGAAGTCTTTTTCTTAATGTTTTTCCAGATCAGAAATCCGATAAGTCCTAAAGCTACTGGTAGAAAGAGCCAAAAAGACAATAGCCTCTTCAAAAAACTATCGCCAACCTTAAGTTCTGCCGGCTGGTTTATTTTCTCAAACACCCCGTCATTATTAGCATAAACGATGACAGAATATTCGCCATTCTCAAGATCGGAAACTTGAGCGCTATTTGATCCTTTAGAAACGAGGATGATCTTAACTAAATTCCCATTTTTATCAAAAATATCAACCCGATAACCGTTACTCGGCTCTACCCCGACCGGTAATTCCCACCGGATAACATTGATGTTTCCACCTTCACCATTGGGAGAATTTTGAGATGATACTGAAATCTCTTGAAATTGTTGGTTAGATTGATTGTTTTGATTTGCTGGTTGGTTAGGTGGGGATATTATGGACGGTAAGGTGCTAAAACTGATACTGGCTTTAGACGTATTTCCCACCGCGTCGTTTGAGGTAATCGTGGCAACATAATTAACATTGGCGCCAAGCCCGCTCTTAATTTTTAAAAGGTGTTCTAACTCAAGAGTTGAATCCGAAGTGTCCGTAATCGTAATGAAAAATGGAGTACTGATTAAAAGATGAGAATTAGCAATTTCATCAGTCGTCCAGGCCACATCAATTGATCTGTCGTTTATATTCGTCCTAATATTAGAAATGGCCGGCGGCGTATTATCCGGCGGAGAGGACTGATTTGGGGAGCGTATTATAGCCGTTGAGCTTGGAATTGGCGATCCGGTTGGAGAATTTGCGGGTGTTTGAGTTGGTGATAATGAAGGAGTTGTCGAAGGTTCTAGGCTTGTCAAAGGAGTCGGAGTCAGCCCTTGGCCGGAATTAAAGGTTCCGCTTGACTGGCTTTGGTTGCCCCAGGAATCTTTAACCGTCAGGATGTATTGATAGTTAATATTGGGAGAAACGGAAACCATAAAATTGCAGGCTGCTATTCCTAAAACACAAAAATGATATTCGTTCGTAAAGCCAATGCTTTGAGGGTATCCTTGGCCAGCAGGACCATATTCTATCTTATAATCTACCGGCTCGTTGGCGTTAAAATCGACTCTCATTTGATCCGGTGAAATAACCGTCCAGGCAACATTTGATAAGATCGGGGCTGAAGTTTCTGTTGTTTCGTAAAGAGCATACTTAAAACTAAATTCCTGCTCTTCCTCGCCAAGTTTACCCACTCCGGTAATATACTCTGAAGCAATGGGAGCATTATGGGCAACCACTTTAACCCGATTGCTGTAGTAAAGCCGTAGTTCCGGCATTGAACTGGTCGCCTTGATACTGTACTTCTGGTTGCCTAAAACAGAAATTTGGGAATTAAGATCAATATGAAATCTCGTTCCATCGCTAGTCTCAACGATATTGCCGATAGCAACAGTTTTAGTGGCAATGACATTTTCCTGTTCATTAAGTAAGTCAAAAACGGCCGTTCCGCTTGATCCCGGATTAGCAAGCCAAACGTCAAACCCTCCCAAAAAATCACTTTGAGGAAAAAATACCTGCGATGGAGTTGCGCCATCAGCAATTTTTAGAGAAGAGGTTGTGTCGGGATTAAATTCCAGATAGCGAGTGCCATGAGCAAAAACAAAGAAAGGCATCCCAAATATAGTTAAAATAATTCCCGTCAACAAACACTTCATAACTCAAATTATAACACAAAATCCCCTATGGGGATTTTGTGTTATAAAGCTTATAACTTCTATCTTGATACTTCTATCGTTTCGTTAAGTTCTGCTTTTGTCGCTCTGACATGAATTCTGCCTCCGCTATCCTGCCAAATATGATATCCTGTCGACGCAACTGCTCCACCGGATGGATCAAACGGAATTGAGACGACATATGTTGGCGAGACACAAGCTTCGAGATAAACTGAACCGCTAGTACCATCGCCTACATTTGTCGCCGATGATGGAATAGTAACGGTTTCAGAACCGCAAGTTGAACTCCAAAGACCCTTGTTGTCAACCATTCTCTGGGAAACGGAATTCAAAATAGTATTAACGTTTGATGAACGTTGGCTGTTTCTGGCTTGGGCAAATTGCCTGGCCGGATTCAGGGCCACGATAACTACTGCCGCTAAAATGGCAATGATGCCTATGACAACTAAAATTTCGATAAGGGTAAATCCGCCTTGTTTATTATATTTTTTCATAAATCTAAAAATTATCTTTAAATATTTTATTATATCCGTCCAAGCGCTTCGGGACAGATAAATCGACCATTTTTCTATTTTAACACTAAGAAAATCAGCCTAAAAATAACTTATCCACACCATACACAGTTATTTTATTTGTTCCCAAGATATTAATTCATAATAACTGCCGATAAATGGAAATCCCGGGGGAGGATTATACAAAAGATTGGAATCATAAACTATATCCCTTTGCTGATAGCCGCTACCATCAGAGTAGGCAAAGCCATAGCCTTTTTGAGTGGCGATCATACCATTAAGAAATATTTTCTGGCGGTTATTATAGGGAGAACAATTCGGTTTTGAAGTTGCCGGTTTATAATAATACCTTCCGACCATTCCATTTTGGGCGACTACGGCCGCATCTATTCTCAAATCTTCTTCACTGGCCATACCGACAAGAACGTTGCCCTGACTGATTAAACCGATAACGTCCTGGCCGTCATAATTCGTATATAAAATATCCTTGTTAACGGTAATATTTTTATACTTATTGGGCTCAAAAGGAAACTTTCCCGCCGCAATAGTAACTCTGGCGGTATTAATTTTACCATCCACCCAGACATGATCCTCAACAAAAATTATCCCATTGGCCGGAATTGGATAATTGCCGACTAATTGCTCGCTCCCGCTGCCGGTTTTAATACTCCAAACCTTCCAACCCTTCTGTTTCAATGAGTTCTTGCAACTCTTGTCCGGTTTTTTCATAATTTTTTTAACTTTATAAATATCGAAGGTGTCATTTTCTTTAAGGACAATATGATATCCTTTAGCGTTTGACTTATTAAAATATCGTCCTCCCGACTGGGCCATTGATTTTATCTGGGCCAGAGTTTCGGTTAAACCGTTAAAGTCAACTCGCGATACCGGAAATTCCCTGCCGGCATAAAAAACATCGGCTCTTACCGGTAAACTTGCCGGCGGCGAAGGATCAACCGGAACCGTATGGGTATGGACTGCGTATTCGTCTCCACCCGAATGATCGGGATCATTATAGGTAGTTTTGGCGCTAGTCACGATATTTTCTGCGATACCGTCAAACCTGATTCCCCCGTTGGAATGAACCGGGCCGACAATTTTTGTCCCCAGCTCAAATCTAATATCACTGTTGGACAAAACGGCATATTTTACAACTGAAGGAATGCCCATCTTAACCTGGATAATTCTTTCTACATTTGAATCGGACAATACTTTTCCGGTTGATTTTATTGTAACAACCGAACTGTTGGCCAATGGCGGAGTAATTTCTAAAGTAAAATTTCCGACTACAATTCCATTTTTATCCCTATATTCATGAATATAAGGCCCCGGTCCGCCCGTTCCATCTTTAAAATCTTTAGGGGCATGGGCCAAATGCCACCGGTAATATTCTATGCCGGCTTCGGCAACCATAAAAGCCGTTTTCTGGCTTGAGTATCTGAAAACAGATCGGTAATTAGAATCAACCCAAATTATCAAACCGGAAATAATAATAATAGCGACTGTCCCCAACAATAAAACCGCTAAAGAAAGCTGACCATTCTCGCTTTTTTTAAATTTTAAAAATTCTATCATATTTTTAAACTGCGGATATTTATAAAAGCATCGATAGAAGATGGCAGGGGTGGCAAGGTTATGTTCCTGTCTGCCATTAAATTAACCTTAACCGACCTGATAACAGAAACTTTTACCGGCTGTTCAAGTTGGGATCCGGCGCTGCCTTCGTATATTTTGTCATAATAATAAAAAATATTATCGGAGATTATGTTATTAGCCAAAGTAGTAATTTTCTCGTCAGACGGATCATAAACAATCGGATTAATAGAGGGTTTAATAACGCCCTTTTTAAAAGTAGCTCCTTCTAAATAATATCTTATTCTCTCGACTAAAATGTCGCCGTCAATATTGCTATAAAAACTGAATGAGCTCGAAGATGCAAAAACAATCGCATAACTGCCGTTGCTCGAATCTGCGATAGATCGTATTTCCGGCACAATTATGTTTAATGCCTCTTCAATCTCTTCTTCCACTTCCAGGTTGTCGCCTATGGAAAACTGGGCTTTAAAAATATCAATAGCAAACAATGTCACCGTAAAAGTCACAATAGTCAAGATACTTACCGCAATTAAAACCTCGATCAATGTGAAACCTTTTTGCATAAATTCGAAATTCGAATATCGAAATTCGAAACAAATTCCAAATTCGAATTTCCAAAATTCCAAACGGTTTAGGATTTAGAATTTCGAATTTCGAATTTTCGGACTTTGTTTCGGATTTAGGATTTCGTGCTTCGTATTTTATTTTTCTACGGCACAAACATATCCGCCTCATACTCCTGCCAATCCTGATCAACAATCACTTCATCGTCCAGATATGGATCGAACCCGTTTTTTGTAACATTTAAAGTATGGGTACCGGCGGACAAGCCGCTAAAAAAAACTTGCCCGACCGGAACACATGAAGAAGCAAACTCCATGCTTAGATCGGCCAATCTCGGAGTAAATTGGTCGTTATCAGTATGCATAAAAATCTTGTAACGAAGATATTTTTTGCCATTATGGCTAGCGTGGATTTGAGTACCGTTGGTAGTATAGAAAGTATTGGAATTGCCGTTCGGCCCAACAAAATTCCAAGTACTGTTATCGTCATTGGCCGCAATCTGCAGTTTAAAACTGCCGGCTCCAGTCTGGGGCGGTTGGGAAGTCGGATCCCAGCTTAAATTATAAAATACCGCATCAGACGCTCCAAAATCAAAAGTCGAAGATATTAACTCTTCGCTTGAAGTGGCATATTTACCGTTAATAAATTTAACATTAATTTCTCCGGGGATATTATCCGTTTCTAGATTGGCAGTTTTAGAATTATATTGCCCGGCCGACCAGTCGGTCTGATTTAAAAACCGCCGGCCGCTATATCTAGTTTTGTCATAACCGCCGGGTCCGGTAAGCCTAACTATGGCATCGTTAACGGGAACTTCATCCTCGTCAATTACATTGACTAGCATTGATTTTGACAGCTTCTTCTCCATTGTCCAAGTAAGAGTTGAATTTGTGGCTGGCAAAACCGTAAAGGGGCCCGGCGGTGTTACTCCCGAAACTTCATAAACAGAATTAAGATTGTTAAAAGTATAGGTATCCCATTCAAGATTATTAACCGTCTTTTGGCCGTTAGCATCAGTTTGGCCAGAAACAGAATACTTTGGAATGTCTGGATTAGTTCCAATCAATTTCTCGCTTGTTTGCTGAAAATCAATGGCCGGAACTGCCTGACACATTTGATCTTGGGTTTTTAAAGTAAGACTGCTGACTTGATCGATAGCGAAACTTACCCTAGACGTTTCTTCTTCCTGAATAACCGGATCCGGATCAACCGGATTGGGATTAGAGGGATCACCGGCAGGATAAGTCCTTTCCTGTGAGTATCCGTTTTTTGTTGCCGTAATCCGATACCCCGCCGAGCTGGTAGCTATCTCAACAAAATTAAGACTGCCGCTGACATTGGTGGTATCATTAATATTAATAGGCGGAACAACAGAATTATTAACAATTGAAACATTGGCTCCATTAAGAGGCTCTCCCGAAGCATTAAAAACGGTGATAAAAAGGGAGCCCTTTTTAGTTTGTTTTTCAATATTAACCGGAGCAATTGTCGTAGTCAAAATTATGGGATTAACGGAACAGATATTAAAACAGCTTACTTCGACTTCAATTAGTTTATAGTCGGCCGGGATAACATCGGCAGGATTGCCGCCCAAAACTCCGTCAAAAGAATCGTCAACATTTCTTACCGTTGTTTTTACAACAAAAGAAGCGCCCTTATAATTCAAAACTTTCTGGGGAATAATGTTGCCTGATGGAGCTCCGCTCTGTAAGCCGACATCCGGATAGGGAATATTTCTTGCTATTTCTATTTCATTTTCGGCAACGGCAATCATTGAATAACGCAATCTGGCCCGAAGAACAACATCCAATATGTTTGAATAGGAATAGTAAATAGCCGTCCCGATAACGGCAAAAATAGCAATGGCAATTAGAGACTCAATTAACGTAAAACCGTTACGATTTTTCATAAACTCTAAATTCGAATATCGAAATATGAAACCCTCTTACGCTAAAGCTTCAGGGGGCGCAGCAATATCGATTAGGCTTTGCCGTGCCATCCGTAGTTTTAACGAAGGATGGTTTCGGATTTAGGATTTCGTGCTTCGGATTTATTTTCCCAACGTCTGCGTAATCTTATATATCGGCGTAATTATCGCTAAAGCGACAAAGGTCACGATAACACCCATCGTTAAAAGCAGTATCGGCTCCAAAATATTGGATAATGATTTAGTTGCTTCATCAAGCTCTGATTCATAATATTCAGCCAAAAAAAGTATTGATTCATCGAGTTTGCCCGTATTCTCCCCCACCAAAACCATTTGAGAAAATATCGGCGGAAAAAGTTTGCTTTTCTCGACAAAATATCTGGACATCGGATCGCCCCTCCTCACCCCTTCGGCAACATTCATTATCTCTTTTTTGTAAACCAGATTAGAAAGAGTATTAGCGGTGATTTCCAGAGCTTCAACGATCTTTATCCCGGACTTGAGAAGAAGACCGACCGTTCTGGCAAAACTTATAATATTAACCGAACGCGACATGCCGCCGATAAACGGCATTCCAACAATAAATGTGTGCCAAGCGAATCTTACTCTTGGAATCTTGAGAATAAACCACAGTCCGATAAACAGCCCCACCAGGCCAAAACCAACCAAGTAGCCATATTTTATTAAAAATTGAGAAATTGCGATAAAAGCTCTGGTTATAAACGGCAATTCAACATTAATACTGGTGAGAACAGGTAGAATCTTGGGAAAGATGACAAAAATCATAATTGAGGTGATTCCTATGGTCGCCATAAAAATAACCGCCGGATAAGCCATCGCTCCCTTTACTTTCTTTTGAAGCTCATCCTTTTTTTTAAGTTCTTCATAAAGATATTTGAGGTTTTCGCTAAGAGTTCCGGAAGCCTCGCCTACCCTAACTAAATTTATAAAAAAATCACCGAATATATTTTTGTACCGTTCAAGGCTGGCTGAAAGAAAATGTCCGTTTTTTAAATCAAAAATAAGCTGGTCGAGTATTTTAACAAAAGTTTTAGATTTTGCCTGTTTTTTTAGAATTTCCAAGCTTTCCAGAATCTGCATCCCAGAACGGATCATCACTTCCAAATTGCGGGCAAAAAGCATTTTATCCTTAGTGGATAACCGGAAAAAAAAGTTGTTTAGACTAAACTTCAATTCGACTTACAACTTACGACTTACGACTTACGACTTTTTATTGTCATTGGTCGTTAGTCGTTAGTCACTAGTTATTCATTCACAACGCGCAATATCTCCTCAAGCGTCGTATATCCGGCTATAGCTTTTTTGAAGCCATCCTCAAGTAATGGAACCATGCCGTTCTTAATGGCTATTTTCTTGATCTCTCCGGCATCGGCCCGACGCATAATCGCTTCGCGGATAAAATCATTGATTTCTAAAATTTCGTAAAGCCCCATCCGGCTGAAATAACCGGACTCGCCGCATTCAACGCAACCCTTGCCATAATAAAAATCTTTATGGTTACCGACTAATGCTTCGGGTAATATTTTTTTAAGATTTTCAAACTCGGCTTCAGTAAGTCTTTTTTTGGTTTTACAATGAAGACAAATCATCCTTACCAAACGCTGGCCGAGGGCAATATTAACCGTAGACGCAACCAGAAAAGGCTCAACGCCCATATCTAACAAGCGAGGCAAGGTAGTGGCTGAATCGTTAGTGTGCAGGGTTGAAAGAAGTTTATGTCCGGTAAGAGCGGCATTAACGGCAATCGAGGCAGTCTCCTGATCTCTAATTTCACCGACCATAATAACATTGGGGTCCTGGCGAAGTATCGAACGGAGGCCGGCGGCAAAAGTAAGGCCGGTTCTGGTGTTTACCTGAATTTGATCTATGCCCTCAAGAGAATATTCTATCGGATCTTCAATGGTAATAACCGAAACTTCCCTGGTATTAACTTCTTTTAATATCGTATAAAGAGTGGTTGTTTTACCGGAACCGGTCGGTCCGGTTGCCAAAATCATCCCGTGCGGCCTTTGAACCGCTCTTCTTATCTTTGACTTATCGGTTTCGGTCAGAGCAAGGTCGTCAAGTTTGGATATTTGAGTTTGTTCGGCAAGCAATCTTAAGACACAATTTTCTCCAAAGTAGGTTGGAATGATTGAAACCCGGACATCAAACTGCCTGGGAGGATTGGCAATGGCAATCCTGAATCTTCCATCCTGGGCCGCCTGATGCTCATCAGTCCTCATCCCGCCTAATACTTTTATTCTGGTGATTATTCCCGATTGTATCCCTTTGGGAAAATTAAAAATATCGTGCAAGATTCCATCAATTCTCAAACGAACAAGAAATTTACCTTCGAACGGCTCAAGATGAATGTCCGAAGCCCTGGCCAAAAAGGCATACTCCATCAGACTATCCGCCAAGGTTATTATTGATATTTCGCTTTCAGGAGCAGAAAGTATTTTATCAATTTTCTCTTTAAGCCTTTTTGGCGCTTCAAAGGAAATCTCCTGTTTCGACTTAGCCGATTCTTTTCTTTTTGCGGTTACGTCCGTAGGCACCGGCTCTTCTCGCAATTCTATTTTTTCAATGGGAATTTCTTTAGTTTTGCTTTTAAGTATTTCTTCTATTTTTAAAACTATTTCTTCCGTGTTGGTAAGGGCTTTTATAAGATAGTGGTTAGCGCCCAATTTTAAGCTTTTCTCTATGGCTTCGGGTTGATTTAAATTAAAAAGAACAATTATGGGCAAGGCCCTCTTACTGTAAGAAGTCCGAATATGGCTAAGCAATTCGAAACTATCCACATCGCCGGCCAAAGGCAGGTCGAGAAGAATTAAGACAGGTTTTTCCTTTTCTATCCTGCTAATAATGTCTTTGCCACCATAAAACGTTACCGGTTCATAACCGGTATTTGAGATCTTCTCGGCAAGAAGTTCAGCCATAAAAATATTATCTTCAACGATAAAGATCTTGCCTAAGTTTTTAGCCGCTTTTGTCTTAAAAATTGCCATCCCGTTATTAAGTACAAGAATTAAGAACCCGAGAGCTCCTGTTTAATTCTTTCCAGTATTTTATTAAGATCGTCGGTTTTTCTAAGATGTCCGACGGCGCCTATATCCTTGGCAAACCGATCATCAAGTGGCGCATCGGCAGTATTCGTCTCGCCATAATTAGTCAGGAAAAACACTTTAGTGCCGGCAATTTCAGGATCTGACTTGATTTTTGAGAGGGCTTCAATCCCATTCATTTTGGGCATTTGGACATCCATCAAGACAAGATCTGGTCTTATCTTTTTTACTTTTTTAACCCCTTCTTCGCCGTTTTTAGCCTCGGCGAATTCAAAATCAGCCGCTTCAAGTTTAGCCCTAAATATTTCCCTTAGGTTTTCATCGTCATCAATCAATAGAATAAGGTATTTGCCATTTTCAGTCATACTAGTAATATATCATATTATGCTCCACTTATCTTAACTATTTATAAACAAATACAGTTTGCTTATTATATAGAGTCAACTATAATGTAATTATTATGACACCGGATACAAATACAAATAAGATGACGGCAAAAGACATAATGACCAAGGAAGTCATTTCAGTTCCCGTTGAAACTTCTTTGCTTGATGTGGCAAAAGTTTTAGCCGAGCGAAACTTCGATGGCGTGCCCGTTGTGGACAATGAAGGTCATCTTGTCGGCATTGTCACCGAATACGACCTGATTAATAAAACTTCGGCCGTACATCTGCCTACTCTTCAAATAGTCTTGAAAAACTTACCCCAGTTCAAAAAAGAAGAAGCCCATTTTCAGGAAGAAATACTCTCTCTTAAGGTCTCTGACATAATGAACAAAGAGCCCCTTACTCTTAGTCCCGACATCTCATATGATGATGTCATTAAATTATTCCGCGAACACCACCGGGTTAATCCCATTCCGGTTGTAGACAAAGACAATAAAGTCCTCGGGGTTATCAGCCGATTTGATGTGCTGCGCCCATTCCACGTTCTCCAGGGCGTATTGAAATATTTTTAAGCCAATGGCAACTCGACGAAGAAAGCACTCCCCTTTCCTTCTCCGCCAGACTCCGCCCAGATTTTGCCCTTGTGAGCTTCAACGATTTGTTTGGCGATATAAAGACCGAGACCGGAACCTTCTATTTTTTTCTCATCTTTGTCTCTGTGAAATTCTTCGAATAGTTGGGGCAGAAGTTCTTGCGACATACCATGGCCGGAATCAGAAACAGAGAAAACCATTTGGTTATCCGACGTTTCCACCCTTACCATAACAAATCCTTCGTCCGTGTATTTAATCGCATTTTCTATTAAATTCTGAAAAACCTGTCTTAAGGCTTGGGTATCTGCGCTGACAAAAATATCCGACGATACGGATTCAAAACTTAAATCTATTTTTTTATTCCTAGCTAGCGGCTCCAGTTCAATATTTATTTCTTTAACCAAATCTGCACAATTAATCTTCTCGAACTTATATTCCATTTTGCCCTCCTCTATTTTTCTGATGTTGATAAAATTTATAACTAACTGGGTTAATCTATCCGATGAATTTTTTATTTTCAGAGCGCCTTCTTTGGTCTGATCTGATACTTGACCGTACGTTCCATCATAAATCAGAGTCGCGAAACCCTTAATTGCCGCCAGCGGCGCTTTTATCTGATGGGAGGCAAAAGATAGAAACTCCGACTTTAGGCGGTCTAGCTCTTTCAGCTTTTCGTTGGCCGCAGCCAATTCTTTGGTTAAAACTTCGAGTTTTTCTCTTTGCTCAACTTCCCCGACAACACTTCTTATTAGAAAAACTCCGAAAAGAAAAAATAAACCAAAAAGGTTGATTCTTAAAATAAGTTTCCAAGCATTATCAGCTACCAAAACTTCGAAAAGAGAAATTGATAAAATCGCAAATGTTAAAATTTCAGTTGCAACAGCCTTTGCGTTTAAAAGCCGATGTCTCATAATTGCATACCCCATCCCAAACACAGCCGGTAGCATAAATAAGGGGCCAAATTTTGTAAAATAACTGCTTCCCAAAATAACAACAAAAAGAAAGTTGGTCAGAATAAGCAGGGAATAGCTTAACGAAACTCCCACCAGCATATACTTCCATTGGGTTCTTTCGACATCTTTCGCTTCATGGTACTTCTTGATAATTATAATCAGCCCGAATATAAGAGAGCCTAAAACGACAAGAGCAAATAATGGCATTAGGATACCAATAGTCGGAATCACCCGGCTTTGGCTGACGTAGATATTTGAAAAAACAAAAGGTGAAACAGTCGCCCACATGGTAAAAATTAGAGTTGTCATAACTGTTCCGAGCAGTAATCTATTAAAGGCAAAATTACGGTTTGGAAAATTATAGACAAATAAACAGAATATTACTGCGTGAGGGGCAGCAAAAAATAACACCAACCTCACCCAGAACAAAAGCATATTCGATTCCGTATTCAGAGAAAAATAATTAGCCAAAGACCAGAAAACCGTTGACAAGCTCATAAGAAAAAACAGGCGATTAGTAGCGCTTAAACGATCGTGGAAATATACCACTATTCCCATAAAAAATATTCCGAAACTAGCTACCAGAGTATAGGCTAAATCTTGCGCCATTTTTGTTTAATTCCCGGTTTAAAAAAATCTTCGTGGCCGTACCGGTAAAGCTTTATTTGCGGTTCGACCATCACCCCTAAAGATTTATACAATTCATTATATTCCATATTTTTTTCTTTTAACATTTTGACAACGGCACTTTTTATTCTTTCTTCTAATTTAACACCGGCATTACTTACGCCGTCTTTGAGTTCGACGACAATTTTCAAGTATTGATTCATCCTGCCGTCATTTCCAGTAAACATAACAAACTTGCCGCTCACATCTCCTTCGGCTTCTTTATCGCTTAAAGCGTCTCTTATATTTTCGGGGTGAATATTTATGCCATACAAACTGGCCGTAAAATCATTCCGGCCATATACATAGAGAAATGGCAGCTTCCAATTGCTTATTTTAGCTAGCCGTACTTCCTTATCCATATTAATATCATGTTTTTTTAGAAGTGAAATAACTTTTGAGTATTGAGTGGCATCGCCGGTATCTCCTATCGCATACCTAACCAGGGGTATGCCGCTAAAAGCTGAAAATATAAGATTACCGTTGACTGACTCAAGGTATCTTAGGGCTGGATTATACTGAACAAGAGTCGGAACTCTTTCGTCGTGTTTGAATAGGTCCCTATATAATTCCTTGCCGTGTTTATCGGCCAATCTTCTTATCAGAATGGAGAGCGGGGTTTCATGGCCAAGAATAAGAGCATCAGCCGTACCGTAAATATTGAGAGAATCCTTGAGCGGGTTTTTAGCTCCTATCTTTTTATACATGTAATCCCGCCACTTTTCGCTAAATGCCTCGGCGGCAAATAAAAATTTTATTTTATGCTTTTTCCAATCAATATTCTGTCGTTCGCCCTCGTCAATTATATCCTTAACAAACGGCGGGTAACCGGCAATAACTATTTGCTTATACTTATTTCCTATTTTCCTGACAACATTAAGAACGTCCTGTTTATTTATGCCAGGCGTAATGACTGTCAATCTATAGTTTTCGGCTATTTTCTGAACGGCCCGATAAGTCAAGGTTCCGGCCACCCACATTCCCATCGCAAAAGAAACAATAAGCAAAGTTGAGTTTTTATCTATTCCGAAAGAATCTACAAGAAATGCTTCGTGGCTAAGAGCTGTTTCCTCTTCCTGCTCCTTGTCCCTCAACCAGAAAAAGGGATCACCGGAAGAACCCGAACTTAAAGAGATCATATCTGCTTTTTCTATTTTCCCGTCCCAGCATAATTTTTCCAGCGGATATTTTAATAGATAATTTTTCTTGTCTACTGATGGAATTTTACTGAAGTCAATTATCGTTTTTATCTTCGCTGGATTTATTTTATTACTTTTTAAAAAATCACGATAAGCCGGAACTCTTTTTGACGCTTCGCGGAAAAGACGCAAAGCCATTTTTTCTCCTGCTTTCAACCAAAAATTTTCGTCTTTTTTCGCGAGAGCAGCGTTAAGGTTTTTTAGATCTTTGAACATCGCTTAGTTTTAGATAATACCTGCCGGATTTAATCTTTTCTCCTTGGGCTATTTGCCTTACAAAATATGCTATCGATGCCCCCCTTAAAAAAGACGACTCGGCAATCTGGGGAATACCGGCTAACTTAGAACCAACCAGTTCAAATGACGCAATTAATCGAGGGTGCAGATATTTAATTCCCATAAAATTCCTGGCAAGTTTCATTTTTTCACTAAATGTTCCGGGACCTCTTTTTATGCCGCTAATGACCTCTTTTTTTAAATACCCGCTCATTAAGGGTAGGCTTGGTTCTTTATCAAATCTTTCTACATCAATTATAACATCTGGCCCGCTTCCAGTAACCATAATTACTGGAATCCTATTTTTTCTGGCCAATTCTCTTATTTTTATTTTCAACGGCAAATTATCCATTTCCTCTATAAGAACGTCCAGTTTCGGTTTAAGCAAAAATTTTTCAATATTTTCATCGCTGATTCCTTTCTCAAAAATCTCAAGTCCGGCAAAGGGATTTATCTCATATATTTGCCGGGCAGTTAAGACCGCCTTGTTTAATCCCAGATCCGGCAATCCGGCCCGAAAACGATTCAAGTTGGAAAGCGATAGAACGTCATTGTCGGCAAGCTTCATTTTTATATCCCCTTCCAGGGCCAAGCATAGGGCGCCGGGATTACCAACATTCAGCCCGGCAATGCCAACTCTGATTCTTTCAATTTTCTTCTGCTCCTTTTTAGTAACTAAATTCTGATTCCTGGAAGTTCTCAAAAGTTTAAAATCTTTCTCTTTTAAACAATGAACCAGAGTATTCCGCCAAGGATAATAAACCCAAATCGTATCATACAAAGATGCCCCTTGTTCTACAAAAGGCATCTTTGTAAGTAGTTTGGGATTTTTAACTAACTCGAGTTCCTTCACCTGTTCTTTTATCTCATCAACAATATGGGGATTTTTTTTCTTTATTATGTTGTAAATACTATTTTTATCAAAAATAATTGGGTTCATTATATAATTTTATCATCCGAGTTTTGTCTGGGACTATGCCCCTGAACATCTTTCATATATCCGGCGCAGAAAAGAAATTGAGGAATTAGATTGATACCAACCACTTCCTGGACTTTTTTATACAAATCCCCCATTTCAATTGAAGCGACAAAAATGGATGTTCGAATGTTCTTTGAGCCTAGCTGAAGCATAAATCTCTCGGCCAATCTGCCCGTTTCAAACCAAATCTCCGGGTTGGATTCTTCGGAACTAAAAAGGCAGATAAACGGAGCGGAGGACATGCTTTTGTAATTCAACTTCGCCAAAACCGGGCTTAAATCTAAAAACTTAACTAGGGTCGGAATTAAGAAAGACAACGGCAAGGGTATTCGCAAAGAATATCCGGGTAAACCGGTTTTACTGCCCGACAGACTGTTGCGCATCCAACTCGCCATTTCTTTCCTGAAAGACGGTTTTTTGTAAGCAATCCGCAAACCCTTGGCCGTAAGACCGGCTATTTTACTTATTTTTTCTTTATCGGTTATAAAGTCGGTTTTGATTCTCCCGTCTTTTTTTAAAGACATTAACTCGGCCTCAATCTCCGCCGGCAACTTCTTATTTTCAAACATTCCCCTGGCATTAATTCTTTTGGGTATTGTTTCGAGCAGATATTTAAGGTCAATGTTTTTTTCTCCGATCTCCTTAAAAAATATTTCGCCAATTAAATTGTCTTTGAGGGCGGGTCGAAAATCCCAGAATATTCCGAAATAATTTGCGGCTATAATCAAGTTCTCAATCATACAACCCATGCTGATATACAAATCTCTTCCCGATGGATCGGCTTCCGGCAATTTTAACTCCGGATTGTAATAAATCCTGCAGAAGTTGTCTTGAATCTTAAAACGCCACGGCTGGCTATTGTGGGTCGAAGGAGCAAGGATGGCATAGCCAAGAACAAACTTAATTTGATCCGCCAATACGCTGGTCTGTGGAAAATCTTCTTTTTTTATATCCCAGGGGATTTTCATAAATGTAAGCCTAAGCCGATATATTTAATTTTAAAAATAATATGCTATAATAGCAACTATAAATGCAGAAACACTTAAGAATAAACAATCAAATAAGAATCCCCGAAGTCCAGGTTGTTGATGACGCGGGAAACCAGCTTGGCGCTATGCCCATATTCGATGCGCTTCGCTTAGCCAAAGAAAAAAATTTGGATCTGGTAGAGGTCGGCCCCCAAATGAAGCCTCCTATTGCTAAAATCATGGATTATGGTAAATATATGTATCGTAAAGAGAGACGGGAAAAAGGCGGACCGAAACAAAAAGATCAGGAAATTAAAACGGTTAGGGTTGGATTTAAAACCGGACAGCACGACCTTAAGTTCAAATCCGAACAGATAGATAAATTCTTAAAAGAAGGCCGCCAAGTAAGAATAGAGCTCACTTTGAGGGGCCGGGAAAAAGCTGTAGCCCATATGGGAAAGGAAAAATTGGAGAATTTTCTTAAATTAATAAGCGAACCTCATGTAATTCAGAATCCGGCTTCACGCTCACCCTATGGCTGGTTGATAATAATAAGGAAAGATATTAAAAAACATGACCAACAAAACCAATAAATCATTTTTAAAGCGGATTAAAATAACCGGCACGGGCAAAATTATGAAGCGTCCGCCGGGCCAGAATCATTTTAATGCCAAAGATAGCGGATCAAAGGGCCAGCGCAAGCATGGTTCTGTTCTTGCTCCTGGCGAGTTAAGCAGGAAGGTTAAAATGTTAATAATGCAATAAATCATGACCAGAATTAAACGAGGCGTACAAGCGAATAGAAGAAGAAAAAGGTTGTTGAAACATACAAAAGGTTTTTTATGGACCAGAAAATCTAAATTCCGAGCCGCTAAAGAAGCGACTCTTCATGCCTGGTCGTTTCAATTCGCCGACCGTAAAAAGAAAAAACGCGACTTCCGCCGGCTCTGGCAAGTAAAGATCAACGCTGGCACCCGCGAAAACGGCATCTCTTACTCCAAGTTTATCAACCAATTAAAAAAAGCCAATATAGAGCTAGACCGGAAAATTCTCTCCGATCTCGCCCATCACAATCCGAAAGTATTTAAACAGATTGTTGAATCAGTAAAATAAAATCTCCGCAATTAAGGAGATTTTATTTATTCTTCATTATTGAGCCGACTCTTGTTCTAGCTGTTTTATTTGGCTTTCAAGTCGATCGGCCAGTTGCCTGTCTTCAACAGTCCATGAATTCTGCCATGCGTTAAGATCATCCAGTCTTTTTTTGACCCCATTAAGCTTATTTCTTTTTTCTTCTGCTTCAACCCCAACACTTTGCTCTTGACTAACTCCAAACATTTTTTTAAATGGATTTTCCATAATACTTTAAATTGGAGCTAAGCTGCCATTTTTTCTTCATCCGATTCTCTTTCGACCCTTTCCACCTTTTCCACCCCGTCTCCGCTAATATCAATTCTAAATCTTACCGATTCATTGCCGGTATAATTTTCTCCGGATATGCTTGTCGGAACATGTCTGTCTATAATTCCATTTACAAAATATCTGGTTTTTCCATCCCCTAAATTAGCCCTTTCAAAACCGGAGATGCGTAAAAGACCCTCGTTTGACGCGCTGTTATATTTACTTTTGAGTTTGTTTATCTCCTCCTCTACTGGTTGGGGCAAGTCTTCTTCCCGAACAATTTCACCAACTTCTATGCCATCATTTTTTTCAGCTTTCTTCTTGAAAAATTCAAATAGATTTCTCATTAACTTATTCTACCAAAAAATTGACTTACGCAAACCAAGATATCCACAGCCTTGCCTCGTTAAAGTTTTAAGAAGGTGGGGAAAACTTTATTTGGTCAAATTTATGGGTATTTTATAAGAAATCCGGTAAATGTGCCAATTTTTGAATATCAACCATAAATATTGGTAAAATCCTGTTGGATGCTTAAACTGCTTTTGCGATCAACCCAATTACTAAAATCCCAGCTGAATTTAAGGCAAATGATAGTGGAATGAATAGTGAGTTTTTCATTTTTGATAGACCTAGCATCGCTACTCCTATCTCGTCCGGTAATGGTGAGGCAATTATTAACGCGCCGATTAAGGGCATCATCCACTTCAAACCCCTTATTTTAATCACAGAGGTTAATCTTTCTGATTTCGATGTTTTTATTAGATTTAGCAGGTCTTCCGATAATTTATCTTTTACAAAACGGAAAATAAGAAGATCTCCTATCAAAGCGCCTAGTCCTCCAATAAGAGCAACTGCTATTATTGAATTTGATTGGGCTATTTCTCCAAGGGCAATGGTAGCTGGAGCAGCGGTAAAAACAGAGACGAACAAAATACCGGCAATAAAACTTCCGATAAACCTTATTTCTTGGGTTGAGGTAATTAAATTTTCAAGAGCTCCTGTTTTGGCAAGTATAATGGCAACGAGGATGCTTAGGATAACTATTGCCATATCTCTAATTAGATCATTATTCATCTGATAATTATAACAAATTCACCAAGAATGTTGAAAATACCCAATTTGACGGGGCCGATAGAGAACATTGGAAAACTTTGTTGAGAAAACTCTATGATTACTATGAGGAGATAGGAAAACTGCTAAAAAGCCCATTAAATATATATAATTTAGGAAATCCTGAACAAAAGCGTAAATTTATGAAATCTATGGTGGAAAACTTTATCTGGAGTGGAAGTAACCTTGATCTAGTATAGAAAAAGCCCTTTAACTTAATTGCTGAAAGGCCAATTTTCCATAATGGCAGGGCAAGGGGAGTAAAACTATGCTTTTAAAAATTCGTAAATTTTTAATTCAACATCCTGAATGTCTAGATGAAATTGAAGGATTTACCTCAATTATAAAACAAGCGGCTTAATTATCGGCAGCCCCGACGGGGAACGATCCCGTATTGCGAGATTGAAAATCTCGTGTCCTAACCAATTAGACGACAGGGCCGTTTAAATCGACTGATAAAGAATATTTTATCACAAAAAATAACAAAATCCAACGATTCAATATTGTATTTATATCACGATCGTGATATAAATACAATCATGAAAAAAATGGTAAAATCAAAACTGGCTGAGCATAAGCAAAAATTATCATTCTATAAAAAATCGCTACCCATAGCTAAAGCAATTTTGGCTGTTTTATGGGAAACAGGAAACATCACCGTTAAATCATTTTTTCCGCCTCAATATGCAAAAAAATATGGCTACTCCAATTTATATAAAAATCGTTATTATAACTCACTCCATTATTTAAAAAGAAAAGGCTTAGTAAAAAAGGCTGAAAATGGAATTTATTGTTTAACTGAAGAGGGTGAAAAAGAAGCTTTCTTCGCATATCTTAATGGTGAATCAAGCATTTATAAACCCAAAGATCAGAAATGGGACAAAAAATGGAGAATCATATTCTTTGATATCCCTGAGAAAAAAAGACACTATCGAGATTATCTTAGAACGTTGATCAGAACAGTCGGTTTTAAAGAATTTCAAAAAAGCATTTGGATTTATCCATATCCTGTGCCCAAATTTCTAAAAGACCTATTATTCGAAGAGGAGATAAAACAATATACGAGATTTATAACAACATATGAGATTGAATACGATAAAGATTTACGGAAACTTTTTGATTTATAATTCGATTTATAACCTTAATTTCCACTATTGTATCTGATACACGATCGTGTATTAGATACAATATCTTAGAAGTTATATTATCCTTCATTTGATGAAAATATTGGCTATCGAAACATCTTGTGATGAAACGGCTATGGCGGTAATAGAAGTTCAAAGCAAAAAGCGAAGAACGAAGAACGAAGAAAAGATAAAAGTTTTGTCTAATACCATTTCCTCCCAGGTAAAACTCCACGCTAAATATGGCGGGGTTGTGCCAAACTTAGCCGCCAGAGAACATGTTAAAAATATAGGGTATGTATTTAGACTTGCCCTGAAAGAGGCTGGAATATGGCGACATCGGATATCCGATGGACATCCGATGTTAAAAATTGATCTTATTGCCGTTACTCGCGGCCCAGGGTTAGGACCGGCACTTCTGGTTGGAATAACATTTGCGAAAACTTTGGCCTGGAAATACAATAAACCGATCGTGGGGATAAATCATCTTGAAGGACACATATTCTCCAACTTTTTAAAAAAAATTGGGAGAAATTCGAAATTCGAAATTCGAAATTCGAAATTGTTCCCTATCCTAAACCTTATTGTTTCCGGCGGACATACGGAATTAGTGTTGATGAAAAATCATGGAAAATATGAACTTATAGGAGAAACCTTGGATGATGCGGTCGGCGAGGCATTCGATAAAGTCGCCCGGCTTCTTAGCTTGGGCCATCCCGGTGGTCCCATCGTCGCTCAAAGAGCGACTAGGTTTAAAGTTAAAAGTTTAAAGTTAAAAGTTGTAGGTAAGTTTCCTAGACCAATGGAAAAGTCAAAGGATTATAATTTTTCTTATTCCGGATTAAAGACTGCGGTGTTATACAAAATTAGAGACCTAAAGAAAGAAGGCATTAAAATAACCGATAATATTAAAAATGAAATCTGTTATGAATTTCAGAAAGCAGCCATTGATGTGTTGATCCAAAAAACAGCTAAAGCTGCCAAAGAACATGAAGTCAAATCCATATTACTTTCCGGCGGGGTGTCCGCCAATGCCTTGCTGAGGTTAAGCCTCAGTAAGGTAGCGAAAGAGTTGAGCACCAACTACTTCCAGCCGGAACTGGAATATACCGGCGACAATGCGGCAATGATAGCATTGGCAGGTTATTTTAATTACAAAAAAAATCCTCCTTCGCGCAAGACTTCGGAGGACACTGACTGGAAGTCGGTAGAAATGGATGCCAACTTGGGATTTTAATGATAAGATCATACTAAATGGAGCTGCCAAAAGCCTACAACCCCAAAGAAACAGAGGAAAAAATCTATAGACTCTGGGAAGAGTCTGGATATTTTAATCCGGATAAATTACCGGGAAATAGAACGAAAATATTCAATGTTGCTCTTCCCCCGCCAAATGCGACCGGAACTCTCCATCTCGGTCATGCCCTTGAATATTCTTTTCAAGATGCCGTTGTTCGATACCACCGAATGAAGGGTGATAAGGTTCTTTGGATTCCCGGAACAGATCATGCGGCTATCGCCACCAATACTAAAGTTGAAAAAAACCTTATAAAAGAGACCGGTAAAAATCGTCACGATATAGGACGTGAGGAATTCGTCAAAAAAGTTGAGAAATTCGTCGCTTCAAGCAGGGGCACAATGCAGAAACAACTACGCCGCTTGGGCGCATCTCTGGATTGGAGCCGAGAGGCTTTCACCTTTGATGAAAAGAGAAATTTAGCCGTAAGAACAGCTTTCAAAAAAATGTATGATGCCGGGTTGATTTACCGTGACTACCGGGTTATTAATTGGGATTCTAAGGGCCAGACTTCGGTTTCAGATGATGAAGTTGAACATAGACCAGAAAAAGGAATGCTTTATACATTCAAATACTCTCCTGACTTCCCTATCGCCATCGCCACCACCCGTCCAGAAACAAAAGTCGGTGATACTGCCATAGCCGTTCATCCTGATGATAAAAGATATGAAGAATATGTTGGCAAAGAATATAAAGTTAACTTCGCTGGAACTGAACTAAAAATTAAAATAATTGCCGATAATGCTGTTGATCCGGCCTTTGGTACTGGAGCTGTGGGAGTCACGCCGGCTCATAGTTTAATCGATGCCGATATCGCCCAAAGGCACAATTTACCCATGGTCCAGATCATAAACGAATACGCCAGAATGACGGATAAAGCCGGCAAACTGGTAGAAGGCCAAAAAACAAAAGAAGCCCGAGAAACAATAATCCAATGGTTAAAAGAAAACAAATTGCTAGAGAAAGAAGAATCAATTGAATTTAATATAAATATTGCCGAACGTTCCGGCGGAACAATAGAACCCCTGCCCAAGCTCCAATGGTTCGTTGCTGTTAACAAAGAATTCGTTATAAATAAATCCAAAATAAAAAAGATTGAAAACGGCTCAAAAACAACATTGAAAGAAATAATGAGAAAAAGCGTAGAGAACGGGCAGATAGAGATAATTCCCGACCATGAAAAGAAAAAATATTTTCACTGGATCGAGAACCTCCAAGACTGGAACATCAGCCGCCAGTTGTGGTATGGCCACCGAATTCCTGTCTGGTATCGAAAAGAAGAAATATTGGTCAGCATTAAAGCACCAAACAGTGAGGGCTGGGAACAGGATCCTGATACCCTTGATACCTGGTTCTCTTCAGCTTTATGGACTTTTTCAACCTTAGGTTGGCCGGCTGAAGATTCACAAGATTTAAAAATCTATCACCCTACTTCATTTATGAACCCTGGATACGAAATCCTATTCTTTTGGGTTGCCCGAATGATACTTATGAGCGGCTTTTTACTTGGCGACATACCTTTTAAAACTGTTTATCTTCATGGAATCTTACGAGATGCCAAGGGAAGAAAATTCTCTAAATCGCTCGATAATGGAATAGAGCCGCTTGAAGTAATAGAAAAATATGGCACCGACGCATTGAGAATGTCGACTATTGTCGGTATCGGTCCTGGCAATGATAGTAACTTCAGTTTTGAGAAAGTAAAAGCTTATCAGCATTTTGCCAATAAGCTGTGGAATATCGCAAGATTTATATTGATGAATACTCCCGATAAAACAGTTCCGGGGAAACCCACAGAAGAATCAGATCAGAAAAACCTAGATGAATTTAAAACTTTTCTAAAGGATACTACAGAAGATATGGAAAAATATAGATACTATCTTGCCGCCGAAAAGATCTATCATTATGTCTGGCACACTTTCGCCGATAAAATAGTCGAAGAATCAAAACCGAAGTTGGCCGGCGAGGATAAAAAAATTAAAGAATCAGCCCGGAGATTATTACTGGAAATACTTATCAATTCACTGAAGATTCTCCATCCCTTTATGCCCTTTGTTACTGAAGAAATCTGGTCCAAATTGCCTAATTGGAAAGACAAACAACTTCTTATTGTTGAGGGCTGGCCTAAGATTGTTAGTCGTTAGTCGTTAGTCGTTGTATAATGAGAATATGTCCCTTCCCTATAGCATTCTCCTCGTTTTTCTCGGCTTTCTGCCCAGCTTGATTTGGCTTAATTTCTATTTCCGGGAAGACTGCCACCCGGAGCCAAAATCACTTCTTATAAAGGTTTTTCTGATGGGAATAATCGTCTCCCCTCTGGCCATACTGCTTCAAGTTGCCATGGTTAAATGCGGTGAAATATCAAGCTTGCAAAAATTCTGTCTGCCGATAGGAATTTTGATTCCTAACAGTCCTGAATTTTTTCTTTGGTCGGCTTTTGTCGAAGAACTCATTAAATTCTACGCCGTAAAAATCATGGTCTTAACCAATCCGGAGTTCGATGAACCGATAGACGCCATGATATATATGATGGCGGCATCTTTGGGATTCGCGGCCATAGAAAATACCCTGATCGTTTTCCAAACCCAGCCGGACGGTCTGGCCACAACAATAAATACGCTGATATTACGATTTGTCGGAGCAACCCTGCTCCATACTTTGGCCGGAGGTTTGCTTGGCTATTTCCTTGCCATTTCCTGGTTCTTCCAACATCACAGGAAAAAGCTTATTATCATCGGAATACTTATGGCAACTACATTTCACTTTACGTTTAATTTAATAATTTTCAGCTTTGAAGGACAGGTCACTGCTTTGCTTTATACAACCTCTCTTCTGCTGGGAATGGCTTTTCTGGTCTCGATCCTGTTTGACAGATTAAAAGACCGGCATGTTCAAACGCCCTTTGCCATAGTCAAACATTTTTTGGTAAAATAAAGAGATGGATGAAGATTTTGAAGGACAATTAGTCTCTAATCAAAAAAACTCTGAAGAGGGCCATCTAACCGTAGATGTTTTTCAAAGCGGAAAAGATATTGTAATTCAGTCAACCATCGCCGGAACGGATCCAAAAGATATAGACGTATCAATCACCAAAGACATGGTAACAATAAAAGGTGTTCGCAGTTCCGAAGAAAAAATAAAAACATCCGACTACTACCACCGCGAGCTCTACTGGGGTTCATTCTCCAGATCAATAATCTTGCCTTCCGAAATAGACCCCGATAAAGCCAAGGCGTCAATAAAGAATGGGGTTCTCACAATACGTCTTCCGACATTATAGGACTTATGTCTATACAAATTTTTAGCAAAAGCACTGTTGATTTAATCAAATACACTCTCGTGATCAGCGGGAGTTTTTGTTTGGGTATATTTATTTTTTCTTACCAATCAACAACTCGCAAGGAAATAAACCATGTAATGTTGAAAGAATTCGCTCCCGTATTTGAAATCGCAAAAACCAGAGACATGCTCCTTTTTGCCAATAGCAATAAAATCACAGTAAAAAAAGAGGAGGTGGCAAAATGGATTGAAGCCTATATAAGAAATTATTCCGGTAAAAGCGATGCCAGGATATCGTATCCCGCCCTGACCGATTATCTTGAATCCCTGTCCCCAAAACTCGAAACCAAACCAATAGACGCCAAGTTCAAATTCAACAATAATAAAGCGGATGTTTTCATTCCTTCCATGCCTGGCAAAAAAATTAATATAAGCGCATCCATGGGCAACATTTCCATTGCTTTATTTGAAAATATACCTTCAGCCAGTTTGGTTTTTGATGTAGTAGAGCCCAATATAACCCTTGAAAAGATCAATAATTTGGGCCTGAATACTCTCTTGAGCCGAGGAACATCGGATTACGGCAAGTCTCCTCCATCCAGAATACATAATATAAAAGTGGGCATGTCAAAATTCAACGGAATTATTCTCAAGCCGGGAGAGGAGTTTTCCTTTAACAAGCTTCTGGGTGAAGTTGATGAAATCCAGGGCTACCGGGCCGAACTGGTGATTAAGGGCGGACAACTCGAGCGCGAATACGGCGGTGGGCTTTGCCAAGTTTCCACTACTGTTTTTAGAGCGGCAATAATGGCCGGTCTGCCGATTGCCGAAAGAAAACCCCACTCTTTCCCTGTCCAATACTATAATCCCCAAGGATTCGACTCGACCATATACCCCGGCATTGTTGACCTTAAATTTATCAACGATACCCCCAACCATATTCTGATCCAGACAAAAGTTACCGGCAGTAATTTAAGCGTTGAAATTTATGGAACAGATGATGGCCGCAAAGTTGCCATGGAAGGACCGGTTCAATATGATCAAAAATCCAGCGGAGCCATGAAGGCATATTTTATCAGAAAAATAAGCCAAGAAAATCAAACAACCAAAGAGGAACGTTTTAACTCTGTTTACAAAGCTCCTCCTCCGCATGAGAAAAATCCGTTGGAATAAAATTTTGTGCTGGGAGGGAGATTTGAACTCCCACGCTCTTACGAGCACTAGCTCCTAAAGCTAGCATGTCTGCCAATTTCATCATCCCAGCATATATCTCAAATATTTTACCACAAATTTGCTGAAAGTAAAAATCACCCTTTGACAAACTCGGGGTGATTTTTACTTAATACTACCTGAGAACAAAAGTCCTAACACTAGACATTAAAAAATGACTGCCAGTTGACCAACGAAGTCAGGGTCTGAAGGATTAATCCGACTGCTAATACTACCAAGGCGCCAATGATGCCATTGACGATGGTTGATTTGGCCGAACCGGACCTGGCAGTGTCATCACCGGCAGTCATATATCTGATTCCTCCCCAGACAATAGCAATAACAGCAATAACAACGCTGACAATGATGAAAAACCTGGCAATTGTCTCCACGATATCCTGAACATCAGTTAAGGTGATCGGCGCTCCAGCATAGGGTGATGTCGGGGTTGGCAACTGGGCCAAGACTAAAGCCGGCATCAAAGCCATTGCGGTCGCGACT